>Ga0207422_1000515_pt1 | contig 115859 bp, 111 predicted proteins | sample MarCyaLeptolynsp_FD_187757 | JGI IMG/M metagenome (GOLD analysis project Ga0207422, IMG submission 187757) | Marine cyanobacterial communities from Panama - species 1 Leptolyngbya sp. (SPAdes) | ecosystem: Environmental > Aquatic > Marine > Unclassified | place: Panama: Panama City | collected...
AACAAGATTCAGTTTTTCAAAAACTCTGGATCTGAGTTCACCTAGGTTTTTAAAGTCTTTGCTTTTTATCATCTCCTTAATCTTTTTGTCATTAGAAAAGGTTATAATAGCAATCATTTCAGGAGAGTCTTCTCCACTCAAACTTTCAATAGCTTTATATTTCCCAATAGGCTTTCCTCCATTTGCCTTAAACACTTGTAATGTTTTATCTAAATAATTAGGTAGTTCTGCTTTATTTTCTTTATTAACAATTGCATTGATTACTAAATAGGAATGTTTTTCTGTTTGTTCCTGTTCTGACATACAACTAAATATGATTATTGTTAGCATCAGAATAATAGGATATCGCCTAATATTTTTCATCGTTTAACCGTTTTGACTTATTATCATATTCAATTTAGAAAATACTCTCGCTCTCTGTTCTGCTAATGAATTAAATGCTTCTCCCTTCACCATACTTTCTATAACTTCAGAGCTATCAAATTCAATAACAGCCATCATTTCAGGAGAGTCCTCTCCTACCAAAGCGTTAATTGTTTTGTACCTCCCAACAGGCTTTCCGCCGTTTTGACTGAAAATTTGCATTACACTGCCTAAATATTCAGGTACTTCGGCAATATTTTGCTTATTAACAATTGCAGTAATTACTAAGAATGTTTTGTCAACTTCCATATCTATAAATTTTAATTTGTGAATAGCACAAAGTTGAATTGGATAATAAAGAAGTGCTTCTCTGAAAAGATCAATTATTTATCTCAGAGGGTCAATTTGTATTGAGAAGGAGGAATGGCGTACTTCTCTTTAAATTTTCTGGAAAAATGAGCAGTTGTTTTAAAACCTGAAAGTAATGCAATATCATCTATCGACTGCTCAGAAGTAGCCAATAGCTTTTTTGAGTTCTCAAGACGCTTATCAAAAAGGTATTCATTTGGTGTGACATTGTAAATCTTCTTGAAATGCCTTTTAAATGTTGAATGACTCATATTGCATAATTGTGAAAGCTCCTCCAGGGAAATCTCACTAAGTATATGAGTTTCTATTATTTCCTTAAAACCTGCTGTTCTTTTATTTACAAACTGCTCCAAAAGCAAGGCTACTTGTTTTGCCTTTTTACCGCTTAACAGGAGCAATAAGATTTCTTTAATTTTTATTTCAGGAATATGATCTGTAACAACATGTTGGTTATAGAAATAATGCATAATTCCATCAACGTAATTCTTAGAGACAACACATGGTTTGCCTGTGAACATATCTTTGCTAAACTCATTTTCGGATGAAGTGCTAATGTCAGGAAATTTGTTTCCGAAAGCTTCCGCAACAAGCGTTCTGTTGATATGAATTATAAGAACCTGGTAATGCTGATTTTCTTGATTAGGATAAGCCTTAAGGATAAGGGTTTTTCCAACGGCTATACCTAAATTACCTTCAGGCACTTCTATGATTTCGTTAGGAGAAATAGCTACATGATATCCATGATTGACATAAATAAAAAAAGCCTCATTATTCAATTGAAAATTGAATGTAGTATTAGTATTGCAGATGATCGTTTCAAATACAACTTTATGATTAACTTCTATTTTCTTATGCTCTAAAATCATGATTTTTCTAATGGCTGCAAACTCTTAACAAGTGCCATTGTGTTCATCTCTCATATTTATGCTAAAATAATTGAAAAATTTTCCATTTAATCAAAATTTGACACTGTATGGTGTTCGAAACCTTTTAAGCTTGCATCCCTTTATTTTCAATGGATTCAGAAAGCGAAGAAATTCAGTAGGAAATTACAAAAATAAAAAAGCCTTGAAAATCAAGGCTTTAAAGAGTGTGTGACCTGTATGGGGCTATCTTCGAACCCAATAGCTAAGAGTTTTTTATATGGTATTAATGAAATATATAACTTAGAAAAGTTAGCTAAACGTTTCGGCTAAAAAGCGTAGAAACGATTTGGTTGGTTAGGTATATGATTTTTAGTCATTGTTGTGAACTGTTTATTTATATTTTAAAAGCTCAAATTTTTCATTGTCAAGAACAGTAATTGAATCACCACCAAATTGCCAAAGACCACCATCAATTTCTCCTTGATTGTATATTAATTTAATTGGATCTAAAAATGTATATAATATGGCATCGTAATTATCATCATACAAACCATCCTTGCTCTTAGGGTAATTTTTAAATAATTCCTTATTGTAATCTGGTTCCATTGCTTTTATCAATGCTTTTTCAGCATCTAGGAAGACCTTTTCTTGGTCAGGATAGTTATCTCCTCTTAAAGAAGCGGCCATACTTTTAATATCAGATTCAGGTCCAAATGACTGAATTTGCAAATTGTCCCCGAACTTAAAACAAAGTATTGTTATTTCATTAGCAGGTAATTGCAAATCAGTAACAGGTGTTTCTAAAGATAATATGTCTTGTAAAGTGCTATGTCCCGTCAATCGTTTTATTATGCTTTGCTTTGTGGCTTTACCTACATAGTGAACCTTGTATTCAAGAAACATTCTGTAATCTCCAATAATTTCACATTCAATATTATTTTTCCACCAATTCTGAAGCAGTTTTTCTGGAGAAAACCAAAGCAAAAATTCTTTTGTATCTCCAATCTGATTATGTAATGTGAAACCTCTTACATTATTTAATGGCTGAGTCTGGTTTTTATCTTCTTTGTCTAAATAATTGAATCCTATACTAATGGTATCAGTATCCTTTGAACCTGCAGATTTTTGTATTAGTGGTAGAGTGCATTTTAATACTTCTTTTTTTCCTTTCTTATGAATTTCAAAACTTAGAACATAATCTTTTGGATCCGCTACGATATTTTCAAACGTCATCACTGGTCTTTGTCCAATCACATAGAGAGAAGCATCCTCCAATGCCTTTTCGACTGCAACATCATCCTTTAAAACAGCAAATTCATATGCTGTAATTGGAGCATATGCTAGTTCCATTGGATTTATTAGACTTTTCTTATCCATTTAATTGTTCAAAACGTTTGGCTAAAGCAAGTTATGTAACTTGCTTTAGCTCATATTGGCAAATGGGTTTATTTTTCCTTAATCGTTATCAATTTATCTGAATCAAACATAGAAGCAGGTGAAATTACCTTTTCATTTAACGGTACTTGATCGCCATATCTTTCTTTCATCTTCTGTTTTACTATGTCATTGGATAAATCAAAATCAGCTAGTACTTCAAGTTTACCGATTTCAATATTAGTAGCCTCTTTGTAAATTTTCCATACTAGTTCAGAACAATAGATTTTTTCATCTGACCATTCAAAATATATATCATAATTCTTTCCATTAAATTTTTCTCCAATCTCTCTCATCTTAGCAAGAACTTCGGGAGTTAATATTTCTTCTGAATTTTTCAATCTTTTAATTACATAGTGGCCATCTTTTCCTCGATTTATCCACTTGTTCAAAGGAGTTAGTTTGACAGGTTGTATCGCCTCATAAACATAGAATCGGCGATTATTTTCATAAATAAGTCCTACATGACTGTACTTTGATTTCGTTGCAAGTTGAATAGCTTTACTTTGATTTGATAATGAAGTTTGGAAAATAATATCACCATTTTGTATTAATGAAGTTTCATCTGAATTAACTTCTGAAAGTCCTTCATATTTTTTTATAGATAGCCAGTCAAGATATTGATAAGCTACTTGATAAGCACCAATAAAAAATATTAAACCACCAATTGTTATGACTAACAATTTGGGCAAATTCTTTTGCCTGTATATCGTAACAAAAGACGAGATGAACAGCAATAATGCTAAGACTACAAATAATACGGTTAAATTGAAATATAGGAAGTAGACACCTACCAAACCAAATGCTAGTAAAACAAGCATAGTTAGTAAAGCTGGAATCGAATTAGATATTAATTTTTTAAAAATCACTTAATAATTATATGTTTTATAACTCATTTTGGGAAAACGTCTTTTAAAATTCTCTTCTTATCAATTTTAAAATCTTGCTCATATGTCTAGCATCTTTATATTTTTTAAACAGCTCAGGAGAGTGATAGCTATAAAAACGATAAGATGATCTATCCCCTATCTCAACGCAATAAGTATCCCCATCTTTTATCATAGTTTTCAATCCTTTAATACTATAATGATTTTGCAGATTCAATATATCTTCTTTGAATAGTTTTGAAGTAAATTTTTCCCAACCTGATTTTGGTAATATCTCAACAAGATTACTTGATCCATATGAGGCTTTTCCATTCCAATTTTCCTCGAATTTATAGATATGTAATTTACCAAACGATCGATCTCTTTTTGCATAAAAAAACCAAATTCTAATTTCTATAGAATCAACTCCTTTTTGAAGGTCAGATAGGCCAAGAGCTTCAGATGATTCCCTTATCGAATTATAGAAATATCCTTTTAGTCCATTATTATAAGTCGGTATGTCTATTTGGATTGTATCTTGACCATATGTAAGAAGGAAGGATACTAGGAAGATTGAAGTCGTAATAGATTTAATCATCTTAAATGTTTGCCAACGTTTTGGCTATGAAATGTAGCCAAAACATTTAATCATAGCCAGCCTTGGCTATGTTTTATAGCTCTTGTTGGGCATCGTTTTTAAATATTCTTTTAATATCAGATTCTGATTTTATTTCTTTTCCTGTTTCCGAGAATTCGAAGATCAATGGTTCCTTAGATGTCATTATAAGATAATTATTATCAATCAATTTTAGCAGGTACTTCCTAACATCGTCCTTGTAGTTATTAGTTGAATGTGCAACTTCTTTAATTCTAATCGACATATTTTCAATCGGTAATCTGCAATTATCCGAACTCAGCCATAATTCCTTGAAGAGCCTAAGCATAGTCTCAATCTTAAATTTACTTATCTCTATATCCTCAATTAATTCATATGTCTCATCGAGAAATGTTTGATATTCATCTTTGTCTATGCCAAATAATCCTTTTCTTGGTTTTGAATTTATTCTATTATGTAATTGTCTTAATTTGAAATCCTTTTCGAAATCAGGAAAGCTATCTAGAGTCTCACGTTTAGATATCTGACCACTAAAAAACTTCCGGGCTATAGAAGCTGCATATTGACGGTCAGATATGTTCTTATTATTATTCATCTATAATGTTATCCAACATCTGTATAAACGCAATTGCGTTTATTTCTCATATATGCATACTAAAATAATTAGAAAATTTTCGAATGAATCAAAATTTCAACCTGTATGGTGTTCGAACCCCAATTAGCTCTTCATTCCTTTATTTATAAGTGATTCAGAATGGAGAGAAAAATTGCAAAAACTTGTCAAAATAAAAAAGCCTTGAAAATCAAGGCTTTAAAGAGTGTGTGACTTGCCTGGGGTTCGAACCCAGGACCCCATCCTTAAAAGGGATGTGCTCTACCAGCTGAGCTAGCAAGTCTCCGATTTTTCGGACTGCAAATATAGTAGGCTCGCTTAAAATGACAAGAAAGAATGGTGAAAAATTTATGCTAAAATTACATTGGGCTAAGTAGCAGAAAAACAGCCTATTGAATCTTTTTGGCTCGCTCGAATTTGGCATTTCTATCGAACAAATACCGATAAGTAGCCAATGTTCTTAGTCTAGTAGCACCTAAATTTTCGATAACATGTATCATCTTGGGGTTAAAATCACCAATCCAGGTAATGACCAAATCATCGTATTTGTTCTGTTCGGTCACCGTTCTTTTGCATTCATCAAAAATGGCACCCTCCAAGCCCCTACCTTGAAAATCCGGATCTATACCAAATGCCAAACCAAAGAAGCTGGTGCAAGTACCTCTCATTTTATGGTAAAGGAATTTCAATTTTCCCCACCAATTTAAATTGCCATTGATGTATTTAAAAATTTGATTGATTTCTGGCAATGCAATAAAAAAGCCAACTGGTCTACCTTCGTAATAAGCGAAGTATATTAACTCTTCGTCCAATATGGGCTTTATTGTTTTCATAATCGCCATGGCCTGTCTTTTTTCCATGCCGCTAAATCCTTCATGTTTTACCCAGGCACGATTATAAATGGTCCTAAAATCTTCCGCATACTTTGGAAGGTTCTTCTTCTGTATGGTTTCAAAAGAGAATTTAGCATCTGAACGAATCCTTTTCGATTTTTCCTTTAATACTGGCACAAACTCATCCGCTACTTTGCGATAATAGATGAATTGCTCATAATATTTTTTGAATCCGTAATCTTCGAAGAATTGAACGTAATATTCTGGATTGTAATTCTGATTGTAATAAGGAGGATATTCAAAATTCTTAATAATCAGTCCCCAAAATTTATCTTTCTCTCCAAAATTAATTGGTCCCTCCATCGCCTGCATTCCCTTTTCTTCCAGCCATTTTTTTCCTTGGTCGAAAAGTTTAAAGGCAGCTTCCTGGTCCTTTATACATTCGAAAAATCCTATACCTCCAATTGGAAAATCCTTTTTCTTATTGCCTTTATGGTTTATGAATGCAGCAATTCTGCCAATCACTTCCTTGCCATCCATTAAAATCCACCTCATGCTTTCTCCATGGCGGTAGAACTTATTCTTCTTTGGGTCAAATACCTTTTGTATATCCTGCTTTAAATGGGGTATCCAATGTGGATCATTTTTATAGATCTTGAAAGGAAGTTTAAGAAATGCTTCCTCCATTTTTGAATCCTTCACTTCATGGATTGATATGCTTCGGCTATCTTTGGCAGACATTGCGCAAAACTAATCATTCGTTTGAATAGAAAATCGGGGAATTTATGGAGAAAAAAGTAGCAATCATTACAGGTGCATCTTCTGGAATTGGTAGGGCCTTAGCCATTCATTTTTTTGAACATGGATATCGATTGGCATTGGGTGCAAGAAATATGGATAAACTGAAAGAGTTAGGGCAGGAATTAAACGCCAATAGGGAAGATATATTAATCTTGAAAACGGATGTTACCATAGAATCGGATTGTAAAATTCTGGTGGAATCTTGTTTACATCGATTTAATAGAATTGACGTATTGGTCAATAACGCTGGTATATCTATGCGAGCAACATTGCAAGATTTAAACCTTAAGATATTACAAAATGTAATGGATGTAAATTTTTGGGGAGCAGTTTATTGCACCAAATATGCATTGGAATCCTTATTGCAAAATAAAGGTTCAGTTGTGGGCGTTTCTTCGATTGCTGGATATGTTGGATTGCCTGCAAGAAGCGGTTATTCTGCATCTAAATTTGCCATGCAAGGATTCTTAGAAGCTCTTAGAACGGAGAACCTTGGTAACGATTTACATGTCCTTATAGCTTGTCCTGGATTTACTGCTTCCAATATTCGCAATACGGCCTTAACAGCAGATGGCAGCAAACAATCAGAATCTCCTAGGGATGAACAAAAAATGATGTCGGCGGAAATGGTAGCTAAACATATTTATAATGCCGTTCAAGCCAGAAAACAAAAATTGGTTTTAACTACTGAAGGTAAAATGGCTGTGTTCTTGAGTAAATTCTTTCCAAAACTCATCCAGAAGTTGGTGTATAACAAAATGAGAGAAGAGCCTGATTCTCCAATCCGATGATTAGGTATCCAATTTTTCTTTTGGGATTTATGGCTTCGGGTAAATCCAAATTGGGTAAGAGGTTAGCCAATAATCTAGGCCTTGAATTTTTGGATTTGGATCAAAGCATCGAAAAAGAGGAGGGAAGCAGTATATCTGAAATATTTAATACCAAAGGAGAAGATTATTTTAGGAGGAGGGAAGCAAGGAAATTGAGACAAATAGAAACTAATCAAAGTATGGTGATCGCCTTAGGAGGAGGGACACCATGCTTTCACGACAACATAAAATTTATCCAAGAAACAGGGACTTCAATCTATCTGAAATTAGATGAAAATCGGATCATCTCCAGACTAAAAGACAATCGAAGTCAAAGACCTCTTTTGGCAGATTTAAATCAAGAAGATTTAGCAAGTTATGTGAACGATGAATTGCTAAAACGGGAAACCTACTACCAACAAGCGGACATTATCTTAGACAAGGAAGCTTGGGATTATAAAGACCTTCTGGCATTAATCGCTTGACGATCATTTATTAAATAACCAATCTTCTGGATCTAATTTATTCATGACCTTCCAGATGCCTAACTCTAAATTTGAAGATGATTCACCAGGTTCTGTGATTAAAACACCAATATTTTGCTTGGTATCCACCTCATCACCTGCGGAAACAAAAACCTCTTTGAAATAAGTGTAAGAAGAAAAGTATTGTCCGTGATTGATAATTACTGCTTTACCTTCACCGGCTACAATAATTATTCGACTCACTTTACCTTTAAAGACAGCTCTACCCATGCTGCCTGATTTGGTAGAAATAATAACTCCATTATTGTCCACTTTTACTCCTTTTAAAGTAGGGTGGGCTTGCAATCCAAATGAAGAAGTAATCACGCCTTCTTCCACAGGCCAAGGGAGTTTACCTTTATTGCTTTCAAAGGAATTAGATAGCTCCAATGCTTCAGGAGTCATCGGGTAACCTTTATTTTTATTCGCTGCTTCTCTAGCTTTGCGAATCTCTTCTGCAATAATTTTCTCTATGGCTTTAGTTACTTTTCTAGAGGCTTCTTGTTTTTCTTTTAATTGTTTCTTGAGTTCTCTTTCCTTTCCATTGAGTTGACTAACCACATTTTGCTGCTTGTCTTTCTCCGTAGATAATTTATTTCTCTCATTGAGTTTGGCCTGCAACAAACCCTCATTACTTTTCTTAATGGCCTCCAACATGCTAATCTGAGCATCAATTTCTTCTTGTTTTTCTTGAATGCTCAATGCTTGATTTTGTCGAAACTGCGCGTATTGTTGGAAGTACTTTAAGCGCTTAAAGGCTTGATTAAAGTTATCGGCAGAAAAGATCAACATTAATTTATCATAAGAACTTTTATTTCGATAAGCATTCCGAATCATTTCTGCATATTCATCTTTTAGTTTTAGCAGATCATTTTCTAAACTGTCAATAAATGCATGTTGTAAATCAATACTATCCTCTAAAAACTGAATCTCTTGTTCCATGGTTTGGATCAGAGCCTCACGACTAGATATCTTTTTGTTTAGTTGTCGAAGTTGAGTCAAGGAAGTGCTTTTGCTCTTTTCTGTCTTCTTAAGCAAGTCATTGGTATAGCTTATTTCCTTTTGAAGTTTCTTCTTTTTTTCTTGCAAAGATTGCTTGCTTTGGGCTGAAAGATTAATAGTCAGGAATAGACTAAAAAGCAATAAAAAAATGGGCTTAATAGTATACCTGCTCATACTTAGAAGGAATATTAAATGAGAATTTAATTGCTTTGTCCAAATATACTTTGGAATAATCAATATCAACAGTTGAAGGTTGAGCAGCTTGGATTTCAAAATTCAATTTATGTGGTAATTTCTGACCTTCATAAGTTTCAAAATCACTGTATTTTCCGATTACAAATCGATCTGCAGTCAAATCTGACAGTAAGAAATCTACCACCTTGAACAAATCCGGATCAATCCATAAACTCAGTACTTCGTCTTTCTTTTTCTCAATTACTTCCGGTTTATCGTCCGCTTTCCTAGCTCGTCGTTTCTTTAAGTTTCCGAGATAATATTTATCCTTATCAATGGAGAACTTGACCTTATCATCGGATTCAAAATCTATGGGATTACCTAGTAGTATAGACTGCAGCAATTCAAATTCGAATTCTAGGTTAAATCGTTTGTTGATATAAGCATAATTGCCAACAAAATAATTTTTCTTCAATCGATTGATAACCTTCACGGTATCTTTAGTAATAAGTACCCTAGCTACCTCATACCCCAATAAAGGTGTGATCGACATCCATATTGCGCTATCTTTCTTAATTCTAACCGTAGATTTAAAAGATTGCTTTTTTTCACCTTGTTTTAACTTGACCTCAGCCTTCGCGGAAAAAGTATTGAAACGGAATTTGTTGTTTTCAATCTGCTCTAATAAGAATTCCGTTTTTTTCCCTTCTAAAGATCTACGACTTGCAACTTGTGTCTTTTTACAAGCAGAAAAAGTAATAATAGTAAGTACAACGAATAAACTTAAAAGTCTTCTCATTCGAACAATTTCATCTCCTTGATTTTCTTATCTATCAAGTCTGAAGCACCACCGGCTTCCTTGGCTTTTTTCCAGAAATCCATGGCTTCATCAGTCATTCCCAATTGATAGAGTATGTCACCTTTGTGTTCCAATAGAACACCGCTATTTGCATCACTCTTTAAAGCTTTATCTATCCATTCATTGGCCTCTTCATAATTTCCCATTTGGAATAATATCCAAGCATAGGTGTCTTGAAACGAAGATTGATTGGGCGCAAGCGTGTTTGATTTCAAGGACATTTCCTTAGCCAAATCTAGTCTTTCCTTTCTTAAAGATAAATAGTAGCTGTAATTGTTCAAGACATAAACATTGTTGGGGTCAATTTCTAATGCTTTATCATAACTCTCATCAGATTCTAAGTCATTACCTAGCTCATGATGAGCATCACCCATGGAGGAAAACAATTGACTTTTCAAGGCTGGATTATCCAACACCAAATCTTTCCCGAGATCAAATATCTTAATGGCATTCTGATATTGTTCATCTTGCAATAATCCAAGACCGTAGATCAAATAAATATTGGGTTGGTTTGGAAATAAATCCAATGCCCTGGCTCCATAAGCAAGCAGGTTTTTTTTGTCATTGGTTTCAGAGAGAATTATCAACAATTGATTCCAAACGGGAAATCTACTGCTATCCAATCTAATCGTATTGAAATAAGATAATTTGGCTTCTTCTCTTTGGTTGTCAAAATACAAGTAATCCGCTAACAAGGCATGCGCTTTGGCATTTTCTGGATGTGCTTCAGCTACTTTTCTACACAACATAATTCCCTCGGCTTTCTTGAGCTGTTGGCTACTATTTACTTGGTAGAAGGTTAGAATGTACTTGATTTTATCATCGATGCTCATTTTTGGATTTGCAAATGCTTTCTGAATAGCCTCCAAATACTCTTCCTTTTTAGATGTTTTTCGATAGTATTGAGCCAAAGCAAATTGAACGGTATAATTTTCCGGGTTGATGGCCCGCATTCTTTCATATACTTCTAAAGCTTCTTTTTCTTTACCATTATTCATATAAATTTCTGAAAGCAAAGCATAGTACTTCAATTCTTGTGGAAATGCGCTTATTAATTTTTCAATCTCTTCAGCAGCTGCATTTACATCGTTTTCCGACAAATAAATTCTCTGCTTTAAGAATGAAATCTCTTGACTAATTCCAATTTCACCTTCTATGGCGTTAAGTTGTTCTATTGACTTTCCACTTTTATTTTGATCCAACAACAATTTCGCAAGTTCATACCGAAGTTCCACTTTGGAAGGATTTTGATCGACCATATCTTGAAATACTTCAATGGATTCATCAATCAATCCTTGTGATTGCAATAAAGTAGCGTATGAAATTTTATACCAAAAATTATTTGGATCAATTTGGTTTGCAGTTTTAAATTCTTGATAAGCCAAATCATTGTTGCCGATTTTACTATACAGTAAACCAAGTTCATAATGAGCCGCTGCACTTGTAGGGTCAATATGCAGAGCACTTTGATATTTTTCTATGGCTTTATCATCATTTCCAAGTATCTTTTCTTTGGCTGCATCTATATATAATCTTCCAAAACGCCTCGAATCTTCATTCGAAAGTTCCACACTTTCAATTGGATTGGCCTCCTTTAAAGTAGTTTTCGGTGTGCCACATCCATACAAAATGAGGAGAATGATTAGAGGTATGTATAGATTAAACCTCATTCAGTTTCATATTCATTATAATCACCGATGCTCAATATTTTGGTTTCCCATTTCAGTGTTGAGAAATTCCCAATCATACTGTTATCACAATTTAAGCCTAAAATATTGGAATTCTCTTGCAAAATACTATTGCTAATCACAGAACGGTCGATGGTTGTATTATTCCCAATTGAAACATGAGGTCCAACAATTGAATTTTTAATTTGCACATTTTCACCAATAAAACATGGTTCTATGATCTTGCTGTTTTCAATTTTTGCTGAATCTGCAATGCATTTTTCTTCTGATTGAATAAACTCCAATATTCTTTGGTTGGTATAAACAGTTGCATTCTTATTGCCACAATCTAACCATTCAATTACTTCGCCTGGAGCAAATTTTGAGCCATCATTTTTCATCCGCTCTAAAGCGTCAGTAATCTGATACTCGCCCTTATCCATGATATTATTGTCAATCAAGTATTGCAGATTATTCCTTAAATATTCTCCATCCTTAAAATAATAGATGCCAATAATTGCCAAGTCTGAAACAAATTCTTCTGGCTTCTCTACAAATTCAACGATATGACCATCATTATCCAATTGCACTACTCCAAAGGCAGAAGGATCATCTACCTTTTGAACCCATATTATGCCATCTTTAGAGTCATCTAATTTAAAATCTGCTTTAAATAAAGTATCCGCAAATGCAACAATGGTCTTTCCTTGCATAATTTCTTGGGCACATAAAATTGCATGTGCCGTACCTAAAGCTTCTTCTTGATGAAAGATGTGACCTTTAGCACCTAAACTTTCTGCAACTTTCAATAAATGGTCTTCTACTTCCTTGCCAAAGTCACCGATTACAAAACCAATTTCTTCTACCTTTTCATGACATACTTTTGCAATATCCTCCACCAAACGCTGCACAATAGGTTTGCCAGCTATGGGTAATAAGGGTTTTGGAATGGTTAGGGTATGAGGTCTCATTCTTTTACCTCTACCTGCCATTGGTACTATTATCTTCATAAAATCTTCTTCTTTTTGATGTTTTGCAATTGCGATTTAGCTCTTTCCAGTACTTCCGAATCCACCGCTACCTCTTTCTGTTAATTCCAAAGTATTAACTGCTTCCCATTCTGCTTGTTCATGCGATGCAATTACCATCTGAGCGATACGTTCCCCGTCTTCTATGGTAAATGCTTCTTGGGATAAGTTAATTAGAATCACCTTGATTTCTCCTCTGTAATCTGCATCAATGGTACCAGGTGAATTCAATACCGTGATTCCATGTTTAAAGGCCAAACCACTTCTGGGTCTCACTTGCGCTTCATAGCCTACGGGGATTTCCATAAAAAGGCCTGTAGGAACAATCGTCTTTTCCATGGGTTGCATTTGAATTACCTCATCGATATTCGCACGCAAATCAACACCTGCAGAAGCTTTAGTTGCATATTTAGGAAGGTCGTGTTTTGAGCGATTTATTATTCTAATTTTCATTGGGATGTGTTCGTTGAAGCCTACGAAATTAGGGCTTTTTTGGGTTTTTCTAAAACGACAATTGAACTAACATATAGCAAGAATAAGATGCTATTTACCAATAACTTTGGTGCAAATTCAATTTGTGTATTTAACCAGTTGGAGAACAAATAAACCAATAGACTAAAACCTAGGTAAAATAGCACCTTAAATACCGGATAATTGATTTTATAATGCTTCTGTCCAAAATAATAGGAAATAACAACCATGCTGGCATAACAAACTAGGGTTGCCCATGCAGATCCTAAATATCCAATTCTAGGGATCAGTATAATATTCAATATAATGGTTATGATCGCCCCAGTAGAGGCTATATATGCTCCAAATTTTGTCTGATCACTTAATTTGTACCAAACGGATAGATTGTAAAAGATGCCTAAAAATATATTTGCAAATAACAAGATGGGAACTACCTTCAATCCTACCCAATACTCTTCATTCGGTATAAAGTATTTGAATATATCTAAATACAACATCACACCAAGAAATATCATGGAAAGCACAATTACAAAGTATTTCAAGATACTGGCATATGTTTCTTTTGAGTTCTTTTCTTTCTCTTGAGAAAAGAAAAATGGTTCAGCTGCATAACGAAAAGCCTGAATGAAAAGGCTGATTATAATGGATAATTTATAACAAGCCCCATAGATTCCCACTTGTTCCGTGGCACCTTCGGCACCCAAATCCTCTAAAAGCATCCATTTCAACATGATTTTATCGGCTGTTTCATTGATGATGATTGCCAGACTACCAATAAGTAATGGGCTGCCATACAATAGCATCTGTTTTAGCAATGACCAATCGACCGCTAACTTCATTTTCAATAGGGAAGGAGAAAGCAAAATAAATTTTAGTCCACTCGCGAATAGATTAGCAAGGAAGACATATCCAATTCCAATATTGGGTGAATAGAAGGTGTCTATTAACCAATTGCTATTTCCTGCATCATATCTAGGCAAGCAATACCAAAGCCAGAAAAAGTTTAATCCTACAAATACCAGGATTGTCAATATATTGATCAATGCAAAACGGAAGGATTTATTTTCGATTCTAAGCTTTGCAAGTGCTATTGAAGAAATGGCATCTAAACCTACAATAAAAGCAAACCAAACTACATATTCAGCATTATCCGGATAGTTGATATAAGTTGCAAGTTCATCTGAAAATATTGATGCCAGAAGAATAAAGATAGTTGTGGTACCCAACAATGAAATTATCGTTGTACTATAAACATCTCTGCTTCTTTCTTTTTCTGCTTCCTTGTTCTGGAACCTAAAATATGCGGTTTCCATTCCATAAGTCAACAAAACCACCAAAAAGGCAACGTAAGAATACATTTCGGTAATTACTCCGAATCGTTCAGGCACGAAGGTATCCGTATGCAATGGAACCAAGGCATAATTTAATAATCTGGCAATTATGCTAGGTAATCCGTAAATGGCCGTTTGACCCGCTAATTTTTTTAATGCTTTCAAAAAGCTATTTTCTTATTTTCCTGGGAAATTTGCTTTTCTTTTTTCTAAGAATGCTGAGGTTCCTTCTTTGAAATCTTCCGTAGTGAAACAGTTGGCAAACTCATTAATTTCCGTCTCATATCCATTAACTCCTTCTTCATAACCAGCATTTACAGCTCTTATTGCACCAGATATAGCTACTGATGAATTAGCTGCGCACTTTTTAGCAATCTTTAAGGATTTGGGAATTAATTCTTCTGGAGTAGTGACATGATTTACCAATCCACACTGAAGTGCTTCATCTGCTTGAATCATACCAGCAGTAAAAATCAGCTCAAAGGCTTTTCCTTTACCTGCCAATTGTGCCAACCTTTGTGTTCCTCCATATCCTGGAATGACTCCTAAACTAACTTCAGGCAAACCCATTCGCGCATTATTAGAGGCAAGTCTGATGTGACAAGCCATTGCTAATTCCAAACCACCACCTAAAGCGAATCCATTTATTGCTGCGATAACTGGGGTTTCGGTATTTTCAATTAAATCAAATAATTGCTGATGTCCATTTCTAGCTAATTCTTTAGCTTCTTCAGCATTATAATCATGAAATTCTGAAATATCTGCTCCAGCTACAAATGCTTTAGTTCCTGAGCCTGTTATAACAATGGCTTTGACGGACTTATCACCATCAGCTGCTTTAACTGCATTACCTAATTCCGCTATTGTTGCCCGGTTTAAAGCATTTAATTTATCTGGACGATTAATGGTAATTAATTGTGTATCTTCTTTATTTTCAATGATTAAATTGGACATGTTTGGATAGTTTAGGGCAAATTTAATTGATTCAATTTGCTTTTTGAAGTTTTACTTGAAAGACTGTTCCTTTGTTTTCTTTCGATTGAAAATGGATGCTTCCATGCATACGTTCAATTATGCTTTTAGACATGGCCAATCCCAATCCGGTACCCTGTGACTTGGTAGTAAAATTAGGTTCAAAGATGCGGTGTCTGAGTTCTTCTTTTATGCCAATGCCGTTATCTTCAATACTAATAGAATACTGATTGTCAAGTTCTTCTATTGAAACTTTGATTTTAGGTTCTTCTTTTTCTTCTGTTGCTTGTATTGCGTTTTTAATGAGATTGTTGAACAACCGAATCAAATAATCCTTGTTGCCATGAATTATCGCCTCTTCAATAGTAGCGTGCTGGAATTCAATGTCAATATCACTTGAATATAATTCAGAAGTCGTCCTTAATATGGGAATAAGATCAATATGCTCAAGTTCACCTTCAGGAAGTTTTGCAAAAGAGGAGAAGGCAGAGGCAATACCACTTAATGCGTCTATTTGTTCAATAAGTGTCTGTGCAGTTTTATCAATCTGTGCTTGATAATTTTCTTGATTCTCAAATTTTGTTCTTTGCAGATGTTGAATACTCAATTTCATTGGAGTCAAAGGGTTCTTGATTTCATGTGCCACTTGTTTAGCCATTTCACGCCAAGCAATTTCCCTTTCAGACTTTGCTAATTGTTCTGCACTCTCATTCAATTCTATGGAAATTCGATTGTACTCTTTAACTAAAGCTCCTATTTCATCCTGGCTATGCCATTCAATCAATTGAATAGATGATCCTAATTTAAGTTTACCGATATGCTGCTTAATCATTCTTAAAGGCTTGGATATCTGGTTAATCAAAACCACTGAAATCAGCAATGCCAAGACGAATATTCCTACATAAATATTTAAGGTTGAAACCAAGAATGAAGAAATCTCTCTTTCCAATTCTCCTTGTTTGGCAAAGTAGGGAAGGTTTAAATATCCAAGAATTTGATTGTTGTAATTTCGAAAAGGCAAATAGGCCGAGAGAAACTCCATCTTGCCAATATTTTCTTCCTGACTCCATTCTGCTTTTGCATCTTTTGACAAAGCATGTAAAGCAAGCGGATTCATCCGATCACTCTTTAAGTTTTTTTCAAATATTTCGGGTCTTGAACTTGCATACAACTTCCCTTCAGCATCGTATAAATTGATGTCTGAATAAAATACATTAGAGAATTTAAGGAGTTTCGATGCTGTGTAAGATTGTAAGTCCGCAGATAATAATTCTTCTCCACCAATTTTAGATTCTACTTCAATACTAACCGATCTTAGTTTCTCAGCAAGCAGTCGACTATTTTTTTCTTGGTATTGTTTTTTGATATAGTAACTTGTGCTGAAAGCCAGGGAAACCAAAGCAATCAATAGTGATCCAATGAGAAACAATTGAACTTTTGTACTGAAGTCATTGAGGGAAAGATTAAAGTTTACCAAGGAGTGATTGGAGATTAAAGAGATGATAACAAAGGCAATGGCAATTAATATCAAGAGATATGCTAAATTGGCCAAATGATCTATAAGGTGCAGGACCTTATGACTCAGGGTAATATTGACATCCTTGTCCTTTTGATAACTAGTATGAAGGTAATCCACACTTTCAAACTGATGAAAGTTTCCAGGACTTAATTCACTAATTCTTTGATTGGTAGAATAATTGTAATCTCCAATTTTATATACTAACTCATCTTGATCATAGACTGCATAGGAGTATTCACTTTCGTCTAAAATGGAATGACCACCTTCCTTATCCAATAATAACTCTGGGTAACCTTCATTGTGATTCAATAAATTGGATGATAGTTCTACGAAAAGAAGTTGATTCTTTAGTGGTACTTCTCCGATATAATCTATTCTACCTACGAGATTTTTGAGATGATACAAACCGCTATCAATTTTCGATTTGGTTTCTCTTTCAATTCTTTCTCTAAAGAAATTGGCGCATTTGGTTGTGGTTTCCCACGCATTAACATAGATTGAGTCATTTGGATCACATAAGGATAATTGTATCTGATACCTTTTCCAATATCCTTGAAAGTACTTATTAACTAGATAATTGTCAACCACTTTCTTATTGCTCCAATAATCCTTAGCCATGGATTGGAATGCTATATCCTCTTTGATTTTTGTTCGTAGCTCTTGATATAAGTATTCTGCTATTGGATCTCTTTCTTCGGATAATTTTTTTAAGATGATTTTTTGTTTTACAACCTCTTTTTCTGAGGTTTCATGATTAATCCAATAGGTAAGAACTGTAGCCAGTAAGAACAATAAAGAGATACTGTAACGTATCGGGAATTTTGGGTTTTCTGTATAATTAAAGATCAATAAAAAGCCTAATGGTGCCCAAAGATGTACGATATCCATATCAGTAATTCCATACAGCAGTACATAGAAGGCCAGTATTATCATTAATATCCATCGTCTATGCTTTTCTTGAAAAGAGCTTTTATTTAGACCAACACCCAGATCTATAAGCAATAGTATGGATATCATTAGAAAAATCAAGGAGAAATAGAAAACTATGCTACTTGCATCAATTTCAAAAAGTCTGCTTAATTGCAAATTGATTTGAGATTGGCTAATACTTTCAGAACATATGAGAATGAAAAAATTGGCGAACAAAAGTGCCAGAGCACTGATAGAAAGCGCTGCTATTTTTGATTTAAAATGATCAAATATTCCCTTGACATTAAGAATAATAAGGAGAAATAAAGTAGAGGTAAGGAAAAAGTCACCAAGTGATGGTGTAAAATAAGAAATGGCAAATATTTTGGCTTGAAAGAACAACAGATTTTCCCAATATTCAGGGATTTGTAAGAACAATATAAAGCGGATGAGAATTAACAAAAGTATTCGGAATAAAGGCCTTATTCTAGAATCTTTGGTAAGGATTTTAGGTAAATAGATGACAAAGAGAATTATGCCTAAAAGGAATAATAAGCCATTTACAATTGTCCAATTCTCATGTTCAGCTGTTGCAATTTGACTTAAGTAAAAAACAGGAGAACCTTTATTATCTATTATTTCAAACCCTTCTATAGCTTCTCTAGAAATTTGATCAAAACTTGGGTTTTTAAAATCAGGATATATTCCATTTTGCAAGTACTTGTTCTGGTAACTAAAATTGTTCTCCAATTTTATAAGGGCTACAACTTTGGATTTATCTAATGATTGTATGATTTTGAATTGAAGGGCATTCCCCACTTCATATAGTGAAGCATTCTTGAATAATTGGTCTTTAAGTATAATGCTTTGATCTTCGGACCAATAACTTAATTCATCTTCCTTGAAAATAAAATACGAAATGCCTTTTTGGTAGAAATCGCTTTGTAAATTTCTACCAAGCGATTCATCAATCTCAAGATTGGATTCTTGAATCTTCTGGATCTTATTATTTGTAATGGAGATTTTGTCCAAGAATTTAGCTTGAAACTCTTGCAGGTCTTCTTTAGGATCAGAGGTGAATCCATTAAAGTTGAAATAGCCAATAAGCAGAAAAGCAATGCTAAAGATTAGCGCAATAAAGTTGCTTTTATTCTCCATAAATTGGTTTCAGCAATAATTAGTCCAAGGTAAAGCTTTTAGTTCAGCTTTGTTGTCATATCAAATAGGCAGCGTAAGAATTTTTTTGCAAGCTAACTTCAATGTGTTCTTTAAGTGTAGTTGCCAAAGACATCCCAACATAGTTTGCATGAACTGGAAATCGATTGTGGCTTCGATTTACCAAGACTGCGGTAGATAGTTTTTTCAGACTTGATTTAAGAAAAGGTTGCAAACCGTACATCATGGTTTTACCAGAATTTAATACATCATCAACAACAATGATAGAACGTTTATTCAAATCATTTGCATCCAGATGGAGCATAACTTCCTCGCTTAGTGGATTCTTTTTATTGATCTCTAAGCGAATCAAGTCGATGCTAATCTTTGATATTTCCTGAATTTTGTCTGTAATTAACTCGGCCAATACGTATCCATTTTCGGCAATCCCTGCAATAATCAAATCATTTTGATCGTAATGGTCTTCATAAATCTGAAAGGCAATTCGATTGATTTTTTGTTCGATTTGTTGATGATCTAAGATGAGAGTCCTGCTGTCAGACATACATATCCTTTTGTTCAAAAATAGCTATACCTAACCAATTGGTTACTTTTTTTTTGCAAGCATAAATAATTCTCTTCCTGCTCTGGGTGATATTGAGTTATTGGCCATCTCAAAATGTTGGTAGTCGAAATAAGGATCAAAGTAGCCATGGTATTCCTCTTTGCTGCCGCCATATGGTGGTCTATCATCATTCAAAGGAACAGACCAGAGCAATCCTATCAATTTGCCTTCAGTAAAAAGAAGTTCATGTACTTTCTTGGCATAATCACTTCTTAAATGGGGTAAAATGGCACAAAAGAAAGTTTGTTCAACAATCAAGTCGTATTGTTCCTGATGTTTAAAGAAATCTTGATGTATGATATGTTCTTTTGGAAAGTCTTTGTTGTTTTTAAGGAAATTTTCTAGCGGATAATGTGCAATATCTAGAAGGAATACATTTTTAAATCCTTGTTGATGCAGATAGGTTGCTTCATATCCATTGCCTCCTCCGGGGATTAAAATTTTAAGGTCTTTATTCTTCAATTGATCAAAGTAGGTCTTCAAGGGAGTGCTAATGTATCCAATATCCCAACCTGTATCTTGATCTTCATATCTTTTTTGCCAATTGGTGTCTTGCATCATCTAAGGCTTAGCGCAATAACATTTTCAACATGGTGTGTGTGTGGAAACATATCAACAGCCTGTACTTTTTCTACCTTGTACTTTTCATCTAACAATTGAATATCTCTGGCTTGTGTAGCAGGATTGCAACTGACGTAAACAATTCTTTTCGCTTCTAATGCTAAGAGTTGATCAATAACATCCTTGTGCATTCCCGCTCTTGGAGGATCGGTTATGATTATATCCGCTTTACCATGCTGATCTATAAAATCGGCATTAAAAACATCCCTTAAATCTCCAGCATAAAAGGACGTATTCTCTATGCCATTCAATTTTGCATTGGCCTTTGCATCTTCAATGGCTTCAGGAATGTATTCTACACCAATTACCTTATTTGCCTTTGCGGCTAGAAAATTTGCTATGGTGCCTGTACCTGTATAAAAGTCATAAACTACGTCTTCTTTTTTGATGTCTGCAAAATCATTCGCTACCTTATAAAGCTCATACGCTTGATTGGAATTGGTTTGATAGAAAGATTTCGGTCCAACTTTAAATTGAAGTTTTTGTTCTCCTTTAGCGTCCATCATTTCTTCTATGATATGGTCTTTACCTGAGTAAAGGATCATCTCTTGATCGCTAAGACTATCATTTCTTTTACCATTAATTACATAGAAAAGTGAGCTCACTTCCTGGAAATTCTTTTTAAATGCTTCCAATAATAATTCTCTAGGTTCTTTATCCTCTTGATAAAAGGAAAAAATAACCATGATCTCCTTGCTATTGGAGGTCCTTATGATGAGGTTTCGCAAGAATCCTTCTTGTTCTTTCAAATCGAAGAAGGCAAGATTATGCTCCAGTGCATAATTTTTAACCCAATTTCTAATTGCATTAGAAGGGTCAGCTTGTAACCAACATTTATCAATATTTAATATTTTGTCAAAACGTCCTGGGATATGAAAACCTAGAGCATTTTTTGCATCAAAGACTTCTTCCGATTTAATTTGCTCTTCTGTCAACCATTCTTTGTTTGAAAAAGTAAATTCCAGTTTATTGCGGTAAAAAGTAGTTTCTGCAGATCCCAATATTTTAGGAATTTCAGGTAGTTCTACTTTTGCAATCCTTTTCAATGCATCTTCTACTACTCTTTGTTTGTTTTTCAATTGATCATCATAGGAAATGAATTGCCATTTGCATCCTCCACATATTCCAAAATGCTCGCATATAGGTTCAATTCGTCGCTTTGAATAATGATGAAAATGGATGGCTTTGCCTTCCAAATAACTCTTCCTTTTGCGATGCACTTCCACATCTACAATATCACCAGGTACGGTGTGGGGTACAAACAAAACTTTTTCTTCTACTTTGGCCAAAGATTTCCCTTCTGCAGCGGTATCAATAATTTCTACCTCATGTAGAATTTTTCTACGATTTCTTCTCCTTCCCATGCTGATTATTGTGCTTTGGCACTTTTTAGTGCTTCTATTTGTGCTTTTGCGGTTTGGTGATTTGGATTGATATTGATCACCTTTTGCAAGGTATTTATTTCTTGATCTATTTTGTTTTCCTGATGGTAGCTTAAAGCCAAATTCATTAGGATGTCTGTTCTTCTAGAATCGATCTGTAAAGCCCGATGAAAGACTTCCTGGGCATTTTGATTTTTTGCCGTCATGGCGTAGGCCATTCCCAAATAATTCAATGCATCTATATTATTGGCTTCAATGGCTAGTGACTGATTTAAATATTGAATTGCACGATTAAAGTCTTGAAGATTGCCAGCTGCCTGGCCCATCAAAAAATAAACGGAAGCATTATTAGGGACCCTGTTTGCATACTCTTGAAGACTTAAGATTGCCTTAACAAATTGCTTGTCTTTGAAATAAGTGGTTCCTAGGTTGAAGTAATTTTTAGAGTAGTTTGGGTTCTGTTTTATATTGGCCAAATAAACTTCAATAGCCTTTTGGGTATTGCCAGAATTTTTATAAGCTAAACCCAAATTGTTGTATGCATCTTCATAGTCTGGATAAATAGAGATCGCTTGATTTAAATAGCCAATGGCTCGATTAAAAGTTTGCATTTTTTGATTCTCCAAATTCATTTTCATGGCTTGTTCATTCAAGACCGAACCTAAATTGTAGTTTACTCTAGCACTAGCTGCCCCTTTTTGAATATCAGCTTCGTAAAGACTGAGATTATTTTCCCAATCGTTATTTCGATCCATGGTTTGAAAACCATATGCTAAGCCAATTCCTATGAATATCCACATCAATTTTTTCTGTTCTTTTAGCAACAGTTTATTCGATTTATTTTCAAGCAGCTTTGACAATAAGAGGGTAATACCTATGACAAAAGGCAAAACAGATAGGAATAACATTCTTTCTGCGAACTGTATTCCTATGGAAAGAAAAATTTGGGAAGCAACTACGATGGTGCAGAGATAAATTATGGCGATATAACCCCAAAGGTTTTTACGCATCAAACCATAAATGGATAACCCAATCAATGCTGCTAGAATTAGTAATCCAAATATGGAAGTAGGAGAGGCAATTTCAACCAGTGGAATCTGATTGTAAGAATAATCATGTAGCAAATCAATAGGAAGGATTAGCTTTTTCAAAAAAGTGAATTGTAAATCAAAAATGGATCCCCATTTTAGCTTAGCACTTTCAGCAACTGCGATGGGGTTGTTTAATAAACCAAAGTTGCCAGCATCTACCTCCCTTTCCATACTGCCAATAATGTTGGCACGCAATGCAAAGAACCCAAGAGAAAATATACCCATCAATGCCCCAATCTTAATGGCTTTTTTGAATTCTATCTTATGATTTAATAGAAGTAATAATGGAATAATAAAAGCATAGGTCACAGCACTCTCTTTGGAGAATAAGGCAATGGTTAAGAAAAGAAGGGATAGAGCAAGGATTTTTTTGTTTTCAGACTGCAAGTATTTGCACAAATAGAAAAGAGAGGCACATAAGCCTAGGAATGCTAATAATTCATCTCTTCCTTTGATGTTAGCCACTACTTCTGTATGCAATGGATGTAGCACAAATAGCAGACAAATTCCTAAAGGAACAATAAGTGGTTTATCTTCAAAAATCCATTGCAAGGATCGAAACAGCAGTAAACAAGCCAAAGCATAAAGGAGAATATTGAGGAAATGTCCAAAGCCGGTATCCGAGTTAAAAAACTCCTTTTCTATTGCAAAGGTGACCAAGCTGAGAGGACGATATAATCCATCATTAAACCCACCATTGCCGTGTCTATAATTTGTAGTTAAAATCGTAGAAATGCCATCCAGGCCTTTTTGTACATGGCTATGATTGACGATTACAGAGTAATCATCAAGTACAAAACCATGGTTCAGCGTATTGATATAAACCAATGCCGCTACTGCAAATACAAACCATTTTAAATGCTTGGTATAGGGGCTTAAAAGGTCGGTTTGGCTTGTTGGTTTCATAAGACTTATCGTCCAAAATTAGATATCTTTGCAGACTGCCAAAATAAATAAACGAATTGAATTGAGATGATAGATATGAAAAGCCGAACAGAAGAAGCTATTGCTTTAGAAGACAAGTATGGAGCCCACAATTATCACCCACTTCCTGTAGTATTAAATAGAGGAGAAGGAGTTTACGTTTGGGATGTTGAAGGAAAAAAATATTTTGATTTTTTATCCGCATATTCTGCGGTGAACCAAGGCCATTGTCACCCAAGAATAGTGAATGCACTTAAAAGTCAAGCGGAGACTTTAACGCTGACTTCTAGGGCATTTTATAATGATGTGTTGGGAGAGTATGAGCAATACATGTCGGATTATTTTGGATTTGATAAGGTACTTCCTATGAATACGGGAGCTGAGGCAGTAGAAACTGCGATTAAACTCTGTAGAAAATGGGCATACGAGAAAAAGGGAATTTCCGAAGATCAAGCAAAAATTATCGTTTGCGATGGAAATTTCCATGGTAGAACAACCACTATCGTTTCTTTTTCTAACGATGAAGTAGCAAGAAAGAATTTCGGTCCATATACACCTGGATTTATTAATGTAGCATACAATGACATTGATGCTTTAGCGGATGCTTTGAAAGGAGAAAACATTGCTGGATTTTTGGTAGAGCCAATTCAAGGAGAAGCTGGAGTTTTTGTGCCAGACGAAGGTTATTTGAAAGCGGCATACAATTTATGTAAAGAACATGAAGTACTCTTTATTGCAGATGAGGTGCAAACTGGTGTTGCCAGAACAGGTAGGTTATTGGCAGTGCAACATGAAGAGGTAAAACCCGATGTATTAATTCTAGGAAAGGCCTTATCCGGAGGAGCTTATCCTGTAAGCGCAGTCTTGGCAGATAATCACATAATGGAGGTAATCAAACCAGGACAACATGGTTCCACTTTTGGAGGAAATCCATTGGCAGCTAAAGTTGCTATTGCTGCTTTGGAAGTTGTGAAAGATGAATCTTTGGCTGAAAATGCGGAAAAGTTGGGTCAAATTTTTAGAGAGGAAATTCAAAAATTGGTCGATAGTTCAGATTTATTGGTAAAAGTTAGGGGTAAAGGATTGTTAAATGCCATTGTAATTAATGATACCGAAGAAAGTTCTACTGCCTGGGATATTTGCCTTAAGTTGAGAGATAATGGTTTACTAGCCAAGCCGACTCATGGCAATATTATCCGATTTGCTCCACCATTGGTTATGAATGAAGAGGAGTTGAGTCAATGTATTGCAATCATCCAAAAGACCATTCAAGAATTTAAGAAGTAATTAGAATGGTACTTCTAATTAATATAGGCGGATTTGCGTTGGCTATTTTTGTTCTGCTCATTGTAGCAATTGGAATAATATTACCTGTAGCTGCAATTATTGATATCATTCGAAATGATTTCCGATCGGAGAGTGCTAAAATCTTCTGGGTCTTATTGGTTTTCTTTCTTCCTTTTTTAGGCAGTGTCCTATATTTCGTTTTTGGAAAGAGGGATCAAGTTCATCAACTATAAAAAAAGGCTGCCTGTAGCATGGGCAGCCTTTCAATCAATCAAACGTTTACTATTTATTAATAGTAAATCATTCTTCTCACTTGAGCGATATATTTAGCCAAGCGAATCACTTGCTTGGTATAACCAAACTCATTGTCATACCAAACGTAAAGTACAATGTTTCTTTTGTCGTTAGAAACTATGGTTGCAGGACTATCAAAAACAGAGCAACATTGATTCCCAATGATATCACTAGAAACCGTTTCTCCATCGGTAGAAAAGTGAATTTGATTCACTAAATCTCCTTCCAATGCAGCTGTTCTTAACTTCTGATTGATATCTTCTACAGAAGTATCATTATTGACAGTCAAGTTCATAATTGCCAAAGAACCATTTGGTGTTGGTACCCTAACAGCATTAGCAGTTAATTTGTTCTGTAAACTAGGAATTACTTTTGTAACTGCCTTACCTGCACCAGTTTCTGTAATGACCATATTGATGGCAGCAGACCTACCACGACGGGTTTTCTTGTGCATATTATCCAACAAATTTTGGTCGTTGGTATAAGCATGAACCGTTTCTATGTGTCCTTTCTCTATTCCCAATTGATCTTCGATTACTTTCAATACCGGTACAATGGCATTGGTAGTACAAGATGCCGCAGAAATAACTTGATCGTTGTCCAAATCGATGTCATTTTTATGATTCACACCATAAACGATGTTTGGAACTTCTTTACCAGGTGCGGTAAGCAAAACTTTACTAACACCTTTGGAATTTAAATGTCTACTTAATGCAGTTTTATCTTTAAATACTCCAGTATTGTCAATCAACAAAGCATCTTGGATTCCATAAGCAGTATAATCGATTTCATCTGGTTGCGCTGCATGTATTAAATGAACATCCTGACCATTAATGTGCATGCATTTGTTATCCGTATCCACTTCTACATGGCCATTAAAAGCACCATGAACAGAATCATTGCGCAACAGAGAAGCTCTTTTCTCCATGCCAATCTCATCATCTCCTCTAGTTACGATGGCCCTTAGTCTCAATTGTTGACCTTTACCAGCTTGCTTGATTAATTCTCTTGCGGCAATTCTTCCAATTCTTCCAAATCCATAAAGAATAACATCTTTTGGTTCTATGGTTTTGTCATCAACACCGATAAGTTCATTCAGTTTATCTCCAATAAAATCTGCTTTGCTGTCATAATTTTCCTTCTCTGAATTCCATTCACTAGCCAGCTTACCAATATCAATCTTTGAAGGAATTAAATCCATACTCAAAAGCTCTTTAGCCAATTCAGAAGTATCGTAAATACTAACTGGTTTGTTGGTATAGTTCTGCACATTCTTGTGCATCTTTAATATTTCAGAAATGCTACAATCCACCAAGTGGTGTCTAAATAGTACCAATTCTACCGCTTTGTCGAATAGCAAATGACCAAGGGTGTTAATTAAATCTACCGCCTTTTTTTCTTGATCAACCCACTTGTTGAGGTTGGTTTCAAAGGCATTTACCACTTGTTCGTTTTGTGTATCAGTGCTCATTAATTTTAGATTTTTCGATTTTTTTTGGGACTGCAAAAGTCGACTTTTTTCAAGAACTAAAAAAGCATAAAAAAACGATCCGATTGGAAGCCCAATCGGATCGAAAACCAATTACAAGGAAAGTTAAACCCTACATACCCATACCATAAAAATATTCCTTGCCATTTGGATATACTCCTTGAATTAATACACCACCAGTTTTGTCTTCTAAAATGCTCAACAACTTTTCTTCGGAATCTACTTCCAGATTGTCGATATGGGTTATAATAAACCCTTCTCTTACACCGGAATTTTTTAGTTTTCCTGGAAATAGGTTTTCCACTTGAATTCCGTGCTCCAATTCCAATTCTTCCCAAATTTCTTCCTCTGGTTCTGTGAATTTTGCGCCCAGCATTTTTCTCAATTGATTGATGTCATCTTTTATGATTGCCGTACTACCTTCCATGTTTTTAAGGATAATTTTTTTCTCCAACAATTTGCCATCCCGCAGCAATTCAACGTTTACTTCATCTCCAGGTCTGTACTCACCAATCTTTGCTTGCAACTCTGTAACTGAATTTACATCAATGTCTTCCACTTTCTTTACAATATCACCTTCTTTAATACCTGCTTCTTCAGCGGATCCATTTTCCATCAAACCACTTACATAAACACCATTCAAATCATCGATATTTTCTTTCTCAGCCAATTCATCATCAATATTTCTAATCTGTATGCCAATAAATGCACGTTGAACTGTACCATATTCTTTCAAATCATCTACTACCTTCTTCACGATATTGGAAGGTATCGCAAATGAATAACCAGCATAAGAACCAGTATTGGTTTTGATGGCAGAATTGATTCCAATCAACTCACCGGAAGTATTGACCAAAGCGCCACCACTATTGCCAGGGTTTACAGCAGCATCTGTTTGTATAAAGGACTCTATAGAAGATAAACCGGTAAATGGATCATTACCCAATATATTAATGTCCCTCCCTTTTGCGGAGACTATTCCAGCAGTAACCGTAGAGGTAAGGTTAAATGGATTGCCAACTGCTAGAACCCACTCTCCGATTCTCAATTGATCTGAATTTCCATAACTAATATATGGCAATCCTTCTTCTTCAATTTTTAATAGGGCTAGGTCAGTAGTTGGGTCAGCACCCACTAATTCTGCTACATAAGTCTTCTTATTGTTTAAGGTAACGGTGATTTCATCTGCATTGTCAATAACATGGTTATTGGTAACTACATAACCGTTTTCAGAAAGGATTACACCGGAGCCTGCACCTTTGACAGGTTGTTGGAATTTGCGCTCGTAATTCCCATCACCGAAGAAAAAGTGTTTAAATGGATCAAAGGACTGTTGACTATACTCCATGACACCTTCGGTCTTCACATGAACAACCCCATTAACAGACATTTCTGCTGCAGTAACATAATTGGTAGTCATGTTTGGTTCTGCACTCATTAGATTGACCATTTGTGTTTTTACATCAGAATTGGGGTTTACGAAATATTGTCGGTCTTCTTCTACAATTTTGTATAAACCCAATGAAGTTGCTCCTCCAAGAAATGCGATAATAACCGCGCTCATTATTTTTTTCATTGCTTTGTAATTTTTAAGGTTAATTTTCAGCTTTAATACAATTTTAACGCCACAACATTTAAAAAGTTGAATGTGTCATGTTAATTAATGTTAAGCTTGAAAGTCAAGCGCAGAAAGCATTTTATGGGATTTGAGTTTTATAAATATCAGGGAACGGGCAACGATTTTGTCATGATTGATGGTAGGGATAAGAGCTTCGATTTTGCGGCCAATGAAGTTGCAGATATATGCGATCGTCGTTTTGGTATTGGAGCGGATGGGTTAATTATTCTAAAGAATCATCCAGAATGTGATTTCGAGATGGATTATTACAATGCGGATGGATCAAAGAGTTTTTGTGGCAATGGCAGTAGATGCGCTCAAGCCTTTGCGGAGAAACTTGGCATCATAGACAATACATCCCAATTTCTAGCCATAGATGGCATGCATGTTGGGAAAAAGATTGGAGATCATTATGCTACCAAAATGGGAGATGTAAATCATGTAGAGGAATTGGGCAAGGATTTGGTAATTAATACTGGTTCGCCACATTATATCCAATATGTCCAAAATTTAAATGAAATAGATGTAGAGGAATTGGGCAGTTCGATACGTTATTCTCCAGCTTATAAACGAGATGGGATTAATGTCAATTTTGTGGAAGAAAAGGATGGTAAGTTATATGTGAGGACATATGAAAGGGGAGTAGAAGCCGAAACTTATTCATGTGGAACAGGTGTTACAGCGGTTGCAATTGCTCACCTATATCGCAATCATGGTTTACAAAAAAAAGTTGAATTGACCACTAAAGGTGGATCTTTAATGATATTACTAGATAAAAGAGAAAGTTCAATATTTGAAAATATTTGGTTGGTTGGTCCAGCAACTGAAGTTTTTCTTGGAAACTTTTCAAACTAATTAAAGTTTTAATTTAATTACTTCTTCATCTAGCATTTTTCTAAAGAATTCAACAAGTTTTTTTCTGTTATCTTCTTTCAAAATAGAAACATAAGTTGAATAATGCTCCCCTAATGCGTCTTTGTATTGCTTACTAGTTAAGGTTGTCAATCTTCCAGTACTAACTTCTATAAAACCTGGATTCAAACTTTTTGATGAAGTAATACCTTCTTGAATTGAATTCGGCAACAATGGATTAGTTGAATTATTGATACTACTATGACTTTTATTAAATAGAAATATTTCATCATATATGAAATAATAATCTTCATTTATCCGATTAATTTCTGTAAAGTAATCTTTAGAATAATAATTGAATACATTTAAAAATGTACCTCTTTTATTACTAAAAGCAAAAATTGGTTCCTTAATCTTTTTCTTATTTCCATCCTTTATAAAATATTTCGATCTAACCTTAAAATATGATATACTATCCATTAACAAATCCATCTGAAAGGATGGTCTATTTTCATTTAATTCTGAGAATGAAGTAAATATTTTGCTATTTGATTTTAAATCAGTATTTGGACTATACAATATAAAGTCATTTTCATATTTCCTTTTGATGTTAAAATCCTTTATCATTTTGGAAATTAATTTTCCAAGAGGTAATTCTATGTATTTCTCATATTCAATAAAGTTTGTAGTAGCATAGGATAAATTATATTTCCCTAAAGAATCTAATAAATAGAATTCCATAGAAACATATAACCTTTGGTTAGAGCTTGGAATTAAATTATTAAGCACGCTTATATCAGCGATTTTTATTTTTAGATTGGAACTATTGCGTGGAGTATAGGAAGGTTTAATATGTTTTTCAAGTAATTCTTCCAAACTTCCGTCAGGGGATGTGACTTCTAAGTAATTATTGCAATTGTATAGCTTAGTATAGATACTGTTGTTAATATTTACTATAAATGAATCTAAATTGAAATTCATATAAGCAGCTTGGATTTTTACCTTCTTGATGTTCAAAATATACTCTGTACAATTCAATAATGTTGATTTATTTATAGGTTGAGAGAATGAAAATTGTAAGAATAAAATGCAAAAAAGGTTTAGAATTAATCTTTTCATCTTGAAAATCAAATTGCTATGTGTTATTTCTTCTAATAATTAATACTGGCTTGGATTGTCTGCCAAATTTAAAAATATTATGAAGCATAATTTTTAGGTTAAATTCTTCTAAAGTCCTTGTTATGAAATAGTAAAATCCAATTTTTTCAGTAAAATATTTTTGTTCTTCAAGAATTTATCACTATCATTGGATTGAAAACAACAACAAAACAAACAAAACAAGATGAACAAAAACAACAACTTAAATAGATTTACTTAAACAGAACAAGAAGAATATCGACCATCTTCATCTTTTAATATGAAGATGAACAATCCTTCAAATTTCTTTTAAAGCATTGCATCGGATATGACATATTCGATTGAGTAGCTACTATCATTCATTTTTGGTGCATAGGGTGGAATCCGAAAAACCTTAATAGAGTAGGATATTAATCAAGAGTTTAGTATTGATTACTAGACGTGAAATGGAATAATTATGGCCAAAAAAATATCAAAAGCAGATGCGACAAATAGTGATCAGAAGAAGGATCCAAAGCAGAATCCAGAGGCAGATCAGTTCCTCATCAAGATGAAAGTGATCTTAATCGCCAATGATGCATATCTAGATCCTACTTTATATCAGAAGGTAGTTAAATCTCCATCTGAGGTTTTAAAACTGTATGATCTCCAGGACATGCCACTGCAAAAATTCAAAACGCAGTTTAATCAGTATTACAACTTAATTAAAACAATAACTATGAAAACAGATCAATCGAATGATCAGAATGTCTCTGGTTCGACTTGGGGATCTGCAGGAACGGCAGGCAGTGTAGCTACAATATGTGGTACTGCTGGTTCATTTGCCACTGCAGGTTCAGCAGGTAGCGCTGGCGCAGCTCACGCATCTTCATCACAATTAAGTGGAGGTACGATAGGAACTGCTGGTACTGGCATTGCAACAGTAGGAACTGCAGGTAGTCTTGGAGCAGCCCATTCTGGCTCTTCACAATTAAGTGGTTCTACCGCAGGTAGTGTAGGAACAGTTGGAAGCTTTGGAACGGTTTGCGGTACAGCAGCATCTGCTATGACAGCAGGTTCAGCTGGAAGCGCAGGAGCAGCTCATGCTTCTTCTACATCCTTGGGTAGTGGTGCGGCAGCATCAACAACAGGTACTGTTGGAACTATAGGTATGTGTGTAGGTACTGTAGGTACACTAGGAGCAGCCTCTAATCAAGGTTCAAGCACATGCAGAGGTACCATAGGTTCAGTTGCCACTTTGGGAGGTAATTCAGGTACGCAGCAAGGATTTTCTTGCAATGGTACTTTGGGTACACTTTGTGGTACGGCATCTACATTTGGATGCGCAGGTGACGCCAAAGCTGGATCCACGCAATTAAGTGGTTCTACTGTTGGATCAGTAGGTACTGTTTGCGGATCAGTAGGTACTGTTGGTTCTGCTGGTGCAGCCCATGGCTCTAGCCAATCTGGAGCAGCAACAACTGGTTCTTTTGGAACTATTTGTGGTACTTATGGGTGTATTGGCTCTACAGGTGCCGCTCATTCTGGTTCTACAACTCAAGGAATGTCTACAGCAGCTACCTTAGGTAGTGCAGGTGCATGCCTTGGAACCTTTGGTTGTTTTAGCGATGCTGCATCTTAAGTTTTAATAAAACTCTAAGCGCTGAAAAGCTTTAACACCTTAAAACCACTCCATCTACTTTGGTGGGTGGAGTGGATTTTATTCAACAATTAAAACAAGAAGAAATGATTACAACTCCAAAAATCAAAGCAAAATACCACATCCAGAATGTTCCTGGAGACGGTATATTTCTGTTGTCGGAAAATGAGAACCACATTCTCGAAGGAGAAAGTTTAGAAAAAATAATTCCGCACATCAATGGAATAAATACCTGGCAAGATATATTAAGAATTACCAGTCCTTACCTTGAAGAATCTGCTGCAATTGAAGCCATGAATATTCTCATAAATAATGGACATGTGGTGGAAAAAGACCCCAACATGCCTAGCCAATATGAAGCATTCTGGACTGAATTGGGCATGAATTCTTATCAGGTTCACTCCTTGACCACCAATACCAATATTCACATCAAGACTTTTGGAGAAGTTAATGCAAATAGCATTCAATCCGCTCTTCTTTCATTTGGTTTTGGTCAAGATTTAAATAAGGCACCATCACTAGTAATAGTAGTTACAGACGACTATCAATATACTGGATTAGAAGGGATCAATCAATATTGCCTTAGCCACAATATTCCTTGGATGATCATAAAACCAACTGGCTTAAGATTGATGGTTGGACCTTTTATGTCTCCCTATCGAACAGCATGCTGGCAATGTTTGCAAACCAGACTTAAACACAATAAAGAAGTAGAGACATACATCCAGAATAAAATTAAGCAAACAGAACCTTTCCCTGTGGTTAAAACCCAAATTCCATTGGCTGAAATGCAAGTAGTTTCTACTGCAGTGATGCAAATGATACGATGGATTTCCAGAGGTTACCACGAAAGTTTGGAATCTAAAATCATGTCTATTGATTTAATTACCATGATGACCCAATTTCATCATGTTACCAAAAGACCACAATGTAAGGCATGTGGTAATCCGGAATTGTCCAATAATGCTGCATTACCCATAGAGATTGAATCCAAAAAGGCATTGGGTAAAAGCTCCAACGGTAGCAGAATGGAGAGTGCTGATAACACCTACCACAGATATCAACATCACATAAGTGATTTGACAGGTATTGTCAAAAATATTTTCCCAGCAGCATGGAATGGAGTAGGACCAATTAAAGTTTACATGGCAGGACACAATTTTGCGCTGAAAAATGATGATTTATATTTCTTGAAAGACGGTTTGCGTTCTAGCAGTTCAGGAAAAGGGCGCACGGACTCTCAAGCACGAACAAGTGCATTGTGTGAGGCATTGGAAAGATTTTCTGGAGTTTTTAAAGGAGAAGAACAGCAGGTATTCACTACTTACAATGCATTGGGAGACAAAGCAATAGATCCTCGCACTGTTTTAATGTATAGTCAGAAGCAATATGAAGAGCGAATGGATTGGTTTAACAAGGGAAGATTCCAAGTTGTTCCTGCCCCATTTAAGGACAATGCAAAAATAAGTTGGTCACCGCTCTGGTCTATGACAGAAAAGAAGGTTAAATATTTACCTACTAGTTATTTGTATTTTGGGTATAGAGATCCTGAGCCCAATTTCTTTTGTTGGGGAGATTCCAATGGAAATGCTGCGGGCAGTTGTTTAGAAGATGCAATTCTTCAGGGGTTCTTAGAATTGATTGAAAGAGATTCAGTAACGCTTTGGTGGTATAACCAATTAAATCGACCAGCTGTTGATTTAGATTCAATGCAAGATGATTTTATCAATGAACTTCAAGCCTATTATCAAGATATGGGCAGAGAGTTTTGGGTATTGGATTTAACCGCTGATACAGGTATTCCAGCATTTGTTTCTATCAATCGCAGAACAAATCATGAAAAAGAAGACATCATCATGGGTTTTGGTGCACATCTGGATTCTAGAATTGCAATCAACCGTGCCATTACAGAGATGAATCAATTTATTCCGGCTGTTTTAGAGTTGGATGAAAATGGAGATGCCAAATATCAGTTCAATGATCCAGAAGCTATCAAATGGTGGGAAACGGCAACCCTAAAAAATCAACCCTATTTAGCTCCAGCTAAAGGGAAGAAATTAAGCATAGAAGAATTGCCTAGTTGCAATACCATTGATCTCAAAGAACAATTGGAAATGTGCTTTAAGGTAGTGGATGATTTGGGTTATGAGATGCTTATTCTCAACCAAACCAGACCAGATATCGAATTACCGGTAGTTAAAGTGGTTGTTCCTGGATTAAGACATTTCTGGGCTCGATTTGGTGAAGGAAGATTGTATGATGTCCCTGTAAAAATGGGTTGGTTAAAGAAGAAGAAAAAAGAGGAGGAATTGAACCCTATACCAATGTTTTTATAAGCTCATGCCATGGAAAATTCATCACAAGTATACCTTACCGTAAGTAAGAAACAATACAATCAAGATTCAGAGAATTATCTAAAGCGCTCTTCCAAATACAAGGGGATAGATGTTTCAAAAGTCTTGGCCAAATTGAAAAACGGAGGAATAAGACAATCCCTTAAGACTGGAGCATTTCAGAAGGAGTTTGGCCAGAAAGCATCCAAAGGTCTAATCCAAGATATGGCTGCTTATCGATTAGTGGAGTATAAAAATAGAGTGTCTGATCCCATGCTTACTTTGAAACCTTGCAGTCAATCTTTTCAAATAGATAAAAAGCAAAAAGCAATTGCCAAATACTGGCAAGTTTCGCGCTTTAGTTATTTGCATTGGGAAGAGGGAGAATTTATTCTGAGGAACCCCAAAGCTTTGTGCTATCTGGTCATTCATGATGCAGCAGTAATCCAATTGTTTTATGCATTTAAAAATCCTGAAAGTTTAAATGAGATACAGGAAAAATATGCGCAAATACCCAAAAATGTATTTGACTTATTGATAGAAGCGAAAATTATTGCTCCATGTTCTGATCAAAAGATCAATGAAGAAAGTGAAGATGATACTTTAAGACAATGGGGTTTCCACGATTTGATTTTTCACTCCTTAAGCAGAACAGGTAGAACAGAGAAGGACATTGGAGGATCGTTTCGATTTAAGGGAATATTGGATCCTCAGCCCGCCTTGAAGGAAAATGTCTGGAAAGAGAATAGCATCTCCTTGCCAAAACCAAATTTAGCTTGGTTATACCAACACGATAAACCCTTTACCCAAGTATTGGAAAGTAGAACTTCCATTAGAAATTATGGCGTACTGCCTTTAAGTATTGAAGAGTTGGGAGAGTTTTTATTCCGAAGTGCTAGGGTCCGATATGAATTCTCCAGCGATTATGGAGATTTTATCAGCAAACCATATCCTGGTGGAGGTGCCAATTACGAAACGGAGTTTTACATCACCATCAATGCCTGTGCGGGAGTGCCTAGGGGAATGTATTATTACGACCCCAAGGAACACATGTTGAGTTTAGTTTCTAAACCCAATGAAGAAATGGAAATGCTGCTGCATGATGCTTATACGGCAACAGCAATGCAAGGCTATCCCCAAATATTAATTACGCTCGCCAATCGATTCAATCGCTTCAATTGGAAATACAGCTCCATGTCCTATGCAGCACAACTCAAAAACATAGGAGTAATCTATCAAACCTTATATCTGGTAGCGACTTCTATGGGAATTGGGGCCTGTGGATTAGGAGTTGGAAATACGGAGCGCTTTAGCAAACTAACTGCCCTAGATTACTTCGAAGAAGGATCTGTGGGTGAATTTATGATCGGAAGACCACTTTTAAAATAATTTGAAATCATGTATACACAATCACCACCCATAGCAAGCTTGAGAGATTGGGCTTTGCCATTAACTGTCGCACAGAAGGATTATATCTGTGAGACATTAATCAATACCATCAAAAATTACTATGTGCATCTGCCTATAAAGGAAAAGGCTTTTGCATTGGACCCAGTACAAGAATTAAGACTTCTGCAAGGAGGACATTTTGATGAAGATAATGCATTGTCTTTTTTGAGAAAATTACAATTGATATTCCTAAAACTAAACGATAGACATACCACTTTGGTAATGCCAGAGCCTTGGAAAAATCTAGTTGCATTTATCCCCATTGTCATTGAAAGATATTACGAAAATGATCAGCCAGTTTATGTGATTACCAAAAAGCTATTTGATTATCAAAACGATGAGATAGATTTTGGAATTCGGGTTACCCATTGGAACGGCATACCAATTGACAAGTATATTGAAGTACTTGCAGATACCTCCCAAGGGGCAAATCGGTCAGCAGCGAAGAAATTAGCCTTGTCAAATTTGACTATACGTTCCTTGGCCTATTCTTTTCCACCAGATGAAGATTGGGTGACCTTAAGTTGTCAAAATGCCAAAGGGGAGCCAATAACCTTCTCTTTTGTTTGGCGAGTTTATTATAATGGACCGCAACAATCTACTTCATCTGCCAATTCGGGTGCTGCTAAAGAAGAAGTCAGTTTGGATCACAAGCAATTGACCAAAATGAAATTCCAGAATCAGTTCTTTGGTCAAAAGGAAAGCAAAAAGCGTATTGCGAAGAAGTATGTGTTGCAGGACTACAATAACATCATGAAGTATGGAACGCTTAAAACTACTTCAGGAGATGTTGGATATTTGAGGATTTTCTCTTTTGAAGTTGGCAATGTCCAAACCTTTATTCAAAGCGTAAGCAAATTCATGCAGGCAATGCCACAGGACAAACTGATCATCGATATTCGGGAGAACCCTGGTGGCATTATTCCTTCCGGGGAACAGTTGGTGCAATTGCTTAGCAAAAATCCAATTACAGCTTCTCCAGTGGCTTTTAGAAATACACCATCAACCAAAGGGTTTGGAAAGATTAAAACCTTTGATCAATGGCAAAAATCTCTGAATTTAATGGAGGTTACGGCGGAGGTATTTACACAGTATTTTGCGTTAAGCGATTTTACAAATATGCCGACCTATCGATATCCTGGAAAAGTGGCTCTAATCATCGATTCATTGGTATACAGTACTTCTGATTTTATGGCTGCTGATTTCAAGGACAATAAAATTGGTCCTATAATCGGTGTTGATCCAAGAACTGGTGGAGGTGGTGCCAATGTATGGACCTATGAAAATTTGGTCTATTATGCACAATATGTTGGCAATAAAGACATCGGTATGTTGCCAAATGGTATTGGCTTAAATGTAGCCATGCGTAGGTCTATTCGTACTGGTGTAAACCAGGGCTTGCCTGTGGAAGATCTAGGTACCAAAGCGGATATAGTACATCATTTAACCAGAAATGATTTATTGAACGGCAATATGGATCTATTGAACTTTACCGCTTCTCAGATTTAAGCGGATGAATTTGTAAAGAAAGGCTTAGCAGAAATGTTAAGCCTTTTTTATTTCGTGGAGCTTGATCATGCGATTCAATTCCGGATCCCAAACCTTCATCTCAAAGCAACGATACATGTCAATTGGGCTGAAAGAAGTAGTACCGACTACATCAAATTCAGCAAAGTGTTTATGCACTTCTGGTAATCTATAAAATGGAATCAATGCATTGAGGTGATGAACGTGGTGGTAACCAATATTGCCAGTAAACCAATTCATCAAGGCATTCATCTTCATATAGCTGGTAGAGTACAGCGCAGCATCTGCATAATTCCAATCTTCTTTGTTGTTGAATGTGGCAGAAGGGAAATTATGTTGGGCATAAAACAAATAGGCACCGATAAAACTGGAGATAATGGCAGGGATCATAAAAGAATACCAGAAAGTAGCCCAACCACCAAATACAATAAAGCAAATTCCTATGGCCAAATGGAAGAGCATGGCAATCGCAGAATCCCAGTGCTTGTCTGGATTCCTGAATAGGGAAAGCAGGCTCATGCCATACCAAAAAGCAAAGATGTATCCGCAGATGATGGTAAGTGGATGCCGGATAAATAAGTATTGCATTCTACCAAATTTGGATTCTTCCAAAAATTGTTTTTTGGTGAATATGGGAAAGGAACCAATGCTTGAGCTGTATAATTTAGAGTTGTGCTTGTGGTGATAATCGTGGGAACGTTGCCAAATGCTAGAAGCATTTAAGGTGTAATAGCCAAACAAGGTGAAAATAATCTTGGCTACAACGCTTTTGTGCAAAATGGCCCGATGCAAATAATCGTGATACATGGTAAACAATCGCACCAATAACAAAGCAATAAAAACACTTACCGCCAATCTTAATGCCCAAAAAATGGGATAGGTAGAAACAATTAAGGCAGCGATAAACAAGCCCAAAGTGCTGAGAAAATACATCCAGCTTTTGCTTCTGTCTTCTTTGGCAAAGGGCTTAGTAGCTAAAATCAATTCTTTTCCTCTAAGCATTAGATTCTGTTTTAGTTGTTGTTTTCCTTTTGTGCTTCCACCTTCGATGCGTCCAAAGCCATATTTCCGGCATCTCTCGGATGTCTTCTTCCAAACGCTGTATAAATCTTGCCATGATTTCTTCTGGCTCTACTTCCGCTGGCTTTTCGATCAATTCTTCCAAATGAATGCTATAATATCCCCTTTTGATTCTCTTAATCGATGTATAAACAAGCGGATAATTGAACTTGTTTGCAATTTTTCCTGTGCCTGTAAATATAGGAGTATCCTGATTGAGGAAATCCATCCAATACGCACCATTGGGGGAGGGGGTTTGATCTGCAATAAATGCAGTAGCAGTAATCTCTTTTTTATCACTTACCATGCCCCTTAAGGTTCCTTTCATGGGATAAAGACCATTGCCTAATCGGGTTCTCATTTTATACATCAACTGATCGTAGTATTTATTTTGCAAGGGATGATAGACCACAAACAATCTATGCAGCGGTTCTAGGGCAAAACGAGCGCCGCCAATTTCCCAATTGCCATAATGCCCCATCACAATGATGATGCTTTGTTGTTTGTCGTAATGCTTTTGGAAAATGGAAGTATCTTCAAACAAGACCCTCTTTTTCAAACTGCTTTTGGAAATGCTAAGGGTTTTGATGGTCTCCAATACCAAATCAAAAAAGTATCGGTAAAACTGAATTTGTATCCTTTGGATTTCGCTTTCGCTTTTTTCGGGAAAGGAATTTTTAAGGTTGGCATACACCACTTTTTTGCGGTATCCAATTAGGCGATAAACCACAAAAAATAAAAAATCGGAAAATAGATACATGCACCAAAATGGCAGCAAAGAGATCAGATAAATCAGAGGAAGGCTAAGGTAATAGAAGACTGCTTGCATCAATAGGATTCAAAACCGCTGCGAAATTACATTCTTATTGTCAGTAGACCTAAATTTGTATTCAATGTATTGACTTAAAGTTTAATTACTTAATTAAAATTTCAATTTTAGGAATTGTTAGACATATTATTATTCTTTATTCCAATTCTCATAATCAATATCTTCTTCTTTAATTTCAGAATATTTAGTTAAATATTTTCCAATTGATTTTGTCTTAACAAGAATATGAGTTGGTTCAGAATCATAAGCACCGCAGCCTAGAATTCGTTCTCTTATTTCAACATTTTTAGTCCTGTGTTTATAAATTGGATTAGAGAAACTCCATTCACAAAATCCCAATAAGAAATTCAATATATAAATAAAGCCTATTGTAATTAAGACACCTAGAGATAAACCAAAAGAATTTTTAAAAATAGAAGTGTTTCTATTCCATGATCTCACAATGAAAATTCCTACTGCTAGTGGCATTAAGATTAACCAAATCTGCCTAAAATTTCTTGCAATTTCTATAGAGGTGAAATCAATGTTTAATAGCCTAAATAATGTAGATCTGCTCAGCCAGATTCCAATTATGGTCCAAGCAATTACGTTTAAAATTGTTGATCTAAATTTCATTTAATTATGAGCTAACGTTTTGGCTTTTATGTAACCGAGGCTATTTCTTAAAACATACCTTGGCTGCCCGATTGCCTTATCGACCAGTGTTTTATAACCCTTATTGTACTCAGTTTTTCTTTTTGTTTAATTCGTCAATTGCTTGATCAACTGATAATTCATATCTACCTTCATATACTTTTACAACCTTTCCACCTGCATGTTCACCTGAATCCATCAAAACTCTTTTTTCAACAGAAGATAACCCTCCCTCTAAATCTTCCATAACTTGGAATAGTAATTTTAAGGAAGGTTGAAAAATAAATGTTTTCGGTACGAGTTCATTTAATGTTGATCTCATAAAATGCTCAAACTTTGAATAGTCGGCTACTAAAAGTCTTTGATTTGAAAAGCGTTCAGTTGCTTTTCTTGTCAATGAATTTCTATCATCAAGTCTTATAATTTCGACTTTATTCATATATAATTTTATATAAATAGGAATTGCTTTAAACATTCTAGTTTTATTTGAATTTATTTTGATTCTTTCTTGAACATTTTACCTCGAACATTCTTGGCTACTCACCTACCGGACGGCAGTTGTTTTATTACGATTGGTATACGTAGATTTTATTAATAAATAATCAAACAAAAGTATTAATGGAATAGATAGCCAAGCCGTAAAAATATACTCTAATCCATTTTGAGCAGTGTGTCCGTGACAAGAAGAATCTGCGGTAACAAAAAAAACTACTGCAAAAGATTGAATTCCTAAATATTCAATTAATCCAAAAATCCAAAAATTATTTTTTGAAGGAGAATTATTTTTTAAGTGTATGAAATAAAGCAAAGGTGCTACAAAGGAAATTAACCCTCCCAATATTGTAGCTACTGCCCAACCAACTTGACAGTTGTCAAATATTGTTTCTATGAGTATTCTCAATCCGAAAATAATTATTGCCGTGAATCCAGGTATTAAAAAACAAACAATGCCGAAAACAACCCTTTTATTTATATGATCAATTTTCTTTTTCATTCTTAATAAAGTACCAAAACCCGCATTACGTATTGCCAATGTAGGAGAATCGTGCTTTTTTATTTTATTTCAAACGGGTTCTTTAGCTTACCCGAACCTTTCAAGTTCTTGACCCTTATCCAAATATTCTCTGCGGCATTGTCATTCAACAAGTTGTCGACTTCACTTTTTGTATAAGAGTCTCCTAACCAATTTTCTTTCAGTCTTTTCAGTCCGTCAAGTGATTTATCAGTTGGTCTGCAATTGTAGCCAGCTATGGTTTCCATTGTCATGGAATTTTTGATTGGAGTATAAGTGTTAAGGTTTTTTATTCCTTCCATAGACAAGTACTCGATTTTAGACATTCTCGGGATGAAATCAAGGTTCTTTATTCCTTTTAAGTTGTCAAGTTTCAAAGCCCAAAGTTGTGAGCAAAATTCAAGCACAGGATTGATAATTTCACTTTCAAAGCCCCTTACTTGATGAACTTGAAGCTTTTGCAAATTTTCGATTTTGGATAATCCTGAGAAATCTTTGAAACTACCCATTGATAACCATAGAACTTGAAGATTCTTAAGATTTGTCAGAAAGTCAAGATTGTTTTTTTTGATTTCATTTAAGCTTAAAAATTTGAGATTCGAGAGCTTTGAAATTGTTTCAACGTCCTTGGAAATTGAAGTATAAAAAGTCTCCAAGTTTTGCAAAGGTTCAAGGATCCCTAATGAAACTTTTGACCTTACATTCTTAGTTATTCCAAGTCTCTTTAAGTTCTTTAGTCTGCCTACTTCTTCTAAGTCGTTCGTTTCCCACAAATCAATTTGAAGATTTTGAATTTCAGTCAGGCTACCCCAATCAATTAATTCTTCAGAATAGTCCCCGTAAAATCGAAGTTCTATTTCAGGTCGTTTTTTAATTGCGGAAATTATTCGGTCGAGTTGTCCGTTTTTTGGTGGTTGTTTGAATTGAATACGATAAATCCTATCCAGGTTCTCGCTTTTTTCAATTTCGTTGAAGTCCACAGATTTTCCTTGACCACCAATTAAGAAATTTGGTTTGTCTCCAATGTCGCAAAGTATTTTGTAATTAGCAGTCATTACTTTTGGATATTGCCCAACGTTCTGGCTATGAAATGTAGCCAAAACATTTCTTCATAGTCATACTTGGTTATGTTTTATAGCTTTTGTTGGTTAATCGTATTTAATCTATAAATTCTTTAGTCCCTTCACTAATCATAGTTTCTAAATCCACAAATAGGTAAATTATTAGAGTAAGCAATATTCCAAGACTTGCCATAAAGATATATGATTTCAATTCTTTTAATTGGTCACTTCTTTGTTTTGAAGTCAAGATAATTGATAATACGAGAATGATTATTACTAAGGTTTGATTTTTATTCAGAACTATCAAGTCAGGTCCGCCTGGAAAACCTAAGGTTGTAAATATAAAAGCAGTATAAGAGTAAAAAATTGAATAGATAATTATCAGTCTATTAATCAATACTCTTTTTGAAGTCTTTAAAAACTTAAATGAATAAAGGAACTGTATAGCAAAAAAGATTAAAAATAATACATAGGCCAATAGACCAATTAGATGAGAGCCTGGTACTTTAAAATTTCCAAGGATGGATCCTAAAACCAAGACAATTATAATAGTCCAAGGGATTATCCTATTATGCACCATTGCCATAATCTTCTTGATTTTTCCATTTATACTTTCTTTTATTTTCTCGATACCTTTTGGATGAAGTCCCCTGTTCAGGTGGTGACAATATAGTTATAACCAACAGCCCCCAAATTACAGGAATAAGGAACAGCATTACTGAGTTTATAATTTTACGACCAACTGTCAGATAGTCTGATTGCCATATTCTAGATAATATCCAAGCATTAAATATCAATCAAGCTGTTAGTATCAATATTATTAAAGTCATTTATATTTTTGCTAACATCTGTATAAACGCATCCCTCTTCCATTTCATTCTAGAGAATAAGTGCGTTAATAACACTATTTATTTATATGCCTTCTAAGTTAAATAAAAAACTGTTATTCAGAAATATAAGTGCTTGAAAATAGGAGGAGATAGCTTATTTTTTTCCCTTTAAAGCCAATTTGCCACCGATAAAGGCCATTGGCAGATAGGCGCCAATCCAGTCCACTGCAACAAACCAATCTGGAGCAGGAATCATTTGGCTAACCATAATGCCACCAAACAAAAAGAACAAACCAATACCCAAGGCAATTTTCATTTTATGATTTACGGCAATTTTAGCAGCTACAAAGGCGCCAAATAGAGCACCCAAGGCATGGGCCAGAAAAGGAAAAATAAAATACTTTTTACCAAGGCTTGGCATTACCGCTGCCAATGCTTCCATATCATTGGGATTTACTCCCTCTATGGGCATTACTGCATGTCCAATGTAAATGGTAGTCATGTTAAGTATACTTCCAGCCAACCAGCCGGCAATTACAGCGAGTATATTTCTTAGGATAGGGTGCATGGCAAAAATTTTAGGTTTAGCCACGAATATAGTGCATTTAAGCAGAAATGGAAATGTTTACAAATTGATTTCTTCGCGATAGGAAGGATAAAACAACTCAAAATCCCTGCGGTAGATCCGGTAGATTTTTTGTTTCACTTCCTTATTCAATTCTACTTTTTCCTTTTTGGTGGGATTTAAATGTTCTGCTTTTTCCACACTTAATCCCAATCTATCCACCAAATAATTAAAGTCTTGGTCAAAAGTCTCCATGCGACCCAAAAAGTCAATGTGATTTAAATCAATTTGAGAATGCTGGCTTTTGATATGAACGTCGCAATCATTAATGTCTAGAGTTGCTAACCAATCCACAAAATTGCCTATCTCCTTCATCTTTTCATGCACACTGTTCTCAAAATGGAAATGATTTTTGCGCAATACTTTATCCCTCCATGCACTTAATAACCTTTCTTCTGGATGACGCACAAAAGCAAATTTGAAATAACCATTGGTGAGTGCCGCATGATAACCCATTTTGGAGGCATAGATATAATCGTTTTTGGCAGAGCCTTTTTGCAAGGCATCATTAATCGTTCGCGAAGCTACTTTGGGAACTCTAAACCAGATGGCTTTGTGTTTATAATCGTAACACAACATATACCTTTCCTTACTCAATGGAGTAAACAAATACTTATTGAGAAAGAAATGTTTGAATTTGTTTGGATTCATCCCTATTGGCTACTTGAGGCATCAAAACTAAGCCTTCTTTTTAATTGAATTTATGCTTCTTTCGATTTGCGCCAAAGACTGTTAATATCTCCCCATATTCTCTATTTTCTAGCGGTACAAGATTTTTATCTTTGCGGCATGCAAGAGAAGATCATTATTGTTGATTTTGGTTCCCAATACACCCAGTTGATTGGGAGGAGAGTAAGAGAGTTAAATGTCTATTCAGAGATACATCCCTACCATAATATTCCAGATTTGGATGAAAGCGTAAAAGGGGTGATACTTTCTGGAAGTCCATTTAGCGTATTGGATAGCGAGGCTCCAGCTTTTGATTTTGAAAACGTACGTTCTAAATTTCCATTGTTGGGCGTTTGTTATGGGGCGCAAATGTTATCCCATCATTTTGGTGGAGTGGTTGCTCCGTCTAATACCAGAGAGTATGGTCGTGCACATTTAAATATCTTGGAAGAAAATGATTTGATGCAAGGCATGTCCAAATCTTCTCAGGTATGGATGTCGCATGGAGATACCATTAAGGCATTGCCGGATAACTATCAATTGATTGCAAGTACCGAAGATGTAGAGGTAGCTGCTTTTCATATTCGCAATGAAAACACCTATGGCATTCAATTCCATCCCGAAGTATATCACAGTACAGAAGGACTTCAATTGTTGAAGAATTTTGTGGTAAATATCTGTGACTGCCAACAATCTTGGACGCCAAAAGCCTTTGCGGCTTCCACCATAGCGGAACTCAAAGAAACCATAGGGGAAGATAAAGTAGTATTAGGATTGAGTGGAGGTGTAGATTCTACAGTTGCTTCACTTTTATTGAATGAAGCTATTGGGGATCAATTGCATTGCATTTTTGTGGACAATGGTTTGCTTAGAAAAAACGAATTCGAATCCGTATTGGAGCAATACAAGCATTTGGGTTTAAATATAAAAGGAGTAGATGCCAAGAATCGTTTTTATGAAGCCTTAAAGGGAATTTCAGATCCAGAACAGAAAAGAAAAACCATTGGTAAGGTATTTATCGATGTATTTGACGATGAAGCCAATTTGGTGAAGGATGTTAAATGGTTGGCACAAGGAACAATATATCCGGATGTTATTGAATCTGTTTCTGCTACCGGAGGTCCATCAGCTACCATCAAATCACATCACAATGTTGGTGGATTGCCAGATTTTATGAAATTGAAAGTAATTGAGCCATTAAAGCTATTATTTAAGGATGAGGTGAGAAGGGTAGGGCGTTCCTTAGGCTTAAATGAAGACCTTTTAGGCAGGCACCCATTTCCAGGTCCTGGATTAGCAATTCGCATCTTGGGAGATATCACCGCAGAAAAGGTACAGATATTGCAATCGGTAGATGATATATTTATCCAAGGCTTGAAAACAGAAGGATTATACGATGAGGTTTGGCAGGCAGGAGCCATATTGTTGCCAGTGCAATCTGTAGGAGTTATGGGGGATGAAAGAACCTATGAAAAAGCAGTTGCATTGAGGGCAGTAAGCTCTACCGATGGCATGACAGCCGATTGGTGTCATTTACCTCATGAATTCTTAGGCAAGATATCCAATCAAATCATCAACCAAGTGAAAGGAGTGAATCGAGTGGTTTATGATATCAGCAGCAAGCCACCAGCAACCATAGAATGGGAATAATAAAGAATTACATATCGATTCTGTTTTTGTTGATTCTGCCATTTGCAGTCTTAGCTCAGGATGAGAATGTCAAACAAGAATTGACCGTTCACGAAATAAATGGCAAATCCTATTATATACATATCGTAGAAAAGGGTAATACCTTATATGCCATTAGCAGAAGTTATGCGGTTACCATAGAAGCGCTGCAGAAGGAAAACCCAAGACTAACCAAAGAATTGACCATTGGCGATCGATTGTTGATTCCAATTTCAGAAGTCAAGCGAAAAGACTTGGATAAAAGTCCAGAGATCGATGGAAACTATTTGGTTCACGAAGTACAAAAGAAAAACACCTTGTATTCTATCGCCAAGGAATACCATGTGGAGATTAACGACATCGTCTCTGCCAACCCAGCCCTAGATGAAGGATTAAAAAAGGGAATGAGCATTCGGATACCAGTAGAAAAAATCAAAGGAGACCAAAAAGTAAACGAATACATAGAACCAGCCACAGTAAGTCCATATGTTACACATTTAATTCAACCCAAAGAGACGCTTTATTCCCTATCCAAAGAATATGGTGTATCCATGGATTCAATAGTTAATGTCAACAATGGTTTGGTTGGAGGTTTAAAAGTGAATCAATTGATCAATATTCCAATATTGAAAAATTATGAGGATACTACCAAGGCTGAAACTGCTATACAATATGATAGCAATGCAGTAAAAGTAGATTATACCATCAGTCTTTTGTTGCCGCTTTATTTGGACACCATGTTAAATATTGATTCTGATACCTCTTATCATGAATCGCAGAAGGCTAGAAAGGATTTGTTTGCTAAAGCAATGTATGGTTTAGAGTTTTACCAAGGTTTTCAGATGGCAGCAGATTCATTGGCCAAAATGGGAATGAACATCGAATTGCAAGTTTTCGATACCAATAACGATACGGCTAAAGTTGGAGAGATACTGAGAGACTCTAGTTTAAAAAAATCGGATCTATTGGTAGGTCCATTGTATTTGGATGCTTTTTTGATGGCAGCAGACTATGCCAAGAAAAATAAAATCAACATTGTTTCGCCAGTTAAACAAAGCAATAAGATATTGTTGGGTAATAACTATGTAAGCAAGGTTACCACCAGTGAACCGGTAAGGGTGAAGTTTTTGGCCAGGTATATGGCGGATTCATTATCTACCAAAAACATGATTATGGTTTATCCAGACAATTTCAAAGACAGAAGTCGCGCGGAGAACCTTAAAAAGATCTATTACGAACATCTCAGTAATTCTTCTGATACGAGCCTGAATACCCAATTGCATGAATTGATTTGGTCTCCAAGTGAGTTCGGCATGATCAAAAAGTATTTTGACTCTACTCAAATCAATGTAGTTGTTGTTCCTTCCAATAAACAAGCATTTGTTACCCAGTTTCTCACCCAACTCAGTTTAGAAGACGATTATGACTTTCAAGTAATCGGAATGGAATCCTGGCAAAACTTTGGAAATATCGATGTGAATTATTTACAAGACCTAGGAGTACATTTAGTGGTATCGGAGTTTATTGATTTGGAATCTGAAAGTGTTAAAGCCTTCGAACAAATATTCTATAAACAGTATAAAGTAATACCAGAGAAATATTCCTATTTGGGTTTTGATGTGGGAATGTACTACCTAAATCTCATGCACAGCTATGGATTAAATCTAGAGGTAATGTTTCTCGGATTGCAAGAAGAAATGCTTGGCAGAAAGATTGAATTCTTTAAAACAGGCATAGAAAGTGGCTATGAAAACCATTCGGTTTATTTGATCCAATATGCCGATTATCGCAAGAAGCGACTCTACTAAAGTTTATCCCTGAATCATTTAGAACCAAAATCAATAAACTGGATTTTGTCCATTCATCATTTTTTAGCTCCACTTATACTACTATGTAATGCATAATACTATAAACAATCTACATTTGTTCAAAATTAAAACCCTAAAAAATGAAAAATATAGTATTAATCTTTGGTTTGTTGCTTTCTCCAGTGCTGATGTCATCTTCATTTGCATCACATCGCAAAACAGTAAAAAGCATCCAAAAAACAAATTTAAATTTTGATGTGGCTGGATTTACACATTACCTAAACAATGGCAATCCACAAAAACTGGAAGGTGTTTATAGCACAAAAGATAAAAGGTATGTGATTGCAATTGTGAAGAATTCTGAGAAAGAACACGATTATATAGGTGTGATCTTAAATTCTGCCAACAAAAACATCAAAACCGGTGACGTACGATTCAATTTCGTAATGGATTCGGAGAAAAATTTAGTAGGAAACTACTACGACAATAATGGTAATTCAGTAGAGGTGGTCTTCAATATGGAAGACATGGAGTTGGGTCATATCCCTATGCAAAAAGTAGGGATTACCCAACTGCAAATCAACTTACTTAGCTAATTACCGCAGATCGATATAATCGAAAGACGGATGATCTTTCTTCAAAAACTTAAACTGACCATCTGTATATGACTTGTTGCTCACAAAGGATTTGATCTTATAGGTAAAATCGGTGCCATCCTTTCCTTTGATGATAATCTGTTCAATATACGTTTGGTCTTGGTTGATGAATAACTTAATGGTGTGGAATGACTTCTCTTTTGGTTCTTGCGGATACAGGTTTACCACATCTACTTTCTTTCCATTCAGATCAGTCGCTTGATCGTATTTATAGTTAAATCCCTTTTCCCAAAGGGTTAAAATATTTGTAGGACTTATATAATCTTCACTTTCGTCCTCTTCTGGTACATTATCTACTTGTACTTCTTCCGCATCTTCAATTACAGTCCATACCGTTTTGCCATCAGAAATGATCATTTGACCAGAGATCTCCAAATGGTAATTGTCACCCATGGTGATTAAACTGCCAGTCTGGGTTTCATCAATTTGGTCGGATTCATTAAGCATGTGGTAATCAAAATCTGCCTGCATGCTGGTATAGGCAGAGGTGTTTTTACTCAGAGCATCCAAAATTTCTTTGGCTTTAGCATCTTGTCCAAACGCTATATGCGCCATACTAACTAATCCCAAGGATACAATCAGGTATTTAATTTTCTTCATTTTTCTAATTTTCATCAACCTTATTCAATAACTGTTCCAAACTATTTTCATCGCTTACCAATACTTGCCTTGCTTTACTTCCTTCAAAAGGCCCAATAACTCCAGCAGCCTCCAATTGGTCAATAATACGGCCAGCACGATTATACCCCAGTTTTAATCTTCTCTGCAATAAAGAAGCTGATCCTTGTTGGTGCTGAACAATGATGCGCGCGGCATCTTCAAACAAAGCATCTCTTTCGGATAGGTCTACATCACCAGCAGCCTGGCTACTTTCATCTACATATTCTGGCAAAAGAAATGCGTCAGGATAGCCTCTTTGATTGCCAATAAATTCAGTGAGCTCTTCTACTTCTGGCGTATCCACAAAAGCACATTGTAATCGGATCAAATCACTACCAGTAGACAATAACATATCTCCTCTTCCAATTAACTGTTCTGCACCACCGGCATCTAAAATGGTTCTGGAGTCTATTCCAGAGGTTACCCTAAAGGCTACTCTGGCTGGGAAGTTTGCTTTTATTGAACCCGTAATGATATTGGTGGAAGGCCTTTGTGTAGCAATGATCAAGTGTATACCGATCGCTCTAGCCAATTGGGCCAATCGTGCGATAGGCTGTTCTACTTCTTTGCCAGCAGTCATGATCAAATCGGCAAATTCATCAATTACCAAAACAATGTATGGTAAGTATTTATGCCCGTTTTCCGGATTCAATTTTCTGGCGATAAACTTGGCATTGTATTCTTTGATGTTCCTAACAAATGCCTTTTTAAGCATTTCGTAGCGCGTGTCCATTTCAATACATAGAGAGTTCAGTGTATTGATCACCTTTTGATTGTCTGTGATAATGGCTTCTTCTGTATCCGGCAATTTGGCCAAGAAGTGTCGCTCAATTTTATTGAACAGCGTCAATTCAACTTTCTTTGGATCTACCAAAACAAACTTCAATTGGGCCGGATGTTTTTTATACAATAAGGAAGTAAGGATGGCATTTAATCCAACCGACTTACCTTGTCCAGTTGCACCTGCCATGAGTAGATGAGGTGTCTTGGCAAGATCAAAAGCATAGGTTTCGTTCGAGATGGTTTTACCAATTACCACTGGTAGATCGAATTTCGCATTCTGGAATTTCTCCGAAGCAATAACTGTACGCATGGATACAACATCCGGATTCTGATTCGGGACCTCAATTCCAATCGTACCTTTTCCAGGTATCGGCGCAATGATTCTAATACCTAATGCAGCTAAACTTAATGCAATGTCATCTTCCAGGTTTTTGATCTTAGATATTCTCACACCAGGAGCAGGAATAATTTCATATAAAGTAACCGTAGGTCCGATCGTCGCCTTAATGGTTTGAATCTTGATGTTGTAATTTTCGAGAGTGCTTACAATTCGATTCTTATTGGCTTCTAGTTCTTCTTTATCTACTTTGATTTGACCATCTCCATGATCTACCAATAAATCAATGCTTGGTTTCTCATAATTGGAGAGATCAAGGGTTGGATCATATTCTCCAAAATCTTCTAATTTCTTATTGACTTCTTTATCAGAGAGGGTTTCTTCCTTATCGCTTGTTTCTTCAATTTCCAAGGCTACGTCCTCATCGGAAGAAGGTGTTTCAGGCTGAAGGTCTTCCGTAATATTCGCATCCAAAGAGATGGATTGATCTTCTGCTTCTTCATTCTCTTCCACCTTACTATCTAAATCTAAAGGAATTTCCTCTTCTGTTTCTTCTATCTCTAGGCTTAAAGATTCTTCTTCCTCTATTTCTGTAGTGGCCACTTCCGGATAGGTATCCATATCGCCAATCACTTGCTCTTCAGATTCTGAATCCACTTCCTCTTTATTGCTAAAAGCCTTAACCAATTCCTTGAGATGAGTTGCTAGATTAAATTGAAGAAGCAAGAATATCACCAGAACAAAGAATATAAATATGCCATTTCCTATGCCTCCCAATACGCTAGTAAAGAATCGATTCATTTCAAATCCTATCGCCCCTCCTAAGAAGTACAAATCTTGATGGAAGAAAAAGCTAAAAAATAGAGACAACCAGAGCAAGAAAAAGAAACTAACCCTAATGGTTTTAACTATAGGAAGAAGATTTATTTTAAATAGTATTCGAAAACCAAATAAGAAGAATAGTCCTACAAAAAGAAAGGAAGATATACCAAACCATTCATAGATAAATTGATGGGATAGGGATGCACCTAATTTTCCGAGCCAATTTTCGACTACAATATTGGAATCAAATGCATAATCCCAAAAGGGCATTTCTACTTTACTTTGGTCTATTTTCCAAGTAAATAGATATGAAGTAAAGGACAATAATGAATATGCAGAAAATAGGATAAGCAATAAGCCAAATACTTGTTTGCTTTTTTCTGTTTTTAAGAAGTCAAAAAAGGCCAAAAAGTTCTGAAATGGTTTCAAAAAGCTTTTGCCACTCTTTTTTTTCTTTCGCTTCTTTTTATTAGCGCTTTCTTTTTCAGATATATCCGACTTAAATCGGTTTTGAGCCATCCCGAAATTTATACTTATTCAAAACAAAAATAGATGACTAAAGCCATTACTGCCCAAGGATCAGCATAAGTTATGAACAGCAGTTTTTTTACTTTTTTAGAAAGGGGCTTATTTTACTTTTGCGAAGATGGATTCGATTTCTTCCTTCAATTGATTTGGACTTACCATCTCATAATCTTCTTCCAAGTCCAAGTCCGAACTTTCTATTTCACCGGTAATAACCTTGTTGGCGACAAACTTCATGTGCAGGTCATAGCTAAGAATTTCATATTCCAACAAAACACCATCGATTTCCTTAAAGGGATTATGCTTGTTAGGTTCTTCCAAGTCAATCTTATTGGTGTAATATACCTTAAACTCCCAGCTGCTATCTCCTAGTACTTTAACTTTTGCTGCATCACATTCATATCCCGCGATTAGTTTAGTTTCATTGATGAATTCAATTTCAACTTGATTAAAAAAGGGATTGAAATCGTTGATATCTTCTGCAGATAGATTACTAGCTTTTTTCTCATTAAGCATTTTTACAGAGTGGACTAAATGCGAATTGTCTTTATTACAAATGATAGAAGTTTTAAATAATCCCATTCCTGCGATTATGTCACTTCTATAACTACCATCTTTGAATATGGTCTCCATTTCTTGTGGAAGTAGGTCAAGCATATAGCTGTTCTTTGGAATCTTTGGATATGTGATTTCATATTCAATCGTTCCACTTTCGATTTTATCTCCAAACGAAATTTTGTCGCATGACCAAACTAATGGCAATACAAATAATAATGTTAAGCTACGAGCTAATGCGGTTGTTCTCAATTTGAGAGTTATTTTCAAGCGACGATATACGTAATGGTTCTGCCTCGGAAAAGTAAAAAGAAATCGTCTGATATACAAATCCTAAATTTCTCTACTTTTTCGATGAATATGCGATTTCGTCGGATAAACTTCTATTTTATACGATTAAGCAGTAAAGATTGTTTATCTGCTTAATTTTGCAGCCTCCTTAAAAATGGGAAACAGATGAAAAAAATTCAAATCATTGAAAATAGATCTGAAATTGGTGCTGGAACCAGAGGTGCTAGTCTTGGAATTGATGCTTTAAAAATGGCGAGTTTGGCAACAAGTAGAAACTATTTCAGTCAATATGATTCCGTAATTATTCCAAATTCTAATGATTTACTCTTTAATGAAGAAGTAACACCAAGAGCAAAAAGAATTACTGGCATTATAAGTGTTTATGAAAAGCTCTGGAATCAGTTGGATTTATCCTTCCAAGAAAACAATTTCCCACTAGTTCTAGCAGCAGATCACGCCTCTGCTGGTGGAACTATTGCAGGAATTAAGAAACATTTCCCAAATAAAAGGTTAGGGGTTATCTGGATAGATGCTCATGGAGATTTGCATTCTCCTTTCACTTCACCAACTGGAAACGTTCATGGAATGCCTTTAGCCGCTAGCATCAATGAAAACAATCAAGAATCTGCCGAACATGAAGTAGATCAAAATACGATAGAGCTCTGGGACCAATTAAAAAATGTCGGGGGTATAGCTCCAAAGATTAATCCTGATGATATTGTTTTCTTCGGTGTAAGAGACACCGAAAGCCCGGAAGACCATTTGATTGAGAAATACAATATCAAAAATTACACGGTAAAAGAATGTAGAGATAGGGGGTTAAAAAATTGCACAGATGAAGCTTTACAAAAATTAGAAGCTTGTGACATTCTATACATATCCTTTGATGTAGATAGCATGGATTCTAAAGAAGTATCTGAGGGTACTGGCACTCCGGTCGAGAATGGCTATCTGCCTGAAGAAGCAGAAAAAATAATATTGAATCTATTGGAGAGTGAAAAGACAGTTTGTTTTGAAATGGTGGAAATAAATCCATTGTTAGATACCGAAAATAAAATGGCCAAAGTGGCATTTTCTATATTGGAGAATGTAAGTAAGCATATTGAAAAATATTCCTTGAAATGAAGCAGTTGGAAGAACTTATTGTACCTCTCATAACTGAGGTTTTTAAAAAGGAATTTGATAATGAATTGAATTCAGACTTGATTCAGCTGCAAAAAACAAGAAAAGATTTTGAAGGAGATATAACCTTGGTAGTATTTCCATTGCTTAGACTTACCAAGAAATCACCAGAGGAAACCGCAAAAATTATTGGGGAATGTTTGAAGGGGATATCTGAGTTGGTTGTTGGGTATAATGTGGTAAAAGGCTTCTTGAATCTAATAATTCAGGATTCTTATTGGAAAAATTTCCTGCTTGAGATTCAAAAGGTTTCTAATTATGGCTTTAAATCAAAGAACTCAACAGGCAAAGTAATGGTGGAGTTTTCTTCTCCAAATACTAATAAACCGCTCCATCTGGGCCATTTAAGAAATAATTTCTTGGGGGATTCTATAGCTAGAATTTTTGAAGCTAATGGTAAAGAAGTAATTCGGACACAAATAATTAACGATAGGGGAATACACATTTGCAAGTCCATGTTGGCCTGGCTAAGTTTTGGGGATGGAGAAACTCCTGAAAGTACAGGGTTGAAGGGTGATAAGTTAGTAGGGAATTACTATGTTAAGTTCGACCAAGAATACAAAAAGGAGATCCAAATGTTGATGGAACAGGGCAAAACTGAAGAAGAAGCGGTAAAGAATGCCCCCTTGATATTAGAAGCCCAAGAAATGTTGAGAAAATGGGAAGCAGGTGATGAAGAGATAAGAAACCTCTGGAAACAAATGAATAATTGGGTTTATGATGGTTTCGATCAAACCTACAATTTAATGGAGGTCAGTTTCGATAAATTGTATTATGAGTCAGACACTTATTCCATTGGGAAAGATAAAGTCTTACTGCATGAGAAGTCAGATTCATTTTACCGCAAGGAAGATAATTCCATTTGGATAGACCTTAGCAAGGAAAAACTCGATGCTAAGTTATTGTTGAGATCGGATGGTACTTCTGTATACATGACCCAAGACATAGGAACTGCAATTATTCGGGAAGAAGAGTTTCATTGCAACCATTATTATTATGTGGTAGGAAACGAACAAGATTACCATTTCAAGGTATTAGCAGTAATTCTCCAAAAAATGGATTTTAGTTGGGCTAAGAATTTAGAACATCTTTCCTATGGTATGGTGGATTTACCAAGTGGTAAAATGAAGTCGAGAGAAGGAACTGTAGTTGATGCAGATGATCTTATTCTTGAAATGAGAGAAACGGCAGCAGAAATATCGGAATCTCATGGTAAATTAGATCAATTGGGTGAAGATGAAACACAGTCTCTAAATAGTATGATAGGATTAGGTGCTTTGAAATACTACATTCTTAAAGTTGATCCTAAGAAGAGAATATTATTTGATCCAAAAGAGTCTGTTGATTTCAATGGGAATACAGGTCCATTTATTCAGTATACACATGCGAGAATAAAATCGATCCTTCGAAGAGTAGAGCCAAATAATTCAGATGAATTGTCTTTGAACGAATTTGATTTGTCTGCAGAAGATAGAGAGTTGATCAAATGGATCAAGGATTATCCAGCAATTATTGAGGAAGCAGGGGAGAATAAGAGCCCAGCATTGATTGCAAACTATACTTACGATTTTGTAAAATCATTCAATCATTTCTATCAGAATGTTCCTCCAATTATAAAAGAGACAAACGAATCTCTTAAAAGCTTTCGCTTAGCCATGTGCGAAGTATCTGCAGATATAATTGCTAGAAGTATGCAACTTTTGGGTATAGGAGTTCCAGAAAGGATGTAATCATACCATTGGATCATTTTCTTAAATTGGACTAATCTCAGTTGTATTAAGGTAAAGCTTTTTATGAATTTGGTTTAGAGGGATATATCTATGAAGTTAATGTTCATTATAATTGGAATTTATCTGGCAAGTACTTTCCACTGTTCTTATTATGATCATGGCTTTCCATATGATTTTGAGAAAGCAGATAATCAAATTGTATTGGAAGCGGAATTGGATGAAATTTCAGGTTTAAGTTACGCTGAAGGGAATAAGCTCTATGCGGTTCAAGATGAGAAGGGAGTTATTTATCAGATCGATTGGACCAATAAAAAATCCAAAGCAATAGTTGAATTTAAAAAATCAGGAGATTTCGAGGGAATCATTAAAACTGGTCAAAATTTCTATGTCTTGGAGAGTGATGGAGACATATTCAAAGTAGATAAGTCTGGTGAATATCAGAAGTACGACTTTATAGAAAAGGACAATGATTATGAATTTGAAGGAATTTGTTTGCATCCAGATGGCAAAAGATTATTGATAGTTTGTAAGAACCATTCCAAGAAAAAAGAAAATGCCTATTTGTGGATTTATGCTTTTGATATAAGTGCCAATCAGTATGAAAAAGAAGCATTTTTGAAGATTGCTAAAGACAATTTTCATGATAAATTTAAGGCTTCAGGTATAAGCATCTCTGATCAAAATAATCTTGTTGTACTCTCAGCTTCCACAAATAGCATTATTGAATTAGATTTACAAGGTAAATTGTTAAACAAAGCACAGCTGCCTTTTATAACTTATCCACAAGCGGAAGGAATCTGTTTTTCGCCAGATGGGGATTTAATTATTGCAAGTGAAAAGAATGAATTTCTCTATGCTAAAATTATTCGATTGGAAAAGAATGAAGAATAAACTTCTGCTCATAATTGTTGTTCTTACCGCAATAGCATGTAATCGACCTTCGACTTTTGTAAATGACCATCTTACAATTGAGGATGAAAACAATAATTCAAATGCTGAATTATTGCATGAAGTTTATCTGTTAGGCGATGTTGGGGATGCAACCAATTTATCGGGACCTGTATTAAGTCATTTGAAAAAAGAGATAGATAAGACGGATCAAAAAAACAATGCAATCATTTTCCTTGGGGATAATATTTATCCTGAAGGTTTGCATGCTAAGGATCATCCATTAAGGAAGGAAGATGAGTCGCGAATAAATGCCCAGCTAAACATTGTAAAAGATTATGAAGGAGAAGTGGTTTTTATTCCAGGTAACCACGATTGGAAGAAAGGAAAGGCAAATGGCTACGAATTTATTAAGCGGCAAGAGGATTATATCCAAGATTACTTGGATGATAAGGTTTTTCGACCAAGTGATGGATGCATAGGGCCAAACGATATAGAAATGTCGGACGATTTAACTTTAATTTTTATCGATACCCAATGGTGGCTACACGATAAGGAAAAGGGTAGAGGCGAAGCGGATGATTGCGATGTGAGTACAAAGGCAGAATTCCTAGCTGAATTTAAGGAGTTATTGAAGAAGAATAGGAATAAACACGTAATCGTTGCTGGACATCATCCATTATTTAGCAATGGAATACACGGCGGAAAATTTCCAATAGCAGATCACATCTTTCCATTGAGAAATGTTAATGAGAAATTGTGGATTCCCCTACCATTCATTGGTAGCATTTATCCATTTTATCGATCCTTTATCGGTAATGCTCAAGATATAGCTCATCCCAATTATCAATCTTTAAAAAAGGAGCTAATAGCGGCCATGTCCGCTTATGATAATGTGATTTACACCGCTGGGCATGAACATAATCTTCAATACCTTAATCAGAATCGAATTCACCATATAGTAAGTGGTTCTGGAAGTAAGGTCACCCCTTTGCGATTCAATAAAAAATTGGATTTTGGAGCAAGGACGAAGGGATACTCAAAAATTTCGGTGTACAAAGATGGAAGCGTATACATGAGTTTCTATGACGCCCTAAATGGTGAGGAATCAGCACCGATAATTACGAGCAAATTGTATGAAAAAGAGATGTTATCCTTTGGTAAGATTGAGGGAGATCAGAAACCTTCCTATGCAGGTAAATTCAAAACTGTAATTCCGGATAGCACTTTTGCTGCCAGTAAATTCAAGCGATTATTTTTTGGAGACCTTAATAGGGACATCTGGACAACACCTATAAAGGTCCCTTATCTGGACATTCATCATGTTTTTGGCGGACTCAAGCCAGTTGGTAAAGGAGGTGGTATGCAGACACTTTCATTAAAAATGGAAGCTGGAAATGGAAAGGTGTATAAGTTAAGAGCGATTAAAAAGAGCGCGAAGTTTTTAGTAGATAGCGATTTGAGAGGTACTCTGGCAGAAGATATAATTTATGATGGAATAGCCGCTTCACACCCTTATGCTTCTATTGTGGTTCCAGATATAGCAGAAGCAGGAGAGATATATTACACCAAACCAGAATTGGTTTATCTTCCAAATGACCCAATACTTGGAGATTTTCAGGAGGAATTTGGAGGTGTATTTTGTCTTTTAGAAGTACATCCTGATGATGATATGTCTACTTATGAAAATTTTGGCAATACCGAGAAGATAGTCAATTACCACAAGGCAATTAAGAAATTAGAAAGTAAGCAAGACCATAAAGTGGATGTGAATTATGCAGTAAGAGCAAGGTTATTGGATATGTTTCTTGGTGATTGGGATCGACATGATGATCAATGGCGTTGGGCGACATTTAAAGAAGAAGATTATACCTTATATCGCCCCATACCCAGAGATAGAGACCAGGTATTTTTCCAATTTGATGGCATTATACCTACCATAACGAATCGGAAATGGTTGATTAGAAAATTCCAACATTTTGAAGAAGATGTTCGGGATGTATCAGGATTAAATTTTAATGCAAGGTATTTTGATCGATACTTTTTAATTGAGGCAGATCGTGAAGTATGGATTGAACAGGCAAAAAAACTCCAAGATCAAATGAATGATGCTGTAATTCAATCCGCGCTCGATAAACTACCCAAGGAATCCTATGCAATAAATGGAGACGATCTTTATAACTTATTGAAAGCAAGAAGAGCAAATCTGCTTCAGATAGCGGAAAGATATTACCAAAAACTAGCTGTAAATGTCGATATATGGGGAAGCATGGACAAAGATTATTTCGAAGTTATTCGCCTTGAAAATGGGGATGTCGAAGTAAATGTTTATCCAAGAAAAGATGGAGATAAGGTAGAGAGTGAACGATTTTATCATCGACTATTTCGATACAAAGAGACCAAGGAGATTAGATTGTATGGACTGAATGATAAGGATGAATATGAAATAAGCGGCAATGTTGATCGGAGTATTAAAGTGCGAATTATAGCGGCTGATGATAAAGATAAATTGAAAGACAACTCAACAGTAAAGGGATTGTCTAAAAAATCAATTTTTTATGATATCGAAGGGGAAGCAGAAATAGAGAGCAGCTCAGAAACCAAAGTTATAATTGAGCCAGATGCCAATGCCTATTTCTTCAATAGAAAGGATTTTGTCAATGATAAATTATTGCCAGTGCCAGATATCGGTTTCAATGAGAATGATGGATTTATGTTAGGTCCTGGCTTTCAATTCAAAAAGCAAGGATTTAAGTCAAAGCCATATAAATACATGCATCAACTCAAAGCTCATTATGCATTTAAGACCGAAGGTTATAGCATAGATTATGAGAATGACTATATACAGCTTATTGGAGGGTTTGATTTAAGAACGAATGTCTTTATTCATCGTCCTGAGGTATATAATTTCTTCGGCCAGGGAAATGAAACTGAACCGACAGAAAGTGAGTTGGTAAGCTCAAACGTAAGTCTTAATCGATATGAATTAAAGACTGCTTTTGCAAAAAGTTCGGATGATCTATCCTCCAGATTTAATATTCACCTTAACTATCAGGTATTAGATTTGGAGGAAATTGATGTTACACCAATCCACCAAACTTCATTTGATGCACAGGACTTCATCATTTCAGGATTTAGTTATCATTATTATAATGTGGACCAGGCCGGAAGTCCATCAAAAGGATTGTCATTTAAAGTTGCGGCAGAAGGCAATCAAGGCTTACAAAATGATGATGTCAGTTTTGTGCGTTTAACTTCGGAAGTAACACTTTATATGCCGATTAATATTAGCAGAAAACAAACAGTTTTTGCGGTTAGAAGTGGATTTGCTAAGAACTTTGGGGATTATAATTTCTATCAAGCCAACTTTTTGAGTGGCTTATATCAATTCAGAGGAATTACAAGAAATAGATTTGCTGGTGAAAGTACTTCCTATTCGAATGCAGAAATCAGGAAAAGTTTTTTCAAAGTGAAAAACTATGTATTGCCCTTTGATTTAGGTTTGGTAGCACATACGGATGTTGCTAGGGTATGGGTAGATGGTGAAAACTCGGATAAGTGGCACGCCTCTTATGGTGGTGGAGTTTTCATGAGTATATTAAATTACATGTCCATTGTAGGTACTTACTCCATCTCTGATGTCGATAGACTTTTTTATCTAGGCACTAATTTCTACTTTTAATGGTTATAGAGATAAAATTATCATGGATAACGATTTAGTCCAGTCGAGTAAACAATATGTTGAAGGTTACTTCAGAGATAATCCTAACTCTGATCTAACTTATCATAACTGGAAGCATTGTGCTCATGTTTTAAAATCTGTGGAGTTAATTGCAAGCAATACGGAAGGAGTCAGTGAAACAGAGAAGGAGATGCTTTGTTTGGCTGCGATTTTTCACGATATGGGATACATTGAAGCCAGTGAGGAGCATGAATTGCGAAGCGCTGCATTGGCTGAAGAGTATCTAAAACAATTTGACTATCCCCAAAATCAAATAGCAACGGTTCAAAGGATAATTCTCGCTACAAAAATGCATCATGAACCAAAGGATATTTTGGAGAAAATAATTATTGATGCTGACTTATCTCACCTTGGTAGAGAGGATTATATGGAAACAACATATAAAGATCTTTCCGAGGAAGTAAGGCATACAAAAAACAAAAACTTATCAGATGAAGAATGGGCAGTTTGTTGCCTTTCCTTTTTAAGTAAACATAGATATTTAACTCAATTTGCAAGGGATACTTTTCGGCAGATTAAGAAAAAGAATATCGAAAGAATAAAAAAAATGATACCAAATCAAAGTGATGAACAACAAGAAGTGGTTGTAGAAACGCCAAATAAGGAAAAGAAAAAAAAGAAGAAGGATGATGGCAATCCGCTTAAGGGAGTTGAAACGATGTTTAAGACAGCATTGCGTAACCATGTAGATTTAAGTTCAATAGCAGATAAAAAGGCCAATACCTTAATTTCTGTAAATGCAATTATTATCTCTATAGTATTATCTGCTTTATTTCCAAAATTGGACTCAAATCCATTTATGTTTTACCCCAGTATTACCATTTTAGTTAGTTGCTTGGTCACTGTTTTTCTTGCAATTCTATCTACCATTCCAAATATCACTAGAGGAGTAGTAGGCAAGGAATCGGTAAAAGAAGGGAAAGGAAATCTCTTGTTTTTTGGAAATTTCCATAAAATGAAATTGGAGGATTACGAATGGAGCATTAACCAACTAATGAATTCAAAAGATTACATCTATAATTCCATGACACGCGATCTATATTTTCTAGGAAAGGTGTTAAACAAAAAGTATTTCTTATTGCGTTGGTCATACTACCTTTTTATGTTTGGATTATTGCTCTCCATTATCGTATTTATTATCAATGTAATGCCTTATATAGGTACCACTACAGAAGTCAATTTAGAAGATATAGGAAGTGCTTTTTAGGGCATAGCAGAATGCTTAAATTCGCAGTCCAAATTTTATTGATTTATGTTTGATAGCTTATCCAATAAACTTGATCGGGCTTTAAAAGTATTAAAGGGGCAAGGGCAAATCTCGGAGGTAAATGTTGCGGAAACTTCTAAAGAAATTAGAAGGGCATTGCTGGATGCTGATGTGAATTACAAAACCGCCAAAACATTCTCAGATGCGGTTAAAGAAAAAGCCATTGGTCAAAACGTATTGACTTCAGTTTCTCCGGGTCAATTATTTACAAAAATCACCCACGATGAGTTGGCTACTTTGATGGGTGGGATAGAGACTGAAATTAATATCAAGGGTAATCCGGCAATAATCCTAATATCTGGCTTACAAGGATCAGGTAAAACAACATTCTCTGGAAAGCTTGCCAATTACCTCAAAAAGAAAAAACAAAAGAATCCACTTTTAGTTGCTTGTGATGTTTATCGTCCAGCTGCAATTGATCAGCTTCATGTTGTTGGAGATCAGGTGGATGTAAAGGTTTATTCAAACAAAGAAAGTAAGGATCCAATCCAAATTGCTAAAGATGCAATAAGTCAAGCGAAAACGGCAAATCATGATGTGGTTATTGTCGATACAGCAGGACGATTAGCTGTGGATGAGGAGATGATGAAAGAAATTGAGGCGGTGAAGAAGGCCATTGACCCTACAGAAACTCTTTTTGTTGTAGATTCCATGACTGGGCAAGATGCGGTTAATACGGCCAAAACATTTAATGAAAGAATTGATTTTGATGGGGTAGTATTGACCAAATTAGATGGTGATACAAGAGGTGGAGCTGCTTTATCCATTCGCTCTGTAGTAGATAAGCCAATTAAGTTTATAGGTACTGGCGAAAAGATGGATGCAATCGATGTCTTTTACCCTTCAAGAATGGCAGATCGAATTCTTGGAATGGGTGATGTTGTTTCTTTGGTTGAAAGAGCACAGGAACAATTTGACGAAGAGAAAGCCAGAAAATTGCAGAAGAAAATCGCGAAAAATCAATTTGATTTTAATGATTTTTTAGACCAGATTCAGCAGATCAAAAAAATGGGTAGCATGAAGGATTTGGTTGGTATGATACCAGGTGTGGGTAAAGCGATGAAAGATACCGAGATTGATGATAATGCTTTTGTACCTATTGAGGCAATGATCGGTTCAATGACGGAAGAAGAAAGAAAAAACCCAAGTATAATCAATGGATCAAGAAGAAAGCGAATTGCTGCTGGTAGTGGTACATCGGTGCAAGAACTGAATAAACTACTGAAGCAATTTTCTCAAACCAGCAAGATGATGAAAATGATGGGCAACAAAAAGAATATGGCGAAGATGATGCAAAATATGCCCAAAATGCCAGGAGGTATAGGAAGATAATTATGGCAATAATTGACGGAAAAAGTACTGCTGCAGAAATCAAAGAAGAACTTAAGGTAAAGGTTCAGGGTTTAAAATCAAGAGGGTTAAAAGTTCCTCATTTGGCAGCCATCTTGGTTGGAAATGATGGGGGTAGTGTTACCTATGTCAATGCAAAGGTGAAGGCATGCGATTATGTTGGAATAGTATCTACCTTGATTACCTATGAGGATGATGTTACCGAAGAAGAATTATTGCAAAAGGTAGAAGAACTAAATCAAGATGAAGAAATCAGTGGTTTTATAGTTCAGCTGCCACTGCCAAAACATATTGACGAACGAAAAGTCACATTGGCGATTTCACCTTCCAAGGATGTAGATGGTTTTCATCCGGAAAGTGTGGGTAGAATGAGTCTTGGATTACCTACCTTTATATCTGCTACTCCAAATGGAATAATGGAATTGCTCCGGCGGTATGATATAGATACTGAAGGTAAAGAATGTGTGGTTCTGGGAAGAAGTTCTATAGTTGGTACACCAATGAGTATTTTGCTTAGTAGAAATACAAATCCTGGAAATGCCACGGTGACTTTAGTGCATAGTAGAACGAAGAATTTGAAGGAAGTCTGCAAAAGGGCAGATATATTGATTGCTGCAATTGGCAAACCAGAATTCGTTAGCGGCGACATGGTGAAGGAAGGAGCTGTAGTTATTGATGTAGGAACCACTAGAGTAGAAGACAATAGTAGAAAATCCGGTTATAAGTTATATGGAGACGTTAATTTTGCAGAAGTAGAAAAGAAGGCATCATACATTAGCCCAGTGCCTGGAGGTGTTGGACCAATGACAATTGCCTCTTTGCTTATGAATACCTATAAGGCGGCAAAAAAAATGAAGCATATTTAATGGATAGAAGCTAAAATGACAGCATCACAATCGAAACTTTGGCATTTAGAACGCATTAACCTTTTGAAGAATCTTTCAGAGGAAGAGATGTTAAAATTAGACCATAGAACTACCGTTCGTTTGGCAGATAAAAATGATTACATCTACTTTCCCGACGAACCCAGTAAGGTTTTATTCTTTCTTAAGGAAGGCAGAATAAAAATTGGAACCTTCTCTAAGGATGGTAAAGAAATAATTAAAGCAATACTATATCCGGGTGAGATCTTTGGAGAGATGGGCATAATAGGTGAAAAGAATCGACAGGATTTTGCAATTGCAATGGATTCAAATACGCGTATGTGTACGCTGAGCATAGAGGAGTTCAAATCATTGATGAATGCAAATAAGCATTTAAGTTATGCCGTTACAAAGAATATTGGAGAGAAACTAAGAAGGGTAGAAAGAAGATTGGAATCGCTACTGTTTAAAGAGGCAAGAGAAAGGATAGTAGATTTCATGAAGGATATGGCGAATAGTTATGGCAAGATGATCGGTGATGAAGTTTTGGTAAAACATGAATTGACACATCAAGAAATTGCAAATCTTACTGCTACTTCCAGACAAACGGTAACCACTGTTTTGAACGACCTCAAGGAAAAAGATATTATTTACATGGAAAGGAAAAGATTCCTTATCCGCGACTTAAATAAATTAGCATGAGTTATACCTTATTTGTAGGTGAGAATTGTCACCAATGCAGTGAAGTGGCATCCTATTTAAAGGAAGTTCAAATAGAGGTAGAAAAGGTCAATATTGATCAATCAACTCAAGAACCACCAGTCAATGTATTTGCATTCCCTGTATTATTTAAAGGGAAAGAACTAATCGCTTATGGTTCAGATATAATCGATTATTTCAAGAAATCAGCTTAATTACTAGGGTAGACTATTTATCCTCTCTAGCTTTGGCTTTACTTACCACCAAGTTTCTGCCCATGTGTTCGTAGCCATCAAGTGATTCTATTGCATTTGCTCCAGCTTCGTCGCTCATTTCAACAAAACCAAATCCTTTAGATCGTCCGGTGAATTTATCCTGAATGATCTTAACAGAGCTTACGTCTCCAAATTCTGAAAAAAGATTTCCAAGGTCATCTTCTGTTGCTTTGTAAGGAATATTTCCTACGTAAATGTTCATTTTGAAAGTATTTGTACCAAACAAAGAAAGGAATAAATTGATAAACAAATATTTTTAATCCTAAAAAATAAAACAGAATTAATATTGAGCTTGAATTATTTTAATCTCAAAAATTAGTCTCCAGTAAGTAAAGTTTTCCCTTTGAATGATTTTCTAAATTCTTCGAAAGGGGTAGTTAGGTAGGCATTTTCGCCAAACCAATGTAAAATTGGTTCAATGGTTTTGGCATCGACATAACCTGCAACTTGGGTAAGCAAATCTACGTTCTCGTCTAAATAAACGACAGTGGGGTAACTCATTTTGCCATTCAATAAAGCAATAGCCAATTGATGTGCATTTCTTTTCCGATTTGGATATTCATTTACGAAAAGTTGTTGCCCCAAAATAATGGAGTCCTTGCGTTCTGCATTTAATTTGACTGCCCAAAATTTCTCATTGATATACTTGACAACTTTGGGATTATTAAAGGTAGTCTGATCCATTCTTTTACACCATCCGCACCAGTGGGTGTATACATCTACTATAAACTTCCTTGGTTCCTTTTCATTCTTAGCAACTGCCTCCTCAAATTTCAACCATTGAATTTTCTCCCCTTGGGCCATGATCGAAACATAAGCAAGCATCAACACACCTAATAGTATCTTTTTCATCTAGTCAATTTTATGCAAAATCTTTAAGTCTAATTCTTGCAATAATTCTCTCTTCTTATTCTTAAATCTGAAATGCCATACAATAACATTTTCATGCATATTAGTTGTTTCAATTGTTTCTTTTATCACACATTCTGCAAAGACCGCAGTATTCGCATATATCGGGGCATTAAAATTCCAATTATTGATTCCTAATCCTGCGATTACACTATTTGCCAATATTGGGACCCATCTATTCACATAAAAAAAATTAAACGCCTGACCTCCACTGGTAACTAATCCCTTAAATCTGCTTTTTAGCGCCACTTTTTCATCCGTATGAAAGTCTAAGGGATCATTCTGTTCAGCATATTGAATGATTTCTTCTTTGCTAAAACTCTTCTCCCCCAAATCAATTATCTCATCAACCGCAATTTCCCCCAATTTCATCCTACAAAGTTCATAAGAAAAGAAAAAACTGCTTGTGAAGAAAAGTTAATAGATGATATTCAACTTTTTAATGCCTTTTTAAGCTGCTGATTTATGTCATGGCATCTAAAGTTTAAAGCCTTATTTTTGTGCGCTTATTGAAAGAATAAGGCATGAATGATCAGAAATTACAATTGGAAGATATTACAAATCTAGATTTTACAACAGTAATCTGGATTGCGGCTCCAATCATGTTCAGCTTGGTATTGATAGAGTTTCTTGTTGGAAGAAAGAAGTATAAAAATCTTTATAGTGGTAAAGACCTTCTAGCTTCTTTATCTATTGGAATCGGAAACTTGATTTTGAATGGATTTATGAAATTGGGAATGTTTACTGTATTTCTGTTCTTCTACAATATCGCTCCTTTTAAAATTCCACACACTTGGTGGTCTTATGTAATTTGTTTGATTGCTTTGGACTTTTTTAGATATTGGGCACATCGTATTGCTCATGAACAAAGATTTTGGTGGTCTACTCATGTTGTACACCATTCATCGGAACATTATAATTTTTCTGTTTCCTTTAGATTATCTTGGACGCAAAACCTGAAGATTGTTTTTTTCCTACCAGTTATATTGATGGGATTTCACCCATTGGTATTTTTTATAGTGCACCAAATAGAGGTTTTATATCAGTTCTGGATCCATACGGAGTTGATCAGAAAGTTGCCAGCACCTATTGAGTACATTTTTACTACTCCTTCTCACCACAGGGTTCATCATTCTGTGAATGAGAAATACATCGATAAGAACTACGGTTCAACATTTATTATTTGGGATAGGATGTTTGGGACTTTCCAAGCAGAAACCGAGCAAGCAATTTATGGAATCACCAAACCCGTCAACTCATTTAATCCTGTTTATTTGGTATTTCATGAATGGATGGAGGTAGGTAAAGATCTATTGAAAGCAAGATCAATAAGAGATGCTTGGCGTGTATTATTTGGAAGCCCTGTGGATAAGCACAAAGAAGATCTGGCAAAAATGGGTGCCTTGGGCAATAATGTTTCCATGCAAGGCGTAAGTAAAGAAGAAAAGGTGTTGGAGAAAACCGAAATTTAAAACGGTATCCAATCTAAAACCTGCGCTAAAGGATATGTTCTAATTTTGCGGCTCATGAGGCATGCAATTCTAATCACAATTTTATTCCTATTTATTGCTGTAACAAGCAATGCTCAAGATCGGATTTTGAAAGATGATACTGTAGAAGTCAAATATGCAGAGGCAGCTTCTAATCTTCGATTTAAAGATTTTCCTTACTATGATTTAAAAGGCTTTCAGCATTACAGACCATTTGGAAGACTTAGAGTACCCTTGGCAAGATCAGGTAATCTGGGATTGGCATCTCATTCCTATTTTGTAAATGCGCAAGATTGGGATATTAACTACATCATGGGAGCTTATCAGCCTTACTTAATGAATAAAGATTCATTGCGATATTATAAAACCTCAAGACCTTTTACGGCCTTAAATTATATGAATGGCTCTGAGAGCGAACAATTTTTTGATTTACAACACACACAAAACTTAGGCGAGGGGTTAAATATATGGTTCAATTATCGCAGAACTGTTTCAGAAGGCTTTTTCAGCAATCAATTGACAAATCATACCCAGTTCAATACAACCTATAATTTAAGAACAAGAGACCAACGATTCGAATCCAAGGGATATTTCATCATTAATAGTATGGAGGCCCAAGAAAATGGGGGCATCTTTGTGAGCCCAAACGATAATCCAGATGACAACACCGCGCTTTTAGATATAAGGATCAGAAGTGCACAAAATAAAGGACGTACTCAAGCATTGGGATTTACCAACTCATATGATCTCTTGCTTCAAGATTCTGCCCTTTCATTAATTAATCTGGAGCATCAAATCGAATGGTCAAAAGCACATAGAAATTACCAGGATGATTTTAGCATTGGCAATGCATTCTATAATGAGTTCTTTTTGGATAGTGTTCGTTCTTCTGATTCCTCATATGTCGAAAAGAGGGCTAATACCTTTTTTCTGAATGTATTCGGTAAGAAATATGGCATTGGATATCGAGATGAACAGTATATGTATTTTCAAAATTTCCTTTTGAAGGAAAGGATTGAGAGCCAATATGTAATGTTTAGATATGAAGACTCCTTATTGAATAGGGAAATAAGTATACATGCAGAGAAAGGAATAGGAGGGTACCATGAAGAGGAACTTGATTTAAGGGCTGAGGTGGATTTGATCTCTTTTTTCAGCTTTGACACTAAACTAAGAATTAATGTTAGTCAGAAACAGCCCGATTATTTCCTGATAAGGCAACGACTAAACCACCATTACAATGATTTTGAGTTTAATACTTCGGATCAGCTTGGAGTAGAATTTCATGCAAATAGTGAGAAGTATAAAACTTCATTCAATGTTGGATTCAAACAAATGAATGGCTTAATATACTTTGACAGCTTACTGATGGCTCAACAAACCAACAAAGAGATTAGTCAGTTTTACATTCAATTGCGAAAGCATTTTGTATTCTTGAATCATCTCAACTTGGTGAATAATATTCAATTCCAAAGTATCTCCAATGAAGAGTTACTGCCAATGCCAAGTTTAATTACTTACCACTCTTTTTATTACGAAGATGACTTCTTTAAGAATGCTTTGAGAATCCAAGTTGGTGCAGATCTTTACTGGATAAATGAATATGAAGGGTATGCATATAATCCATCATTGGCACAATTTCATTTGCGTAGACAAGGGGAGCAATTGGGCAATATTCAACAATTGGATTTATTTCTAAATGTTCGAATTAATAAGGGAGCTAGGCTGTTTATTAAAATGGAAAATGTGCTCTTGCCTAATTTCTCTGAAGAGTCCTATCGAATTGAAGATTATCCGATTCCAGGAAGAGCATTGAAATACGGTTTGAGCTGGAGAATGATCAACTAAGTCTTTTGTTTTTTCTTCTTGGCAGCAGGGAATAAGACATTATTCAATATCAATCTATAACCAGGACTATTAGGATGTAAGTTTAAATCTGTTGGAGGGTCTCCTACCAGATGTTGATAATCTTCTGGATCATGCCCACCATAAAATGTCCATGTTCCTTTTCCAAATTCTCCGTGAATATATCTTGCAGAGTTAAGCGATTTGTTTTCACCCATAATCAATACATCTGATTTGATGTACTGCTTTTTATAGGCGGTTGTCTGTCCCATAAAACCATCAATTATTTTGGTGTGATTCTGGCACAACATAGTTGGCACTGGGTCCCATTTTGCAGAGAATTCGAATAGAGAAAATTTATCGTTTTGTTGCTGCGTTCTTATGTGTGTTGGTGTTGCATCAATAGTAGAAAACTCATATTCAATGGGATTCGTTTTTAAGATAAAATCTTTAAAAGCAAAAGTATTGGCATAATTCAATTTAGAATTATATTCAGGAGTACTTCCATCGCCATCAAACATCTTCTCGCAAATATCAATGCCATCTGCCGCCAATGCGATATCGTAAGAATCGGTGCCTGAGCACATAGAGAATAAAAATCCACCACCTGCAGTGAACTCTTTAATTCTTATTGCTACCGCTAATTTGAGTTCAGAGACCTTATTGAAACCCAATTTGGTAGCAGTGTTTTTATTGTCTCTTACTTGTTCTTTGTACCAGGCTGCGTTTCTAAAACTGCCATAAAATCTACCATACTGACCAGTAAAATCTTCATGATGCAAGTGCAACCAATCATACAATGGCAATTCTCCTTTCACTACTTTTTCATCGTAAACAATTTCATATGGAATTTCTGCATAAGTGAGTACCAAAGTCACCGCATCATCCCAAGGCTGTTTACCTTCAGGAGAATATACAGCAATCTTAGGTTGTTTTTGAAGTTTTACTACACTCTGGTTGATTTCAGGATCAGAGATTTCATTTAAGATGGCGGTAGATTTTGCATCTGGGATTATTTCGTAAGAAACGCCACGAATAAGCAATTCATCTTCAATCGCGGCAGCTTTTTTCATCATAAAACTTCCACCTCGGTAATTCAATAACCAATCTACCTCCACATCTCTTTCCAATACCCAATAAGCAATACCATAAGCCTTCAAATGATTCTTCTGGTTCTCATCCATTGGAATAAGGATGTAAGCCGAAAATGATGGTAATGAAAAGAATAGGAGTATTACAACAACTAAAAATCGACCCATAAGAAATTTCTTAATACTAAATTAAGCAAATACTAGAATGGGATGTCATCATCTTCATCGTCCATTCTGGAAGGCAAAGTAATGTTATTGCTGCTGTCAAATTCATCTGACACTGGTAACTCCCCAAAGGTATTGTCTGATCCAAAGGTATGTTCAGCATCCGAAAATTTCGCCAGCTCAGAAGTAAACTTCAAGATTACATCTCCAACCGGACCATTTCTGTGTTTAGCAATGATAATATTGGCTAAACCAAGTGTAGAGTTTCCTTCTTCATCTTCAGTAAGGCCATAATATTCTGGTCGATTGATAAACATTACCATATCGGCATCTTGCTCAATAGAACCAGATTCTCTTAAATCTGATAATTGAGGTCTACGATCACCACCACGAGATTCAACCGCACGACTTAATTGAGATAATGCGATAACCGGAATATTCAATTCTTTGGCTATACTTTTTAAGGATCTAGATATCGTACTAATTTCTTGTTCCCTGTTACCAGTTTTTGTGCCTTCACCGCCAGCTGTCATTAATTGCAAATAATCCACCAATAGCAGCTGAATATTATGTTGAGATTTAAGTCGACGAGCTTTTGCCCTCAATTCAAAAATGGAAATACCCGGAGTATCATCAATGAAGATTTTGGCTTCGGCGAGTTCTGTTATTTTAGAGTGAATTTGTTCAATCTCATCGTTTCTTAAATTACCACTTCTCAATTTACTGGATGAAAGTTCAGCTTCAGAAGAAATTAATCTGGTTACCAATTGCAAGGAGGACATTTCTAGAGAAAATATAGCAACGGGCTGATTAAATTGAACTGCTGCATTTCTAGCCAAGGAAAGTGCAAAGGCCGTTTTACCCATTGCAGGTCTTGCAGCCAAAATAACCAAGTCAGATGGTTGCCATCCACTTGTCATGCGATCTAATTTGCTAAAACCTGATGGGATTCCAACCACATTTCCTTCCTGATTCTTTGCTTGCTCTATTTGTTTAATTGCAGAACGAATCAGAGTAGACATCTCATCGTAATTCTTTCGAATATTACCTTCGGTTACAGAAAACAATCCACTTTCTGCTCGATCTAAAAGGGTGAATACATCCGTAGTGTCATCATAGGCATCTGTAATGATCTCAGTAGAAATTCGAATCAACTCCCTTTGTATGTATTTCTGGGCAATTATTCTTGCATGAAATTCTACGTTGGCCGCAGAAGCTACTCTATTGGTTAATTGACTAATGTAGAACGGTCCTCCAACTATTTCTAATTCTCCACTTTGCTTTAAACCGTTGGTAATTGTTAATATGTCAATTGGTTCCGATTTTTCAAAAAGATATTGTATAGTAGCAAAGATCTTTTGATGGCTTTCCTTATAGAAACTTTTGGGCTGCAATATGTCTATGGCCGTATTTACAGCTTCCTTTTCCAATAGCATCGCTCCCAATACTGCCTCTTCTAAATCTACAGCTTGCGGCTGTAATCTACCATGCTCAATATTAGACAGTTGAATGGTGTTGTCTGTATTTCTTCTTCTTATGCGTTCGACTTTTTGTGGAGGATTATTCATGCAACCAAATGTAAGATTTTAGCATTCTGTCACTTGTTCAAATCACGCATTAATTCTGCTTTTTTTTAAGCAGGTTTAAAATGGGATGAATGCTCAATTCTTTAAAGTTATGAATTAAAGTTCACAGTCAATTCACAAGCTATCAACAGTTTTTCACCAAGAAATTCACAATGCTAGGATTCCATTTTGCTTAATTCATTCTTGGTATCTTTAAAATATGAAGCAACTGTTGTGCTGCGTATTTATTTTGCTTTTTCTGATTTGCGCTTGTAAAGAAGAGAAAGATGATATTCCACCTAATATTGTGTTGATATCGCCATTTGAAGGCAATTCTTATGAAGTATTGGATCAAATTGTGGTCGAAGGTTCAGCAAGCGATAATGAGTTGGTGAAAGGAATTAGAATCTCCGTTTTGGCCGAGGATGGAAGAACTATAGTGTTGCCTTCTATTAGCTTATCAGCTAATCAAAGCAATTTCAGTTTTAAACAAAATGTAGTGCTTTCTGACAGTTTGTTAGCTAGCGGTAATTATTTCATTAAGGTAGAAGCAGATGATGGAAGAAACAATTATGCGGTGTTCCGGCAAATTCAAATTATAGGTATAGCCAAACGGAAACTTTCCTTATTGGTATTTACAGAGGATGGGATTAATACCAAAATCCATGAAGATCACAATGATTTGAATTTCACAGAGGAATATCGATTTTCCAATTTGTATCAAAGCAGTGTTTTTAATGCTACTGATCAACAATTGTGGTATTTCCCAAAGGCAGCATCCAAGTTTGAAGTTTTACAACTTAATAGCGGTCAAAAGATTTATGGGGAGACGGTTGTCTCATCCTTCAATACTCCCTTTGTTACTTCTGATCTTTACGATCGAACCGTATTTTATGGCTTAAAGGAGAAAGGTTTATCTGGATTGGGGCAGATCTTTAATAAGCGATTCAATTACCTTCCTGAAAATGGAAGAAAAGTAAATGCTCTAAAGGCAGGCGAAAAGTATGTTGTTTTTGAAGAAGAAGATTTTACTGGAAGTAATGCATTGATCAGAGCTCATTTTAGATTGGGAAGTGCTTATAAATCTGGAATATCAATTAATGGGAATACAGCAGATTTTAACTTTATAGATGAAAGCCTTGTTATTTATGCATTGAATCAGGGCAATGGGAGTGTTTTGGAAGAATTAAATATTGAAACATCTGGCAAGAGAAGACTACAAAACTTCAGTGATTCCATTCATTCCATATTGAAAATCAATAAGGATGAGTATTTAATAAGCACAAATCAGCGAGTTATCAGATACAATTATAGAAGCAATCAAGCATTTGATTTTGTGATTCAAAAGAATGCATCTATGGCTTACAATTCTTTGAATAATAGAGTTTACATTGGTTCAGGAAGACTCTTGACGGTTTATGCCTATCCCTCAAATGCTTTACGAAACTCTGTTGCTTTTTTGGATCCAATTAAAGGATTACACGTTCGGTACAATTTATAATTTGGGAATAAATACAATTAACCCTACTAATACCGCCAGGAAAGCTGCGATAAGTACTGCAGCGGCAGCATAATCTTTTATTTTGCCAATTATTGGATTTTTATTTGGTTCAATAAAATCAGCTAAATTTTCTATTGCCGAATTGAATATCTCAGCAAGAAATACTAGCGCACATACTATTAGTATAGCAATCCATTCATTTGGATTAATTTTAAAGTAAAAACCGAGAATTAAAACAAGGATCAATGCAATAAGATGTATTCTCGAATTGTGTTCTTCTTTCCACAACCTCACTAGACCGTAGTAAGCAAAACGAAAACTTAATAACCTCTTACGTATTGAAAATTTGGATTGTACTTTCAAAGTGAATAAACTTCAATTTAACGCTGAAATTGTAATTCAATATATTCTAATTAAACTTTTTCTATAAGAAATGTTTAAGCTTAAGGTAATTCTATCCCCAACCAGTCTAATACATTTTTGTGCCAGATATTTTTACCTTCTTGTTCGGAAAGAATACCATTTTCTACAGCGAAATCTACAACTCTGCCGGGATAAGAGCTTCCAACTCCTTCCATTTCACCAAGTGGGTAAGGATCATCCAATCCCATCATAATCTGGCTTGCGCCAACACGTTTTTTAAGTAATTCCAAAGTGTAAGAATCATGAACAAGGGTATCGTAATAGAGGTTCTTATGTCCAAGACTCTTCCTTGGGTCATGCAATCCATCAAAAATGTCTGGACGCCCATCGAAACCTTGGATTCTTCTCCCGTAATTGGCAATTCCTAACATCCCTCCATGGGCAAAACTTGTCCGAACATTGGGATATTTATTGGGTAAGTCCCTTAAGGTATAAAGATGAAGTGTATCTGCACATTGGGCCATCATCCAAACCAAATGAAATCGCCAATAATCATTTTTAAGTGCGATTATTTTTTCACCATCATAAGGATGAATTTGTAATGCCAAACCATATTCATTGATCAATTCATAAATTGGATCAACATCTGCTTCAGCTACAGAAAGCCATTCACCTTTAGCATTCAAGAAGTGAGTTGGTAAGCAAAGCATTTTTAAGCCCAAATCATTGACGCAACGTTCAATTTCGGAAAGTGCCTGGTCCATATACAAGGGTTGTACCACGAAACCACAAGTAAATTTATCTGGATATTCGGCTTGTAAAGAGGCATTGTAGTCATTTTGAAATCGTATTCCATCCGCACAATCTTGTTTATCCCATCCATTGCAATACAATTGTGAAAGGCATAACATCACGGCATGGTCTATTTGGTAGCGATCCATCCATTCCAATTTTTCATGGATAAAGAAACTTGGATCTGTAATTGGTCTTGACCATTCTCCTTGACGCATAAATTTTTTATCCTCATCGATCCAGAATAATTTCTTTTCTCTCATGAATTGAGGAATTTGAGAGGGTTCTGGTAATATGTGGCCATGACCGTTTATTCGCATCTTGTAAATTTAATTGATTTCAATATTTAACTTTTCCAACGAATAGGATACTATTTTACCTCCAACAATATAATATCGCATTTGTATGTCTTCTCTAACCAATACACCCCAACCATAAGGAAGTGCTTCTATCTTTTTGGCAATTTGCCATTGATTGCTCTCATAATGACTGATGTAAATTCCGGAATTTTGTGAAGAGACTTCATCGTATCTGCTAAATATTATAATTTCATTATTAAATTTTGCTTATCTAATTGTACTTATTCAATGGTGTAATCTTCTTCTTTCACTCGAATTTCAAATAAGTAAATTCCATCTTTATCGTGGTACCTATAGTTCATCTTCACCTTATTCCGTCTAAACTCTTCCATGGATGGATTATATCTTGCATTATCTAACACCCCTTTAACAAGAAAGATTTTTAAATCTGTAGTGTCGACATCGTTAGCTTCCATATTAATAAGTGAATATTGGTAAATAAACAAGCGATTGGCTTTGGCAATAACACTATCCAATCGGGTTTCATCGTCTACCATTATGGGGCAATCCATATTGATTTCGGCTGCTGCTTCTTTTAACAGATCGTCGAAATTTTCTTTCTCATTACATCCTACAATGGTCGTTAGTATGCATATAGTAATGGTAATTAAGGGATTCTGGATCTTTAAGGCAGATAAGAAAGGGAATAGTTTCATCTTGATATCTAATGGTTAAGAAGATGAAATTTAAAAAATAAAATGGCAAAAAGAAAACCCCAAACTAATAAGCATTGAGGTTTCCTTCTATGTTCAAGTCTATAATGACTTAACTCTATTTGATAGGGATATAAATCTCCGTTTTTAGTTTGGATTCTTCGGTCCGTTCTGGATTGTTACGATACCTTTCACGAACAGCTTCATCCCTTAGTTCTTGGTTGTTATTCATTAACCAATCGTTAAAAATATAGTCATATACTTCTCCAAGATTTTTGTAACTGCCAGTATAAAGAAACATGGCAAACTTGCCTCCATCTAAGGTTTTTGTGCCAATTTCACCTTCAGCATTTGCTTTTTTATGAATTGTAAGACAAGCATCATATCTGATCTTATCTGCAGCTGTTATGTTTGGGTCGTCATAAGATATGCCTATATGTTCAATTCCTGCTGTATATAATTTTTGGCTCTTGACAATTGACCATAATTTTTCCCAGGCAGAGCCATAATCTAGATTCTCATAACTGCCTTGTAATTTGGTATAGATGACATCTTTTTCTTCCAATGTCACGATTTTTGCTTTTTTAATGTCTAATGTAGTTTCCATTTTTTCTACTTTTTTAATTGTTAATAATTTACCACTTCTAAATTCCTTCGGACTGATGCCAAAGTAATTTTTGAACTGTTTTGACAAAGCAGAAGAGGATTCGTAGCCTACAGCAAATGCAATCTGTTCCATGGATTCTTTTGTGTATTGTATTAGGTAAGCTGCTTTCTCCAATCGGATCCTTAAGATGTATTTACCAATTGGCTCTTTTAATAGAGCACGGGTTATTTTATGAAAATGGAAGGCAGAGAAATGAGATAAATCAGAAAGATGATCGATGGATAACTTCTGATCTAAATTTTTCTCTATGTATTCCTTAATCACATTTAACCTTTCGGTATAATAATCTTTATTGGAGGGTTTCATCTTCACTTTGATCAATTTTATAGGGACAAAAGTAGATGGGCAGATTCAGAATGACTTTTCCATTCTTGGGAAGTTGATATAAATTTTTTTGGTTTCTAAATTAGGTTAGAATTGACATAATCAAAGAGCAAATTAGTTGGAATAGAATCTATCGGATGCTTTGTATTCTCTAAAGACTTGAAGTTACAATTGGGTATTAATTGCTGTATATGTTTACTTTCTTCTAGACTGACCATTTGGTCCTGATCACCCAATCCAAGGGTTACTGGACATCGTATTTGCTTGAAATCATTATCAGTTAATTTTACACCTTCAGCCATTTTAAGCATCATTTGTGCAGTTTTTAGCATGACTTCTTGCCATTTAAGTGGTTGATGTAATTCGGCTAATCTTTGAGCGAATACTGGTACCTTTTCTTGTACTTTATTTGGGTCTAGCATTTTTATTTCTCTTTTTGCCGACTCCAAACTCCAGTCAAACTTAGTACCAAGGGTTATGATCTGATCAACCTTATTTGGAAGGTTTAAAGCAGTTTTTAGGGCTACATAACCACCCATGCTATAACCAAAGATGGAGACCTTCTGAATGGAGTTTTGTTCAAGAAATTGAATTACATTATTGCTAAATAATTCGATGGAAAACTCTTGATTACAAGTCCTACCTCCATGACCATCGAAGTTTAAATTAAATACGCTGTATTGGTCTTTAAGTTTGTTTTTTAAATCTGATAATTGGGCTTTGCTTCCCAAAGCACCATGCAAGAGTAATAGGTTTCTTTTCAACTTTATGAATTTATTCTTCTAAGGTCTGAACCAGACCTTCTGCATAAGCAACAGACATGCTTTCCATGTTTTTAAATTCCTGGCTATTATTTTTTACCAGCTTCCCATCTGTTCTAATCCAAGCAATTAGTTTATGATCAATCAGATAAATTTTTTCATTATTTACAATGGTTTTATCTTTTTGATTCTCCCATTTTTGCTCTGAAAAGATTAGTTGATCATTTTCAAAATACCATACTACCTGTTTAATTATCTTACCTTCATTCATTTGTACGGAAATCTTCTTAATCTCATCATTTTTGAAGAATGAATTACTTAATCCCATACTGTCATCTTGATTTACAATTTTGGTGTAAGTTGACAGTTCATTTTCTATAAAATTCACTTTGGCTTTTACAATTTCGATCTCCTTTTTAGTAGAGAAGGCAAACATTCCAACAGATAGTGTTAAGACTATTACAGCTAGTAGTTTATTAGTATTCATAGATTTAATGTGTTAATCAATAATAATTCTTGTCCAATTTGGTAAATGATGATAGCCCTCATAATGGGACTTTAAAACATTTTTATAGATTACTTCATCATTTTTTATCACCCACAATACTCCTGGATTTTGTTCTTCTACAAAATAGGTGTTTTCATTAATGAACTCCATCAATCCTTCATTAACAGTTTCAATCTTGTTCTTGTTAAAGACTTCTAATCCAATAAACCCATATTCTTTTCTGCTAAAGTTATAACTGACAATGTTGTTTCTGAATATTCCTAGATCAATGATTTTTGATTTATCTTGAATTGATTTAGAACTTCGTGCTTGCATTCCCTCCCAAGTTTTATAAGTATTGTTGTTATATATCACCAATACGCTATCATTGAGGAAATCCACATCATGTTGATGTATAAATGGACCTTCCATTAAATTTATTAACTCATTAGTAGAAGGACGATAGTGAAGCACAGTTGAAATATTTCTCAAGCTGATAAATAAATCGCCTTTTTGATAATATTTAGTTGTTTTTAAAGCAGGTTGAACATCGTTAAGATGGATTGGTTCGTGAGATTCTGCTGCCTTTAAGATATAGTTGGCAAGGTCATTCTCTACTAAGATTTTCATTATGGATTTTTCAAACAATATATCTCCTGTCTTGCCATCGTATTGGGTAATGTTATGATCATTGAAAAACACCTTTTGACCATTCAAACCATAAGCACCTTTAGTGCTGTATAATTGTGTACAAGCCCAGATATTTTCTTCTTGATCCAGGTTCATGCCATGGTGAACTATGTATTTATTGTTTTGCCATGTTTTATTTCCTTCTGGATCAAGTTTGGTTAACCCTGGATTTGATCGGTAATAGAAATTATAAATTAAAGAACCATCTTGACAATAAATTGGGTTAACAATTCTTGCTACTTCATCGAAAGGGTTTTCTATATTCCACTCTTTAAGAATATTGTTGTTTTTTAAATTCAAAAGAGCAATCGTTCTTGAATTATCTGATTCAGTATAAGTAACCAATACCTTAAGGTCTTTATCTAATTTATTGATCGGGCTAAAACCTTCTTCTGTTGGTAAAAATGTGGGTGGCAGGGTTTGTACTTCTTCCACGGATTCTTCAAAAAGCTCAGGAAAAGTGTACATGAATTTTATTGGTTCGGTCAAGAAACCAAATGTTCTATTCTTGTTTGAAATCTGATAGACCATCCATCCGAATAATCCAAGGACAAATAGGAAAATTACAATATAAGAGAAAATGTTTAGAAACTTCTTCATTAAAATGAATGCAAATCGGTTAAATCAAAACACCAATAACTATATGTCAAGGTCAACAAATATATCCCTATTAAGCTTATTGGTTGAATTTAATGGTGCCGCATTCTAGAAAATTAACTTGTGGTATTAAGTTGTAGTATAATTTATCATCTTTAAGTATCAATTCAGACCTATTGCCTCCACGACCTTCGTCTATAGCTTCTTTTTTGGTTTGATAAAATAGTGCTACAACATAAAAGAGAAAATCTTCTTTGGGTTTAATCTCCTGATGAATACTCGTAGGCTGATCTAAAGATTTTAACTCTGGTATTCCGTAGCTAAATAAATTTCTCTTGTCTAAAGACATGCGCTCCGATGGAAGATAAAGCTTTACAAAAGTATTGGGTGAATTGGGAATAGGGAAGGAGTCGGCTTCGAATTGCAGATTGAGTTCAATATATTTATTTCCTTCATTTACAATCCTACTGAAAAAGACTAAATAACTGTGATTGAAATGATCCTTGGTAACACCTGGATAAGGACCGCCCTTTGGATAGCTATTCTGAATTATTATACCATTTGTATTGCTCTCACTATACCAATCCACAAAAGGATTTTGACCAATAGTAAAAAGAGTAGAAAGTATACCAATTAATAACGCCAGAGATTTTTTCATCTTAATGCTTATTGCTCCTGTAAATGCTTCTAGGATAATCAGAGATTCGAACATCTTCTTTTTCCAATTCCTTTAAGGCATTCGATGCAATCCATCTGGCAGTTTTGCTATCCTTTCTTAGTATTTCTTTTGCACAATTAATGGCACTCTTATTTAAATCGATATTTCTTTTACCGATGCTCCTAAGGGCCCAATTTACCGCCTTTTTAACGTATAGTCGATTATCATCACAAGCACTAATAAGTATAGGGTAGAAGGATTCGTAAATGTTATTGTCCGCCTTTTTATCTGCCATACAATAGCCAGCCATGGTAGCAAATGCTGACCTTTTTTCAAATTCTTTTTCCCTCTTGCTCCATTCTGAGATTTTGGAAATTGCATATTTACTTCTCGCAAATACTCCCATGCAAAAGGCATCACATATTTCCCAATTTTCAAAAGTTTTGACCCACTTTTCCATATGGTCTTCCGTAAGATTTTTAGGATTGAATATTTTACTGCATAATAGTCTCGCTTCATAAATACCAGAATCAAATAATCGAACTGCCAATTCATCATCCTTTGGAATGCGTTTCACTAGATCGTTCAAATCTTTGTTCATTATTCCTAAAGCATTTTCAGCAACGATTCCAAACTTTGCTCTTTTAAATTCAATCTTCTTGGGTATGGCAATACGATTGAGTTCTGAAATAATATTATCGTAATTCAAATCTTCAGATTTATTTCAAAACTATCAGATTTATATATTAAGCAGGTGATTTAAATGTAAATTGATTGTAAAAAGATCTATTAATCCGAACAAGCCAAAAGGATATAACTAAAAATTTATTTTCTTCCGATTCGTGATAAAGTAATTTAACTTTGATCTAACCAGACCCTTTGCCTGCTCGTAGCATCAAGTATTCTTAAGTCAAGTTTTTCGCTTATAATTTTTGCCTTTTCAAAGGCTTCCTCTTTATCATCGGTTTGGTAAACCTTAAGCCTTTTGTTCTTACCATGAATTAAATTGACTTGAATTACTGTATTTTTTTGGGTTATTGTCGTTCCTGATCTTCCTTCTAAAGAATGCGATAGAAGTGTTTTAAATACAGAAATATATTTTGCTTCCGGCAGATTCTGCCACTTTCCTATTCCCATACTTCCTATCCAACTAACCTCTCTATACTTTTTATTAGTTAAATCTAATTCAATGCCGTTTGCGCTTGAGATATAATAGAGACAGCATAAACTGATTATGGAAGTTCCAAGGATAAAAGTATTGATCCACATTAGGCTCCACAACAGAATTAATGCAGCAATTACTCTAAACAGTAGTGACTTTTTTTGTTTAAAAACTAATAACATAGGTTCATATAGATAACTTGTATTTATTCCAATATACTTATATAACTTGAAAAAAAGAAGTAATTGTAATTAGGATGAATATTCTCATCTATTAGGATAGTGCTGTCTGTTAAGTTGGATTAATAAGATGCTATTTAATCCAATGCCGTTTCAAGCTTTTTAGCTACAATCTTACCAACCATTTTTGAACCTTCATTTGTAAAGTGTATTCCATCATAATAATATTTAGAATTCTTGGGTAACTCTCTTGCGAGATCAATCAGTAATAGATTTTTATTATTGCTGATTTCTCTCATGACATCATTATATAGTTCTAAGGTTTCCCAATAGGTTTTCCCATTCATATTTTTATTTATTTCAATGGTCTCTAAATCTATTCCTGTTATTGGGTCACTGCCTATCCCAACCAAAGTAGGTTGCGTAATAAAAACAGCTGTAATCCCATTATTAATGCATGTGAGCGCTAATTTTTCTAATCTGTTTCTATAAGCCAACAAGTATTTTAGATGTTTCTTTAATTCGAGGTCAATTTCTTTTTTATTGACTTCAATATGACTTGAATACTCTAAAGACAGTTCTCTATGACTTAAATTTCTTTTTTTTGAATCGAGAACTCTTTTAATATTGACCATAAGATCAATTATTTCACTGTTTTCCTTTAACCAAATTTTAATTGAATTGGATTCACCTTGCAATTTGTCTTTATCGAATTGATTTAAATCTTCTCTTAAGACATCATTACATCCAGTTAAAAACAGAATTATTTTTGGGTTTATGTTAATAAGGTAATCTTCAAGAAGTATTTGATGACCAAATGTCGAATGCCCATCTAAACCAGCATTATTTATCCAAATATTATCATAATTAGTTTTCAACTCATCTCCAACGATGTTTACCCAGTCTTTGCCATCATTAAGATAATAACATTCCGTTGTACTTCCACCAACTGCAATAATGGAAATATAATTATCTAGATCCTTTGGTTTATCGACTCCTCTAAACCCAAGATCATTTTTAGTATGCACAATTAAAGTATCTAGCCTACTGTTGATATTGTTGCCAATAAGATATTTTTGATTGATCGGTAGAATTATTTTATTTCCTTTTACACGAAAAGGGATTGGGTTGAATATCCTTAGAAAGATTTCACCTATTATTAATGCCATAATAAGACCTGCAAAAAGCACCAATAGCTTTCTCAGCATATTCACTTACAAATTTGAAATTGATTGGGATTGAAATTTAACAAAACAATGTTTGTCAATTTAGATAACCGTTAATAAGTACGAAACAGGATACTTATCTTTAAGAAAATTGTAATTTCAAGAGAAAATTTAGTTTAAATTAAGTTGCCAGGAAACACCGAATCGATCTTCAACAAAGGCAAACTTTGTGCTGAATCCATAATTATCTATTGGCATAAGAACCTTTCCACCATCTGATAATTGGTTAAATAGATGTTCTAATTCTTCAACATTATTACAATCTACCATGATGGATACTCCAGGGGTGAAATCCCATTCATGTTTGATATAGCTATCACTGCAAGCAAATGCGCTTCCATTTAGTTCGAATTCGGCAAATAGAATTGTACCAGGCTCGGCAGGACCATTTTCACCATACCGTTGTACTTTGTTTACTTTGGAGTTTTCGAATAAACCAACATAAAAATTCATTGCTTCTTCTGCATCCTTGTTTTGAAAAGTCAAAAATGTAATCAGCTGTTTTGAAGCATGAAGTGATGCTGACTGTATTGAACTTTTAAGACTATCCAATTCCGTTTTCATCCGATTATACTCATTGGATTCTGGCGTATTCGATTCAGTAAGGTTGCAACCAGCAAGAGCAATCAAAATCATAAAGAGACAAATTCCATTTTTCATCATAAGTTTTCTACCAGTTGAATATTATTCCCGCAAGTATCATTAAATACTGCAAATTTCACAGTTCCCATTATAGTGGGTTTTACGCTAAAGTCTACACCTAAACCTTGAAGTCTAGCGTATTCCTGATCTACATCTTCTACATCAAATTGAGCCCAAGGAATACCAGCCTTCATAAGCGCATCTTGATATACTTTACTTGGTTCGAAATGTAATGGCGCTGGTTCTAATAATATTTCAGGACCATCTTGCCAATCTTTTGAAACTAATGTTAGCCATCGGTTACCGCCTTCTAAAGGAGCGTCCTTTTTTAGGATAAAACCTAGTTTTTTTGTGTAAAACTCCAAGGCTTTTTGTTGGTCTAAAACGGGAATGCCAAACAAGGTTAATTTCATGCTCTATTTGATTTAAATGATTTGGTAAAAATCCAGGATAAAAACTTCAATTGCTTCTCGAAAGTTGCTCTTTTTGATAATTGTTTGGAGAAAGCCCAATTCTAGATTTAAATAGTTTGCTGAAAGAACCTAAACTTTCAAAACCTACAGCAAAGCAAGTTTCTGTAACACTTAATCCTTCTGTTAAATTGATTTTGGCCTTTTCAATCCTCTTATCTACCAAATACTGATTGGGAGTAAGACCATAATATCGCTTGAATAGTCGATGCAAATGATATTTGGAAGTAAATCCAACATGAGATAATAAATCCAGATTGATTTCACTGGCATAATTATTATCTATAAAATGCCGCATAGCAATTACGGTTTCAAGTTGTTTTTCATTGGAAAAACACTTAGCCCTTATCTCATCTATTTTCTCTTGATAATAAGTCATAGCGAATGAAAGACTTAATGTAGGAGAAAATTAGCTAAAACAAATGACCTTTCTTATTCAATCAGTTTAATGTTTAATACCAATTAGTTTAATTGTTACTCACAAAATTTCTTTTTCATTGCTTTTAAGTCCTCATCCAATGGCAGAACCTTGAGATAAGAACAAGCTGTATCTATTTTATATTGTTTTAAATATGAAGCAGCAAGATTGTATAAATAGTTCTTATTGTATGGGTCGTGTTTGAGTGCTTCTTTAAAATGATTTGTTGCATTTACATAATCTTCTTTTTCGAAATATCCCAGCCCCAATCTGAAATATTCTGTTTCAGTGACACAGCCTGCACCTTTCAACCTAAATTTAAATGGTAATGTAATTGGCATAGAGACTTTTACCCCGTTTTTAGTTGCAGGTGTCCATTTTCCTGATGTAGAATAAAAAGTTTGTTTAGCCGCATTTATCAATAATGGGTGTTGATCAATTAGTACAGTGTCGTTAATAACATATCCTAGTGTATCAATGGTAAATCGCATCAAAACAGTTCCAGAAATACAATTTTCCTTTGCCTTATCCGGATATTTTATGTTCATCAGTATATAATTGAAAATATTATTTTCACTTCTTTCTGATTCGAAGCCTTCAATAGAAAAGGATGGAAATGTGACATTATCTAGACTGTCTTGTGCCTTTAATGTAGTTAGATTGATAATTAATAAGATACTTAAAATTGAATTTTTCATCCAAAATTTAGATTAAAGTTTACTCATAATAACTAAGGTACCAAATCCAAAAACCAATAGCCAATATAATCTTCCTTACTCCCATTAGGTTTTGGATACTTCCTTAAAATCTTTTCACCAAATTCAAAGGCAATTGGCGATGAGAATATCGGTCCATCATAACAGAAAGTATGGAACTCTCCATTTTCTCCGCAAGGGTCAACATGATCAGGTAAATCATTCAATAAGGATTGATCTAATTCTCTGCCCAAAAAAGATTGATCCAATAATTCTCCATTGAGGCAAATTATAACTGCCTTAAAACCAAGGTCTATAAACTCCCTAAATAATTCAGTGGTATTTCTTTTCCAAAGTGGAAAGTGGCATTGAATTCCTTCCAGTTGCTTTTCTCTATAGGCCCTTAGATCTTCTAAAAAAATATCTCCAAACGCGCAATCAGTATAACCTTCCTTTTTAAAATTGTCAACTGCATTAGCCATGATTTGGTCGTAATCTTCCATATCGGCTTTTTGGGGTAATTCAACAACAGTCGCTGGAATGCCTAATGAATCTACTTGCTTGTTAAGTAATTCTCTGCGCAAACCATGCATGCTAACCCGATCATGATACGCATTGACTGTTGTAAGTAATCGATCAATTTGTAGATTTTGTTGCATCAACAATTGATAGAGCGCCAGAGCGGAATCTTTACCAGTACTCCAATTAAAATAAGTTTTAGGCATAAGGACGATAATGCCTACAATAATATGTAAAAAGACGATTGTCTATTTAGACGGATCTCTATTTAATAAGGCAAGACCTCACAGGCGAAACCAGCATTTCTGACACCAGACATAAACTCATTTTCTGCCAATTGAATATTGGTTTCAATCCGTAGTACTTTATCAATATCTTCAGTGTCGATGGTCCATCGATGAATGCCTTCGTGTTTGTTAATTAGGACATCTAATGCCTTTGCTTTTTCCTGTGATGGAATATTGGTTTTAAAAATATAGACTTGCATAATGTTTGATTTGTGGCAAATCTATTCCTGCTTAATGACAGATAATGTCAGGGGTTATTGGGTTCATAGGAATCATTCCGAAAATGATGCATCAGGTCAAATTTTCGATCTTCAAACTGCTCATTGAGGATTTGAAAGTGTTTGATTCGATCAATGCGAAATGCACGATAGTCTTTACGCAGATGACACCATGCAATGAGAATCCATTTATTCTGGGTAGAATATAATGCGCATGGTTCAATTTTTCGAAAGGATATAATAGGATCGCTAGCTTTCTGGTAATTAATTTCTACTCGCTTGAAATTAGTAATGGCCAATTGAAGTTCTGAAAGTGCATTGCTGTCTAACTTTTCATATTCGAAATTAAAAACAAATATATTCTTGCTTAGATTTTCACTCTTTTCTAAAGTTGAACTCCTAAACACAGACTTAATTTTTGTCAGTGCTTCTTCAAAATTTTTTACAAAAGATTTATCCTTTGTTTGTTTAACCAAATGATGAGCAGTTACTAAGGCGTTGGCTTCTTTCTCCGTAAATTGAACAGGTGCTATGGTATACCCATCCATAAGCGTATAACCCCTGCCTTCAATAGTGATCACTGGAATTCCAGCTACTTCCAATTTTCTAATATCCCTATAAACGGTGCGGATGCTGATGTCATACTTTTCAGAGATTTCAGTAGCAGTTAAAATCCGTCGAGATTTGAGCAAGGTTAAGATCGAGATGAGTCTTGAAAGTTGATCCATAAAAACAAAGATAACGAAGCACCTAAAGTGCTTCGCTAACATTTAAACTAGTTCATCGAATGTAAAGCCAATTTATTTCCTTCTGTATCGATAAAGTGGGCCATGAAACCATTATCACCGATAGCGGTTTTAGCTAAAGTGATTTTACCTCCAGCACTTTCGACCTTAGATAATGGAACGCTCAAATCTTCACCACCATTTAAATAAACTAAAGTACCAGAAGAAGGAACTGACTGATCATTTGATTCAACAATAGCTCCACCTACACCTTTATTTTCCATATCATGCGGAAGAATCCCATATTTGGTATTGTCTGGAGTTGGCATGATTTCTATTTCCTTTCCGAATAGTGTTGAGTAAAAGCTTTTAGCTCTGCTGAAATCTTTGACTGGGATTTCAAACCAGTTAATTGCATTTGTCATTTGTTAAAATATTAATTACGAAATGCAAATATGATTTGGTCAACTGACGAATTATGTCAGGGGTAAAGTAGAAGCAAGAACTTGATTATTTAATCATATCTAGAATCATTGCCATTCCTTTTTCAAGGATTTCATCTTTTTCAGTTGTGGTTTGACTAACGTAATGCTCGGGAATATACTTTTCCCTTGGCGTTCCATCAATATGATACAAGCGTTGTAATATTAGTTTATAGCCAAAGTTTTGATAATCAAACTTAAAATCAAAGTCAGAACCAGCTAGTCTTTTCATTTCTGTACCGACAATCTCAGCTCTGTTCATGCCGTCAAAACCTACCGCCATTCCTTCTCCCATACTTCCTGTCCATCTTCCCACCAATACAACAATTGGTTTACTGTATTGCTTTCCTCTTGGGCTAACCATCTCTAACCAACTTCTTACCAATTTGGCTTGACCATCATACGATTCAATATAACTGTGTTTCTGATAAGGCAATTCGGTATCGATAAACCTACTCATGATACCTTTAGCAACATAAGTATTGCCGCCATTGTTTGTATTTCTAAGATCAATGATTATACCCTTACAGTCAAAAAGTTGATCCAATCCATTATCAAATTCACTGATCAATTGATTGTTTCCTAAGGAGTTATTAATGCGAATAATGCCGATTTTATTATCAATAGTTGTACTAAGAAGAGATTCCTCTTTTTTTAATTTCAGCTTATCCAGGTCGAATTGGACTTTTTTACCATCTTTTAATTTTAGTCCAAGAATTCTTTGTTCATTGTACTTGCCTGCTATTAACTTATTCGCAATCCAATTTCGAACTTCATTGGATGTTTTATCATTACAATAGGAGGGGAAATCGTCGATCTTGGAATTGAATTCAATTTCGTTGAATGTTAAAACTTCCGCACCAATAATGTCTTCATCTAAATTCTCGATCTGAGATTGCCATACATTCTTGACAAATATCTTTTCCCCTTTAATTTCAACATGAATTGGCGCGCTTAATCGGTAAGATTCGTAAAGATTTGTATTTAATGAAATGTGACTATCGTAGAATTCATTGAGTATGTATTCATAGAAAAGTATTAAATCAGATCTGTTGTTCAATTGTTCAATTTGATTGCCATACTTTTCCTTAATGCATTCTAAATCGACCTTTTTTTCTTCGAGATAAGCATAATGACTGGAGATGTTTTGCATTAAGTAATCAAAATCTTTCTGAATTTCAGCTTTGTTTACACTTGCGGTTTGAGCCTCTAAGTAATTAATATTCATGAATAAAATCAGAATAAATATCAGCGTTTTAGAAGAATAGTAAAGTAATTTTTTAGCCATATTTACACTCAAATTAGATTGCGATCCGCAATTATAATTAAAAGTTATTCGCATATGAATCTATTAAGGTCCCCAACAATATAGCTGCTGTATAAAATGTCACCATGCCCATTATATAAGCAATGAAACTCATTAGATAGTTGATTTTTTTCTTTCCGTCAAAAAATTGACCGATGGCCCAAGAGGTATAAATAAATCCTATAATACCACCAATGGCCAATACATTCCAATCGGTTAAACTTTCAAGCACACCGACAATGGTGTAAATCAGCATTCCAATTCCCATAACGAAACACAATAGGATAATGATCTCGAATATATTATAGTCATACTTTTTAAAGAAAAGTTTAACCCAAAGCGCTATGAAAAGAGACATCATAATATTGGAATAACCATAATTACCTTGAATCCATGAGAAGATATGATTAACCGTCGAATCTCCAAATCCACCAGCTTGTACATAACCTTCTTCAAATTTTAGGAATTGTTCTGCAAGTGCATAGATTAAAGAGCAAATCATCAGAAAGATTAAGGGTTTTACCAATCGATTTCTGTCTGTATGAATGAAGGTATGTACATTTTTTCCAGGCCTGAATAGCAATTCTTTGATCGTGTATAATATACCCTTATCAAAGTATAAAACGCTGACTATTTCCGATAGAACATAAGCACCATCTATTCTTCTCAATGATTTTTGTTCTTTGTTAGAATCGAATTTATCAGACTGCATAATAGCTAATTCAATATTTAACTTTTAGTTCAAAATGACTATCTAAAACAAATTCTTTTCCTTGTTCCCCATGATCAAACACCAAGGTAATTCCATAATGATCAGACTTTGCTATCTCAATTATTTCCTGTTGTTGAATTAAATCGATATTTCCCCCATTAACTTCTTTTGGTACAGTTAAGATAAGCTTAGTAAGTTTCTTTATTTCGCTTGGATGACTTAAATAGTTCCTAAAGTCATCTTTTACTTTTTCATCAAATAGCATGTCTACTTGATTAATTGAATCCATTTTTTTGTAAGCATGAATTGGAGTAGAGATGTAGATTAATGGTTGACTCATGTCTTTATTATGTGAAGACATTAAGTAATAATCCTCTCCGGGCACATCTAAGCTTTTATAGGATAAAAGGGGAAAATCGGTTTGGTTAGTATCAAATGGTGTTAGATTAAGGCCAAAACCAAATGGACAGATATTTTTCGAATTACTCCATCTTTTGGTGTACTTACTTCTAAAGCGACTTTCATTCTGTTTTGCTAAGACTGAATCTTCTAAATAGATAAACTCGATATAGGTATTGAAGAAGATAAAATAATGGCCAAAGGTTCCTTGATTGGGATGTTTCGTAGATAATTTACCACCAAAAGTGAAAATTTCATTCTTTAACGAATCTTCTACAGATGAGTTCTTGGAAAATATGAGGATATGGTCAAATTCGAATTTAGCTTCTTCGTTTTCAGACTGAGATCTACAATCGAATACATAAAGAATAATTAATGTGCTAATTAAATATCGAAACTTCTTAAAATTCAACATAGAATTACAGTCCCATAAAGGATAAATTAAAGAAAGCAAATTAGCCAAAAGCAATGAATGTTTGCTTGTATCTTCCGATAGACAAAACCTTTTTCAAAGCAAAGCAATTTAGTTTTACTTTTAGGAGCCTAAATTTTGACTGATCCAATTCAGCACAACATAAATCTTAGCCATGAAATTTAAACACCTTATTCCCTTATTAGTTTTAGCACTTTGTATTTCTACCTCCTTTGCACAAAAGAAAAAGGATAAAGACGACAATGAAAATAAATACTGGTTAAAGTCGAGTAAATTGAGTGGGTTAAAGTTTCGAAGTATAGGACCTGCCTTAACTTCAGGAAGGATTGCCGATTTTGCAGTTAATCCGGAGAACTTTAATGAATATTATGTTGCAGTAGCTTCAGGTGGAGTATGGAAAACTACCAACCATGGAGTTACCTACAAACCTATTTTTGATGGTCAGGGGTCTTATTCTATTGGTTGTATAAGCATGGACCCTAATCAATCTTCTACCATTTGGGTTGGAACGGGGGAAAACAATAATCAACGTTCGGTTGGATATGGTGATGGCATTTATAAATCGACTGATGCTGGTAAGACATGGAAGAATATGGGCCTTAAAGCGTCTGAACACATTTCCAAAATCATTGTTGATCCAAGAAATTCAAACGTAATATATGTAGCCGCATATGGCCCTCTTTGGTCAGATGGAGGAGATCGTGGTGTATACAAATCCATAGATGGAGGTGAAAATTGGGAATTGATACATTCTGTATCTGAAAAAACCGGAGCGGCAGATTTGGTTATGGATCCTACTAATCCCGACATCTTATATGTTGCAATGCACCAAAGAAGAAGACATGTGTTTACATATATAGGTGGAGGAGCTGAAAGTGCCATTTATAAAACGACAGATGGAGGAAAAACTTGGAAGGAGTCCAAGTCTGGATTACCAGCTGGTAAAATGGGAAGAATTGGATTGGCCATTTCTCCAGCTGATGCAAATGTGGTATACGCCATTTTAGAAGCAGAAGGAGATAAGTCAGGATTCTTTCGTTCCACAAATAAAGGTGCTACATGGGAGAAACGCAGTAAACATAAAACATCCGGAAACTATTATCAAGAGATTATTTGCGATCCAAATGACGTAGATAAAGTTTTCAGCATGGATACTTGGTTGCATCATACGGAAAATGGTGGCAAGACATTTATTAAGACTGGAGAAAATCAGAAACATGTGGATAACCATTGCATTTGGATCAATCCAAATAATACAAATCATTGGATTGTTGGATGTGATGGAGGTATCTATGAAACCTATGATCATGCTAAAACTTGGGAGTATAAAGCCAATCTTCCGATTACACAGTTTTACAAAGTATCTATCGATTATGATGAACCATTCTACAATGTATTTGGAGGTACACAAGACAATAATTCTCAAGCTGGTCCTTCTAGATCGATCAACAATGCAGGGATTCTTAATTCAGATTGGTACATCACAGTAGGTGGTGATGGTTATGAAACGCAAGTAGATCCAACAAATCCAAATATTATCTATGCGCAATGGCAATATGGCGGATTGATTCGTTTCGATAAATTGTCTGGCGAGAGAATTGGCATTAAACCCCAACCAGGGAAAGGGGAAGCGGCTTATCGTTGGAATTGGGATGCACCTTTACTTATCTCACCTCACGACCCTAAAACACTATTCTTTTGTGCCAATAAAGTATTCAAAACAGAAGATCGTGGAAATAGTTGGAAGACAATCTCTCCAGATTTGAGTAGACAAGTAGATCGAAATAAATTGAAAGTGATGGGGGAGGTGCAATCTCCAGATGTTGTAATGAAGAACAAATCCACTACCATTTACGGCAATATTGTCGCTTTTGATCAATCGCCAATTGATGCTAACCTGCTGTTTGCTGGAACGGATGATGGATTAATTCAAATTTCTAAGGATGGAGGAACAAACTGGACCAAAAAAGAAACATTCTCTGGAGTTCCGAACATGACATATGTCAATATGTTATGGGCTTCTCAACACGATAAAAATGTAGTTTATGCCACTTTCAATAACCACAAAAAAGGGGATTTTAAGCCATACGTCATGAAAAGTGTAGACCAAGGAAATACTTGGACTCCCATTCAAAATGACTTGCCGGAAAGAGGTACCGTTTACTCTATTGCTGAGGACCATGTGGATCCAAATCTGCTTTTTGCTGGAACCGAGTTTGGAGTACATTTTAGTGTAAATGGAGGTCAGAACTGGGTGAAGCTTGGTGCAGGACTACCAACAATCTGTATTCGAGATATGGCCATTCAGAAAAGAGAAAATGATTTGGTACTCGGTACATTTGGTAGAGGGTTTTACATATTGGATGATTATAGTCCATTGAGAAAGCTTAGCAAGGAAGACATAGATCAAGATGCAAAGATCTTTCCGATTAAACCTTCTCTAACTTACATTGAATCTAACCCGCTGGGTTTGAGAGGCACAGGAAGTCAAGGTGCTAGCATGTATTCTGCACCTAATCCTGCATTTGGAGCAACATTTACCTATTATATCAAAGAAAAGCCAAAGTCACCAAAAGAAGATCGCCAAGAAAAAGAGAAGAAAGACAAGAAAGATGGAAAGGATATAGATTACCCTACTTATGAGGATTTTGTTGCTGAGGATACTTATGAAAAAGCTTATTTGTTGTTTTTGATTAAAGATGAAAATGGCAATGAGGTCAGTAAAATCAAAAAACCGGCAACAGAAGGACTCCAAAGGGTAAACTGGAATTTACGTTACCCACCAGTTACTCCTATCTCAATAAAAGCATCAAAAGTTGGCCGTTATAGCAATCCCAATGAAGGTCCTTTGGCTTTGCCAGGAAATTATACGGTAGAACTATGGCAGGCGGATAATGGGGTATTTGAACAATTGGTTGGTCCTACGAACTTTGAAGTGAAAGCATTGGAGAATTCTTCTTTGGATAGACAAACGGAAGCTAATATTGCGTTCAAGAAACAAGTCCAAGAGCTACGAAGAATGATTCGGGGGAGTAATAATGAGCAAGTAGAATTGGATAATCGTTTGAAGCACATCAAGGCAGCTATCCAAAATTACCCTGCTGCCAATATAGCTTGGATGGAAACCGTTAAAAAGCTTGAAGGTACTTCCCATGATGTACGCATATTAATGTGGGGTGATTCACACAAGTCCAAGAGAGATGTAGAAACTATTCCAGGTACAGGAAGTCGTGTAGAGAATATTGTATGGAATACTTGGTATTCTACTTCAAACCCTACCACAACCAATAAGGAACAATTTGCGTTGGCGAAGGAAGAATATATAGGTATTAGAAATAGTTTAGATCAGATGCGAGCAGCAGTTCAATCTTTAGAAGCTAAACTGGATGCACAAAATATTCCATATACGCCCAATAGGCCAAATTGGAAGGAGGATTAATTTTTGGTTGATTCGGAATAACCAATAAGCTTTGAAGCAAAACTGGCTATTCTGTGGTAGGTGCCTGAAGTGTTGGACAAAACGACAACTACTGTCTTGCTTTTAGGAATAATCATGAGTTGACTGGTACAACCAGTCTGACCACCACTGTGACCAATAACTAAATTCTCATTTGGAGGTGGGCCATATAAATACCAGCCTAAAGCGTATTTATTGCCATTGTATTCTACATTTTCTGCTTGTATTATCCTTTCTAAAGATTCTTGTGAAATGAATTTATTGGATAGCAATGCATCTCCAAATTTTAAGAGATCATCCAAACTGCTGTAAAAACCACCTCCTGGTATTCGATTGCTCAAATCATTTTGTTTACCAGGTTTAGCCTTTTTGCCTTTGTTGTGATACAAACAAGATTTATTATCGTATTCCACACCAAACTTTTCAATACCAGTATTTGACATTTCAGCTTCATCAAAGATGTTTTCTTGCATATAGGTTTCATAGGATTCTCCAGATGCTTCTTCTATGATTCTGCCTAAAACAACATAACCGTAACTGGTATAAAAATACTTGACGCCAGGCTCAGATAATAAGGGTCTTTGGATAAATACATCCATAGCCTCTTGAAGATTCTCGAAGTGTATGGTATTTTCAATCTCCTTATCTCCTATATATTGAGATAGTCCGGAGGTATGTGCCATTAATTGTCTAATGGTTATTGCTTGTTTGTCGGTTGGGAGATTTTTTAGATACTGATTTATTGGATCATCTAGTTTTATTATGCCTTTTTCTACCAATTGCATTATTGCTACCGCAGTAAAACTCTTGGCAATTGATGCAATCCTGGTTAATGTTTTTGTCCCAAAAGGAGCTCCTTCTTCACATGCAAATCCAACGGATTTAGACCATTTGGTTTCACCGTCGATAGAATATCCAGCTGCAATACCAATATTTTCTTTTTTATTGATCAATTCCATTAGTTGCGATTCGGGATTAAATTTTTCTTGAGCAAAAAGTGCAGGTGCAATTGCGTAGAAAAGAATAATCAAAGAATATTTAATCTTCATAATCTTATAGTTGGAGGTAAAAACTAACTTCTTCCTTTAATGCTAGGCATGACAAGTTAGTCAAATTTATAATGGGTGATTAATGTATAATACATTCAACTTAATTCATCTACTTTATTCACATTGTATTTGAAAGTAAGGCAAACAAATAATGCAAAAATAATTTGTCCCAATATCATCCAATACTGCTTAATCCACTCCAATGGTTGAGGAGGGTTGAGGTATAGCTCCTGCCAATAGAAGATATTATTATGGATTACATCGGCTAGAATTATTAAAAGCGTTAAATAGAGTCCTGATTTCGGTTTAACAACTAACAATATTGCTGCAAGAGGGTCTAAAAGTGTTAAGCTATCCCAAAAAATGGTTGACCAAATACTGGCATTATATTTTTCCGATAAAAATCCATTTTTTAATATCCATTGAATATGTGTGAAAGTGCCCATTGACATCCCAATGGCTTGAAGGATGAGGTAATTTTTAGCCCTTTGATTTAGTCTTTTAAACATAGTAAAGATGAAGAATTACCAAAGTTATAGTTGGTTTTGGTAATTCAATTGCGATAGGAAATGTCCAATTAATATTAACCTTTAGGATACCAATCGTTGACAATGGCGGCTTGGTCTTTTGGCAGGTCATTAGTATCTAGCCTTGGTAGGGTATATTTATTGAAACTATCTAGGTTAGCTATATCCACTTCAGTTGTTAAGGCAAGCTTACAATTATATTCTGCAAGCAATTCAATAATGGTTTCGTTATAGTTGCCGTATGGGTAACACATAGTCCAATTGTTTGTGTCACTACCAACAGACGATAAGAACTTTAATGCTTTTTCAATCTCAATTCTCTGTTCTTCTTTGTTCAATGAACCTAACCAATAGTGATCATATCCGTGACTGCCAATATGCATTCCATTTCTATTCATGCATTCTATCTGCTCTACATTCATATATAATTCTCTACTGAAGGAAACTTCATCTATCCCAACTATTTTGTCGAATAAATTATCGGTAATGATATTTCTTATAGATTCTTCAAGCTCAACTTGCAATAATCTTTTAATAAATATCACATCTGCTGTATCAAAGCGATTGGCTTTAGCTAGTTTATCATAATAATATTCAAAACTTTCTAGTGCATAATCATTTCTGAATTTCTTCAATTCATTTTTAATCTCTGCAATAATTTTTGTTTTGTCATTTTCTGAAGCAAGTATGAAATGAATTTTATTGACATCTAAAACGGTGTGTTCAGTAATTGATTTCACTGGAGGGTAGAATGACCCTTGAATCTTGTGTTTGTCTAAAAAAGGAAATACGTAATCAAAGTGGTCAGAATAAGCGTCATCAAAAGTTAATAAGACCGATTTCTCAGGTAAAGAATTATGGTTATCCATAGAATCAATAAGCATTTCCATGGTAATGAATTGATAATGCTTCTTTAGATATAATATCTGTTCGTAAAAAAGAGGCAAGTCTAATCCTTTAATTTCTGGGTATCTGCTATGTTTTAAATCCCTAACATAGTGATACATTACAATGGTTACTTTCCTATTCATTTTATTAATTCAATGCATTTGGTCTATCTTGATCACTATCACCTTTAAACATAACATATTCCGGATGCTTAGATTTATAAGCGAATAGGATGTCAATATTTTCTTGAAGAAAAGGCTCAAAATAATTGGGAATAATAATATCTGAATTTCGCAATTCGAAAGCACAATTGAAAAATATTTCTTTCGACAGGCCATAATTAAGGCAATCGATATATTCTGATTGATTTTGTTTTAAAATTGAAACAAATGATTCTTGGAGGGAGTCCAACTCCGTTAAATCCCCTTGTATGTCCACAATTCTCATACAAGAACTTCCCTTAAGTTCAATTTTTCGAATGATAAATATTGCATGAATCACATCATTTATATAAGCTCCAAAAAATGAATATTTGTAATAGGGATGATTTATATATCGATTTCGAATATAAGTGACACTTTTATAAGGATTCCAATTAAATCTAATTTGCTGTAATTCTTCTTCACTAATTTCTTTAATTAAACTAGCGGAAGTTGTCTTAGGTGTTTGATGTTTCTTCTTTATTCTAGCAATTTGATAATTATCTATATCTGGATTTAAAATATAAAACTGATTTAAGGTTCCGGTTTTATAACCTAAGATATCATATATGCGTTTTACTTCAGGGTTAATTCCAATAGATCCTATACTATCTGGTTTTATTTGTTTTTCTAACCATTTTAATAAAGCAAAACCTATTCCTGGTTCTGCTAATTCTTCATCTACTTTCCAAATTGCGAGCCAAATATCATTTGATTTAGTTAAATCGTCATCGAATTGTCTCAAGGGTATGTATCCCAATATTGCAGTAATCTGATCATTGTCATTTTTAGAAATCACAAAATTGTATCCCTCAGAAGATTTGTGTTGAAAATCCATCAAACTCATGTCGTTCGCTAAGACATGATTCTCCTTCCATTTATCATGAATAAAGTCTTGAAGTTTATCCAAGTCATTTTCAGTACAAAATGAAATCTTAGCCATAACTTATTAGATTAGATAGTTCCATTATCTACATGGATATTTTGACCAGTTATTGATTTTGATCCATCTGAAATTAGAAATTTAATGGTCTCTGCTACCGAATTAACATCAACAGCTTGTTTCATAGAGGTTCGTTGATAGATTCGATTTTTCTGATTGTCTGAAAGTGTAGCACTCATTTCCGTTTCCATAAACCCAGCTACCAATGCATTTGAACGAATTCCTTTTTCACCCCATTCACGGGCTGTGTTTTTAGAAAATGCTTCCAATGCACCTTTTGTAGAGGCGTACATCGATAAGCCTTTATAACCAGTATGTACACTTATCGAGGATATATGTATAATACTTCCTTTTACATTGTGTAATAGCATTTGTCTAAGTACAAACTTTGTAAGCATCATGGGAGTAAAAACATTTACATGATACATCTTTTCTAATGAAGCAAGATTTAAATTAGTCACGATATCATCGTATGCAAAAGCCGCATTATTTACATAGGCATGGATCGGAGTATCAAATCCTATCCATTCTTTAAACACAGTTTTTCTTATATTTTCTCCATCTGTCAAATCATATGCTAACCATTTAAGTCGATCAGGAAATTGAGACATCAATTTATTTAGTCCTTCTGATTTACTTCTACTAATGGCATAAACTGTCCACCCATTATTTATTAGAACTTCTGTAGTTTTCAGGCCTAATCCTTTAGAGGCCCCTGTTAATAGTATGTTCATTTCAACTTCTTTTTAGTTTGCCAGTTCTTGTGGTTGATAATTCTTCTACAAATCTTATGATTCTTGGGATTTTAAATTCTTGGATTTTAGATTGCAAGAAAGAGCGAATAGAAGATTCAGACACAGTATCTTGATTTGCTACAACTTCGCAACAAATAATATTGCCCAGAACCGAATTGGATTTAGCATATACCCTAGCATTCTTAATGTCTTTTAATGAAAGAATCACTTCTTCAACCTCATGTGGATTTACTTTATACCCTCCGACATTAATCATTTCACTTTTGCGATTTAAGAATCGAAATTTTAGTGGTTCATTGGAAATAATTTCAATTAGATCTCCTGTCTTGTACCACTCTTCATTATTGCTTTCTGTGATTCCCATTAAACTATTATGGATAAGAAGTTCTTCTTCTTCAATTCGAATTAACTTCTCAAAGCCAGACTTGATGCTAAAGACATCATCTTGAGAAGCGAATAGAGTGCCAGCTTCTGTTGAGGCATATACATTGGTAATTTTGGCATTTGGGAATATTTCCTTCAATTGTTCGAAGGTTTTTTCATTAAACTTCTCTCCACCAGAGGTAATTCTCTTTACTGAATTAAAGCTTAGATCACAAGGCAATAATAAGCGATAAAAGGTAGGGGTAGCCGATATATGCGTGATGCCATTTTCTTTGATTTCACTATAAATATCATTGGTGTTGAGGCCAAAAAGTCTAATAATAGCATTTCCATTGAGTAATGCTTGAAAAAATACTTGAATACCCGCCATATGGGTTGGATTATATGCAAAACCCCAGATATTGGATTTGTTTTGATCTAAGGCTTTAACAAAACGGGAAATCGATTGAAAGGTATGACTCACTTTTTTAGGAACCCCTGTTGTGCCAGAGGTTGTTAAAGTGATTCTCCAATTCTCTGGAGAACTATTAAGTCTATTTATCAAATCTGCTTTAGAATTCAGATCCAATTTATAGTCTTTTCCTATTGGTTTTACGAACCTACTATAATCCGACTGACCTGTAAGTTTGATTAATTCAGAATCTGTAAAATCAGCATCTAGAAGGATGATTTCTTCATCGATCAATAAGGATACAATAATTTGTTTAAGGACTGTATAATAGTTTGAAGATTTGCAATATGGGTTATAGTTTGATGTATTATTTATATCATCAATTAGAAAATCCCATGTAAAAGTTTTCTCATTCTCAATGTCTTTTAGAAAAACATCAATCATTTACCATTTAGTTTGACGATAATTTCTTCTACAGTATTTACAATACCATCTTCAAAAATATCAATATCGTATTCAGCTTCAATCCGAACAGTCAGTTCAGCCAAATCAAGAGAATCAAATCCAATATCATTTCTAAGATGCAACTGTGGTCCAATCGAAGACAATTTATCCTTTGCTCTGTTTTCAAGAACAGTATTCATGATTTCTAATAGTCTTTCTTGCATAAGGTATTCAATTTGATTGTTTTTTTATACTGTAAATTTAATTGTTGTCTTTGTTTCTCTTACTTATGAAGTTTTTATAGCAATTTATTTTCTTCTTGATTATTGATAAGTATTGCAGCTAGCTACATTAAAAAATTTACCAAGATTTCTCAAATGAAGATTTATCAAAACTCTTGTTTACTTCAATAAATAAACTATTATCCGTATTCTTAACACTTACCTTATTCTTATTACCAAAAAGTTTAGAGGCTATTGCAATTGGTGTCAGGAACAGATAAAAAATGATTGACAATAATATATTGGGAACAATAAGACTTAAAAGCCAAGTTAATTTCATCCAAAGAAAGTCAATTTTTTTGGCTAGATAGTTTGATAGGATACCAACTAAACCAATACTCACAGCGGTATATAGTGCCCATTGATATTCTGTTAGCATGTAAACAACAAGCATGCCGACCGTAATTATTAAAATGGTTTTGGTAGGATCTGATCCTAGATTTTTTTTCATAACAATTTTAAAATAAGGTATATATAAATGGAGCTAATGCACTGCTTCCACCAAATATGATTAAAACTCCTAAAAGAAGTAAAACAATTATAATAGGGGCTAACCAAATTTTTTTTCTCTCTTTTACAAAGAGCCATAGGTCTTTCAAAAATTCCATGCTATTTCTTTTTTTTCATATTATTTGAAATAATTTCTGCCACAAGCTGATGTCCTAAATCGTTCCAATGACCATCATATGCAAAATACAATTTTTCAGCAGGGTTATTATGCTTATAAATGTCAATATCCGAATAAAGAATATGTGTTTTAATATCATGTTTCTTATTCAAGACTTGAATTAAATAGTTTTCAAATCCTTTTTGAGTAATGGCATCTTCTGCCTGCATACCATAAGTCAATTTGCCTCCTGCACTCTCATTCTCCCAACAAAATCCAGTAGGTATCATATATACATTCAGTCCAATATTCTTATTTTTCAAATACTCATTCATTTTTACAACAACATCAAGGGTTTGATTTAATTCTGTCTTAAATGTATCATTCCAAGTGCTGTCAGCTTGTTCTAATAATTTCATTTCTTCGACAACTAAAGATAGACCTTGTCTAGGCTTGGAACTATTAGCCTGCGTGCTAGAGCTTGCTTTGACTTTTTTGTATACCAACACCGGCAGTCTAACCAGTTCTAAACTTGCCCAAAACTTAATATCATTTGCATCCTCATCTATCTTATAAGCAATTGGTAATCCATTTTCATAAACTGCACTTTTCCTATAATTGGCATCTGAAGTATAAAGAACTTCTTTCCTATAGAAATCATTGATGCATAGAAATAAATTGATATGATCTGGTCGTAAATCAACACCTTTATGGATAATCCAGCTAAATATTGGGGTAGGCGACCAACTTGATATTCCATGAGAGATGAATTCAATGGAATCCTTAAATTCTTCATTTAAGATTTCACCAAAGGTTTTATCAAACTCCACTTCTTCAGCTTGAATAAAACTATCACCTATATTTAATACTCGAACACTTTCTTTATTGCCAATTTCAGGACCTCTAATCCCCAAAGCATTAATTTCATTACTTACTTCTCCAAATTCATCATTCTTGGTAGGTTTTCTCAAAAAGGCAGAATTTGGCAAGTAGTCTTTATACGTCAATTTATTGCTGACAATCGGTATTAACTTTTCTTCTTGGTTTCTGCCGGTTACGTTAATTAATCTTAGCGCAATCTCCAAAATAGAGAATACAACAATTAGCATCACTATATTAAGCACGAATGACTTTAATTTCTGATTCATTCCTAAACTTTAAACCTAATCAGCTTTAAATTTAACTCTCCATTTCTCCCTATTCTCCCAATCTGGTTGTTCTGTTTTAACATAGAAATGATTATTGATCACCAAATAATCCATTTCTGTACTCATGAAACAGCGATAAGCATCATATGGAGTACATACTACTGGTTCGCCTCTTACATTAAAACTTGTGTTTACAACAAGACCAATGCCTGTAAGTGATTTAAAGGCGTTGATCAAAGTCCAATAACGATTATTTGTTTCTTTGTGAACTGATTGTATCCTTGCTGAAAAATCAAGATGAGTAACAGATTGTATATCGCTTCTTTCCATATATAACTTCTCCCACAAGCCGAGATCATCGAAATTTTTAGGCAAGTTCTTTCTTCTTGATTCTTTTACTGGGGCTACCAATAACATATATGGAGAATCTTCTTCTAAATCAAAATATTCTTGCATATCTTCGGCCAAAACAGATGGCGCAAATGGCCTAAATCCTTCTCTGTATTTTATCTTTAGGTTTAATTTCTTTTGCATTTCAGGATTTCTTGCATCTCCCAATATGCTTCGGTTTCCTAATGCTCTTGGGCCAAACTCCATTCTCCCTTGAAACCAGCCTACAACTCCTCCATCTGCTATTTTCGATGCTGTAGTATTGGATAGCTCTTCAAAGCTATCATATCTTTTAACCACAGCCTTCACTTTTCTATTCATCAAATCGATCTCTTTATCAGAATAGTCAGGTCCTAAATAGGATCCTAGCATTTGATCTTTAGTCAAATCTACTTCTCTGTTTTCATCATAATTCATGAAACTAATCGCCAAGGCAGCACCTACAGCCCCTCCAGCATCTCCTGCTGCAGGCTGGATATAAACATTCTTAAAAATTTTATCTTTTACCAATTTGCCGTTAGCTACACAATTAAGGGCTACGCCTCCAGCCAAACATATGTTCTCAGAATTTGTAATTCTTTTGGCCTCCTTGGCCATTTTAAGAACTATTTCTTCTGTAACTTTTTGTATTGCTAATGCCAGATTACAATGATGTTGTTGCAAATCGGTTTCATCTTTTCTGGTACCAAAACCAAAAAGAGTCTCCCACTTATCTTCTTTAATCATGCGCAATCCAGTAGCATAGTTAAAATAAGCTTGATTTAACCAAATGGAACCATCTTCATTTACTTCTACCAAGTTGGATTTAATGATTTCCATATATTCTTCAATCTTTGGAGAACTTGGATTCCCATAAGGGGCTAATCCCATTAATTTGTATTCTCCAGAATTAACTTTAAATCCGAGGAAATAGGTAAATGCGCTATAGAGCAGTCCTACGGAGTGTGGGAAGTTTAATTCTTTTAGAATACGGATGTCTTTGCCATTTCCTATTCCGATTGAAGCCGTACACCATTCTCCCACACCATCGATGGTTAATATCGCAGCTTCCTCATAGGGAGATGGGAAAAAGGCACTTGCGCCATGAGATAAATGATGCTCTGTGAATAGTAATTTTAATTTAGATTTATCGTAATTCCCAACTTCCTTTAGTCCGTCTTTAATGAGCCTTTTCAGAAACATCTTTTCATCTAACCAAATTGGGATAGCTTTTAAAAATGATATTAAACCTTTGGGTGCAAAAGCGTAATAGGTTTCCAGAAGCCGCTCAAACTTTAGTAGTGGTTTATCATAAAATACAACTGCATCCAATTCATCTATAGTTAGCCCAGTTTCTGCCAAGCAATATTTAATTGAGTTAGTTGGAAAATCAGGTGTGTGTTTATCGCGTGTAAATCGTTCTTCTTGGGCAGCAGCAATTATTTTACCTCCCACGGATATTGCTGCAGCTGAATCATGATAAAATGCAGATATTCCTAATATTTTTTTCATCTAAATAATTTAGTTTAAGCTTTTAAGAAAAACGAAGTCTAGGCTTAAAATCGCGGCTAAAATAAGCACTTTCCTGCTCTTAATCATAACACAACTTTATCAAGGTTTAATATTAAAACTATATTGGAATAAGAATTAATTTAAAGCTTTAGATTAAGTCTATAGACTAAAGGATAAACATTGTTTAAGCATACAAGTAAGTTTCATGCTGGTAAGCCATTATTCTAATATTCTCAATAACTTGTTTCATGTATTTTCTCCAAAGAATATTACCGAATATCCAACAAATTGGATATAGTATGAAGATCTTGCAATGTAATTGATAACTATAATCAATTTGAATTTTACCTTCTTCTATTTCTATGGTCTGCCATTCTCCTACAAATTTGTAAAATCCCAGCATCCAAGTTTGAAATTCATCCACCTGTATCTGCCAATATTCGTTTTCCCTTCTTTCAATAATCCTATCTACAGATGCGAACCCACCATTATTAAATATAGAATTAGCAACATGCACTTTTTTGCTCGAGCCTACCTTACCCCACTCGCTATCCTCGGTAGTATGGGTAACTTTAGGTATAATTCCGAAACCACTATGCACTTTTGATATATCACAGAGCATAGGAGTTTTAAATGCTCTTTCAAGAGAACATTCGTATATAGTAGATACCCTAATTGAAATAATCATTCAGATCGAAGACTAATCATTAATTCATTTGGTGAAACTGGCATAAGTCAACTTTCTCCACAACCACTCCAAAGGTCCTTGTTTGTATTTACGCAGAATCAATGGAGAGATTATTAATATTATGGTCCAAACCAATAACACTACAAGCCATTGTTGAAGTCGATCTAAATATCCAAAGTAGCCTAATCCATGACCATAGAAAATGAGCGTGCAAATCAATGAACTTAAAATATAGTTGGTAAAAGCCAAACGACCTACCGCAGCAAATCGACTTTTTAGATTTTCTAGGATCGAAGATTTGGACCAAAGCATAATTAGGCCAATATATCCCAAAGCCATAATAAAAGAGGCGATGTAATTGTACACATGTCCTACATTCATAACCCAAATTCCATCCCAATTTACAGCATGGGATTTCAATAATGATCTGCCTGAAATCAATAAACCAAGAGCCATACAGATTGCAAATAATCGCAAGTAATAGCGATTGGATTTTTGTGCAGCCAGTATGCCTTTTTTGAACAATGCCATTCCGACCAACATCATGGCCATTACGCGCCACAAATATTCCATCAAAAATAATTTGGTCTGCAGACCGATGGCTGCTCCAATTCTCTCTGGCAATTGCCTTCCATAACTACCTCGATAAGCTTCCAGTTCATTATTTACCTCTTCAGTGGAGGGCGTCCAAAAAGCAAAGATTTCTTCTAACATTTCTTGAGGTGTGAAATAATAGGTCATGAGTGAGAATGCTAATGGAACAATAAAGAAAAATCCAGCTACTATCAGTAAGGTATTGGCTTTCCATTTGCGCATAAGAAAAGCAAGACTTCCACAAAGGGCATAAGAAACCAATATGTCGCCCATCCAAATTAGGTAGGCATGAATAAAGCCAAAGAGCAAGAGGAAGAACATTCGTTTGTAATGATAGCCTGCTGCGGATTTATTCTTTTGCTTAATATTTGTTGAAAATATAATAATTCCGGCTCCAAATAAGATGGAGAATAGGCTCATAAACCGCATATCGGCAAATAAATAACTGAAAGCATGTATCCATTTATTATAGCCCTCGATTCCTGCTCCAAGTGTAGGGTTTATATAACCCATTCCAATGTGAGAAAAGGATATAATATTCATGATGAGAATGCCCAAAAGGGCAAATCCCCTTAGTTGATCTAAGGATACAATTCTCGATTGCGATTGGGAGGATTTTGTTTCTTCAATTTGCTCCATTGTTGTTTAAGCTTTTGATTATGAAAATTTTGCGATACGAATATAATAATCCATCTAATCCAATAAAACTGCTAATGGAATTCAATTTAATTTGGCAGCTCACTTCCTTATCTTGGGAGCTCCTATTTCTTCTAGTTTACCTTCAATAGGGATTAGTTTTTCATTAATCTGATTCAGCCGAGTTCTCATTTCCTCTATGAGTGTAATGGCATAAGCCAAATATCTCAATTGCGTCTTTGTTGGACCATAAGTATTTCCATACGCACTTGCGGCCCACATATAGTCTCCAATAGTTGTAACCTCATTTTTTTCTCCTACTTGAGCACGAAGCTTACTGCCACCAAACTTTTGCTTGAGGTCTAACATCTGTTCCCTCAATTGTAGCAAATCTGCTTGTAAATTATCATCGCTTGATTTTGCTTTATCATAGGCTTTAAGCATAAGCTGTATCATATCATTACTTTCTTTAATGTCCGCATCCAAATCTCCAATCTTAACGTATGTTGCAGAAATCTTTTTCCAATGATCTGCTACTTCACTGGCAGAACTTCCTTCCAATGCATTTTTGTTTGCTTGCTGGACTGCAAAGGATACTTTTGATCCAATGGCAGCATATTTACCATCTATTTTCTTAAACAATTGTGCTGCATACTTGCCAGGTCCAACCATACTTCCTTTGGCTTTACTATCCTTGTTTTTAACCGATAGGGTGGATAAAGATTCTGTGCTTAGATCCCAACTGATGCGATTTATCCCCTTCTTATTTTTGGCCTTGATTTTTCGAAGAATATTACCGGCCTCATCGTAGATGAATAAGCTCAATGCAGGAATAATTTCATTCTTCTCTTCTTCTAAAACTGACCATTCTGGAACTACTACCGTACCCTTCTGTTTCTCGATCTTTTTTTCTTCCTCTTTTCGTATGGCCTCCTTGGATTTATAATTGTCTTTGAGGTAATAGGTAAATTCAACACCATAAGGTGGATTGTCTGCAACAAAATAATTATCACCCTGTGATGCTTTTTTTGATGAACCTAAAACAATACGCTGTTTAAACCATTTGCCATCTCTGGGTTCGAATAATTGTGCTTCTTGATTTGGATCAATTTCACGCAGAGAAGAATAATCATCCAGTATATAGATTCCTCTTCCAAAGGTTCCAGCAATCAAATCGTTTTCTCTCTTTTGTATTGCCAAATCTCGCACAGAAATATTGGGCAAACCACCCTTTAATTTTACCCATTTATTGGCTCCATCGAAGCTGCAATAAACGCCATATTCTGTACCTAGAAACAATAAGTTTCTTTTTTCATGGTCTTGGACTATTCTCCACAATAGCGTTCTGTCAGGAAGGTTTGCAGAGATGTCTTTCCAACTTCTGCCCTTATCGGAACTTTGAAATAAATAAGGTTTGTAGTCTCCATATTTATGGTTGTCGAATACCGCATAAACAATATTTTCGTCAAACAAGTCGGCCTTAATGTCGTTTACAAAAGCGGTATTAGGGAGACCTTTTATAGAAGCAAAATCTACTTTCCGCCAATTGTTCCCACCATCTTCAGTTACTTGAATGATCCCATCATCTGTTCCCACATAGATCAATCCTTCTTTTTTTGGAGATTCCGATAGGGAAGTGATGGTGCTATAATTAGACATGGCATATATGTCCCAGGCATTATCCCATTTTTGTTTCTTCCCATAAAATGGCGTTTGAATACGTTCGATATTGTTGGTCAAATCGCTTGAAATTGCTTGCCAAGAATCTCCTCGATCCTCAGATTTCCAAAGCCGTTGAGAAGCAAAATAAATACGCTTAGGATTATGAGGACTTACTAAGATTGGAGCATCCCAATTGTAGCGTTCAAATGGTTCTCCAGGTTCTGCTAAAGGTTTGATGTTGACATTTTCACCGGAAATACGATCGTGTCGATTTAGGTTTCCTTGTTGCCATTGCGCATAAACAATATTAGGATTGCCTGGTTCTGTGGCTGGTTGATGACCATCGCCTTGCAATACAATAAACCAATCAGAATTTCGAATGCCATGTACATTATCAGTTCTAGATATTACCCCTTGGGTATTGTTGTCTTGGGTGCCTCCATAGACATAATAAAAAGGTTCAGCATCGTCGACAGCAATTTTGTAAAACTGAGTAACTGGTAGGTTATCAATGAATTTCCAATTTTTGGTTTTGTCAAAACTCTCATATAATCCTCCATCGCAACCCACCAAGATATAATTGGGGTCATCTTTTTTGAAAGCAACAGCGTGATTGTCTACATGCTTTTCTTTTTCATTCATTTGCTTGAAGGTCTTACCGCCATCGAAAGATACCAGCATGTAATTATTGGCCAAATAGAGCTCATCGAAATTGTGTGGGGAAGCATATAATTCCTGGTAGTAATGAGGTCCTGTTCCTGCCGCAACTGCATTGCTCATTTTAGTCCAGGATGCTCCTTGATTTTCACTTTTATATACTCCTCCTTTTCTTCTGTCTAATTCTATTGCAGCATAAATTACATCTGGTTTTTGTGGGGAGATGGCTAATCCAATCTTACCCATATTGCTTTTAGGGAGACCTTTATTCAATTTCTCCCAACTATTGCCACCGTCTTTGGATTTATAAATTGCTGTTCCTGGACCACCACCTAGATACCCAGCAACTGTACGATGCCTTTGCCATGTAGCTGCGTAGAGTAAATTGGAATTTCTTGGATCAATGAGCAAATCCGTTGCTCCAACCCATTCTTCATCTCCCAATGTGCGAATCCAGCTCTTTCCACCATCGGTGCTTTTATAAACACCTCTTTCACCGCCACTATTCCATAAAGGACCTTGGGAAGCAACCCAGATGATGTCTGAATTTTCAGGATGAATGATAATCTTGGATAGATGCTCTGATTTTTGGAGACCCATGTTTTTCCATGATTTGCCACCATCTTCACTTTTGTAAATGCCATCTCCATAACCAATATGTCTTCCACCAACATTCTCTCCTGTACCTACCCAAACTATCTCAGGATTCTGTGGGTCAAGTGTAATACATCCTATGGAATAACTGACTTGTTTGTCAAAAAGTGACTTCCATGTGGTACCTGCATTTTCCGTTTTCCAAACTCCTCCAGACCCTACCGCAACATACCAGATATTCTCATTTAATGGATTTATGGCTATATCTGCTATTCTACCAGACATTAATGCTGGACCAATACTTCTAAATTTTAAACCATTGTAAATGGAACTACTATCCGTTTCTTTTTTATCTGCATCTACCTTATTGCCTTGTGATATAACTGCGGAGGTTACAATAAGAAATAGAAATGTCATCAAACCTAATCTCTTCATTATTTGCGGTATTGGGTATCGTTTATTCATGATGTGATTTTTGGAACATGCAATATAAAGCAAATGGAAGAATAATTGTACTGGCTTGGATTTATTCTAAATCTCTTTGATCCATTCTCAAATGATTTTTGAGGTTTATCTAATTAGAATTGGATTTGCGTCCTAGCCACCTATTGGTTTCCTGCAAGTAAGATTCGAATTCTTGGCCATATTTTCTTTTCAGATGAGGTTCTTCTATGTATACTATTACCAGATGAAAGAAGATGCTAATACCCAATGCATAGATGAGTGTAGAAATAGATTCAAAGTAAATGGAGATTCCATATACCATGCCAACCACTCCCAAATACATGGGATTTCTACTATATCGATATAATCCTTTTGAAACCAATTTAACTGGTTCCGTACCTATTAGAAATTCAAGCCTTTTTGTGAGCCAAATAGCAGGTGTGCCCTTTCCTTGCAACAGAAAATTAATAGCACTCCATAGATACAGAAGAAATCCGATAGGGATTATTGGTAATCCGAAATAACGGAAAATGCCAATATCCATCATTTGTGTTTGATTGTAAATGGAGTAGGGGACATAAACTACTACAAAACCTGGCACCAACAAGGTGAATATGATTAATCGGATAATATTCATGATACCCTTAATCGATGGTGAAGCCTGAATGAATAATATCCAAAGAGCGCAAAATATACTACAGCAAAATAGCTATAGGAATAGTCAAATACTTTTAGCCAATTGTTGGTTTGGAATAGGATAGAATAGAGGTGAATCAAGGCGGAGGAGAGTAAATGAATCATAACCAAGAGATAGAGCATCTTATCCAATAAATTGACAAAAGGGATTATCTTGAAATTGATTAAAAATCCTAGCCCCGCGTAGCCAGCTAAAAGCAAAACAATCCAATGCACTGCATTAGGCATTTCGCTACCTGCTTGCCCTGTGAGCAGCACGAGTATATGTCCGACCATACCAATAGAGTAGGTGATAATGGCAATGATTGTAAACGAATTCTTTAAAATAGATTTAATGGATCCCATGCTTAAATTCCCAATGTCAATAGGTGTTTTACCTTGTGGTAAGTGAGGGTAGCCTTGATGCATTGCTTTAATTCCAATTCTGGTATTTTTTGATCCAATTGAAATACAATTGCTCTTTTACCTTCGAATTCAAATTTTTGTTTGAAGACCAATTTAAAGGTATCCACCAATCTGCTGGTACATTGAAAATACATCGCATATTGATCTGGATTCTTTGCTTTCCAGTCAATTCTTAAGGTACTTCCATACTTGGTTACAAAACTTGGTTCACCCCATTTTAAGCATTCTTCCAATTCTTGGATATCCTCTATTTCTTGAGCTGTTGCAATTATTAATTCTCGCAAATGCCTCATTTTACCCTGAACAGATTCAGGATAGTTAGCATAGATTTTATCTACATCCGAACTAGTTTTTAATCTGAATTTGGACATGTGTAATCTTACATTTCATAGACTTTATAATTAGGAATGATTTAGCACATCAATAACGATAGGATATTTTCTGCTACTTCCATTATTTCATGAAATTAAATCTAAAATATGAATACAGCAACCGGCTTTTCAACTAACGATTAACCAGCCTAGAGTTATTCCCAAATAGCTGCTATTCACCATGCCGACTTTTTGTCCTTCAGGAGATTCTACATTGATTTTTGGAACGATATTGTATTCCAAGCCAAAACTGATCTTTCCTGATTCTGCCCCTGCTCTGAGTAGAAAACCAATTTGATTCCTCAATTCGATTTCGAAAGTGTTTTCAAGAGGATCTTTTGTATTTATTCTGAAGACATCAATATTATTGGCCAAAGAATAGGGACCAATGCCAATGCCAACATAGGGATTAAATTTTGCCAATTGCCAATAATAACTGCATGTCGGAATAATTGATATAAAACCATGATCGGATTGTTTATCAATAATAAATTGAGAACTGTCTTTATTGTCAAAAGATTGGGTGTTCATGGCCATGGCGATTCTCATCCCGACAAACACATGTTCTGCAACTTTTAACTTGGGTTCTACATTGAGCAATAGGCCGAAATTATCTGAATCTGTTCTTATAGGAAAACCTACTTCTAATTCTAATTTTAGATTATCACGAATTTGAGCCTTTAGCGGAATTAGGATAATCGATAGGATTAACAGGATTATTGTTCTTCTGAGCATCTTGCTCAACCAACGATAAATAGGAATCGTTTAGTATGTTATTGATCTAATCTGTTTTTGAGTTCCATTAATGTAGATTGTGCTATTGCACATAATTTTTCTTCCCCATTCTTAACTACAAATACATCTGTTCTACAAATGCTAAGTGTTTTTCCATTTTTGATTACATGAGACTTTCCCATGAGCAATTCTCCGTCTGCAGGGCTAATTAAATTTAATTTGTATTCCACTGTCAGTATAGAAGAATTTTCTTCCATGAGTGAGAAACTGGCATAACCTGCGGCATTATCTGCTATTGTACTTACAACACCGGCATGGAAAAATCCATGTTGTTGGGTTAATGCTTCTTGATAGGGGACATGAATTTCACAAAATCCTGGTTTGACTTCAACTAATCTTGCTTGGATATGTTCCATGAATTTTTGTCGATGGAAACTTTCTACTACTTTTTTTTCGTAGTCCTTAAATTTTGCTTTGAATTCCATGATCAATAAGTCCTGCATGCACATTCGTGATGTTCTTCAAGATAGTCTATTGTTTCTTGGCAGAGTTGTTCCAATATATTAAGGTCTATGTCTGCAAGTTTTTTCACATAAATGCATGCCTTACCCATTTTAAACTTTCCAAGATTCTTCAATAATTCGTCGCTCTTTTTGGTTTTCGAATACACATAGAGTGAAAATTGTGGCTTACGTGGAGAGAAACCCAATATTGGTGCATTACCCTCATGACCGCTTTTATATTTATAGTGATAACTCCCAAAACCAATGATAGTAGCACCCCACATTCTTGGATTAAATCCACTCCATTTGGTCATATATTCTATCAATTGATGGCTATCGATTTTCTTTTGTTCATTTTCAACATAAGAGTCGATAAATTCAAGAACACTTTGTTTTGTCTCTGTGGTTTTATTTTTTGCCATGTCCTATTTCTATTATGCTCTTAAGATTTTCTCCATCTTACGCCCTTTTGCCAATTCGTCAATCAGTTTTTCCATGCGCCTACAATCGCGGTATAAGGCAAACTCTTCCGATATATCTTCAATGCGATATCCACAAACTACCCCTTTGATCATATCGGCTTTTTCATGCAATTTGGCCCCTTCAAAAAATTCCCCAAATGTTCCTTCTCCTGCGATATAGGAATTTAATTGGTCTTGTGTATAATTGGTTAACCAGAGAATGACTTGATCGAGCTCTGCTTTGGTTCTTCCGTGCTTTTCGATTCTATTAAGATAATGAGGGTATATGGAACCAAAGTGCATTTTTGCAATTTGTTCATTCTTTTTTGTGGTTACTTCTGGCATGTCGATAATTTGAATTGATTATTGCGATTCGCTTAAGTTCATTTCGATTTTGTTACAAATAACAATATACAAAAAAAGCACCTTCTATATAGAAGATGCTTTGAATGAAATTAAATGAAGTGCCTTAAGCTTCAGGTGTTAAATGCCAACTCTGATTTAGTCCACCATCAACATCTAACCTGATACCAGTAATTTGACTTGAATCATTTGAGGCTAAGAATAAGGCCGCATTCGCAATATCCTCTGAACTTCCCATCGATTTAAGTGGAGTGACCATTGACCAGAATTGTTTGAATCCGGCAATTTGTTCCTCAGGTAATCCGATTTTATCATAGGCAGGTGTATCTGTCGCTCCAGGACTAATAATATTAACACGAATGCCTCTATCCGCCAATTCAAGAGCAATGGTTTTTCCAAACATATCTAAGCCAGCTTTAGATGCGGCATAAGAAGACATACCTGGTACGGGACGAGTACTAATGGTTGTGGTTGTTAGAATAACACTTGCATTGTCATTCAAGTAGTCTCTAGCGTTGATAAGTGCCATGATAGGTCCCATTAAATTTACTCTAAAGGTAGTTTCGAAATTGTCTTGGTCTGCCATCATTAAAGGAGCTGGAGCAAACATGCCACCAACTTGGTAAAAAATATCTAGTTTCCCTAGTTTTTCAACACCTGAGTTGATAGCCATTTTTGTAGATTCAAAGTCGCCAATATCGGCTTGGAACAATTCAAAGCTCCCAAGTCCATCCAATTGATTTCTTGCATCTTCGATTCTATTCTCATCTCTTCCTGTAATAATCACTTTTGCACCAGATTTAAGAAATGCTTTGGCGGCTGCAAGTCCCATTCCACCAGTACCTCCTAAAATAAGCGCTGTTTTTCCTGATAATTTTGTATCCATCATTTTTGATTTTATTGTGAATTAAATTTACCAGGCAAAGATGCTAGTGCTATTTGGCTTCAATCGGAATTAGAAGCTCAATAAAAAGTCAATATGGTTCAATTTGATTTTCGATATTCTGTAGGAGACATGTGGAATTTCCTAATAAAAGTTTTTGAAAAGGAATTTGTATTACTAAATCCACATTGATAACAAATATCAGTTATTCGTAAATGAGTCACCTTAAGCAGTTGGGCAGCTTTATTTAATCGTTGATCAGTAATATATTTAGCTGGCGAATCATTGAACACCTGCTTAAATTTTCTTTTGAATGTCGATAAACTGTCATTTGTTAGTATTGAAAATTCTTTTATACTTAAATCTTCAAATAGATTGGCTTCGATAATGTTTTTAAAGGAGAGTTCGGTCGGATCTAATAAGCTTCCAAGTAAATCTAATATCTCAGAATCACCAAGTTTGTAAAGAAGAAAAATTAATTCTTTGATTTTTAGCTCAATGATTTCTTCAGTGATAAGTTCAGGAGTATTGAAGTAGAACAAGAGACTTTTAATAAACTCATCAATTACTATGCTACGATCTATTTTGCATAATACCTTTTTTTGTTTGTTTTTCGCTGTTGTTAGAAATGGTGGAAGCTTGTTGTCATAGATATTCTTAAGTAATGCAGGCGTAATGTGAATACCTATGACTTCATAGGGTTCATTTTCTCTTTTATTTTCTAAAGGAAAATGACTTACATATTGTCCACACTTTAAGAGTAGACTTTCATTGGTTTGAAAATTAGCTTTGTCAACTCCACCATAAATTGAACCTTGACCATTGACAGTATAAAAAAAACAAGCTTCATTTTCAAAGTTAGAGATAGGATTAAATGGAGGCTTGAATATCATTTTTTCTAGCACGTATTTACCATAATAGTCATAGCCTTGATAGTCAATTACCATAATTTAATCTGGTCTATAGTTGTTTAATAGAGTTTTGGGTCTTCCTTGCTTTCAATTCAATTGAGATACTGTGGATAAAAGGAACCAAAGTGCATATTTGCAATTTGTTCATTTTTCTTTGCGGTTACTTCTGGCATAAGTTTGATTTTAATTTTGTTTGAACTTAGTATTTGAAGTTTAATCTTCTATCCAAGATTAGATATCCTATTTTAAGTCAAATATATTTAATCCACATTCCATTCATAAAAGTTAGAAACTTTATTGAGCTTAAAACCAGTTCTAGGGTATAGCTTATTGCCAATTAAATTGGACTTTTCTGTTTCTAAAAACATTCCACAAGCAAGAGTATCTCTGACTAATTTTTTAGCTCGCTCAATGAGTTTAACGGAAACTTGTTTGCCTCTAAAATTAGGATTGACGTATAGGTCATTCAGCAACCAATATTTTTTCATACGGGTAGAAGAGAACAGAGGGTATAATTGTACAAAACCTCCTAAATTTTGATCCTCGCCTTCCGCTACAAAAATTTCAGAATCTGTTTGCTCCAATCTTTCCTTTAAAAAAGATATCGCACCATCCAAATCGGAGTCTTTTCTGTAAAAGACCCTGTATTCGTCAAACAGTTTACCCAACTGTTCCAAGTCTGTTTTTTTTGCACTTCTAATATTCATTTTATTAAACGGTGACTTACTTTCTTATTGGTTTAATCTTACGAGGAAGTTGGTTTATTATCGTTATTCTTCTTTAGATTCCAACTTTATGGTCTGTTCCTTGTGTTTTTCGACATCCCAAACCACTCCCCATTTACTTATATATTCTGCAAGTGGTTCCAGTCCAATTTCTGAACGCCTTTGATCCACATGCTCAGGATCTTGTATTGGTAGAACATAATACGCTTCCGTTTCATCGTCTTTAGCCAATTGAGTTCCGTAGATCTGTCTATTGCCCTGTTGCATAGCTACTTCATCCTCAAAAATCGCCAAACTATTGGCCATTGCATTTCCTTCAGATACTGCTTTTCTCATCATTGGCAAGTAATGCAGTTGGGTTTGTAAATCTGCAAGCTGAATGATTAGAAAGAAGGTATGATTTCCTTGTTCACCGACTATTTTGCTTCCTAGCCAACCCCTTTCATCCAATATCTTTTTGACCTCAGATAGATTCGCAGAATCCGATTGATTGATTTTAGCCCAATGGACTTTCATCTCCTCTGTACCTTTTCCATTTTTTGCTTCAAAAGCTTCAATCTGTGGAACCAGATGCCTATTTTTTAGGTATTCTACTCGGATTGTTTTGAGTTGGGAAACCAAATCTTTGTCCAAATATTTTTCAGCTTCTTCTTGATTGGCTTTTACAATTTCCATCAATTTCTCCCAACGTTCATCTTGGTGTAAAGCAGTCAAATCTGTATCTGCGCTGATGTGATTGTAGTTTTTATACTTGCCCTTCGGGCTTTCCGCAAGTTTAAACAGATGATAAAAGGAACTTTCAATGTCTTCTGCCAACGCAAAAGAACAAGCAGCATTGTATCTATCCCTGGGAAAAGCTTTTCCGTCTAATTCATCAAAGGCTTCTTTGTATTTTTCTGCGGACTTTTTATATTCTTTGGCTTCATAATGTTTAAAGGCTTCCTTAATGTGTTCCGCATATTTCATTTGGTCTTGGCCGAAGGAAATCTGAAATAGAAAGGTTGCAAGAATAAGGGTTAATAATTTGGTTTTCATGTTTCAATTTTGTTCGCTAAAGTAATATTTATAGTTACTTTAATGGATTTTAAGTAAAGTATATAAAGGTTTGTTTAGGATAGGATATTCGACAATTGTTGGTCTTATTCTATTATTTCAAATTGGGGCAATTTTGTTTAACTATTGAGTCTACATAAGTAGTACTATAATTATAGCAACGGAAAGACCCGCTTAAATTCGTCTGTTGGTATTGCCAAACTATCTTATAATCGTTTTCTATAGATTCAGACAATTCAATCTCGTAAAAAGTAGGAGGGAGAATGGTATCTGGTTTACGAAATCCACCACTTCCATCAAATGAACTTGGTGCGTCTATTAAGATATTTCCATTTTCTAACAATTGCGCGTTTCCTCTGAATACATTCCATAAAGAATCGGGGACTTTTATATCTAAACTTACCGTTGTCAATGCAGGATCAAAACTATAATTACCATTGTTCATGCCTGGACTTATAATGTTTATATGCGTAGGACCATTTAGACCATTTGGGCAGCAACTATCTTTAGCTGTTGATATACATGAATCACAATTTGGGCCAGAGGGTCTGCCAAATCCATCATTGTTTATCATTATTTGACCTGCATATCCTCCTGCATAATTAAGGGGAATCCAGTAAGGACTATGTTGCCCAAACAATTGTTGATTGGATTGATCTCCTTTGCGATAGGTTTGCGGATTTCCCCAACGGTATAAAAAGTCTCCACCCTTTCCATACTTACCACCAGTATCCGTTGCAGCTTCTGCTGTAGTTGTAGAGGCGTCAATTATATAAATTTCATTTATATTACGAGAGCTCCACATAATTTGATCTAATCGCTTATTGTATGTTACCGCATTCATGTGAATCCAGTCTACATATCCACTATTTGGTGTACCAGTATAATTGATGTGCAATTTATGAGAATCTTTTTTCACTGTAGTTACATGGTCCCAAATGCTCCATTTCCAAGGAACGCTAACACTATCGGTAGAATCATCATATACCAATTTCCAAATTGCCGCACCCCACAGTCCAGAACCATTTAGATGCACATTTCTACCTAATGCAGCAGCTTCACTGCTATCTCTAAATTCCCAGACCGCTACTAACACCGTATCCGGGCTTATTGGATATACATCATGACATTGTTGATTAGGCATAGAATTAATTTCATAACTCCATATTAAATTATCATTCCAATCATACATGGCAATGCCCCCTCCAGGATAACCACAAAGATTTCTATTGCTGCGCCCAATAGTAATATTTTGAGAACGCAATAGATTTCCATTTGGAAGTAGGTAGACGGACATGCCAGGTTCATATTTACCCTCCCAAGTTTGACAAACTGTGCCAGTTTCTTTATCGATTAAATAAGTGTTTTTAGAAGTCTTTGAAGAAAATAAGACATAACCAGGAGAAGGATTAAATGAAGGAGATTTAACATTTACAAGAAATCCAGGAGATGTGCTTGGATTATG
>Ga0207422_1000517_pt1 | contig 115553 bp, 75 predicted proteins | sample MarCyaLeptolynsp_FD_187757 | JGI IMG/M metagenome (GOLD analysis project Ga0207422, IMG submission 187757) | Marine cyanobacterial communities from Panama - species 1 Leptolyngbya sp. (SPAdes) | ecosystem: Environmental > Aquatic > Marine > Unclassified | place: Panama: Panama City | collected...
ATCCTCTCAGACAAACAGATCACCCTCAACCCTATTGCTGGTGTCACTCAAGCGAGTGCAACTAATTATCACTTCAAACTCGCCTTTGACCCCGGTATTTTAAATACCCCAGCAGGTATTGGAGTTGAAGGGGACAATTGGTCAATTTATTACCATTCTGATGCTAATGCAGATAGTCTTTATTTGCTTTGGAAAGGGGATGCAATTACGATCCCTCACAGTCAATTGCTGCCTCAAGATAAGGAAATCTCTTTAACCGGGGTTGCAGCCAAAGGAGCAAGCGATGAATTCCAATTCATTGACTTAGCCGCCACGACCACTGTTGTCACGATTAGTTGGCAATTCAAACAGGGAGACATTGAGGTCATCACTGTTAATGTTCCTGAATTCAAGCGTCATTCCACCTATAAAACATCACTCAATCTCACACTAGACATGGTTCAAACAACTGGAAAATCCAACATCCCTCTCTTTGTCGGCTTTGTGGGTTCTAATAAAATCCTCAATGTTAATGATGACAGTACCGATTTAAAGTTACGGCTTACTAATACTAATCTTCCTAATGGAGACTCTTCAAATATTACTTTTCACTACGATAGCGACCCAGCAAAGCGCTCCCAATTGCAGATTATGTTAGAGGCAGGAGATAATGATTGGGCATTAGGAACTGTCGATGAAGTTAATGGTATTACAGTGTCAATTAAAAAAGGTCAATGGCAGCAGAAGAGTAAAGAACAAGTCAAAGTGGGAAGTGATGTTAAAGGTTATATCTGGACTTTTGAACCGAATGGTTCTGATGTCATTTTAACGCCTCAAGAAACAATTTTAATTGAGGTGAATAACATTGTGACTTCCAAACCCACAGGGGAAACAAATCTCTATTTATCCTATAACTATGTTCCAGGATATAAAGATGGGCAATTCATCTGTCAAATCGAAAAGTCTTCTTTACAAGTTAGTCAAAATGGAAAAGTAGGTATTGGAATACATCAGTCGCCTGGTTATAAAGACCCTATCATTGATTTGGCAATTGGGGATAACGATACTGGGATAGATTGGATATCAGATGGAAACATTGCCATTAAAACTAACAATTCAAAAAGCGTGGTGATAGATCAAGGTAAGGTAGGGATTGGAATTGATTCTCCATCAGGAAAATTAGAGATTGATGGGGAGGTTAAAGCTACAAGCTTACGTCTCAGTGACTATGCTGTCATAGAAAGCGCTACTTTTGGAGATCTAGTAGTGGTAGGTAACAAAGTCCGGACTGCGAAGCTAGCTGTATCTAACTATGTTGGTATTGGGGTTGATCCTTCATCAGAAAAATTAGAAGTTGCTGGAACGACTAAAACTACGGATTTAACTGTTAGTAACAATATCACGACTAATAATATTAATTTTGAAGAAAACGATGGACAAAAGCTGAATTTATGGCAGACAGATCATGGTATTGGAGTCCAAGGTTTGACTACATATTTCCGAAGTAGTCAAGACTTTGGTTGGTACAAAGGTGGGAGCCATAATGATGGGGAACTAAATCCTGGTGGTGGTACTATACAGATGGTGATTAAAGATGGCAAGGTTGGTATTGGTACTGCTAGTCCATCAGAGAAATTAGAGGTTAATGGAAATGTAATCCTGGGTTCTGGAAGTACAAGTATTGAGCGAATTGTTATTGGCACGGTGGATAGTAATGGTAATAAAACCTCAGGAAGTGGATTCACGTCAGAACGCATAAATATTCTTGGGGCTTCGCCTTTCGTTTATGAATATGAAATTAAATTCTCTCAAGAATTTTCTTCAATTCCTGTTATTTTAGCAAATGCAATATTGAAATCAAAAATAGTGCAAGTTGGAGAAAAAAAACTTGAGTTTGTTAGCAACTTAGTTTTTGTTAATCCTTTTGATATCACGAAAGGTAGAGCAAGAATCATGTTTGGAGTTCATCAATTTCCAGATGACATGAATTTAGCAGACCTTGAGCAAGGCTTTAACTTTGTGGCTATTGGCTTAGGCTGAGATAGCCTTTTTTCTCATCACAAAAGCCTGTAGCTAATAGGTTGGTTTGTGCGATCGCGTAACAAAACGTAAATCATCTCACCTCTTCCACCCCAAAACAAAATGTCATCCATACAACTTTTCGACTTTACCTGGCAATATCAACCAGATGAGGAAGGAGACCAACCACCCGCCAATGCTTTGGAAATTGGCGACCCTGATGATGTTTCCCCCCTGGATATCAATATCCAGAATATCCTCTCAGACAAACAGATCACCCTCAACCCTATTGCTGGTGTCACTCAAGCGAGTGCAACTAATTATCACTTCAAACTCGCCTTTGACCCCGGTATTTTAAATACCCCAGCAGGTATTGGAGTTGAAGGGGACAATTGGTCAATTTATTACCATTCTGATGCTAATGCAGATAGTCTTTATTTGCTTTGGAAAGGGGATGCAATTACGATCCCTCACAGTCAATTGCTGCCTCAAGATAAGGAAATCTCTTTAACCGGGGTTGCAGCCAAAGGAGCCAGCAATGAATCCAAATTCATTGACTTAGCAGCTACGACCACTGTTGTCACGATTAGTTGGCAATTCAAACAGGGAGACATTGAGGTCATCACTGTTAATGTTCCTGAATTCAAGCGTCATTCCACTTATAAAACATCACTCAATCTCACACTAGACATGGTTCAAACAACTGGAAAATCTAACATCCCTCTCTTTGTCGGCTTTGTTGGTTCTAATAAAGTCCTCAATGTTAATGATGGCAAGACCAATTTAAAGCTGCGACTGACTAATACTAATCTTCCCAATGGAAACCCTATTACCTTTCACTACGATAGCGACCCAGCGAAATGCTCCCAATTGCAGATTATGTTAGAGGCAGGAAATAATGATTGGGCATTAGGAACTGTCGATGAAGTTAATGGCATTACAGTGTCAATTGAGAGAGGTGAATGGCACCAGAAGAGTAAAAAACAAGTCAAAGTGGGAAGTGATGTTAAAGGTTATATCTGGACTTTTGAGCCGAATGGTTCTGATGTAGTTTTAACTCCTCAAGAAACGAGGTTAATTGATGTGAATAACATTGTAACTTCTAAACCTACAGGGGAAACAAATCTCTATTTATCCTATAACTATGTTCCTGGATATAAGGATGGGCAATTTATTTGTCAAATTGAAAAGTCTTCTTTGCAAGTCGCAGAAAATGGCAAGGTAGGCATAAACCTACATCAACAGTACGGTGTTGTGCCCGATATTGATTTGGCGATAGGGGATGATAATACTGGGCTAGACTGGGTATCAGATGGCAATATCGCTATTAAAACTAACAATTCCGAACGTATAAGGATAGATGAGAGTGGAAATGTCGGAATTGGAACTAGTTCTCCATCAGCAAAGTTAACTGTCCATAACGGCGATTCTTACATGGGAGGATCAGCTCAAGTTGGCAAAAATTTAACGGTAGGCAAAAAAACTACGACTTACGATTTACATATTTATGACAAAGTTGGTATTGGGGTTGATTCTCCATCAGAAGAGCTAGAAGTTGATGGAACAACTAAAACTACAGATTTAAATGTCACGGGAACTAGCAAAATTACTAGTTTAAATACTAGCGGAAATGTTGGTATTGGGGTTAATTCTCCATCAGAAAAGCTAGAGGTTGATGGAGCTATTAAAGTTAAGAGTTCAGCGAATGATAGTCCTCTGATTATTTTAAATCACCAGAACGATGCTTATGGTGTTTATACAACTGAATCACCTAATCAATATTGGGAAGTAGGAGCTAATAGTAAAGGTTGGTATGTTTATGAAAAAAATAATTCTGAGGGTTCTAAGCGTTATAAATTAGTGGTGCAAAAAGATGGAAAGGTAGGTATTGGTACTACTTCTCCATCTGCAGATTTAGAGGTTAATGGCAGTTTCAAGATAGCCAAAGGTAAGACTATTATTGGAATTCCTAGTATAAAGTTTGAGACAGGTTATTTCACAAATATTACAGGTGAAAAAACTTACACGAAAGACATTAAATTTGACCAAGACATTAAAGAAGTTCATGCAATTGTAACGGATTTCTATATGCGCTATCCAGAAAATAGTTGTCACTGGATTCAAGGTATGAAGGCTAGAGTTTGGTGTGATACTCCCAATGGCAAGAACGTTACCCTAAATTGTACTGTTGGGGGTGGCGATACTAATGATCATCATTTTGGTGCTCAGAGACTTGGTTATATGGTTATAGCAGTACTAAGTGTTACAACAAGTGTTTAAACAAGAAAAACATTAATGATTTGTAGCTGTGTGCACTAGCCCTCTGGGCTGCTTTCCTCAAGACTAATCAAGACAGTCTTCCAGCCTGTTCCACAAGTTATCAGACAATAGGTTAGTTAAGCTAACCTAACCCAAAAAATAGAGGTTTATGGAATAGAGAATAGATTTTTAGAACCTACATTCTCCCAATGTTATCAGGCTTCTTCATCAACCTAATTTCATCTCACCTCTTATTGAAAACGTTGGGTTTTCTCACCTCGACCCAACCTACAATCCATCCCCAAAACCAAATGTCATCCATACAACTTTTCAACTTTACCTGGCAATATCAACCAGATGAGGAGGGAGAGCAATCACCCGCCAATGCCTTGGAAATTGGCGACCCTGATGAGGTTCCTCCCCTAGATATTAATATCAAGAACATCCTTCCACTTCCAGACAAGAAGATAACCCTCAATCCTATTGCGGGTGTCACTACAGCAAGTACCACTAATTATCACTTCAAACTGGCTTTTGACCCCGGTATTTTAAATACCCCAGAGGGGATTGGAATTGAAGGAGACAATTGGTCAATTTATTACCATTCTGATGCCAATGAAGATGCTCTTTATTTGCTCTGGAAAGGGGATGCAATTACGATTTCCCACGGTCAATTGCTGCCTAAAGAAAAGGAAATTACCTTAACCGGGGTTGCAGCCAAGAGAGCAAGTAATGAATCTCAATTCATTGATTTAGAAGCCACTACTACTGTTGTTACGATTAGTTGGCCCAAGCCAGGAGATGATACTGGAGATAATATTGAAGTTGTCGCTGTTCATGCCCCTGAATTCAAGCATCATTCTACCTCCCCCTATAAAACATCACGCAAGCTAACACTAAACATGGTTAAAACAACAGGAAAATCAAACATCCCTCTCTTTGTCGGTTTTGTGGGTTCTAATAAAGTCCTCAATGTTAATGATGGCACTAGCAATTTAAAACTGCGAATTACTAATACTAATTTTACTGCTGGAGACAGCTCAAATATTACGTTTCACTATGATAGCAATCCGGCAAAATGTTCTCAGTTGGTGGTGATTTTGGAAGTAGGAAGTACAACAGATGTGCCTTGGGCATTGGGAACAGAAGATCAAGTGAATGGCATTTCTGTCTCAATTGAGGGCAGTCAATGGCAGCGTAAGATCAATGGAGAAGAAGTCAAAGTGGGAGGCAAAGTCAAAGCCCTTAAGTGGCTTTTTGAACCGAAAAGCGCTGATGTGGTTTTACAGCCGCAAGAAACAATCTTAATAGATTTGACTACTATTACTACATCTCATCCCACAGGAGAAGCTAATCTCTATTTAGCTTATAACTATGTTCCTGGATATAAGGATGGCCAATTTATTTGTCAGATTGAAAAAGCGCCTTTAGTTTATCCTGAGAAAAATGTTGGTGTTGGCACGACCACTCCGTCAGAAGCATTAGATGTTGATGGAAATGTTCTGGTTAACAGAAGTGGCTACGCCGAGACTCATTATAAATCAGGCGATCAATCGTGGGAAGTAGGAACCGTATCTGATACACGGGGTTTTTATATTTACAATGACAAGTATCGTTTAGTTGTTGACCCAGATGGCAAGGTTGGAATTGGCATTGATTCTCCCTCGGAAAAGTTAGAAGTTGAGGGAACAACTAAAACAACGAATTTAAATGCCAGTGGCAAGGTTGGGATTGGCGTTGATTCTCCTTCAGAAAAGTTAGAAGTTGAGGGAACAACTAAAACAACGAATTTAAATGCCAGTGGCAAGGTTGGAATTGGAATTGATTCTCCCTCGGAAAAATTAGAGGTTGATGGAAATATTAAATGTAGTGGTATCAACATCAAGAGTGATTCTTCTCTCACAATTGATGGTAAACCTGTTATGCAGTATAAAGTTTACGAGCACTATCTAGACAAAAATACTTTTGTGTTTGATACTAATTTCTCTAGTAATGATTGGTATATTTTAATAGCCGGGTTTGTTATTAATACAGTTGAACCTAGCAAAGGTGAACCCCCATCATTTAGTTCGGCGTTCGCTTCGGTTGATGACTGGACTAGCAAATGGCAAATCATTTGTAGTGTCTTAGGTGACACTGGATCAGGTCATACATTGTTTATAAAGACACTTATGATTAGAAAAGAATTTTTTTAGAAAAAAGCCTTAAGCTAGTAGGTTGTCTGAGCGATCGCATAACACCACAAATCATTAAATTTTCTCACCCAACCCAACACCTAAAATTTTGATTCACACCCTAGAAAGCACAAACTGATGTTCATGTTCTTCGTCTTAACCTCAACCTCAAACACCTAACCCTCAAAACCAAATGTCATCAATACAACTTTTTGATTTTACCTGGCAATATCAACCAGATGAGGAGGGAGACCAACCACCCGCCAATGCTTTAGAAATTGGCGACCCTGATGATGTCCCACCCCTGGATATCAATATCAAGAACATTCTCTCAGACAAAAAGATAACCCTCAATCCTATTGCTGGTGTCACTACAGCAAGTACCACTAATTATCACTTCAAACTGGCCTTTGACCCTGGTATTTTAAATACCCCAGAAGGGATCGCAGTTGAAGGGGACAATTGGTCAATTTTTCACCATTCTGATGCCAGTGCAGACAGCCTTTATTTGCTCTGGAAAGGAGAAGCAATTACCATTAACTCCGATCGATTGCTACCGGAAGACAAGGAAATTATTTTAACTGGGGTTGCAGCCAAGGGAGCCAGCGAAGAATCTCAATTCATTGATTTAGCAGCCACGACTACTGTTGTCACGATTAGTTGGCAATTTAAACAGGGAGACATTGAGGTCATCGCCGTTAATATCCCTGAATTCAAACGTCATTCCACCTATAAAACATCACTCAATCTCACACTAGACATGGTTCAAACAACTGGAAAATCTAACATCCCTCTCTTTGTCGGCTTTGTTGGTTCTAATAAAGTCCTCAATGTTAACGATGGCAAGACCAATTTCAAGTTGCGACTGACTAACACAAATCTTCCCAATGGAAGTTCTTCCAACATTACTTTTAAGTACGATAGCGATCCTGCAAAACGCTCCCAATTGCAGATTATGTTAGAGGCAGGAGATAATGATTGGGCATTAGGAACTGTAGATGAAGTTAATGATATCAAAGTGTCAATTGAGGGAGGTCAATGGCAACAAAAGAGCAAAGAACAAGTCAAAGTTGGCAATGATGTTAAAGGTTATGTCTGGACTTTTGAACCGAATGGTTCTGATGTGGTTCTAACGCCTCAAGAAACAATGTTAATTGACTTGAAAAACATCGTAACTGCAAAGCCAATGGGAGGAACAAACCTCTATTTTTACTATAGTTATGTTCTCGGATATAAAGATGGGCAATTTATCTGTCAAATTGAAAAAGCACCTTTGGTTTATGATGGTAAAAATGTAGGTATTGGAACCGCATCTACTAACAATTTACTACATGTCAAGGGGAATAGTTCTGGTCTTATGGCTCTAGAAAATCCTCAAGGAGAAACTGATATTTATTATCATGACAATAAAGATTCTCAATCTTGGCAAGCAGGAACTAATCGAAACGGTTGGTATGTTTATGACAATGATTATCGTTTGGTCGTTAACAAAGGTGGGAATGTTGGAATTGGCATAAAGACCCCATCTAAAAAATTAGAGGTTGATGGAACTGTTAAAGCTAATGGTTTAGAAATTGATGGGCGGCCAATCATAAGTCATGAGACAGATGCTTTTAGTTATTATAAAACAACCCAGAACCCTGAGCAAACTTGGGAAGTAGGAACTAACAGAAAAGTAGGATCGGATGACACAAAAGACAAAAATCCTGAAGGTTTCTATATTTATGAAAATGAATCTGGAGATTATCGATTAGTCGTTAGAAAAGGAGGGAATGTCGGTATTGGAACCAAGACTCCCACAGAAAAATTAGAGGTTGATGGAACTATTAAAGCTAATAGTTTAAAAGCTAATAGTTTAACTGTCGATGGCAAATTAGAAGTTACTGGAGATTATTACGGCAAAGGACATATTTGGCTTCATGCTTATTCAGGCGATAATAAGAGTGGAACAGCTTATATCCAAGCCCGAGATAATTCCAAGAGCACAGATATCGATCTTCAATTTAGAACTCAAAAAGAAGGCGAAATCAAACCTGTGATGAGACTGACAAAAGATGGAAATGTTGGTATTGGTACTGATTCTCCCTCAAGCACTTTAGAGGTAGATGGGACTGTCAGTGGAATCCCTATTGTGCAAGTCAAACACCACCGAGTCTCCAGCTTTTCTACGAACAATAACAACAAACAAGAAAACGTTACTGTCACATTGGATCATCCAGCCGACAGTGCTTATGCAGTTTTACAAGGGTTTGATCTAGACTATGACAGTACCGATCACGAAATTAAACATCTTGAAATTCGTGTTTGGGCTAATGATCCTAGTAGCGAGAAACCAAACGAAGTTCCAGTCCATATTTTAGTTGATGCTTGTGATGCTTCCGGTCATAGACTTGAGGCCGAGCATGTTGATTTTTTGGTTATAGCAATTGGCTCTACGACAGTTTAGATCTCTATAGAAATCTTAAGCCAGTTGGGTCAGATATTAGTTTTGCAGACAACCTCAAAACCGCTGAAGAATTAATCAACTTCATCACAGTAGCCCTTGTGGAGTAGTCCTCTGAGCTGCCTGCCCAAGCTAATCAAGATAAGACAAGCTAGAAGTCTGTTCCACAAGTTAGTTTCCTTCACTAACAAATCTTACTGAGAAGCAAAGCAATGCCTAATGTAAACATCAACGTAAACGTTGCAGACAACCTCAAAACCACTGAAGAACTCATCAACTTCCTCAGTGCTAACTTTGGAGTCGATTTAGGAGAGGATTTTAGCTTAACCAGTTTCGATATTTTCGAGCTAGAATCCTTAAGCTATGCCTACAATAAAAGAACAAAAAAGCATGAATTCAGCGTAGGATTTACTATTGAACTTGCCCAAGATGAAGAAGGAGAAGAAACTCAATCTTTATCCCTAGAAACATCAATTTTAATTACCGATAGCAGACCTCATAAAGGAGAATTCACGGGTCAACTAACCATTCCTGTGTCCGATGAAGATAACTTGATCTTTGATGTTGCTCTGAAAAAGAAAAAAAATACCCTCTTGGTAGGGCAGTTAAATGTTCAAGAAGAGCAAGACATTGGCAATGTTAACCTCAAGGGATTAGTCAGTGTAATTTCTCCCAACTTAGGCTCATTGTTTCCAGAGGAATTATTAGACAGCCTTAACCTCAATGAAAATCTCACCTTTGTCGTTAAAGTTCCCGAGACACAAGCCAACAAACCAGCCGCACCAAAACAGCGCAAAATGTTCTTTGGCATCGGCTTTAACACCAACATCGAATTCAATAAAATCCCCTTAGTTTCCACTCAACTCCCCCCGGGTATCGAAGCTAGCCAGTTCACCATTGAATTATTAGTTGCTTTGCAAACATTCACGCAAAAGGAACTAAAATCCATTAGTGCTGCTCTGGAAGAACTTGGCTCGGGACTGAGATTTAAGACCAAACTGAAAGCCCCAAGTGCTAGCAAAAACGAATTAGTGCGGGGTATCAGTGCTGCTGCCTATTTTAGTATTGGGGAATATGTCAAATCTTTCTTAGTCCCCCTCAAACGGTTTGCGACTCCCAACCCCAACCCTAATCCTCCAAGACCAGCACCTCCGAGGCCAACCCCTTCTGGCTTTATTCAGAATTTCGCCGCCATTCCCCAAGCTCCAACAGCACCCGGCAATCACCTGCTCATTGCCTCCCCAGAAAGGACTAGCCACGAAGAAGACAGCCCTATTACCATTGCCGACAACGGTGCTTGGTTAACCATTCAAAAATCCTTTGGTCCCATACACTTTGAAAAAGTGGGACTAGTTTACAAACGGGGAGAAATTCACCTCACTCCCCAGTTTGTTGTGCAGGTTTCCAAATTTTCCCTCGCCCTCAACGGACTTTCCATCAGCACCCCCCTCACCAACTTTAGCCCCCACTTCAACCTTGATGGTTTTGCCCTGGAATACCTCAGCGACAGCCTCACCATTGGCGGTGCTTTCCTCCACTCAGAAAACGCCGAGTATGAAGAATACTTAGGCATGGTCACTCTAGGGTTGAAAACCAAAGGCGGTAAATCCCTCTCCCTCTCTGCCATTGGTTCCTATGCCTACTTTGACCGAGGCCCCCACAAAGGAGAAATTGCCCTTTTCCTCTACCTCGCCCTAGATTATCCCCTCGGAGGCCCTCCCTTCTTCTTTGTCACCGGACTGGCCGGAGGCTTTGGCTACAACCACGAATTAATCGTACCTCCCCTGGAAGAAATCAACGAATTCCCCTTAGTCGCCCAAGCGGTTAACGGAGTCGGGGGAATTGACCCCAATAACGGTGCAGAAATTATTGCTCGGGAATTAGAATCCTTAGACAAATATATCCCCGTTTCCATTGGTTCTGGATTTTTGGCCATCGGGCTGAAATTCATGACCTTCAAGATGCTCAATAGCTTCGCCCTCTTAACCCTAGCCCTCAACGAAGGGAAGTTTGAGCTAAACTTAATCGGCATTTCCACCTTAATCGTTCCCCTCGATACGAAGGGTGCGGGAGTTGACCCCGTAGCTGTGGTGGAATTAGCCCTAAGGGTTCGGTTTGCTCCCAACGAAGGCATCTTACTCGCCCGGGCCCAACTCACCCCAAACTCCTATATCCTCTCCAAAAAATGCCACCTAACCGGAGGTTTTGCCGTTGCCTTCTGGTTTGCCGGGGCCCACGCCGGGGATTTTGTCATCACCTTGGGAGGCTACAATCCTAACTTTGATGTCCCCGACCACTATCCCCAAGTGCCACGGTTAGGTTTGCACTGGCAGTTAGATAGCCACACCTCCATAACAGGGGAAGAATATTTTGCCCTCTGTTCCCATGCAGTCATGGCTGGGGGACGGTTAGCCCTGAAATTCAAAGAAGGCTCTGTATGGGCCAACTTGGAAGTGGGAGCGGACTTCTTAATTTGCTGGAAACCCTATTACTACGACATTTCTGCCTACATCCACGTCAGTGCCGGCATTGGCTGTATTTCGGGTAGCTTGGGGGTAGACCTCCACATCTGGGGGCCAGACTTTGCCGGTAAAGCTAAGATTCACCTCTGGATCTTTTCTGCTACCGTCCGCTTCGGAGCGGATGACTCCAGTAGCACTCAACCCATTGCTTGGGATGATTTCCAGAGTTCCTTCCTACCCGAAGCAGATAAAGTTTGCAGTATCGCCGCCAGTGAAGGATTGGTTAAACAGACGATGCGAGGAAGCGAAGAAATCTGGATTATCAATCCCAAAACCTTAGAATTAACCACCGATAGCTTGATTCCCGCCAAACGAGCTTATACCACCGATGGGGAACACAATACTGGTACTAACCAAAACTTTGGGATTAATCCCATGGGTGTTAGGACATCTGAGTTACAAACCAGCCATCGAGTCACGATTACCCAAAACAACCAACTCGCCAGGGGCAAATTCAGGTTTGAACCTCTCACCAAACCCGCAGCTACAGGAGCTTGGGGAGAACCCGATTTTAATTCTCAAGGAGGCTTAAATCTTCCGGATGTTAACGCCCAACGCTTTGTAGACAATACCTTCTCCGGTTTCCGCATTGTTCCCGCCGAACCTCCCAGAGCTGGGGAAACCCACGAGATTGGCGTTCAACACTTACAGTATGACACCATCGGCATTGAGGATGCTTACAATTGGCACACATTAGAGCAATTCCATGCCAATACCTCCTATTCAGACTCCCAACGGCGGAATGAAATCAGGAACACCATTGCCAATAATTATCAACGGAATGATGTGTTAGAAGCACTAGGATTTGATGCAAGTCAGGTCAATGTTGGTCGTGCAGTTGCCGATAGTTTCGTCTTTGCCCCCGAAGTCAATTAAAACTGACCCCTAACCCCCAACCCCTAACACCAGGACTTATCCCCATGTCTAATCAAGGTTCAGTCAAATTCATCCAGTACCATCAACCCAGTCTGGAAAGTGGAGAATACCACATCCAAATTGAGCAAACGATTGCCAGTAGCGGCAAAATCAACCAACAAACCTTCAACCGCAACCTGACTTTTGCCGTCCAAGGAGAACGTTTTGCCCCCCTATCTCCAGAAGATATTTATGCTGTTTTTCCCCCCAGGGATAGCTTGGGACTCCATTACAATGTTCTCCCTCACATCACCGTTAAACGGAGTACGCTTCCCTGGGAACGCTATCCAGGCACCACGGATGAAAACCTCCCCTGGCTCATATTGCTGTTGTTCCGAGACAATGATTTTGATAATGAGTCCGATCGACCCAAACCGAAAAATATTACCCTGCAACAATTAAGAGACGGCCAACCCAAGGTCAAGAATCCCAACATTACTTTGGAAGTGGGACAAACGGAAAAACAACAAGTCACTGTAATTGACGTTAAAAAGAAATACTTAGAACCGATTCTCCCCACCAAAGCCGACCTCGCTTATCTATCTCATGTGCGTCAACGGGAAGGCGGAAATGGTAATTCTTCCGAGGATGAATTTGCCACGATTTTTTGTAATCGCCTCCCGGAAGCAAATGGCATTAGTACAGTTCATCTAGTTTCCGTAGAAGGACGCTATGACGGTTGGGGAAACTTCGACTATCTAGGAGCAGGAGATAACGATAACATCCGCTTAGTTAGTCTAGCGAGTTGGAGCTTTGCTTGTGTTGACCATGAGCAAAGTTTTACCCAGATCTTGCAGAAACTCAACCGCAACCCCAGTTACCCCAGACTTCCCCAAAACTCCAATTATCAAGCGGAACAAAAACTGGCCATGGGCTACATGCCCCTACCCCATTCCCTACGCCAAGGGAGTCAAACGGTTTCTTGGTATCGCGGCCCCTTAATCCCCGACCATAATTCAGAAGCCTATCAATTTCCCATCAAAGCATCGGATGAATTGCTCCGTTACGACCAGAATTTAGGGCTATTTGATGCTTCCTATGCTGCTGCTTGGCAATTAGGAAGGATGCTAACCTTACAAAATCAAAACCTAGCCCTGGACTTATTTAATTGGAAACGAGCTAATGCTCAAAATCTCAAACAATTAGAACAAGAAGTCAGCGATTTACCACTCTTAGGCCAGCCAAATTCAGAACCCATTCCCATTCCTCAGAAAATTCAAGATTGGTTTAAAGGGTTTGAGTTATTACAAGGAATCCCCTTTAACTATTTACTTCCCGACGAACAGTTGCTTCCCCCAGAATCAATCCGTTTCTTCTGGGTTGACCAATTATGGATAGACTGTTTGCAGGATGGTGCATTTAGTATTGGTCGCGTGACCCAGAACGACCATCAAGACGACCATAGCATTCGCGAGAACTTTGACTTGAATCGCAGTACAGATCGGAGAATTACCGGAATAATTTTGCGATCGCAAGTGGTTCCTGGCTGGCCTAGTTTGCTGATTGATGGTTACGATCGAGCAGTGCAAGGTTTAGACTTTATTCCCCAAGGCAATCGTTTAACGATTGTGCGGATGGAAAAGTTAGCTAAAGATGTCTTAATTTGTTTGTTTGAGGGAGAAGTCAAAACTGTCGATCTTCACTTAAAACCAGAGGCCATGCACTTTGGTTTGGATGTGCCAACACAACAGTCTCCCCAATGGTCTAAAAACTTAAGAACGGCAGACGGCGTACCGACCCATACAGTGATTACCGTTCCTTGGAATAATCAACAAAAAGAAGCGGTCAATTTACATGACTTAGCTCAAAGCATGAATCAGCATTTGGGGCTACCTAGTTTCACTTCCGCCCAATTTGCCTTGCAAATGATTGAAGGGGTACAAAAAGTTAGATTTGTAGTGGGTGGCTAAGTATAGGACAAAAGTTGCAAGCTGTAGGTTGAGTCGCACATTTCGCTGCCTATTGCCTTGTATCTTGAGAGAGGAGCAATAGACGTGCATTTAATATCAGACGACGATTTTAGCGTGATCGCCGCTGGGATTGCTCCAAAAAATGGGGAAAGGTGTTGTCAAGTCCAGATAAGCGCAAGCCGTTGTATTATCCGGGTCGAACCAACGGGCCAGCAGCAAATCCCGAACCGCTTCGCCTCTCCCGTAAGTTTCGCAGATTAAGAGATACATTAGACTCCCAGACCACAAAGCGAGGTCGGTTGCATTGAACGGCTGGCGGTTTCGTAAGACTCGATGCCACTTTAACCAAAAAACCAGCAGATCGCACCCGTCCTCCGGGGTCAGGCCGGAAACCTGTCTTCTCTCAAAAAGCTGCGCGATCGCGATCGCTCTCACTTGACCTAAAAGAATTTGAGCAACCAAAGCGCGCAAATCGCCAACTCCAGTCGGTAAAAAAAGGTATAAGAGTAAGAGCAGCGTCCCAGACTTCTTTCCCATTAGACTTCATCTCCGACAGGTGCGATCGAAAATCACCTCGATTGTTACCCGAAAATCGAGGATCGTCCAGAGCAACAAGTTCTTCGGATGATATGAAATCCTTTGGATGACTTGACTCACACCCGATGTAAACGAACCTTAGTCTAAAAGTCGCTCCGCAATTAAAAGGCAGTGCGAGTCAGCCGATAGGTCGGGGGTTGGGGGGGCGTAACGCCCCGATCCCCCCTTTCCAAGGGGGAGAATAGCGGTCTACGTTCGCATTAAGCGTAAATCCACAATTGCGTTGGGTCAGTGCAAAAAATGTCGCGTTCCTGTCAACACCATCACTAAACCCAACTCATTCGCTGCTTGAATCGAGTCTTTGTCCCGAATCGATCCCCCCGGTTGGATAATCGCGGCAATCCCCGCTGCTGCGGCCGTGCGTACCGAGTCATCAAAGGGGAAAAAACCGTCGCTGGCCAGAGTTGCACCTTGAGTCTTCTCCCCCGCTTGCTCCAGGGCAATTTTCGCCGCACCGACGCGATTCATTTGTCCCGCACCAATTCCCACCGTAGCGCGATCGCGCGTCACCACAATCGCGTTCGATTTGACGTGCTTGGCCACCTTCCAAGCAAACAGCATTTCCGCCATTTGTGCGGCTGTCGGCTGTTTCTCGGTTGCCACTTGCCACTGCTGCGGATCGTCGGCAAAATCGTCTGCGTCCTGCACGAGAAATCCGCCGGCGATCGCTCGGATCGTCTCCTTCTCCCCAGTTTGCAAATCCGGGAGAACTAACACTCGCAAGTTCGATTTCTTCGCGAGAATGTCCCGTGCTTCTGGCTTGCATCCTGGCGCAACAACACATTCAAGGAATGTCTTTTTCAATGCCGTTGCGGTCGCCGCATCAATGGGTTGATTGAGGGCGACAATGCCGCCAAACGCCGAAACAGAATCGCCGTTGAAGGCAGACTCGTAAGCGACTGCGAGGGTGTCTCCCACCGCCACGCCGCAGGGGTTGGTGTGTTTCAACACGGCTGCTGTGGGTTCTGCTGCGGGGAATTCGGCAATAATGCGCCTGGCTGCTTCTAAATCCACCAAATTGTTGTAACTCAAGTCCTTCCCCTGAAGTTGAGTTGCTCCCGTCCAACCCGCTTTCCCCATTGCATACCAGGTTGCCGGTTGGTGGGGATTTTCGCCGTAACGCAGGGTTTGACGCTGGGTTCCAGAGAGGGTAAAGGTTTGGGGTTGCTCGCCTGGGGATTGCAAGCGAGTCATATAGGCGGAGATCGCGCGATCGTACGCCATTGTCAGGGAAAATCCTTCAGCGGACCTCGCCTGACGAAATTCCACAGAGGTTTCGCCGCCGTTTTCCCGCAATTCTTGTAAATAGTCTCCGTAGCGATCGGGATTGCACAGCACGGTGACATGGGCGAAATTTTTCGCAGCGGCCCGCAGAAGAGTGGGGCCGCCAATGTCAATCTGTTCGATCGCTTCGGCAACGGTAACACCCTGTTTCGCAATTGTTTGCTCGAAGGGATAGAGATTGACCGCGACGAGATCGATGGGACGAATGTCGTTTGCAGCTAGCTCTTCCGCATCTTGAACGCGATCGCGCCGGGACAAAATTCCGCCGTGAATGCGAGGATGCAGGGTTTTCACCCGTCCCCCTAGAATCTCAGGAGAACCCGTATAATCGCTGACTTTCGTCACTGCAATCCCCGCGTTCTGGAGAACTTTCGCCGTACCGCCACTACTGATGAGTTCAAAGTCAAATTCTTCGACCAGTTGGCGGGCCAGCTCCACAATGCCGGTTTTGTCTGATACACTCAGCAGTCCTAAACGTCCCATAACTCCTTTCTGCCTCTGCAAACTCCTAAGAAACACCATTTTTCCTTTAAGTCAGGCGGGTTTTGAGTGGCAGTTCGGAGTCAAATCCAAGAGCCATCGATGAAACCCGCCCCTACAGCGTCCCCATAGGCGCTCCTCAGCAATTATCCCCTCTCAAGGGCGATCGCGGGACAGAATTTCTCATCGCGAGGTTAAATGAGGGTGCGGGAGGCTTCAGAGCGAATCAGGTTGAGGTATTCAGCCACCGATTTCTCAACGCCAAAATCGCGCGATCGCCGCTGCAATTCTCCCCCATCAATGGGCGCATCCAGCGCTAACTCCATTGCGGTTGCCAGGGCCGCCACATCCCCAACGGGAACGAGGCGACCGTATCTCCCCTCCGCCAAAATCTCTCGCGGCCCGTGGGGACAGTCGGTGGAAACCACCTGACACCCGCAGGCGATCGCTTCAATTAAGACGGTTGGCAAGCCTTCCCAGCGGGAAGAAAGGACAAGGGCCGCAGCGCGACTCATATAAGCGTAGGGATTGTTCGCAAACCCCGGTATCGCAACATCTGCGCCCAACTCTAATGTCCGAACCCACCCTTCCAACGCCTCGCGCAAATCTCCTTCTCCTAAAATGATTAATCGCGCTTCGCGAGCTTGCCGCAAGCGAGCAAAGGCTTGCAGTAAGGTGGGAAAATCCTTGGCCGGGACGAGGCGGCCGGCGGCCACAAAGACTGGCGGCTGACCGGCTTGCAGCCAAGGATGCGCTAGTGCGGCCCTCGCTTGTTGGAGGAGGCGATCGCCCACCACTGGGTTGTAGATGACCCGAACCTTGGTGGGGGGGAGGTGCAGTCCCGTTTGCAGAGCATCAGCCAACGCTTGAGACACCGCGATCGCGCGATCGGCACGGGGATACAACCAACGCATTAACCCCCACAGAAACCGACTCTTCGGCCCGTCCGCAGCGCGATCGTCCGGAGGGAAGAGAATATTGTGTTCGACCAGGGCCAAATAGACGGGAACTCTGGCGAGCGATCGCGCCATCACGGCAACAACATTGACAAAAACCAAATGGGAGAACAACACATCGGGCTGTTCTCGACGGAGGTAACGCGCGAGAGGGATAACCAGTTTCAGGGCACTTTTGAGGCGGGCCTGGATGGGAACGCGCAGATCGACGACTCGCACGCCAGCCGGAATCTCACTCAGATCCAGCCCTTCGATACAATCGCAGATTAAATCTAAGCAGAGGCCATCTCTCACGAAGCCATCCAGCATATTGAAAACAACTCTTTCGACTCCTCCTCCCCAATTGGGCATTAAAAAAGCAACGCGAGGCGGCTGCTGGGAAATCTCAGGCGCAGTCATTAGCTTGCAAAATTGAACGATTTGCTGTTGAACGAGTCCCGCATTGACTGCGAGAAAGCGACTCATTGCGTAACTTGGAGAGTTTTGTTTAAAACCTTGGCCTCGACTGAGTAACTCAGAAGATAGAACGTCCCGTACCTTCGTTGGAAAATTCTGCAACCTTCCCCGTTTTGCCATCAAGCCATTCTGAATTGTTCTGAAAATAGGAGAGTCTGAATTCACGTTAGTTATGAGTTGCGGGTTAGGAGAACATCTTTTTTCTAAGGATATTTAAGCTGTCTCTTGTGCGGATTTAGAGAAGAGGAAGCGGCGAATACAATGAAAAAATAGGGCTACCGAGAGGGTAGCCCTTGAAACTGCATCAAACGAAAACTGTTGTAAATCTATCTGTTAGCGGCTGCGACGGCGAGCGAGTAAACCTAACAAACCCATCCCTAGCAGCGCCGCGACCGAACCGGGTTCGGGAACGTCAGCCGTTTTAACAGCCGTCAAGGTGAAGTCCGAATTCCTGAAACTGCTTGGGGTCGAACCATCACCAGCCGTTTGGCTAAAAGCTTCCAGGACAAACCCGCCAATTTCCAGGTTGCCGAAGAGATCGGAAATTAAATAAGAACCCCCCGAACCTTCCACAGAAGGAGAAATATTAGCGACCGTTCCCCCTGTCGAAATCGCTAGTGCATCGCCTTGAACGGTTAGAGTGGCAACGGTAGCGGTCAAGTTACCGAGAGCATCGAGAGCGGTAATTTGAGCGGCTTCAAACACTTCGTCGCCAAAAACGCCTGGCTGGTATAGGGTACTCAGCTGGAGTTGCTCTAGAATTGTTGCTGCGGGGAAGGTCACGCGGAATGCTTCATCGAGATCGATTTCTCCACCAGACGGATCGCCGTTGGGATCGGTAAAGCTGAGGTTGCTTGCGTCTCTTGCAATCCCGAGTCCCTGAATTCCGCCCTCTGTCTTTGCGGTAATCTCCGGGTTATCAACTCCAGCTTTCGTCACATCTAGGGTAAAGCCGCTGACCGTGCAGTTGGTTTGCCCGACACATCCAGCATTGACTGCATCTTGTGCGGTAAAGGAAGCCGCTTGAGCGGAGGCCGTAGAGAGGGCGATCGCGCTCCCAGCTAGCAAACTTATGTAAGTTGAGAGTGATTGATGTTGCATGGGTTCCTGCCCGATAAAGATAAGGTGCTAAAAGTTAGATTAAGTAAATGCTCTCCCTCATCACTTTGCATCAATTGCTAGAGCGCAACGCTTAAATCTTTCCTGTTACTTATCGTCACGGCTCTAGCATAAGCAATTGCTCGGAGAGGTTTCAAGCTCTAAAAGAGATCTTTACCCAATCTTGAAATTTTCCCTGTTGTTTTACGGAAATTGTAAAGCTTTCATGAAGTAAAGTTTTGTAAGGAATTTCAAGTGTTTTTTCGCACGCAGATACTTGAGCTGACCGAATGGTATCAGAAGCAACTGGTGGATTTCATATGAAAGGCTGCCTTACTCCAACGTGCAATGCCCGATTGTTTATTTGTCATGGGAGAAATTACAACCCAAGATTATGACTTAAACGTGAAGATTTAGGAAAGAAGCCAGACTCGGTAGGTTACAGAGATCGAAGCTTAGTCTGACACTGTTCGAGATAAATGCCGGCCACGCGATCGCCGGGATTGACTCGCAAGCAATTTTGCAAGAGATATTCAGCTCTGGCAAAAGACCCCATATAGTAGAGCAAGATTGCTTGCTCGAAGTCGGTTTTTGTCGCTAGCTTGCCATCTCGAAGCGTCGGTTCGTCCGCATCAAAGATTTCGTAAACACTCACCGGCGTTTTTCTTCCCCTCACTTGAACCCGATCGACAATCCGAAAGGTGTAGCGATTGGCATCTTGCAGTTGCGCGAAGGTGAAGTGAGAGATGAGCAATGACACTTGATACCGTTTGGTCAACCTCTCCAAGCGAGCGGCTAAATTAACCGTATCGCCAACAACCGTACTCGATCGCCGCGATCGCCCCCCGACAATGCCTAAAGTTAGGACTCCAGTATTAATACCAATGCCAATTTTGATCGGCAAGCGTCCCGGCCGCTGTCTTGTGGTGTTGTACTCTGCCAGCCATTGCAGCATTGCGATCGCCGCCTGAACCGCGCGGTCGGCATTGCCATCAAACAGAGCCATAATCGCATCGCCAATATATTTATCAATAAAACCCTGATTTTTAATAATGGCCGGTTCCATGCGCGAAAAAAACGCATTAATAAACTTGAAATTATCTTCGGGAGTCATCTTTTCTGAGAGGCGCGTGAAATCCCGAATATCGGCGAAGAGAACCGACATTTGCTTTTGAACCTGTTCCCCCACGCTCACTTGAGTAATGCTTTCCTTCCCCAAACAGCGAAGAAATTGCGGCGGGATGAAGTGAGAGAGCGCTTCTTGCAGTTGGTAGAGGAGGTAAGTAAATTCTTGACTTTCGACTTCAATTTGTTTGCGCTGGCTAATATCTTGGAAAACCGCGATCGCATAGGTCACATTCCCCTGCTTATCCAAAATCGGCGTTCCCCAAGTTTCAAGGGGAATGCATTGGCCGTTGCGGTGAATTTCAATATCCTTGAGATTAACTTTTTCCCCCTGCAGCGCTCGCGATACCGTTAGCCGATCGGAAGGATAAAGGCGATGAGTTCCAGCTCTATAGAGTTGATAAACTTCAGCTAAGCGATCGGGAGTCGCAGAACGAACAACGCCTTTGCCCAACAGCTCTTTCGCACGGTGGTTGACATAGCAAACGCGGCCGCTGCTGTCGAGAACTATCGTCCCAACTGGCATTGCTTCTAGAAATTCAGCCAATTTCTTCTCGCCTTCTCTTTCCGCTTGCTCGGCTTGGCGATCGCACTTGGCGCGAACCCAATTATACTTTTCCACAGTGGTTGCTAATGAAAGTTCGAGGTCAGCTTTTGCCTGCCTCAACGCTTTCAGTTCTCGGCGTAAATCTTCGATCTCCGAGAGGAGAGCGCCTCTTGATGGCTCTTCTTCTGACCGCATAACGTCCTATCTGGCATCTGGGCAAGTTGCTAGTGAAGACGCTCCCTGAATCGCAAATTGACAGACTCCCGCGAAGATTACAGCACGGGATTCTTAACTACAGTTAATTCTTGGTTCTGTGACACAGCTTATTAACTCAGATTTCTCTTGAGTCAAATTGCGTGTTGCTGCGATCGGCGATCGCTATCTTGTCTGACTCCATCTTAATGAATCATTCGCGCCATCAAACACTGCGTCCGGTCAGAATGAGTCGCGTGGAGAGAGTCCCTTCTGAGCTAACCACTCTGGGTTAAATAACTTTGATTGATACCTAGCACCCCCATCGCACAGAACGGTAACAATGGTGTGGCCGGGGCCGAGTTGCTTCGCCAAAGCATAAGCCGCTCCCACATTAATTCCCACAGAACCGCCCATAAATAAACCCTCTTGGCGCAACAATTGATAAATGACTCGCAAGCATTCTTGATCGTCAATTTGGATCGCATCGTCGATCGGAACCCCTTCCATATTGGCCGTAATACGACTGTTCCCAATTCCTTCGGTGACCGAACTGCCTTCGGGTTTAATCTCACCTGTTTTCACGTAGCTATACAACCCGCTCCCCATCGGATCGGCGACAATGCAGCGAATATCAGGATTTTTTTCTTTCAGAAATAGGGCAACTCCCGCATAGGTACCGCCAGTTCCAGTTGCGGCCACCCAAGCATCCGCTTTTCCCTCTGTTTGCTGCCAAATTTCCGGCCCGGTGGTTTCATAGTGAGCGTTGCGGTTGGCGAGGTTGTCAAACTGGTTGGCCCAAATGGCATTGTCCAGCTCTTGGGCGACTCGACCGGAGAGTTTAACGTAGTTGTTCGGGTCTCGATAGGGAACGGCAGGAACGGGGCGAACTTCTGCCCCTAGAGTTCTCAACAACTCCATTTTTTCCGGAGATTGAGTTTCAGGAATAATAATCAAACAGTTGTAGCCTTTGGCATTGCAAATATGCGCCAGGCCGATGCCGGTATTGCCTGCGGTTCCTTCGACCACAGTTCCCCCAGGTTTGAGCAATCCTTTTTCTTCCGCGTCTTGAATAATATATAGTGCCGCCCGGTCTTTCACCGAACCTCCGGGGTTGAGAAACTCAGCTTTGCCGAGGATTTCGCAGCCTGTCTCTTCGCTAAGGCTGTGCAGGCGGATGAGGGGGGTATTGCCCACTGTGCCGAGGAAACCGTCTTTAATATCCATACTTTGCTCGATGTTAGGGTTGAGGGTTTGCCCTCTTAAATTTATCAAAGCGCGTACCGGCAGGCCTGCGAAGCGATCGCTCCGCAGGCCGAAACGGAAATAACTTGCGTTCGATCGGCGGATCTCCCCAGGGTTCGGGACGGAAAATTCAATTAACCCAGGCTATAAGATTCATAAATAATTATTTTTGTCAATTTTTATTTACATTCATTTATTTTTTGTTACAATAATTTACAAGAACATCAAGCAAAGACGATTAATCATGCAAACCAAGCAACTCGACAACGGCACTCTCAACAACTACGCTGGCGAACCCGAACTCTACTATGCAGATTACCCCTCTCTCTACGAACAAAAGCAATACAAGCTCCAAGGGGGTATCGCAGCTCTCTTCGTTGGCGTTCTCCTCCTAACCTCGATTGCGGTTACCGGACTGGTTTAAGTCTTTCTCTCTCTGGCAAACAACTCAGGATCTTCCATCGCACCCCAGGCTATTGCTTGGGTTTTTTTTCAGAACTTCCCATCGCAGCGCGATCGCGCTTGGGCTACATTCACAACCCCGAACTCCCTTCTTCTAACGCTCGAAACAGTTCGGCGAGGACGGTATTCGAGAACAAAAAGCCCTCCGGATCGCTCAGTCGCAGGCGATCGCTCTCCATGTGAACCCAGCCTTCTCGGATGTAAGGTTGCAGGCGATCGCAAATTTTTTCAACCACCACCGTGCCAAATCGCCGGCCGATCGCCCTCAGACTCACCCCCTCTGCCAAGCGCAACCCCAACATCAGCATCTCCAACAACTGCTCATTCTCAGACACGAGGGGACTGTCAGCAACGCACCCCTGCGCTACCCAAGTTGCATACTCCTTTCTCGTGCGGGGACGGCTGAAGCGTCGTCCTTCGAGGTAACTCGCGGCACCCATGCCAAACCCGTAGTAGGGACGATTCTCCCAGTAAGTACGGTTGTGGCGACATTGATAGCGCGATCGCGCGTAGTTAGAAATTTCGTAATGTTCGTACCCCGCACCCGTTAAACATTCGCTAGCGCTGCGATACATCTGTGCGGTCGCCTCATCGCTGGGAAGGGGTGAAACTCCCGGTTCGTACTGCTTGCCAAAGGCGGTGGTCGGTTCGAGAACCAAGTCATAGCACGATAAATGGGTTGGAGCCAGATCGACTGCAGCCGTCAGGGAACTCTCCCACTGTGCCAGGGTTTGACCCGGCAAACCCGAAATGAGATCGAGACTGAAGTTGGAGATCCCGACTTGTCGAATGAGATCGGCAGCGATGGAAATATCTCGACGGTTGTGCGATCGCCCGCATCCTTGCAAAAGGTCGTCTTGAAACGCTTGCACCCCCAGGCTGACGCGATTGACCCCTAACGCCGCATAACCTCGAACTTGATTGAGGTCAAACGTACCGGGGTCCATTTCCATAGAGATCTCAACCTGTGCGGCTAAACCCAGTCGCCTCTCCAATGTCTTGAGAATGGTTTCTAACTGAGAAACAGCTAGCAACGAAGGCGTTCCCCCGCCAAAAAACACCGTTGTCAGCGGCGCATCCGCAGGCTGCGCCCTCTCAATTTCGCGACAGAGAACCGTTACATACTCCTCAATGGTTGCGGAACTCTCTCCCCAAGCGCGATCCCCTACCACCGCGATCGGAAAATCGCAGTAATAGCAGCGGCGGCGACAAAAGGGAATGTGAACGTAGGCCGAGCGCGGAATTGGGCAATAATTAGCAAAAATAGCCCCAAGTATATAATGAGTGGATGGGCAAATTTTATCATTGACGCCTAATGTGAATTAGGAGCTTCTGACCCTGACTCTATCGTTGCTTCTTGTCCCGATTCCCGACTCCCGACTCCCGACTCCCTCGCTCTAGCAAGGATTTCTGGTCATGTACATTAAACGTCATTGGTTAATTTCTGAAGGTTATCTTCAGAATTGCCCAATCATTTCATCGGATTGAAACCATGCTAGATGCCATTATTATTTCCATTTTTGTCCTGGCAGCAGCGGGAATTGGCTACGAAGCAATTGACCTGTTACCGGCAGATGTAATCGTCCAAGTGACGAATATCGAGGCCGTTCGGTTCATCGTCGCCAGTTTTGCTGCCATCGTTGGTCTAGCATTGGGGTTAACAGCTCAAACGGGCTATCGCCGTCTGGAAACAAAAGTTCGCAGCCTTCCTATCGAAATTATTTTGACGCGGGCGGTGGGGTGGACGCTAGGGTTGCTCATTGCCAACTTAATGCTAGCCCCCATTTTCTTGCTTCCCATTCCCAAAGAGGTAGCGTTTGTCAAACCAATGATGGCAATTTTGGGCAGTATTGTGTTTTCCGTCTTGGGTGTCAATCTTGCGGACACGCACGGCCGGACGTTTCTGCGTTTAATTAATCCCAACAGTATCGAAACCATGTTGGTGTCGGAAGGAACCCTCAAACCGGCAGCGGCAAAAGTGTTGGATACCAGTTGTATCATCGACGGTCGAATTGAGGAGTTGTTGGCGACGGGTTTTATTGAAGGTCAGATTCTGGTTCCGCAGTTTATCCTTCAGGAGTTGCAACAGTTGGCCGATGCCAGCAACGATCAAAAACGAATGCGAGGCCGGCGGGGTCTCGATCTTCTCAATCAGATGCAAGAAGCATATCCCCAGCGCTTGGCACTCAATCCTACTGATTATGAGGATTTGACGGCTGCGGATGATAAGTTAGTGCGGTTTGCGCTAGAAATCAATGGCACGCTGCTGACTAATGACTACAATCTCAGTAAGGTTGCCAATCTCCAGAAAGTTCCCGTTCTGAATGTCAACGATCTCGCCCAAGCCATTCGCCCCATCTATTTGCCGGGCGATACGCTGGAGTTGAAAATTCTCAAACCGGGGAAGGAACCTTCGCAAGGGGTTGGCTATCTTGAGGATGGCACGATGGTGGTTGTCGAGGACGGACGGAGTTATGTGGGCGGACAAATGCGCGCGATCGTGACTTCGGCGCTGCAAACATCAGCCGGACGCATGATTTTTGCCAAACCGCAAGCTTCAGCCATGGCTTCTTCTTGAGCGATCGCGCCCAGTCAATTAAAGGAAAGATAGAAGTACGGCGCAGAAGAACATATACAGCCAAGCCATCGGAATGCCCACGAACAATCCCGCGATCGCCCAGCCTCTCTGATGTCGGTTGAAATGTTCGACACTGCGCCACTTGCGACTCTTCCAGGCCCATTCATTGCCCTTCGCCCCCAAACCAAAACCCACCAGCCACCCGACGTAGGGAATCCACGCCAACAGTCCCAGCCAAACCCGATTGGTCAGCGGCCAAAAGGCCGGGAGGAAAAATGCGCCCCAATTCCAGCCCTTAATTTCATCGGGGACGGGAACCGAAGAATCGTAAGCTCGACCGCACCCAGAATTGTTGAGTGGTGGGGGCTGCTCTAATCGGACGGGACTCACCGAGGGCACAACGTCGTCTATCATACCTGATTCGAGAGCCTCTAATGCTTGAGTCGCGCTGGGAAAACGCTCTTCGAGATTGGGTGCGGTTAACTTTTCAATCCAGCGAGTCAGACTTGGACTCAAACTCGTCTGGTGAGAAAATTGGATTCTGAAGTTTTGCTGGGGAAGATCGGCGGGTGCAACCCCGGTGAGAAGGTGGATTAAGGTTGCGCCCAGTGCATAGAGGTCGGAAGCGGGGACGCTACGGCCGCCAAACTGTTCGATGGGGGTGTAGCCGTAAGTTCCCACCACTGTAAAGGTTGCGCCTTCGACGGTTGCTTGACTTTGTACGGCTCCAAAATCCACCAGATACACTTGCTTGTCTTCGCCCAGGATAATGTTGCTGGGTTTAATATCGCGGTGCAAGACCGGCGGACTCAAACCGTGCAAATAGACCAAAATCTCCAGAATATCGATCGCGATTTGACGAAGGGTTGATTCGGTAAAGGTTTGGCGGCGAGAGAGCGATTCTTTCAGCGATAAACCGGGGATGTAGTCTTCGACCAGTCCAAACCACAGCGCGCGATCGTCAATGGAAAAATAATCGCGATATTGAGGAATTCGAGGGTGGTTGAGGTTTTGTAAGACTTGAGCTTCGCGTTCAAACAGTTTGAGGTGTTCCCAGTGAACCCGACCGCCAAGGGCTAAGAGTTTGACGATGACTCGGTTTCTCGACGAATCTGGTGCAGTTAAATCTTCGGCTAACCACGTTGAATGGACGGGGTTTTCGCTTAATTGCTGTTTGAGTTGATAGCGATCGCGCAGGACTTCTCCGACTTGCAGCATACAACGCCTCAGAAATAGGACTGGGTGAGTTGAGACTATCTACAAGCGTAACAAGCACAGTTTCGGGTGCGTGCCGCGAGAATTCCTCGCAATCGGCTAGGACTGAATTATGCCGCGAAGTTAAGGGTTTTGGGAGTGTTTCCCGCACAAGTTAAAAAAGCTGCTGTCACAACATCTAGCGCGTTTACCATTCCGCCACAAGTGCAATGCACCTGGTGGGAGTCGAACCCACAAGTCTCAGAAGACAATAGATCTTTCAAGGTGTGTAAGCTTTTTGGGTTGGGGTGCGGGAAGACAAATTGTTAGGGTTGGGACTTCGCGCAAGTGAAGAAAGCTGTTGGTGTCATACACAGGATTTGAACCTGTATGTGCTTGAGCTGGAGTCAAGTGCCTTTTCCATTTGGCGAGTATGTAAGCTTTCTGGGTTAGGGCGCGAAGTCGAAGATTGAAATTGCTGAAATGACGGCGTTTAAATCAGTAATAGCAGCGCCAGGACGGTGAGAACGGCAAAGAGGGGAACTGTACCATCGACGCTCTTCTCGGTTTCGGTCAAATCTCGGCTGAAGTTGCACCACAGACAACTGTACTTTGTCTTGCTCTCTTGTACCAAGACTCGCTTGCCGCAGTTAGGACACTCCAGTGCATCTTTTGTTTCTGTTACTGTCAGCATTAGCTCCTCCTGTATCGTCGTGAGTGTGCTGCATGCGACCCCGATTCTCTGACTTCTCTACAGGGGAGAAGTTCCAACTTCCGGGAAGATGAGCAGGAGAGCAAGATTAAATTAAAGCGATCTCCCGCACAAGTTAAAAAAGCTTGATTAACTACTTTTTGAGTTACCGTCCCAAAAGTGGGACGGGTCGGATTTGAACCGACAACGTTTCGATGAAAGATCGAATACTCTACCGTGTGTAAGCTTTTCAGGTTGGGGTGCGGAACAATTTCTTAACCGTAAACTGCTTCCGGACGCACGATGGTATCGCCGCTGGGTCGCCGATCGACAACATAGTCAGAAAAACGATTGATGCTAACGTCGAAGTGCTGTGCTAAACACTCTTTAATTTGAGTGTCGTTCATCCCGGTTGTTAAATTAAGCTGACGTTCGGTCGCATCATAGGAACGGCCTTCAAAACGAATGTGAACCACTGTTTGACCTCCAGAATTTGGTAATTCGAGGTTTTCTTCTTTTTCCTAAAATTGGAGAGGAGATGAAAGGGGGTAACTTCTTGCCTCATTTCATCCACTTGCTTATATTACATACATAATACAAGCTTGTCAAGGGTCTGTAAAAAATTCCAGAGTGACAAAAGAATGAAGACGACTGCTTCTCTGTTACGGACAGCTCCCTAACAGAGAAGCAGTCGAGATTTGGCGATCGCTTTTGCTCTTTGCTCCATCTTTTGCCGATCCCAAATTCTTAACCGATTGTTGAGTTCGGCGATCTCGAACAATGCTGCGATTTGCCGCTTGAGATTGCACAGTCGCAGGTGACACCGATGTTGGCAAGCAAGTTGGCGAAGTTCGACCAGCGCAAAGAGTCCAAAGTGATCGATCTCGTTCACCAGACTGAGATCGACAACCCAATAGGATCGGGACTGAGGAGAACTGGTTTCCATAAACTTCAAAAGCTGTTCTCTCATCTGAGAAGCACCTTGGATATCTAAGTCTCCTTGGGGGCGAAGTACAATGTTCATCGTCGTTCCTCTGTTTTGCCGCTGACTCTTCTACTATCGTCAATTTCTCGGAGAGATCCACTGAGGAAAATCCGCAATCGGGGTGAATTTGATCCGTAAAAATCGCGATCTCCGTCCCCCAAAATTCGTGAGTTGCGAGAGGCGGTTTGAGCGATCGCGGTGGAGGATGAAGCGTGATAGCGATCGCTCCCAGTCTTGCGGAGTTACCAGCGAAAGCAACAGCATCAGATTCGCAGACTTCTATTCTGCTGCGTCAAAAACAACACCCTCGTAGATCAGTTCGATGGGACACTCAAACTCAATGCTCGATAGCGCGATCACATCTCCAGATTCATAAGGATAGTACAGCCACATTCGTCCCTCTCCCCGACAGTAGCGCTCGACATAGACTTTTTCCGAGTCAATCAAAAGGTACTCTTGCAGTGTCGGAATTGTCAGGTAGTCCGTGAATTTTTCACTCCGATCTCTAGATTTTGTACTGGGGGAGAGAACTTCTGCGATGAGTGTGGGTTTTTGAATAAATTTGCGGGCCTTGAGATCTTCAGGGTCGCAACTGACAATTAAATCGGGGTAGTAATAAATGCGCTTAGAATTGAATTGCACTTTTACATCAGACACATTTGCTCGACATCCTCTGGAACGCAAGTGCGGGTACAAGGCCCTGTAAAGATTGAGGGCAATGTCATTGTGAGGAATTGTGCTACCTGTCATCGCAAAGACTTCGCCGTTGGCATATTCGTAGCGAATGTCTTGCTGAAGTTCCCATTCGAGGTATTTCTCAGGGGGCATTTTCGGCGGTTGTTGGGGAGTGGCAATCATAACCAAAGGTTGTTCGCGATCGCTTTGATTGTAGCAACTGGGGTTTTGGGCGCGATCGGCTTTGTGCGGCTCTCATCTGGCTTCGATGAAATGTCAACAGAACCTAGTAGAACAAGCTCGTTCTGAAGTGCTTGATGAAGAGAAAATTTGGTTTACTTGGTCTTTAAGTGGAACACAGCTGATAGGCTATCGGGGAACAGAAAAGATTCCCGAAGTAGAAAAGATAACTCTCGATACTTTACATAATAATGGTTGTCTCTCATGTGTCAGGGGTTGGAAAAAACTTCGTCGATTTTTGAAAAGGGAGCAATTTGAGCGAGCAGAAAGCCGTGTTGGGTCTGAGCCTGGAGTTGCTATCGGAGTATCTTCGGGTGGTGTTAGGAGACCGAGAATTTTGCTCCCCGAAACTGGGAAGTTGTCTCACTCCGCAAGGTGTGGACTTTTGCTTGAGACTCAAAGGCGATACGAATATCCAACAAGACAATGCTTTATATCAACAACTGAGGGAGTATCGACTGATTCGGGGGATGACGCTTTTTCTCAACGACCGACAGGTCACACAACACAAAGGCTTGGGAGGTTTCAACGTCGCTGGCAAGTGGAAGCGAACTTAATTGACTTCGATTATGGCATTTATGCCAAAAAACTGTGGATGAACTTTTGCAAATTAACCATCGTTGGCTGAAATTTTATCAAAAAGGTCAACGAGCTATGACGCTAGCTCTGTCTACACTTTAGCTCTCTTTGTAGCCCTGTCAGAACTACTCCAACCGCAGCACTGCCATGAATGCTTCCTGCGGCACGTCAACTGTACCAATAGACTTCATCCGCTTTTTCCCTTTTGCTTGCTTTTGCAGCAACTTTTTCTTGCGGGAAATGTCGCCGCCGTAACATTTTGCAAGAACGTCTTTCCGCAAGGCGGGAATGTGTTCGCTGGCAATAACTCGCGTGCCAATCGATGCTTGTACGGGAATTTTAAACTGGTGGCGGGGAATCAATTCTTTCAACTTCTCGGTTAGGGCACGACCGACATAGTAGGCTTTATCTCGATGCACAATGGTGGCCAGAGAGTCTACGGGATCGCCATTGACGAGAATATCCAATTTGACCAAATCGTTGCTGCGGTAGCCAATGGGGTGATACTCCATGCTGGCATAACCGCGAGAACGAGACTTGAGCTGGTCGAAGAAATCTGTGACCACCTCTGCCAAGGGCAACTCATACACGAGCGTCGTGCGCGTGGTGGTGAAGTACTTCATGTCTTTGAAAACGCCTCGCCGCGTCTGACACAGATCCATCAGCGTTCCCACATATTCCTCTGGCGTAATAATCTCAACCTTGACGTAGGGTTCTTCGATTTGCTCCCGGTTTCCGGCGGGGGGCAACTGACTGGGATTGTCGATCTCAAAGACCTCTCCAGCCGTCGTGGTAATGCGGTAAATCACAGAGGGGGCCGTTGTAATCAAATCGAGGTTATACTCCCGCTCTAGACGCTCCTGGACGATTTCCATGTGCAGCAGGCCGAGGAAGCCGCAGCGGAAGCCAAACCCCATCGCACTGGAGGTTTCCGGTTCGTAGTTGAGGGCGGCATCGCTGAGTTTGAGTTTTTCTAGCGCATCGCGCAAGTCTTCGTACTGTTCCGAGTCAGTGGGAAACAGACCGCAGAAAACCATCGGTTTGGCTTCAGTGTAGCCGGGAAGGGGTTCGTCCGCTGGCGTGCCAGCGAGGGTAATGGTATCGCCAACGCGGGCATCTTCGACGGCTTTAATCGCAGCGGCAAAATATCCTACCTCGCCAGCGTGGAGGCTTTCGACGCGAATTTGGTTGGGAGAGAGAACGCCGAGTTCGTCGATTTCGTATTCTTTCCCCGAAGCCATCAACCGGACGAGATCGCCTTCTTTGAGCGTGCCGTCAACGACGCGGAAATAGACGATTACGCCGCGATAGGGGTCGTAGTAACTGTCAAAGATTAAGGCCCGCAGCGGCTTTTCTACTGTGTCTGGGGGAGGGGGGACGAGATGGACGATGGATTCGAGAATTTCATCAATGCCTTTTCCTTGCTTGGCCGAGGCTAAAATAGCTCCGCTGCAATCGAGACCCACCACCTCTTCAATTTCTTCGAGGACGCGATCGGGTTCGGCCCCTGGCAGGTCAATTTTATTGAGGACGGGAATAATTTCGAGGTCGTGTTCGAGGGCGAGGTAAACGTTGGCGAGGGTTTGCGCTTCCACGCCTTGGGAGGCATCGACAACAAGCAATGCGCCTTCGCAGGCGACGAGCGATCGCGACACTTCATAGGAAAAATCGACGTGACCCGGCGTATCGATCAAATTGAGAACGTAGTCTTCGCCATCCGTACCCTTGTAGTTCATGCGCGCGGCCTGCAACTTAATCGTAATGCCTCGCTCTCGCTCCAAATCCATATTGTCGAGAAATTGCTCTTTCATTTGCCGCTGTTCCACCGTCCCCGTCACCTGCAACAAGCGATCGGCCAGGGTTGACTTGCCGTGGTCGATGTGGGCAATGATGGAAAAGTTGCGGATGCGGGAGACAGGAGCGTCAGTCATGGCAATCTCAGGTGCGGTATGCAAAGAGCAAAAGAACTTAATGTATTGTAATGTTCTCTCGGTTGGGTTTGCGAATTTTCGCGCTATTCATCCAGCCATCCGCTCCGAACCTCGCCGCGTTGATTGGCTTGCCAAATCCAGTTTCGGGCAATATCCAAACAAGTGAGCCAACCCTCGCCATAGGCCCAAGTATCAATGCAGATAGCATGGCCGAGATCAGCCGGTTTTCCATTTTTTTGGCTGGTGTGGCCGCACACCATTATTTTTCCAGAGTCGTGGGGGGCGCAATCGTAAAATCGCTCCCAAAACAGCGTATGTTTGGACTGCTCTGCAAGTGGGCGCTCGGGTTCGGCGTTGGCGTGGACGAAAAAATGCGTCTCGGTTTCCCACCAGTCAGTGCAGGTGTTTTCGATAAAGTCCCAATGTTCGGGCGGAATGAGGCTGAGGTGAGGACTCCAGCCGGGTGAGGTGTAAGAGTCTAAGGTTTCCGCTCCTCCCACATTGAGCCACAGTACCTCATCATGGCGCGATCGCCTCTCGCGTGCGGCAAGCATCATTAGTTCGTGGTTGCCTCGCAGTGCGACGAGCTGGCCGCGTCGATCTAAAGTGATGAGTCGTTCGAGGATGCCTTTAGAGTCCGGGCCGCGATCGACATAATCGCCAAGCGTAACGAGGAGATCGTTGGGTTGCAAGGCGATCGCGCCCAACAGCGCATCGAAAGCGATCGAACAGCCGTGAATATCGCCGATGGCCAGGAGGCGACGATCGGGCGCATTGCGATGGAGATCTCCCTTATTCATCTTCCCTTACGTCGGAATTTCCCAGAAAAACTTCCGTGGCGTGCAAGATAATATCGAGGCGAAAATCTTCAGCCAACGCTTGCAGCATTTGAGCGAGAGTCTCTCGCTCAGGTGGAATTTCGCTCAGAAGTTGGCACACCGCTTGCTCGTTAACCTCGCTAGCTGCTTGCTGGAGTTTCATCACCCAGGTTGGGGGAATGCCGATGAATTGCTCTTGCCAAAAAGAGTCCGGGCGTTTCGCGATCGCCAATCGTCCAATACCGCTATCGGTCAGAGATCGCGGCATTTCCTCATAGATATAGGTAACCCCCAGATGCTCGCTCATCTTCTCAAAGAGCAGATCTTCTGTAAAAGGTTTGCGGATAAAATCATCCGATCCCGCTGCTAAAATTTCTCCTCGCCGCTCCTCAAAAGCACTAGCCGTCAGCGCAATAATAATTGTTTTACCCTTCTCTCCTCGCGCTTCTTCTCTCGCTCGAATCTCTTGAGTGGCTTCTAACCCTCCCATCACGGGCATTCTCGTATCCATCCAAATCAGATCGGGCTGCCAGTGTTGCCATACCTCAATACCTTCGCGACCATGGGCAGCCTCCTTCACCTGAAAACCGATGGGTTCTAGCAATTTCAGCAGCAGAAGGCGATTTTCCTCCGTGTCATCAACGATGAGAATTCGATAGGTTTTTCGATCGGGTTTTAACTGGGCAACTCGACGAGTTAAACGGGACGCAATTTGCAACCCATCAGCCCGATCGGCTTCTAGCTGAAGGTCAAAGGTTGTTCCTTGCCCCACAACGCTTTCAACCGTAATGTCTCCTCCCATTATCTGCGCGAACTTTTGGGTAATGGTTAACCCCAAACCTGTTCCTTCGGCTGACTTCACGCCAGATGAGGTTTGGACAAAAGCATCGAATAACCCATCCATTTCTGAGGAAGCGATTCCCGGGCCGGTGTCCCGAACTGAAAACAAAAGTTTGAGCCTCGATCCGCGTGCTGTTTGCTCCATTGGCCGAACTTGCAGCACCACCGAGCCATAGGAGGTAAATTTGATCGCATTGCCGACGAGATTAATCAAACACCCTCGCAATTTTTGCGCGTCGATTTTGATGTATTGAGGGACATCGGGCGAGACGGTAAAGCGCAACTCTAAATCTTTTTGATCGGCTCTAATTTGAAACAGTTCTTCGAGATTGTCAAGCAGGCGATAAAGATCGATTGTTCTAGGATTAAAGTTCATCAACCCTGCTTCAATTTTTGACAAATCTAAAACATCGTCAATTAATTCTAGTAAATGGTCGCCACTGCGTTCAATAATTCTCAAATATTCCTGCTGCTCGAAACTGCGATCGGGGTCGCGTCTCAGCACCTGTGTAAATCCTAAAATTGCATTGAGCGGCGTGCGAAGTTCGTGGCTCATATTGGCCAAGAATTGGCTTTTGGCTTGAGATGCAGATTCTGCTGCTTCTTCTGCTTTTTTGCGTTCTATAATTTCTTTCTGTAGCTGGTTGTTTTGATTTTTGAGTTGTTTTTGCAAGCGCTTTATTGTGAGTTGATGTTCGATTCTCGCTAAGACTTCTTCGACTTGAAAAGGCTTGGTAATGTAGTCTACTCCTCCAACCTTAAAGGCTTTGACTTTATCGATAACTTCATCTAAGGCGCTAATAAAAATGACCGGAATTTCTGGAGTTTCAGGTGCTTCTTTTAGCTCTCTGCAAACTGTGTAACCATCCATCCCTGGCATTTTAATATCCAATAAAATGAGATCTGGTGGAGAAGAGCGTGCCGTTCTAATTGCCATTGTTCCCTTGGCAGCACCTCGAATTTTATAACCTTGTTGTGATAAGGTATTTGATAAAAGTTGCAAGCTCTCCAAGGAGTCATCAACAATTAAAATATTACCTTTGCTCTCGTCCATTTTTATTTATTTTATACACACTAATTTTAGTCTTTACCTTGATTGTTTTCAATTAAATCGAGAATTTTATCGCAGCGAAAGTTATTAGCCCAATTCTCAATTGTTTGGCTAAGACTCGCTCGATTGGTGGGGACTTGTTCGAGGAGATTGAAAATCCAATCGTTGTCGATTAGGTTCGCGGCTTGATACAGTTGCTCAATCCATTCAGCCGGCATGGCGGCTAGGGAAGATTGCAAGGATTCATCAGAGCTGACAGGTTCGGGAGTGGGGGAGGCGATCGCTTCGTAAATGTAGCGCACGCCTAGGTATTGAGCGATTTTGTCAAAGACGATCTGCTCTCGAAAGGGCTTGCGGACAAAATCATCGCAGCCGGCGGAGGCAATGACGGCTTCTTCATCTTCTAAGGTACTCGCTGTGAGGGCAATAATGGCAGTTGCCTGACCCCGCAGGTGAGCTTTGATACTTTTGGTTGCTTCGTAGCCGTCCATCACCGGCATTCGCATATCCATCCAGATTAGGTGCGGTTCCCAGGCTTCCCAAATTTCGACGGCTTCTTTGCCGTTACTGGCTTCTTGCAGATCGAAGCCGAGGGGAACCAAGAGCTTGGTTAAAAGCTGGCGGTTGTAGTGCTTGTCATCGACGACGAGAATGCGATAGCTCGGCTGGCCGGGTTGAAGGGCAACGATGCGGTGAGTGGGTTGTTGTGGGGCATCGATCTCTTCCGGCGCGATCGCGCGCGCTTTGATGTTAAATCGGAAGACTGTTCCCTTGCCAACAGTGCTGCTGACGGTCATTTTCCCTCCCATCAATTGGACGAAGTTGCGGCTGATCGGCAAGCCCAAACCCGTTCCTTCCTGAGACTGGCGGCCGCTTTGCGCTTGCACAAAGGCTTCAAAAATACTGTCGAGTTCTTCGGGGGCAATTCCGACACCGGTGTCTTCTACCTCAAATTTTAGGGTGTGGGGTGTGGGGAATTGGGGAGTTGGGGAGAGAGATTGGTTAGACGTTTGAACCCCGAACCCCGTAGCTTGCTTCTGCGTAGCAGTACTCTGAATTCTGAACTCTGAACTCTGAACTCTTAGAGTCACATGACCTTTATCCGTAAATTTGATGGCGTTGCTGAGAAGGTTAATGAGGACTTGGCGGAGTTTGATGCGATCGCTGCAGATATATCGAGGCACGTTCGGATCGCGCTGGAAGCGAAACTGTAAGTCTTTTTCGTCAGCTTTGAGTTGCAACATATCCTCCAGGTCTTCTAGCATTTGGTGGAGGTCGAAATCGGTTTCGTTGAGGGTCGCTCGCCGAGCTTCAATTTTTGAGAGATCGAGGACTTGATTGATCAAAGCAAGCAGATGCTCGCCACTGCGAGAGATGATGCTGACGTTTTCCCGCTGTTCGGGGTTTAGGGTTTTGCTGCGCGTCAGCAGTTGGGCAAAGCCAAGGATGGCATTCATGGGCGATCGCAGCTCGTGGCTCATATTGGCCAAGAACCGACTCTTTGCTTGGTTCGCTGCTTCGGCTGCTTCCTTGGCTTCCTGGAGAGCAATTTCTGTTTGCTTGCGTTGGGTTATGTTGCGCGCCACCCAGATCGCCGAGTTGTTGGGTAAGGGGGAGATGCTAGCGGCAAACCAGACTTCTTGAGGTGGAGAGGCAATGCTGCTGTTTTCAAGAACAATACTGTAGTCGAACGTCACCGTCTGTTTCCCCGCCAGCGCCTGCTGGATCTGACTCAACCAAGTTTCATCGTGAAAAAGGCGATCGATGGTTAAACTCAGCAAATAGCTCTCCCGGCTGGCCGCAGACCCAAAATTGGTGGGGGCCACTTCGATATTATGTTGCTCGTCGATCAGCATCACAATATCCGTCATCGCCTCAAAGACTGCCCGCATCTTTTGCTCGGAGGTACTCAGTTTATCTTGCAGCAGCCGCTGTTGGGTGATGTCGCGGGCGACCCAAATAACCCGCTCGTCACCGAGGGGAGAAATGCTACCGGCGTACCAAATGATGCGATCGCCGAGATCGAGACTGTACTCGCACTGAACGGATTTCTGAGTTCTGAGGACTTGTTGGATATAGCCCATCAATTCGTTAGCTTGCGGCGGCGGCCAAAGGTTGCGGATGGTTTTGCCAATCAGCACGTTTTGAATGTCGCGCGATCGCTCTGCTCGAGTCTGCACGACTTCGAGAAAACCCCCTCCACCATCCAAAATGATGACCGTATCGGTCATCGAAGCAAATAGGGCTTTCATCTCCGCTTCAATTTGTTTGTGCTGAACGACAACGCCGAGTTGATTGGAAACAGCAGCAATTAAGTTGGCTAAGCGCTGGTCTTGCGATCGCGCCGCTTCCATAAAAAAGACCAGAACTGCCAGAAAGGGGAAAGGCGACGAACGGGCCAGACGAGCAGCCATCGAAACGAGGGGGCGATCGCCGCTCTCTATTTGGGATTCTCCGGGGGCCAAAATTGGGACGACAAAGGCCGCGCTGAAGCCGCAGTCGGCAGCGAGTTCCAGACGGAGGAACGGATCGTCTCGCTCGTCAGCGATCTCCGAGATCCACTGTGGTTGTCGTTGTTTGAGAGCGCGTCCGGGCAACTCCTCGTCCATGAGGAAGGTTAAGGCTTGACTGTACTGCCGAAAGCGCTCGATTTCGGCAAGGCGGTCGGCACTCAGGCCTTGGCGATCGCAGTACCAACTGGGACTGCATTCGAGGGTAACTCCGCCAATGGAAGGAATCCAAGCTTCGCCGTAAATCCAGCCTGTGGTGCGGCCGATCCGCGCGATCGCCACCTCTAGCGCGCGATCGAAATCAGGGGCCGCCCCGATCGCTTGACTAATTGAGACCAGCAAATTGAGTTCTTCCTCTGCCTGCTGGCGATCGATAATCTCTTGCTGGAGTTGAGCATTCGCCAAACTCAGTTCGGCAGTACGCTCGGCCACTTTTTGTTCGAGAGAAGCATTTAACTGTTTGAGCGCCTCATTTTGCTCTGCCAGTTGGCGATCGCGCTGGTAACTGCGGAGGGCTTCCTTCACAGTTAGGGTCAAGTCCGTTGCATCCCAAGGTTTGGCAATGTAGCGGTACAGATTAGCCGCATTGACCGCATTCCCCACCGCTTCCACATTGGCCTGTCCGGTCAACAGCACTTTCAGCATTTGAGGAAAGCGAGTATGGAGCCGTACGAGCAGTTCGTCCCCCTTCATCCCCGGCATAATTTGGTCGGAAATAATCAAAGCAATTTCCAGACCTTCTGCTCGTAATTCGTCAATAATTTCTAAAGCTTCTTCTCCACTTTGGGCAATTTCAATGGTGTAGCCATGACCAAGACTGCGTTTGAGTTGTTCTTTGAGGCTCTCGAGAACAACTAGCTCATCATCAACGCAGAGAATAGCACTGGTACTCATTGAGCATTAAGCATTAAACATTGAACATTAAACATTGAGCATTGAATATTAAACATCAATCCAACAATGCTGATAATTCTAGGGAAGACTTTCTCAATCGCGTCCGGACATTTGCGTCAACTCAATAATGAGGTCGCAGCGAAAGCTGTTCACCAAGTCTACTAGACTATCAATTAAGTGGGTTTCCGCGTTTGGGATCTCTTCAACTAAGGCTAAAACTTGCTGGTCGTCAATTTCAATCGCCGCTTGGTGAAGGCGCTCGATCCATTCGGCCGGCATTTGCTGAATCCGAGCTTGAAGCGATTCGGTTTGAGCGCGTGAGAGGTGCAAAGTATCCGTGACATGAGGAGCGTGGGGGGGCAAGGTGTCTTCGTAGCAATAGTCGAGATTTAAGCGATCGGCAAGTTTGGCAAACAAAATCTCTTGGCGAAAGGGCTTGCAGATGAAATCGTCGCAACCGCTCGCCAGCATGACCTGCTGTTCTTCCGCAAAAGCGCTAGCCGTCAGCGCAATAATCGGAGTTTCCCGGCCCTGGGGCGTTGACTTAATTTTTTGAGTCGCCTCATAGCCGTCCATCACGGGCATCCGCATATCCATCAGAATCAGGTTGGGCTGCCAAAGCTGCCAAAGCTCTAAGGCTTCTTTGCCATTTTCCGCCACTTTCACCTGAAATCCCAGCGGTTCTAGGAGTTTGACAATCAGTTGGCGGTTTTCTTCAACATCTTCAACCACGAGGATCGAAGCAGCGCGATCGCCCGCCAAACCCACAATACGCTTTAACGGCACATCGCGCTCTCTCGCGGCTGAGGGAGGGTCGGTTTCTGGAACCGAATCGGCCCGAATCTCAAAACTAAATGTAGAACCACAACCGAGCTGAGATCGCGCGGTAATTTCTCCCCCCATCAAATGCACAAACTCCTGACTGATGGGCAACCCCAGCCCCGTTCCTTCCATTGATTGTCGTCCGGTCTCCGTTTGTACGAAGGGATCGAAGAGGTTGTCAATTTCTTCTGGCGCAATCCCCTGACCGGTATCTTCGATTTCAAAGCAGAGGATGTGAGTTTTGGGCCGTTCGGATGCAGGAGAGGGAGAAGAGACCGTAACGCTTTCGGCTAGGGGAAGGGCGAAGGGGGAGGGGAAGTCGCGTCCTTTTTTGCTGAATTCGATCGCTTGCTTCTGGGAAGGAGGACTCTGAATTCTAAGTGCTGAATTCCGAATCCTCAAAATCACTTGACCTTCCAGGGTAAATTTAATGGCATTACCCAGAAGGTTGAGCAAGACTTGCCGCAGCTTGCTTTCATCGCTGTAGATGTATTGAGGCAAGTTTGGGTCGCAGTCGAAAATAAATTGTAGCCCCTTGCGAGTTGCCTTAAGCTGTAACATTTCGTGCAGGTCGTCAAGCAAGCGGTGTAAGTTGAAGTTCTTGGGGTTCAAGACAAGTTGTCCGGCTTCAATTTTTGCGAGATCGAGGATGTCATTAATCAGGGAGAGGAGATGCTCGCCACTGCGATTGATAATGCTGATATTTTCTCGCTGCTTTACCGTTAAAGAGGTTTCGTACGCCAGAATTTGGCTAAAACCGAGGATGGCGTTGAGAGGCGTTCGCAGTTCGTGGCTCATCGAGGCGAGAAATTGGCTCTTAGCGCGATTGGCCACTTCCGCCGCTTGCTTAGCATGGCGCAATTCGGCAGTGCGATCGCTCACTTTCTGTTCTAAAGAAGAGTTCAAATGTTCTAGCTCCCGATTGACCTGTCGCAAGGCTTCGTTTTGTTCGGCTAATTTCAGCTCTTGGTCGTAGCACCGCAACGCTTCTGTCACCGTCAGCAAGAGATCCGTTTCATCCCACGGCTTGGTAATATAGCGATACAAATTCGCGTTGTTGACCGCATTGCCCACAGCATTCGCGCTAGCCTGTCCGGTAAGCATAATTTTCAGTGTATTGGGAGCGCGACGGTGAATCTCAATCAGAAGTTCGTCACCTTTCATGTCGGGCATCAGTTCATCGGAGATAATCAGCGGAATGTTGAGTCCATCCGCCGTCAGCTCCTCAAAAACGGCCAAAGCCTCCCGCCCGCTGCTCGCGACTTCGATATAGTATTCTTTGCTCAAGTACCGCTTGAGTTGTTCTTTCAGGCTGGTTAATACCACTAACTCGTCATCGACGCATAAAATTGCCTGTTTGCCCATGCCTTTAGTATCGCTTGATTTAAATTGGCAAAAAAACCTTGAAGGTTGTGCATCCGACTTGGCTGTCGACTTCAATCTTTCCTTCATGTTTTTCAACAATCTTGCGAGCAATATCTAAACCCAAACCACTGCCTTCTCCTGTCGGCTTAGTGGTAAAGAAAGGCTCGAAGATTTGCTCTTGGATGTTTGCGGGAATGCCACAACCGGTATCGGTAATTTGGATGGTCATCAAATTAATTTCGGGCGCGATGGCTTCGCCGACCTCTCGGTACGCATCGCGTTTCAGGACAGCAATCGCAATTTTTAATGTCCCTTTCCCCTCCATTGCGTGAATGGCATTATGCACCAAATTCGTCCAAACTTGAGCGAGTTCGTCTGGATAAGCCAAAAGCTGAGGTAAGGGGTCTTGATAGTCCCGAACCACTTCAATACCCCGTTTTAGTTGATTTTTGTACAACTCCAACACGGTTTCTAGTCCTTCAACAATGTCGATTTGTCGTTTTTCGCCGCTATAGTCATAGTGAGAATAGCTCTTGAGGGCAAAGACAATTTTCGCCACTCGCTCAATGGCCGTGAGAATGTTGTTGTTATTAATTTTTAGGCTAACAATATTATAAGCAAGGGATAAAATCCAATCGATGTTTGAGGATTTGAGGAAACCGATAAAGGGATCGAGCGATCCGTCAAAACCCATATCGATGAGGGTATCGGCTATGTCTCTCGCCTCCTCGATCTCCTGCTGTTGAAGTTGCCTCGCAAGCTCCCGCTTGCGCGATCGCATCTCCTCAGAACTCAGAGAAATGGTGCTGTCGAGCGATCGCGCCACCAAGGCAAAAAAATCGGTTTGCTGCACGTCCGAGAGCCGCTCGAACAATTGAGGCAATTCGCCCAAAGATTCTTCCAGAGCTTTGGAACTGTTGCTCGCAGAAGCTTGAATTGCCCCCAACGGCGTGTTAATTTCATGGGCAATTCCCGCCACCAGCTTCCCCAGAGAGGCCATTTTTTCCGATTGAATCAGTTGGTTTTGCGTCGCTTGCAGTTGTTCGATCGTCTGGATGAGATCTTGATTTCTCGCGTGCAAGCGTCTTTGCAACAAGCAGTTTTCGAGATGGGTTTCCACGCGAGCCAACACTTCTTCGGCTTGAAACGGCTTGGTAATATAGTCAACGCCACCAATGCGAAAGGCTTTCAGCTTATCAAAGACCTGGTCGAGAGCGCTGATAAAGATCACCGGAATTTTGCGAGTTTGCTCGTCCGCCTTCAGTGCTTCGCACACCTCATACCCATCCATCTCCGGCATCATAATATCGAGCAAAACCAAATCGGGAGGAGACGCATGAATGCCAGACAGCGCTAACTTTCCGCTGGGAACTGCCCGCACTTTGTACCCTTTCTGGCTCAACAAACCCACCAGGAGCCGCAAATTAGCAGGCGTGTCATCGACGACTAAAATATTACCTTTCTCGTGGGGGGAGGGAGCTGGATTCATGTCAATCGTTCTAGGTGCTTGGGGCAATAAGTCTTAAGAGTTTGTCAAATTCAAACCGATCGACACAATCTTGAATCACATCGGCAAGCTCCAAGTTTTGGGTGCGAATTTTTTCAATGATAGTCGCAATTAAGTCCAAATCTCCTTGAGGGAGTGCTTGGCTAAGCTGGGCAATCCATTCGGCTGGGAGCGCTTGGAAGGATGACGGCTGAAGGAGTGCAGGAGCTAGCGCGTTATCTTGAGTTGCGGTTTCTGGTTCTGTGCAGACATAGCGCGCGCCAATGTGTTTTTGGATCGCGTTAAAAATTTCCTCCTCGCGGAAGGGTTTGCGCCGAAAATCGTCGCAGCCGGCCGAGAGCGTTACGGCTTTCTCCTCTTCCAAGACGCTCGCCGTCAGAGCGATAATGGCCGTGGCATTTCCTTTCGTGGTCGCTTTAATCCGCTGCGTGGCTTCATAGCCGTCCATCACGGGCATTCTCATATCCATAAAAATGAGATGGGGGTTCCACTCATCCCAAATTTCCACCGCTTCTCGGCCATTTGCCGCTTCTCTGAGTTCAAAACCGATGGGACCGAGGAGTTTAATGAGCAGTTGGCGATTGATGGGTTTGTCATCGACGATCAGGATACGATAGCGCGGCTGGTCGGGTTCGAGAGCAATGACTTGACGTTGAGATTGGTAACTTTCCACTTCGCTCGCATCGGCGACGGCGACCTGAATGTCGAACAGGAAGGTTGTCCCTTGTCCAACGGTGCTGCGAACCGCCATCTCTCCCCCCATCAGTTGAACGAACTTGCGGCTGATGGGCAGTCCCAAACCCGTTCCTTCTTGAGATTCTTTACCCGTTTGCGTTTGCACAAACGCTTCAAAAAGTTGCGCCAACTCTTCTGCTGCGATTCCGGCCCCGGTGTCTTCGACCTCAAATTTTAGGATGTGGGGTTTGGGGTTTGGGGTGTCGGGGGGATGGGGAGATGGGGAGATGGGGAATTCTGAATTCTGAACTCTCAAAATCACTTGCCCTTCCAGGGTAAATTTCAGGGCGTTATTGAGGAGGTTAATCAGGACTTGACGAAGTTTAACCTGATCGGTGCGGATAAAGCGGGGAAGGTCGAGCGATCGCTCGAAGATGAGCTGCAATTGCTTTTCCTCCGCCTTGAACTGAAACATATCTTCTAGGTCATCAAGCAGGCGGTGAAGATCGAAACTCTTTTCGTTTAGGGTAATGCGCCCAGCTTCAATTTTTGAGAGGTCGAGAACCTGGTTGATCAGGGTCAGGAGATGTTCGCCGCTGCGAGTGATAATGCTGACGTTTTCTTGCTGGTCGGGCGTTAGGGTTTGGGAACGAGTGAGGAGTTGAGCGAAGCCGATAATGGCGTTGAGGGGCGTTCGCAGTTCGTGGCTCATGTTCGCCAGAAAGCTGCTCTTGGCTTGGTTGGCCGCATCGGCAGCTTCTTTCGCTGTGGCGAGTTCGGCGGTGCGCTCTTCCACTCGCTGTTCTAGGGTGGTGAAGGATTCTTGGAGCTGTCCCGCCATTTGGTTAAAGGAAGTTGCGAGTTGCCCAACCTCATCTGCTCGTTGCAGTTGAACGGTTTTGTTCCACTTCCCCTTGGCGATTTCTCTAGCTGCGTCGTTGAGACGGAGAATGGGGCGAATCACCCAGCGGGCGGTGAAAATACCAACGATGAGAGCGAGGAGGAGGGCAGCGAGACACAGGGAAATGGTGGTGCGGGTGTTGGCGTTGACTCGTTCCATAAAGTCTGCTTCGGGAACGACGACAACAATTAACCAGTTTAAACCGCGAGCATTTTGAAACGGGGTGACTTGTAGGAAGTGACGCTGGCGATCGCGCTGAAACTGAAGTTGGGTTGTGGTTTGAATTTGACTTAATTCCCCAAAGTTTTCGATTAAATATTGAGTGGCCTCTTGGGTAAAGTCATCGCGACTGGCGATCGCGCTGATACGTTCGGCCTCTTCCTTCTCGACGCTGAAGAGCGGTTCGAGATGGGAACTAGCCACCAACAGTCCGGTGGGTTCGATGATAAAGGTTTGTCCGGTTTTGCCAATCCGAAGGCTGTTCAGGAATTCGCTGATTTCGGCGAGGAGAATATCGGTGCCAATCACCCCAAGGAGGGCGCGATCGCGATCGTAAACCGGTTGGGAAGCTGTAATACCCAGCTTGCCGGTGCTAAACATGACATAAATTGGAGTCCACACCGTTTCCCCGGCTGCGACCGCTTTTTTGTACCAGGGACGAACTTTGGGGTTATAGTCGGGACGGGAAGCCTGCAGTTCGGCGCGATCGCCTCTCTCGTTGGTTGCGTAGGTATTAAACGCATTATTGGTCGTGCGATCGGCAATTTTCACCACAAGGTCGCCCTCTGCCGATCTCCCAGCACCGACGTATTCAGCCTGCTCAGTCCCAAACTGAATGGTATTGATGGAAGGAATTGAGTGAATTTGCTGCCACAACAGCCGTTCGACGGCCGGGAGGTCGTCTAGGGTGACATAACCGAGATCGAGCGCATCAATCCCCGTTTGATTGGCATATTGGGGAATGCTGAGGTAGTTGTCCAGGCGTTCTTCGATGCGATCGCCCACTTCCGCCATTAACTGATTGGCCAAATCTTCAACTGCTCTTTGTCCGTTGCGGAAAGAAAGATATCCCACCAACCCGACTGCGGCCAGGAGTTGAAGGGTAAAGGGTGCAATCAAAACCATCCGCAGGGGAACTTTGCTCGAAAGCTTCGCTACCACGGAGTTAATAGAGCGGGTGACCATTAGTGGAAGGGGTTAAGAGAGCGATCGAAACTACTTCTAGCTTAGAGCAGAGTCGCTCCTCGCGCCCCAAGCATTAATTTTCAATACTCTTGGGAACTGGTGCCGACTCTCAAGGTTTCACATCGGCGATCGCGCCGGAGCGACAAGCGACTCTACTTCTCCAATGTTTCTAACATAGACTTTCGATGTAAAGCACTGTGGGGAAGCACTCGCAGCACTTCCTCGACGGTGGTCGCGCCTGACGCAACTTTTTCGAGAGCGGCTAGGCGGAACGAGGTAAAGTTAATTTTACGCAAGTAGCGGTGTAGCTGAGTCATGGTTCCGTCGTAAATAATTTCCCTCACGGTGTCGTCAACTTCGAGCAGCTCAACAATGGCTTCTCGCCCCAAATAGCCCGAATCAAAGCAGCGCTGACAGCCCCGACCTTTACGCCACTTAGCAACTCCTAGGGTGTCTGGCGTAGCGCCCAACGCTTTTAAATCTGCCTCAGTTGCTCGGTAAGGCTCCCAACAGTGGGGACAAACCCGGCGAACTAAACGCTGGGCGACAATACCGAGGAGCGCATCGCTAATTAACCCCGGATCGGGGCCGATGTCTTTGATGCGGGGAATGGCTCCGGCCGCATCGTTAGTGTGTAGGGTTGTGAGGACGAGGTGGCCGGTGAGAGCGGCTCTGACAGCTGTTTCCGCCGTTTCGCGATCGCGGATTTCCCCCACCATAATAATGTCGGGATCTTGTCGCAAAATGGCTCGCATCCCGGCTGCAAACGTCATCCCCGCCGCTTCATTCACTTGGGTCTGCGTAATGCGAGGCAGAATATACTCCACCGGATCTTCGACGGTGACGAGATTGACGTGTTCGGTCGCGATCGCCTGCAAGCTGGTATAGAGCGTACTGGTTTTCCCCGACCCGGTGGGGCCGGTAAAGATAATCATCCCTTGCGGTTGTCGCAACCAACTCTTATATAACGTCAGGGTGCGAGGCGAGAACCCCAAATCGTCAATGACCTTAAACGGGTTTTCCCTCGGTAGCAAGCGAATAACCGCTTTCTCGCCACCCATACAAGGGAGAGTGCTGACGCGCATGTCCATTCCCAACTCCACCTGTTCCCCCGTCGCATATTGCTCGCCAATGCGTCCATCTTGAGGGCGGCGACTTTCGGCAATATTAATTTCTGACATGACTTTCAATGCCACGATCGTGCGACGGCTAATCTCTAGGGGGAGTTGGGTGATGTCTCGCAACACGCCGTCGATTCGGTAGCGGACTCTCAACCCTTCTTGAGTGGGTTCGAGATGAATGTCGCTGGCCCGATTTCGCAGGGCCCCGGAAATCAGGGTTTTAATCCGTCCGATCTGATCGACCGCTTTCGCCAGGTACAACTCTGTGGTTTCGCTGATGTCTTCTTGTTCGAGCTGTCCGGTCAGGGGGTTCACCAACGGTGTGGCGTTGATATGTTGGGGGTTGTAGTTAGTGGCGTAGTACCAGTTGTTGTAGCTTTTTTCGGCGATGGGGATGGTTTGAATCTCTGCGAGAGTGCGATCGCGCATCATCCGTTTTTCGGCGGCCGAGACTTTGATGGGACTTCCCAGATAAAAACAGTTTTGCCAGAGAATCAGCGGCACAACGGGGGGAAGGAGATTGCGATCGGGAAATTCTCGAAAAAAGCGACTGCTGACTTCTCGGTCGAGGAGGGACAGGTTGACAATGCCGCTGTCGTCAATCAGCATTTGCAGGGCCTGTTCGCAGGAAATGAGGCGATTTCTCAGTTGTTGCCAGGCTGAGGGACTTTTAGCGAGGTTTGGCATTGTGCGATCGCGCGTGAGGAACTTTCTCTAACCTAGCATTGGGGAATGGCACAACTTGGACGGTTGCAGAATGTTTCAAGCCGTAGGGGCGAGGTCACCTCGCCCCTACTTCCCCTCCCGACTCCCTATTTCTGAGAGATTTGTGTGACAACTCAAATCAGACTGCTCTACAGGCTAGGGGAAATTAGAATTGGGGCGATTGGGAACTCCAACTTGACGGGTTCCGGGAGCATTAATCGGATTATTGTTGGGAAAAGCGGGGTTGCTTGAGGGTTGACTATTGAGCGGGGAATTGACCGTTCCGTTATTGTTGAGAAACGTTTGGTTATTAAAAGGTTGCTGCGATCGCGCGGTGGTGTTGGGCGTGTTGAGATTATTCGCTGGCGTACACCCCGTACTGCCTCGACTGCGTAAATAAGCGCAGTTCACTGGCGCGTCCGTCACCTCAAGATTGCCACCGCGCGGACGAATTGGAGTCAGTCCATAGGGGGTTTGCTGCCAGCGAGAATTGCCGCGCTGTTCTAGCGAGGTGCCTCTGGGGAGAACGACAGAATTACTGGCTGTTCCCTGGCTGGCAATTGAGCCACTGACCGCCGTTCCGGCTTGGGACGTTCCCGGCGCGGGGAGAGAATAGCCGCCAACTCCCGGTTGAATGGGATAGGAAAACGGAAGCGATCGCGAGGATCTCAAGGGGGATTGTCCGGACAAGTTTCTGCGAGGCAACCCCGATGCTTGAGTCCCAGAGTTGGGCGTTTGCACTTGAGGTTGAGTCGAAACAATTTCCGCACCGCCAAATCGGTCGAGTGCTTGTTGTAGGGGACTCTCAACCGCTGAATTGGAAGGATTTTGGTTCTTGTGCGAGAGTTGCTTTTGCAATTCAAGGACTGCTGGGGTGAAAGGATTGTCAGCTTGGGAATTGGCTTGCTGCGGAGAACCAGAATTGGACGATCGTTGCCCCTCACCGGAGGGTTGAACTTGGCGATCGGGAGGCGTTGGCAGCGATCCGTTGATGGGAACTTGATTGACCAAGACGGAGAGATCCCCGGTTTCTGCGACAGCGGAGAGCCGATCGAGATCGAGATCGGCGCGGGTCACGGGACTGTTGGGATCGACCGTCACAGCTTTTCCCGTGCGAGCCGAGCGAGCCGCTGTCGCTTCTAGCCATTCTGGATGGCTCAAATAGGCCCAGACTGCTGTCACGGTCAACGGTACGAGGAGTCCCGGAATCCAAACAATTGGCCGTCGGGCAAACTCGAAGAGTGCCTTGACATCTTTGAGCAGTGTTTCAACAGGGGAAGAGGACATGACTTAGATCTCCCAACAAGTTCAAGAAAGCAGTTTGCATCAGCAGCGATCGCCTGACAGTTGGTGCTTTCCCCTTCACTGTAGCCTAGTTTTCTCGATTTCGACTGCTTACTTCGCAGAGCTGGTTAACAGCCAAATCCCAATGGCAAAACCGAATAAGTTCGCCAGCCAACCAGCGACGAAAGGCGGCAAAACACCCACTGTTCCCATCGCATTGGCGACAAAATTGAGGACATAGTAGCTGAATACAACAATGACGGCAACGCCAAAACTCGTCGCTCTTGCCCGATTTTGCGGTCGAGTGCCAATGGCTGCACCGATCAGACAGAAGACGACGCAGACAAACGGAAAGGCGATCGCGCGATGAATGCGAGTTTGCAGTCGCCGCAAGGCCTTTTCATCATTCGCAACCCGCAAGACCTCCAGGTAATCCACAGCCTGAGCGATATTCATCTCCGATTGATCGAGATTTCGCTTCGCCAAGTCCAGAGGCGCTCTGGGCAGTTGCAGTTGCTGGCGCTCGAAGCGCAAAATATTGCGATAGGAGCCGTCAGGAGCGATGAGATAAATCGTACCATCCGTAAAATCCCAGCGATTGTCGCTGATATTCCAAGCCGCCGCTTTGGAGGTGACAATTTGATTCACTCCCTCTTGGGAGCGATCGAGGATGGTGAGTCCTTTCATCTGTCGGCCATCAAACTGTTCGGCGTAGAAGAGGCGGTTGAGAACTTTGCGCTTTTCGCCGCTGTCGTCTTCCACTTGCTTGTATTCGGGGTAGAAAATATTATTTTCCTGAAACGTGGGTTTCTCCTCCCCCAAGGCGCGTTCGAGGAGTACGGCAGCTTGGTAGTTGGCGGACTGAACGACGTACTCGTTAAAGAGAAAGGTCATCCCCGCCACCAAAAAGCTAAACAAAATTGCCGGAGCCACCACTCTGTAAATGCTCGCACCAATGCTCCGCAGGGCAATCAGTTCGCTTTGACTGGACAGGCGACTGTAACCCATTAAAGTGGCCAGCAAGACTGAGACGGGAAAGGAGTAAGCCACAAACTGCGGCATTTTGAGAAGAATGTATTTGATAGCGACGCTGAGGAGCAATCCATATTCGGTGATTTGCCGGACGATATCAAAGATTGTCCCGGCGGCTAAACCGAGGGAGGACAGCAAACCGACAATGAAAAAGAAGGGTAGGATAATCTCCGTCGCGATGTAGCGATCCATGAGGGAGAAGCCGAAGAATCTCGTTCCCAATCGTCTCGATTTATCTACTCCCATAGTGGTTGTTGGCCTGCCTTAGCGGTTGTATCGATAAAGGGAATTAGCCCTTGGCTACACTTGAAAATCTTCCCCTAAGTAATATTGCCTTACTAGGGGGTCGTTATAAAGCTCTCGATCGGTTCCAGAAGCGAGAATTTGTCCGTCGCGCATGATGTAAGCGCGATCGACAATGGCAAGGGTTTCTCGGACGTTGTGGTCGGTGATCAGGATACCCATGTTGCGATCGCGCAGGTGAGCGATCAGTTTTTGAATCTCAGATACCGCGATCGGATCGACTCCGGCAAAGGGTTCGTCTAACAGCAGAAAGTCCGGCCCCGCCTTCCCCACCGCCAGCGCTCTCGCCAGTTCTGTGCGCCGACGCTCTCCTCCCGACACTTGACCGCCTTTTGTCGCTGCCACCTGCTTGAGTCGAAACTCGTCGAGGAGTTGGTGGAGGCGAACTTCTCGCTCTGGACGAGGAAGGTTACTTTGCTCGAGCACCAGTTGAATGTTGTCTCGCACGCTGAGGTTGCGAAAAATACTGGCCTGCTGGGGCAGATATCCCAAACCGAGGCGGGCCCGCTGATTAATCGGCAAGCTGGAAATTTCGCGATCGTCGAGCAGTACGGTGCCGCGATCGGGTTTGACTAGCCCTGTTGCAATATAGAAGGTTGTGGTTTTACCCGCACCATTGGGGCCGAGCAAGCCCACAATTTCGCTGCGGGCAACGCTGAGATTGACGCGATTGACCACAGCTCGCTTGCCATAGGATTTGTGAATATTCTTTAAGCTCAGGGTCATTCACTGACGGGTGTTTTGAAGGCGGGTTTGGGATTAAATGGCGGCGCTGCGGGCGCTACGGGTGGCTCTGTTGGAGCTTCAGGGTCGGAGATAATATAAGTCGATTCGACTTGACGCTGGGGCTGAGGAACCGCCAGAAAGCGCCCCTCATCAATGAGGTAGGTCACGGTTTCGGCCCGAATGCTGTTCCCGCCCTGTTGCAACACGTAGACATTGCCGGTTAAAACAATCCGGTTTTCGCGGCTGAAGTATTGAGCTTGGGCGGAGGTTGCGGTCAGTTGCCGGGCGGGATAGTTAATTTGGACGTTTCCCGTCGCCGTGACAACGCCCGTTTGCTGGTTGGCTTCTTGAACGTCGGAACGGACGGTCATTGCGCGTCCGCTTCCCTTAGTTTGGGCCCGAACGGTTTCGATCGTGGGGACGAGAGCGATCGCGCCCAGAAGGAGGATGGAAACGAGCGAGAGCGATCGCCCTCGTCGGTTAGTTGGCTTGGGGGAAAGGAAAAGGGGCTTCATCATCAAACGAATGACTATCTTGAGTCAAAGGCTTCAATACCATAGTACTGTGCCTAGTTTAACAATCCGGTTGAATCTGGATTGAGATGGCCGCGATCGCGAGTTCCACAACGGATATTTGTTGGAGGACTGCGCCATAGCTGCAACAACAGGGAGTCGTCCGATCTCCCTCTTCTGTCAGACGGGGTTTAAAGCTTGATGTTTCTTGGGCTGAAACAACGCAAATTCGTAAAATTATTCGAGAGTGACAGAAGAAGGATCGAAATATTCCTCTACACAGGTATACTCGCGTTTTGTTCCCGAAAAGCGATCGTAGAGGGCCCGATGGCGAAGCAGCCCATACTCATCGTCTCGAACGTCGTACTGCTTCACCCACTCAATTAAGGTGGTCAACATCGCTTGTTGTTCTTGCAGAGAGGTAAATTTTTCGGGTTCCCACGGACGGCTGTAACAATGAGCGATGCAAGTCTCAATCCCCGGATTCAAAAATCGCAGTTCCGTACAGTAAGGTAAGGCAACTTCCACTAAATCCGCGTAGCACCCTTCAATAACCCACTGTTCGTTTTTCTTAATAAAAGCCAAGAGTAGCGCAATACTGTCGTCCAGCGGTTTCCTCTGCGGGCCGGGGTTCCAAGCAATTTCATCCAGGGATAAACGGGGAATGGCGCAATCGCCGATTAATGTCCGGGCCATCGTACTTTTTCCCGCACCCGCATTGCCTAAAAGGATTACTCTCATCGGACTCAAACCTCGAACCCTACGGCAAAATACAAGTTCCAGCAGCAACAGGAGTCACAGTACCCACGGGGGGGGCGGTTGTTCCCGTATTTACGGCAGGATTTTCAACCTGCAAAGTCGAAGTTCCTGCCAGGTTCGCAAAGAGATATGCGAAGGCAGGCACGCCAGAATTATCAGCCGTATTATTTTGTAGCTCCAAGCAAACCGTTGAATTGCTATCAGCCAGAGCGCCAAAACTGCCGCTTGGCAATGCTGCTCCCGCTCCCGCTCCCGTCCCCGTCATCTGGTTCAAGCGAACTCTCGCATCAATCCGAGATGTTCCAGCAAATGCTAGCGAGACGGGAGGATTAATACTCGCTGGATTCGCTGCAAGCGCAATTTTTGCATCTTGACTGTTGGTGACAATATTACTTTCAATAATCGTTTGTAGATTGCCGTTTGCCAGCGTCAGCAGTCCAATCCCAAACCCCCCGTTGCCGAAAGGAGGTACGCCGGGAGTTCGCGAAATGCCGTTCGCTGCAGTTCCGCTCGTTGCAATTGTATTTCCGATTATATTCATCGTCAGGTTCTGACTGCTGTTGTGCAAGAAAAGGATGCCATCGCCGCCAGAGTTAGTAATGCGATTGTTGGTAATCGTGCTGTTAAGAGTAGCCGTGTCTTGAACTTCTAGCTCAAGTCCTGAATTCCCGGAATCCGCGATCGTATTGTTATCGATTGTTAGCGTGAGGTTGCTATTACCAATTGCCTCAAAATCAATCGCATCGCCAGCCGCATCGGTGACTCGGTTAATCGTATTATTCGACACATTGGCAATCACCGTTGCCGAACCCGTGCCGCTGAGATCGACCCGCACGCCATCCGCGACTGAATCGTTAATCGTATTGCTGAGGACATTCAAATTCAGCGTTCCGGTGGTATTGGCAAGGAAGAAACCGCGTTGCGGCGAGTTGTTAACTGTATTCCCCGTAAAGTTCAGCGTCCCCGCCATATCCGCCGCATCCACTCCACTCGTTCCGGGGTTGGCAATTTGGAAACCCGACAAACTGACCGTTCCCGTTGCATCCCGCAATCGGACTCCTGCTGCGGCAGCATTGTTAATTTGACTGCCATTGTTTGCAGCGATATTCGCCGTTCCCGTTACCCCTTCGAGGATCAAACCATCCCCCGTAGAGTTATTGCTGGTGAGGGTCGTGTCGGTAATGCTGATATTGCCGATATTGTTAGTTGCTTGCAGGATTGGGCCACCATTGGCTGTGACATTCAACCCCGACAGGTTCACCGTTCCCGGATTGTTCTGGAAGAGAATCCCTGCTTGATTGTTATTGGTTGTAATATTGGCTGTTGCCGAAGGCGCGCTAATCGCAACGGTTCCCGTAACATTGGTGAGGCGAATGCCATTACCATCCGCATTGTTAACATTAATGGTTGTACCGCTAATGTCGAGGTTTAAGGTTCCAGAGATGTTGTTCCCAGAAATCCCGCTTACACCTGCGGTTGTAATGTTGAGGGTGACATCCCGAATGGCAAAGTTACCACTCAAACCATCAAGAACAATATCTTCGCTGGCGGTAAACCCGCTGAGGACGCTATTCGTACCCAGAGTTGTAATGCCAACAATGGCGGGGACGTTGCCGCTACCGGAAAGGGGAAGTTGTACGGTTCCTCCCTGGGTATTCAGCGACTGCACGGGACCGGTGGAGAGGACTTGGACGTTGACAGGAATTGTAAAGCCGGGAACCGTTCCGTTGCCTTGGACGTAGACGATTTGGTTGCCGTCGGAAGAGATGCCGTTGAGGGCCTCGGCGACGGTGCGGAAGGGACTCTCAAAGGTGCCATTGCTATTCCCGGTTTCGAGGTTGACGTGGCGGAAAAACCAAGGCTGTCCGGTGTTGGGGTTGGTGGCGGTAACTTCGGTTGTGGTGGTTGTGACTTCTGACTCGAACTGCCGATCGACGGTAATGTTTTCGTTCCGCGCAACGGTGCTGCCTAAGCGGTCGAGCAACAGCTTGTCTTCGTCTGGGGTATCGCGCGACGGCCCGCCAAAGCTGGCCCCAAAACTGAAGACGACGTTGGTTCCAAAGTTACCGTCGGTTTGCAGCGATACGCCTACGTTGGTATTTTCGGTGGGACGAGCGACGAGGCGGCTGCGAAACCCCATGAAAGTCGAAGTGCCAGAACCGCCGTACAAATATGTGCCGACAAAGCCTTTGAGGTCGCCGCCGTCCCAGTCCATGAGTTTGACCCCACCTTCAAGGTCGAACCCAGTTAGAGCAGCTTCTAGCGCGCGATCGCGCTGCGTTTGCGTTGATTGGGTCAGCGTCAGTAAGTTGCCAGCAAAGGTGGGGTTAGAGAAGGTCGAACCTCGGTCGATAAAGCTTTCGGAAACGGTCGAACGAGTGTCGCCGACAGGGAAGTAGCCGTTGAGACGCGCTTCCCAAATCCCAGCCATCGCTTCCACTCCCGCACCAATTTGATGGAAGGTGGTGCTTTCTGTACCGCGAATGTCGTAGGCAAGATAGCCGCCGAGAACTAAATCTGTTGCAGGCTGATAGTTCCGGTAACCGAAGACGAGGTTGCCTCCCAAGCGGCCGCCATCGGTGTCGATGTTGAGCCGTCCTTCCGCGAAGGTGAGGTCGGTGCCGGGGGTTTGGGTGAGGGGAATGAAGGTATAAATACTGCCAAAGGAACTGCTGTAGCCGGTTCCGGGGCCGGTGGTGAACTGTCCGCCAAAGCGAGGGGTGACAAAGAGGGAAGTGACTTCCGTACTTTCTTCAGATTGTGCTGTATTAAAATTAACGTCTTCTGAGACATTGAAGCGGCTGGGAGCGATGGGTTGAGTTGAAAAACCCGCCTCGGATAAGCTGGGGGTGGGGTTGAGGGGTTGAGGGGGTTCGGATTGCTCTTCCGCGATCGCAGGGACACCTCCCGAAGCGATCGCGGCTAGGCTAACGGAGAAAGAGAGAAGTCCCAACTTATTCATTATGACCGGCCAATTCGGTAGACAGCATCAAGCGAGCAGGAGCAGACAGGCTTCATAACATTACGCACCTGACTTACTTTTGTATAAACTAACACTGTTCTCAGAAGGTGTCCAGAGCCTCTTGGTCTCGCGATCGCGCCTGAAAATCGGGGCAAATTCAGTACTGCGCTAAAACTGACGCAAAAAACGCAAATCGCTGCTGTAAAGGCGGCGTATGTCGTCAATTTGATGGAGAACCATCGCAAAGCGCTCGACCCCAAACCCAGCCGCAAAACCCGTATAAACCTCCGGATCGTAACCCACCGCTTTGAGGACATTCGGATCGACCATCCCGCACCCCATCACTTCCAACCATTTACCCTGCCACTTCACATCGACCTCGGCCGAGGGTTCGGTAAAGGGAAAATAACTGGCTCGGAACAGCATAGGGAGATCGGCTCCAAACATCTGCCGCACAAAGGCTTTAATCGTGCCTTTGAGATCGGCAAATGTTAACCCCTTGTCCACCGCGAGCAGTTCGACTTGGTGGAAGACAGCGGAGTGAGTTGCATCCACCGTATCTCGTCGGTAAACGCGGCCGGGAGCGATGATGCGAATGGGGGGGTCTTGAGCCTCCATGTAGCGAATTTGGACGGAAGAGGTTTGGGTGCGAAGCAAGTTGCCGTTGGGGAGATAGAAAGTATCTTGCATATCTCGCGCCGGGTGATCGGCCGGGGTGTTAAGTGCCTCAAAGTTATAGTATTCCGTCTCCATTTCCGGCCCCTCTGCAACGGTGTAACCGAGGCCGACGAAGATCTCGGTAATGCGGTCGAAGGTACTGTTGAGAGGATGCACTCGACCGAGGGGACGGCCAACGCCAGGCATGGTCACATCTAGCGTTTCGGCAGCGAGTTGCGCCTCAATTGCCGCTGTTTCGAGGCGTTGTTTGGCAGCTTCGAGGTTAGCCTGCAACGCCTCTTTAATCTCATTGGCGATCGCCCCAATTTTAGGTCGTTCGTCCGCCGACAGCTTGCCCATTCCTCGCAAAATTTGGGAAAGTTGCCCCTTTTTACCGAGATAGCTGACTCGGAGTTGTTCGAGTTGGTCGAGGGTTTCGACGGCCGCGATCGCGCGAGTTGAATCGCGATCGAGCGTTTTGAGTTGGGTTTCAATCTCGTTGAGGGAAGACATGGGGCTTGAAAGTGCAAAGTGTTCGAGGGCAGATTGCCAACTTATAGTGTACCGATATTGCAACCTCAGGCGAGTCCTTGACCATAATGATTTTGCCAAATTGGGGCTGACGTGCAGAGAGTCGATCCTTCATTTCCGGATTGACTGAGGACGAGTCCCTATCGATCGACAAGAGATGGGAAGATGTAAAGAATTCCCCTTCAATTGCCCTGATGAACTTAGAAAAAATCGAGGTCTGATGCTCGTAGATCGACCCCTAAACTTGCTGATTAGCAATGACGACGGCATCCTTGCTTTAGGCGTGCGCGCGCTTGCCAACACCCTCGCTCGGGCCGGACACCGAGTAACAGTCGTCTGTCCCGATCGCGAGCGATCGGCGACGGGTCACGGACTCACCCTACACCGACCCATTCGCGCGCAAATTGTGGAATCGGTTTTTCTCCCCGATGTCACCGCCTGGTCTTGTTCGGGAACGCCCTCCGATTGCGTCAAATTTGCCCTCAGTGCCGTTCTCGACACCTGCCCGGATTTTGTCCTCTCTGGCATTAATCACGGCTCGAATTTTGGAACGGACATTCTCTACTCCGGAACGGTGTCTGCGGCGATGGAAGGGACGATTGAGGGCATCCCCAGCATTGCCTTTAGCTTGACGAGTTCTACCTCCAAGGAGTTTTCGGTCGCGGCTCAATTCGCCCGAAAGTTAGTGGCTCAACTGGCTCAAAATCCCCTACCTGCGGCCGTGCTGCTCAATGTCAATGTTCCCCCAGTCCCAGCCGATGCGATCTCCGGGGTTGCGATCGCCCGTCAGGGATTGCGCCGCTATCTCGAACAGTTTGAAAAACGCCTAGACCCGCGCGGCAAAAGCTACTACTGGTTAGCCGGACAGGCCGAAAAGGAGCTCGAACAGCCCGAACACCTGCACCTTTCCCCCAACATTCCCACAGACGTACAAGCAATTCAAGAGAATTACATCACCATTACCCCACTCCAGTACGATCTGACCGATATTTGCCATTTTGAGAAGTTGCGATCCTATCAGCTCGATCTTGAAGACAGCCCGCCATCTTAAAATAATTCTCTCGATCTCTTTGCTCATTCATTCCTCTCCCGCCCATGTCCCACTCTTCTTCCTCCGATCGCAACGGTCGATTTGACTCAGAAAGCGTCACGCTGATTGACGCTGACGGGCGATCGCTCGCCTGTTTTATCGAGCGATCGTTTTCGTTTGAAAATACCGTTTATTTTTTGCTTCAGCCCGTTGACTCCCCCATCGCCATTATTGCTTGGGACAGCGAGGAAGAAACGGCCGGAGCGACTTGGATCGAAGAAAGTCAAGAACTCGAAACCCTCTTCGCCGATGCCAAAGCGGTTTTAGCCGAACAAAATCTCGCGCTCAAAAATGCGGCTTACACCCTCACGGTCGCCGGAGAGTTGCCGCCTTACGATGAGGACGATCTGCTAGCCATTGAAATCGAACAGGAAGGGGGAAAGCTCGAAACCGATGAATTTCAATTCTTGGCGCACTTCTATCACCAAGAGCAAGAGTACGAAATTTACACCCCTCTCTCTCCCCTCCTCTTTTTCGCCAAGGAAGTGTCTGGCGGCGAACTAGTACTCCTTTCCAGTGAAGAGTTGATGAAAATTCAGCCTCTTTTAGAAGAGTTGCTCTGAAGTGACTTATTGCCCTGTCCGGGTTTGGGATTCGCTCGCCCTCGGAGGGTGTGAGTTTTCGTAATATTCGGGCAGCAGTTCTCGCGCTTCCACCGCTCCTAAAGCCTTTTCAATGCCTTGAGTGGTTTCCGTACAACTTGCCCCCGAAGCGTCAATAACCGTTTCGACAATCTTGCCATCTCGACCGATGCGATATTCAATTCTTTGATATTCGGCCATAATAACTCCTATAAAGACTGGTAAATTGACAGTAAATCGCGGTTAATTGACAGCGATGCTAGCACTTCCGTGCGGAATTCAAAACGCAACTTTCCTCGCGCTTTGGGAAACCCAATCCTGTTGTCAGAATCGCCAAGCGATCGCCTTCTAGAGAGAACGCTGTCGAACCGCACTTCTTTCCAGTTAAGAATAACGCTTGTTGAGAGACACATCTGCCGTCGAACTCTGTGCCTGTTATGAAATGCTTTATTTCCCTCCTTGCCAGCGCTTGTTTGCCCGTTGCAGCCCCCGCTGCAGTGCTGGCGAGTGTAGAAATCCCGTTCCTTCCTGTTGAAGATGGGAGGTATCCGGCCGCGATCGCCGCACCGCTCCCTCAGTTCGTGCAACTGCCCAATGCCGACACCAATCTCTCGCGTCTGGAACTCCAGGTCGTTGAGGAAATGAATCGAGCGAGAACCAATCCTCGCGCCTATGCGACTTGGCTGGAAGGGATGAAGCAATATTACGACGGTACGGTCCTAAAGCTTCCCGGCCAGCCCCCTCTGAGAACCCAAGAAGGCATTAGGGCGGTGGACGATGCGATTCGGTTCCTGCGTTCCCAGCGGCCGCTACCGGCCCTGCGCCTCTCCCTCGGAATGTCTATGGGTTCGGCAGATCATATTAAGGACATTGGGGCGAGAGGAACCCTCGGCCACTACGGTAGCGATGGCAGCCAGTTTCTCGATCGCATTAGTCGCTACGGCTCATCGCAAGGGGCGGTTGGCGAAAATATTAGTTACGGCGCAACGACCGCTCAAGCGATCGTGATGCAGTGGATTGTTGATGATGGGGTGCAGGGCAGACACCATCGAGATAATGTCTTTTTTGGCGATTTTAAGACTGCCGGCATTGCCTGCGGCCAGCACCAGCGCTACGGACAAATGTGCGTTGCGACCTACAGCGGGGACTTTAGCGATCGCATTGCCCTGACACCCACTCCAGCGGAAACGATTAATCCCGCCCGCATTACAGGGAATACAACCAATCCTCCCGTTCCTCCAGTGACTGCCACTCCCCCTCAACCCGCCGTGGCGGTGAGAACGCCTCCGCCTTCAAGTTCTCCAGCGGTCAACAATCCCCCTCCAACTGCTGAGGTTGCACCCCCACCGCCTTCAAGTTCTCCAGTGATTCTCAACCCTCCCCCAACCCCTGAGGTCGCGCCTCCACCTATTGCCGAAGTGAGAATTCCACCGCCTTCAAGTTCTCCAGTGATTCTCAACCCTTCCCCAACCGCTGAGGTTGCGCCTCCACCTATTGCCGAAGTGAGAATTCCACCGCCTTCAAGTTCTCCAGTGGTTCTCAACCCTACCCCAACCCCTGAGGTCGCCCCCCAGACTCCCCCTTCACCGAATACATCGGCCGCAGAGGTCGAAAATGCGAGCAATCCAGAAGTTACCGCTGCAGCGCCTTCCAATCCCGCCCAAACCTCGACCCGAACGATTCTCAAGGAACAAGGGAGTCTCGAAAATGGCGATGCTGTCTACGAGCGAGACGGCAGTTTGTACGACGTTCATATGTTTGAAGGTCGTGCGGGACAAGCGCTTGTCATCACGGTAGAAAGCCGAGAATTTGATACCTTTTTGGCAGTCTTTGATGAAGGCGATGAAATTGTCGGACAGAATGATGACATTAGCGAAAATGAGACAAACTCCTCTCTGTCCATTGTCCTTCCTCGCGATGGAACCTATCGCATCTTTATCAATGGCTATGATGCTCAAGAACGGGGGCGTTATACAGTAACTGCGATCGAACAGGGAAGCGAGAGCGAGGAATAACCATTATCTGGAACGTCAAGCGATCTCGGAAAACCCGAATGGGAAAGCGAAGCACGACGCGCTGTCGATTGCCACATTAAATGGCATCGTTGTATTCAGCTTGTAATTCCTTTCTAGCAAAGGATTGCGAGCTTTTGAGCTTCATAAAGACAAGACCGCGATCGCAACTTTCGCAACTTTGACAGTTGGGCAAGCGGAAGGACTGTTATAGTTTAGACAGCAGTAAGGGTAGCGAAGATAGAACTCGCCGATCGCGATCGCTTTTTAAGGACTCTTTACGCCCAATCTCTGCAACTTTATCAAAGTCTCACAAACTTTTGTTTCATATTTAGTTACCTTAGCGATTGTCTGGCTCCCTTTTTGGGAACTCTAGACATAGAGATTCGGTTTTCCCCACGAAACAAACGTTATGTCCTCTAACTTGCGTATGACCCCAGTCATCCTAGCTCAGACTCCCGCAAATCCCCCTCCCCCCAATCAATCCTCTTCGGGAATGTCATTGTGGATGTTTACCACCATTGGATTAGTGTTTGCTGTCGTGGGATTAGCGGTCTATGGCAAGCTGCTGATCGACAAAAAAGAGAAAGCTGTTAAGTTCGAGCAATACAAGTCTCACGACCTCCAAAAACGGCTGAAGTTAGCCCTCAAAACCATCGATAAGATGGAGAAAAATCCCGACCTTATTCACTCGCGGGAGTTTAACCTCGATTATTTGCGCTTGCGAATGGATGAAGAGGTTTTTCACTACGCGATTGTTAATCAAATTAAAATTCGGGTTAAACAATTAATTAGCGTTGCGCTGCGACCGAGTACTGCTGTGAGTCAGGTGGGGATTGCAAATACGGGCGGTCGTCAAATTGACGAACTCTTCGACGTAACCTATGAAACCGAGGCTAAGGGCAAACGAGTGAAGCGCGTGCTTTTTCGCGTCCAAATTAAGTTAACAAAGTTGCCGACACAATCAACATCGTCAACGATTTCTCAAATTATTGACTGTATTGAGAAGTTTCTCAGTCCATCGGAGGATCACGAGAATTGGCAACCGACCATCCAGGGACGGGTTGTGGTGATGGATTGGGATCAAAAGGCCAAACCAACTCCGCTGTTAGTTCTGGAACAGTCCAGTGATGGGGCAAATGTGAGCTTCAGGACAAATCCGAATGCCAAGCGCGCGGGTAATGTCAAACAGCCACCCCCGCCACCTTCCTCGAAACGGCCTCGTCGCAAATCTTCAGCGAAGAAGTAGCTGTTCGCCAAGTTCCGAGAGAGCGGCTATTTTGCCTCCGAAGAACGCAATCATGAATCTTTTTCCGTTCCTCCAAACTCTTTTCCTGTTTGCTGAATGATAAGCAGCTTATGGGTTTTTAATTGAGATACTCTTATCGAGATCGATCGGTGGCATCTCCCCTCACTCTTCTCCAACAACGCGCAACTGAGGATTGGTTTATTGGCGATCGCGCCGACCGATTTAATCTCCTCGCCGACGAGCGATTTCGGCAGCTCCAGCAACGCCAATTCCCCGCTACAATTTTGCTGGCCGAGTCCGACCCCATTGATTTCCTCGCATCGTTTCTGGCGGCGATCGCGTCAGGTTGTTCTCTCTTTCTCGGTAACCCTCGCTGGCAGCAACAAGAATGGCAAGAGGTGCTGGAGATCGCGCAACCCGATCTTGTTTGGGGCAACATTCCCTCGCTTCATCACGTTCCCCATCCTTCGCACCCCTCTCCTCTTTCGTCTTCGATCCTCATTCCGACAGGCGGATCGTCGGGGAAACTTCGCTTTGCGATTCATACCTGGGACACGCTTAACGCCTCAGTTGAGGGCTTTTATGGCTATTTTGGCTCGCAACCCGTCAACTCGTTCTGCACGCTCCCGCTCTATCATGTCAGCGGTTTGATGCAGTTTCTCCGCTCTTTTTTAACTGGGGGACGCTTGTTAATTTGGCCTTATAAGTTTCTGAAAGAGGGCGATCGCGGCCCAATTCATCCTGAAGATTTTTTTATTTCCCTCGTTCCCACGCAACTGCAATTTCTCCTCGACACAGCTCCCGTTTGGCTTTCGCGTTTTCGCACGGTTTTGGTCGGTGGCGCGCCGATTTGGCCGGATTTGCGCGATCGCGCCAGGAAGCATCAAATTAAGCTCGCACCCACCTATGGCATGACCGAGACGGCCGCTCAAGTTGTGACGTTACAACCACAAGATTTTCTAGCAGGAAATAATAGCAGCGGTCGAGTACTGCCTCACGCGGAAGTTACGGTTGAAAATGAGCGAGAGAATATATGGGAAAGCGATCGAATTGGCACGATTTATATTCGCTCAAACTCTTTGTGTTTTGGCTACTATCCCGAAACTAGTCAATCGGAACTATCCCAGAATAATCGCTTCTCAACTGATGATTTGGGGTATTTCGATTCTCAAGGGTATTTACACGTTGTGGGGCGCAGCAGTACGAAAATTATTACAGGAGGTGAAAATGTTTTTCCGGCTGAGGTGGAGGCGGCAATTTTATCCACCCAACTGGTGAGCGATGTTTGCACGATTGGGGTGGGCGATCGCGTCTGGGGGGAAGCGATTTTCGCAGTCTATACCTCTCAGCAGCTTAACCTTTCTCCGGCTATCCTCAAAGCTGCACTAGAATCGAAACTGAGTTCTTTCAAAATTCCAAAATATTGGTTGCAGGTTGAGAAATTACCTCGAAACGAGCGAGGTAAAATAAACTATTCTGAGGTAGAGAAACTTGCTCTTCAATTGCTAATATGAAATCCGAACACCTGCATGGGTTACGCTATCGCTAACCCATCCTACTTTTGATTCCGCCTACCTACTTATGAAGAGCGATCAAACTGCGCGATCGCTCGATCCAAACTCGCATTAGATAAGTCCGTTAGCTCAATCGAGCTTTTGACGGGTTGAAAAGTTTTAGCAATCGAACGACGATAGGCTGGATCGTAATGAACGGTTAGCAGTTCTCGGACAAATTCTCTCCCGCGATCGCTTTTAATTAAACGATTCCAATACTTAATTCTTTCGGTTCCATGGCGACATTTTAACCGAGAAATTTTGCTTGCGAGCAGTTCGGTTTGCTCGGCAAAGTGAGAATAGTCTTGCATCAGCAAACTTACGCGCTCTTCTAGCGGTAGCTGAATTTCAACGCAAGGCGATTCTTTCATTTTTTGCCAGAGTGTCGGCGGTAAATAAATTTGTCCGATTTTATTACTTTCTGATTCCACCCAAACCATTTGTTGAGGATCGAACTGCTGAAGTTTCTGCAACAATTGGGACTCAAACCACTTTTGCGAAGGTTGCGGTTTTAGGCTGTCTTCCCACTGCTGTCCTAGTAGCGAACCGCGATGCTTGGCAAGTGCTTCTAGATCTAAAACTTGCCACCTTTGTTGTGCCATTCTCTGCAACAAATGGGTTTTTCCCGTTCCTGTCAAGCCGCACAAAACTTGGTAGTTAAACTGTTGGGGTAGTTTTTGTAAGCGATCGCGCACGGCTGTTCGATAGGTTTTATAGCCTCCGGCCAGAATTGAGACTTGCCAGCCAATTTGAGTCAAAACAGCAGCTAAACTATTGGAGCGCTGTCCCCCTCGCCAGCAATAAATGAGCGGGGAATAGTCGCGATCTTTGTTCGCAAAATGTTCGGTGAGGTGTCGAGAAATATTTTTAGAAACGAGGGCCGCACCAACTTTCTTGGCTTCAAAGGGAGAAACTTGTTTGTAGAGCGTTCCTACTTTTTCTCGTTCGCGATCGCTCAAGACCGGTAGATTAATCGCTCCAGGAATTCGATCTTCTGCAAACTCGCCTTCCGAACGCACGTCAATCATTTCGCTAAAATTGTCTTGCCAGGGGTTCTGAGTTTGAATGGGCGATCGCGAGCGGTTCGGCATTTGAGCTGTTAATCTTCTTCGTCCGCATCAATGCGAGGCGGTAGTTCAATTGTAAACGTTGTGCCAATACCAACTTGACTTTCGCAACGGATCTGGCCCTTGAGTTTTTGTGTCGCGAGGTTGTAAACCAAGTGCAACCCCAGGCCCGTTCCGCCTTGTCCTCGCCGGGTTGTGAAGAAGGGATCGAAGATTTTGTCGAGATTTTCCGGGTCAATTCCCCTCCCGTCGTCGCGGTAGGAGAGGATGATGCGATCGCCTTGAGCGCGAAACTCAAAGACCATCAAACCCTCATCTTCAGGAGAATAGGCGTGGATGAGAGAATTCATCACTAAGTTGGTAACAATTTGCGAGATCGGGCCCGGATAGCTATTGAGCGTGAAGCTGTCATCGCCGCGCACCTCCACTCGCTGCTGGGTATGCTTCAGTTCGGGTCTGAGGGGAATTAAACATTCTTCAAGGTATTCCTTGAGTTGAATGGTGCGTCGAACTTCAGTGGCGCGATCGACCGCCACTTGTTTGAAACTTTGCACGAGTTCGGCGGCCCGGTTGAGGTTGCTGAGAACCATGCTGCTGCTTTGCAGGGAAACGTCGAGAAATTTCTCCAGAGTCGAGCGTTTCATCGCACCGTTTTGGTAGTCGTTGAAGCAGCTTTTGGCTTTGTCGGCGAGGACGGAGGCGGCGGTGATGCCAATACCGAGAGGGGTGTTAATTTCGTGGGCCACGCCAGCAACGAGGTTCCCCAGTGCTGCCATTTTCTCGGACTCGACCAGTTGTTTTTGGGTCGCTTTCAGTTCGTCGAGAGCATTGCTGAGTTCCTGAGTTCGCTGTTGGACGAGGTTTTCCAGGTTCTCGTTAAAGTGTTGCAGATTGGTGTAGAGTTGGGCATTTTCGATCGAGATGGCAGCTTGGGTGGAGAGGAGGTTGAGGAGTTCGAGGCGATGGCGCGTAAAGGCCCCGGTTGCTTGGTTATTTTCCAGGTAAAAGATCCCTTTCAGCTTGCCTTTGTGGAGAATGGGGGTGCAGAGAATCGATTGGGGTTGACGGGTGACAATATAGGAATCTGGGGCAAAGCGATCGTCTTGGGTGGCTGCGTCTAGGACGACGGTTTCTTGGCTGCGCGTGGCGTAGTTGAACAGGGAGAGGGGAAGGTCTTGGCCGGTGACGGGACGAGACTGCAAGACTGCCATTTCATCTGTATTGGTTCCAGAAGCTTCGATACGCCACGGACTCTCCTCGTTGTGCAGATCGCGGAGAATGAGGAGGCCTTTCTCTGCACCAGCGTTTTTGAGGGCAATTTGCAAGAGTTTTTCTAGCAGTTGGTCGAGGACAATTTCTTCGGAGATTGCCTCGTACGCTTTCATAACTGTTGGTAGGTCGAGGACATCAGTGCTGTTGCTAGAACTGGTGGTGGCGATCGCGGTTCTGGTCACATCAACGCCGCGATCGCGCTGCGCTTGGAGACGATCGAAGATCTGGGGATAGCGAATTTCGAGGTCTTCGACTTTGGCGATCGCGCCCCAGCGGATGTAAGCATAGTAGGCATCAATGAGATAGGTACGAGCGACTTTCTTCCGTCCGAGATCCAGGTAAAATTCCCCGGCAAGTTCGTTGGCGAGGGCCTCGTGCTGGACGTAACCATTTTCTCTAGCTCCAGCAATAGCGCGATCGTAATATTCCATCGCTTCCAAAGTTTGACCCAGAACCCGTGCTTTTTCTGCTTCTACAAGGTCGTATTTATGTTGGAAATTCATGGGTGCATGATGCGCCCAATATTGCATTTTTTCTTGATTTTCTGCAACCTTTTTTAAAAAAACAAGTTGACTTGTATTGTCTTTTAAAGAGTCTCGATCGAGAGAATCTAAAATTGATAAAGAAAATACAAAATTATGTTCAACGAACAAAAACTCAGCTTGTACAAATCCTGAAATATTATCTGCCAATTCAGCATACTTTAAAGCTTCTTTTGTATCTCTAAAAAGATAAAAGATTAGACATTTTGAATAGTACACTCCAAATAAAGCAAGTGTATTATTAGCATCTTTTAATTCTTGTGTAACTAGATCTTCATCCATAAAGCTCCCAAACAAAGCTCTCTCTCTCTTGCTCTTTTTCTTTTCAATAGATAAAAATTCGGATAACTGACCAGTTATTTTAACTAAATATAGTTGATGGCTTTGATCGAAATCATCAATAAAACCAAGATATTTTTTGTGTTCTTCTTTTACCGTTTTCAAATAATCTCCTTTAAAGAAAAGATGCCGACAATAATAACTTGCGGCGTAACATGCAAATTCGATATCTCCTACTTCAAGTGCGCTTTGAAGTGCTACTAGAAGTGGCTCTATTGTCTCGCGAATATGATGTTTTTTTGTATTTGTATTAATATAAATAGAAACATAAGCTTTGGCTTTAAATTCCCTTGCATCTAAAATATCTAGGATCTGAAAAGCAACCTTACCCAACTCATAAGCAAGATCTAAATCAGGTAAAAGCCAACTTACAATAACACTGTAAACAGAATAAGTATAAATAGATGCGGGTGAATTACCATGTTTTCGAGAAATGTCAAGCATGGTATATAGAATTGATAAAGTTATAGGACTTTGTGAAAAACAAGCCGGTGCCCACATAAGCATTAATGTCTGCATTGCTGCTAGTTTTTGCTTGTCGATCATCTTGGGTAGATCCACCAAACTTTTGACATCTAAATCTTGCGGTGCAGATTCGACAAGAGAAATATTCAGTGTTTTCAGTGCTTCTTTTCCAACTTCTAAAGCTTGTTCCATTTCATTTTTAGCACAGCTTATTTTTATTTTTAATTCGTAGAAAACAATTCGATTTAATTCGTTGTTTAGCTTGTCAAAAGCCAATTCAAAAAGCCTTTCTGCATTTTCCAAGTTGGCACTCAAATACTCACTCTCTGCAAGTTCAAAATACAGAGAAAAAGTTAAATCATATCGAGTTTCCCAGCTCGTTTTTTCTAGTAATTTAATTCCAATATTGAAATAACTAACAGAGGCTTCATATGCCGTATTTTTTTTTGCTTTTTTACCAGCAACTAAGTTGAATTCAGCTAATTCATATTTGCTGGATTTCTCTTTTAATAAATTAGTTCCAAAGTTCAATTGATTAACTAAAGCAAAAATATTCTCAACTCTCTCCTGTGGAGTCATGCTTTTTTGAAGGAGCTGACCAATTTTGAGATGTGTTAATTTTTTATCTGCTTCGGGAATGAGAGAATACGCTGCTTGCTGTACTCGGTCGTGCAAAAATCGGTAATCGACTTTAACATCCCGTACTTTGGAAAGTTCCTCTGGTGCAAAAACTAAGGGAATTTTGTAGCGTTCGTCAACGGGTAAAATTAGACCCGCTTGCAGTGCATCCCACAAATATTCTGCTGTAATCCTTTCCGATGCTTCGCTGACGATCGAGAGAACTTCTAGATTGAATTGATTGCCAACGCAAGCTGCAAGTTTTAAAACATTTTGAGTGGTTTCTGGAAGCTTTCTAATATTTCTCGATATCAGTTCGACCACGCTGTAATCGGTAATACCCAGTGCTTGAATTTCTTCAATATCCCATTGCCAGCAATTGCTCTCTATTTGGTAAACTAGCAAATCCTCGGCATACAGAGTTTTCAACAGTTGAGTCAAGAAAAAAGGATTGCCTTGAGTTTTACTGAAAATTAGTTCGGCAAAATCTTGGAGTTCCTCTTCGCCAACTTTTGCATTTAAGGTATCTGCAATTAACTGGCGAACGTGAACGAGAGATAAGGGTTGAACGGTTATCGTGCTGATAGTTGCGTCGGTCGCCTGGATTTTCTCTAATGTTTGTACGAGAGTGTGAGTTGGACTGACTTCATTGTCGCGATACGCTCCGATGAGCAGTAAATACTGGCTGCTTTCGTCGGTTATCAGGAGTTGAATTAAATTCAAAGAAGCCGAATCAACCCACTGCAAGTCATCCAGAAAGATGACTAGAGGGTGCTGGGGTTGGCAAAAGACGCGGACAAATTGCTGAAAAACTCGATTGAAGCGATTTTGGCTTTCTGTCGCACCAACTTGAGGAACATCAGGTTGAGAACCAATAATGAGTTCAACTTCGGGAATCACATCAATCACAATTTGACCGTTCGACCCTAACGCCTCCAAAAGGTTCGCTTTCCAAATCGCAATCTGTTCCTCGCTTTCGGTTAGGAGTTGGCGGACGAGTTCCTGAAAAGCTTGGATAATCGCCGCGTAAGGAATATCGCGTTTAAATTGGTCGAATTTACCAGCAATGAAATAGCCTCGTGCTTCGACAATGGGTTTGTGAACTTCATTGACAATCGAGGTTTTACCAATCCCGGAGTATCCAGCAACAAGAACGAGTTCGCTGTGTGAAAATTGTTCGGTTTGGGGAGATGGGGAGATGGGGAGATGGGGGGAATTAGAGGTTCCTTGACCCTTAACCTCTTGTATTAATTCTGAATTCTGAATTCTGAATTCTGAACTCCCCGCAGACACTCGCTCAAATGCTGCTAATAACCGAGCAACTTCTTCTTCCCGGCCGTAGAGTTTTTGGGGAATGAGGAGTTGAGTGCCGCGATCGCGTTCTCCGACTGGGAATAGTACGATCTCCCCAGTCATTTCGAGTTGTTGCAAACATCGCTCTAGGTCGAACTTCAACCCTACTGCACTTTGATAGCGATCTTCTGCATTCTTCGCCATCAGTTTCATGACAATATTGGACAAAACTTGGGGAATTTCTGAACATTCGTTGATGAGCGGAATTGGGGATTTAGCCAAATGACAATGGACTAATTCCATTGGGTCGGTGCTGGTAAAAGGTCGAGTTCCCGCCAGCATTTCATAGAAGGTTACGCCAAGGGAATAAAAGTCGGTGCGGTAGTCGAGGGAACGGTTCATCCTCCCAGTTTGTTCTGGGGACATATAGGCCAGCGTTCCTTCAATCAAGTTGGGATTGAGCAATGCTTGTTGTTCTCGCGGTAGGTTAATGGCAATCCCGAAGTCAGTAAGTTTAACCGCTTTTGTTTCGGGGTGGATAATGATATTACTGGGTTTAATATCTTTGTGGATAATCAGGGTTTGGTGCAGTGTATTTAACGTTTCGGTGAGAGAAATTGCAATTTTCAAAAAATCTTCTAATTCAAGGGAATGACTTTCCAGAAATTGCTTTAGAGATTGTCCGCCAAAGTCTTCTAAAATCAGGGCAAAGCTATTCTGATAATTTTCCAGACTGTAAGGGTGAATAATTCCAGAAGAGTCTATTTGCTTGGGAATTGAGTACTCTTGCCTGAGACGAGTAATATCTTCGAGACCAGGATGTTCGCTTTGGAGAATTTTAATAACAACAGGCTGTCGATCTGTATTTCTGATTCCTCGGTAAACTTGGTTTCTAATTCCTGAATCAATTATTTCAGCAATAGTATATCCAGCAACATATACCATAGTTCTTAGCTCTCTTTGTATAAATCAAAAATACGGAAAGATCGGAAACCAAATTCCGATCTTTGAGTGAATCAAATTTTGCTGACCTTTACCAAACCAAATTCTTTGTAAAGGTCAACTTATTACAAGTCTTTTTCTTTAGGTTGTCGATCGTGAAGGGGATAAACTCGCTCAAACAACTTCTCAATCTCCTTTTTAACTTCGGGAGGATGAGAGGAGTTTTCAACTACATCCTTAATTATATCTTGATAATCTTCTCTGACAGGAACTTTGTAGTTAGGTTCGCGAGAATTAATTTTGGACAACCATGTCGTGTGCAAAGAGAAACCCATCTTGAATTGGGGGTGAGATAACTTACATAGGGGTTGATTCTGGCCGCCGTTTGTGAGATCCCAACCTTTATAAATCCAAATTTCGCTTCGTTCCGGCGTAAAAACAGTACAGACTAGATACCCATTAGTAGAGTCACCACTCTCATCTCGCGGTACAAATTGAGGTGAGAGAATAACATGGCCCGCTGGCAATTTCACAAAATCAGCAATTTCCATTGCTTCGTTCGAGGGTGCGTGTAGGCGGAATAAACAAGCGGGAATTCCCTGAGCTGCAAGGTCGATAACCTTTTGCTGCGGCTGCACGCCTTGATACTCATAGTCTTGGTAGAGTTCATGAGTAAATTTTGTGACGAGTTCTTGCCAAAGTCCGAAGGAAACCCAGTACATATTATCGAGTTTTGCGGGTGTCATACCGGAAGGAAGTCTGTCTTGGTAAGCAAATAATCCCGTTCCCCAAGTGCAAATAGAATCGGCAATAACTTTTGATTCTATTTGCGAACCACTTCCTAGAGTATTGCCATCGATCACATAACGTCCCATGCGGCTAATATCCATTGGAGCTTGTTGCGTTCCATATAAACGCGACGGAATAGAGCTATGAGGGTATACAGATTCATCGTAGCTGCGAAGCCATTCTGCGACATCCCAAGCACAAATATGTCCGACATGCAGCGTAATCTTTTGATTTGGGTTTTCGTAGTCAACGAGAAAATGCGATGCTTCAAGAGGAATTGAGACTCGATAGGCAACAATTTCAACTTCTGATTCCTCTGAGTCAGGATGTTGTCCTGGCTTTTGTTTTAAGTCTTCACGACGGACAATATAGAGAACAGAGTTGGGAGATGGTGCTTCTTCTAATAATTTTCGCAGCTTCCTTTCTAGTGGTTGGTTATCAGGATCGGGATTATTGAGAACTTGCTCCAGACCCATTGTAAAGGAAGTATCCATCAACACGACATAATCTTCAGTCACTCCGATTTGATGAATACTTTGCTTGATAACAATAGATGAACCATCTGAATTAACGAGTTTCCATCGTTCTAGTGGATTGGTTCCATCCCATCGAACTAGATAGACAAAATCTTCTAGTCCAGACAGTTTTTCCAAGAAGTCTTTAAATTTTTGCGGTAAATCGTCAATTTGTGGCAAAGTTTCGATGAAATTTGCTAATGAACGACCATAGTTTACGGTGAATAGTTGAGAGTTATAGGGATCGAAGCCTGGATGAGCGGTACTCAAAATTGGATTAAACGGGTACTTCGGAATTTTAAATTCGGGTCGCCATTCTTTTCGTTTTCCAATTGGAGTAATTAGCTTCAGAGTGACAGGATCGATTTCGTAAGGTCGGCCGCCATCATAGGTAATTAAAAGGCGATCGCTTTCTTCCCCAGGAAATTTCATGGGCTGGAAAGCCGTGTTTAATTCATTGCGAGCGCCCAACAAGAAAGAAAATCGAATAATTCCATGATTTTTGAATTTCAGCAACGACTTTTTTGTCAACCAATCGACATAGTAATCGAGGGGTTTGGCAATTCTTGTTGTTAGCCGAACCTCACCCTGACAATTGAAGTCCAGCCGATAAATCATTCCATCGCCATTAAGCCAGGTATTACCATTTTGAAAAGGCAAACCGCCAGAATCAATTGTTCCCACGGGTGCAACGATGAAGACATGACCCTGTAGATCTTCTGGTAACTCTCCTTCTATTTCTAGCGAAAGGTTGTCCAATTCATCTCGGCTTGCTGTCATTATAGACTGTGGAAAAGGAGGACATCCACCGACAGCAGTCTGTTCTTGGGTAACTTTGCTCATGACACTACCTCAGTCATTCAGGATATTAGTGGAATTGTTAAAACTCATGATGAAGCGATCGCCTTTCTGCTATGCTGAGCGCGATCGGCACATATCTTTACAAAACTCCTCTTACTCCCAGCTCAAACAAGCAAGGAGCGATGATTTGCAAGGATTTTGGTCAAAAACGTCTGGATTGCCTCGATTTTAACCGCTGAAAGGGAAATGTCAACTTAAGAAAGTCTAAAGCGCGATCGATTTTGGGAGTGCGATCGCCTTACATCCCAGGTTTTATTCAAAATGAGGATATATTTCTTCCTCAAATAATTTTTGGATATCTCGATTATTTTTTTCCACTAATGTTTGATAATCCTTTTTGACTGGGATTTTATAATTTGCTTTGTGCTTTGTGATTTCGCGCAGCCAGGCTGTATGCAACGTGAAACCTAACTGAAGAGACGGATGATGCAATTGACATAGAGGGCCCTGTGCCAAATGGTTGGCATCAAAAATCCAAACTTCATTGCGATCGCCAAAATAAACTGCACAGATGATATATCCATGAGTCGAACTTGTGCTATCGCTGCGCGGCACGAATTGCGGAGAGAGCATCATATAGCCTTTCGGAAATTGATAGCGATCGGCAATTTCCATTGATTTCGTATGCAATCGAAATAAACAAGGAGAGATCCCTTTTTTCGCAAGATTGAGGATTTGCTCTCTTGGTATTTGTTGATACTTATAATCTTTATACAAGTCATAAATGAACTTGGTCATAAGTTCTGGCCAAAGTCCAAAGGAACTCCAGTAGATATTTTCAAGTTGTCCTACTGTTTTACCTGTGGAAATTCGATCTAAATAAGTAAAAAGATCTACACCCCAAGTACGCCGAAGAGCGGCGATGATTTTTGACTCAAGAGCTTTTCCCGTCTCTCCATGGATTGTATAGCGTCCCATGCGGCTAATATCAGTTTCATTGTGTTCTACTCCACGCACGTATGATGGGACTGATTCATCTAGATTATCAGCAAAAACATCATATTGACTAATCCATGCAGACACTTGCATTGCACAAATATGAGCAACGTGGAGGGTAATGTTCCCCTGTGGATTATCGTATTCCACTAGAAAATGGGCAGCTTGTAGTGGAATGACAACTTTCCGAGCAAGAACTTCAGGTATCTGTTTATTTGAAGCTGAATATTTCGTCGTCTTGAGATCGGTTCGTCGTATGATATAGATGCTAGAATCTGGACAAGCTGGACGTTCCATTAAAGCTTTGAGTAAAGCATCAATTTTTTTGTTTCTTGTGAAATTTCCATTAGTCAACTGTGGAAATCCGGCTGTATAGGCCGTATCCATGATGACAACATAATCTTTAGAAATCCCCATTTGATGGATTGTCTGTTCAATCTTAACGGGCAAACCATCTGGTAAAACCAATTTCCAACGTTGAATTTCACTCGCACCATCCCAGCAGACAAGATACGTAAAATCTTCTAATTCAACTCCTATCTTTTCCTCGACCCAATTTTTTGATCTTTGAACGAGATTTTTGCTTGATTTCAAAAAACTAGTTATTTTTGTTTTCGTTAAAAATCCTTCGATTTCATGAATCAAACGAATGCTCTTAGCAAGATTGCCAATAGATCGACCATAGTTAACTGTAACAAGTTGCCCTTCTTCTGAATAATCGAAAGCAGGATGTCCAGTGCTTAAAATACTTTTAAAGGGAAATTTAAACGCAGCAAGTGGAAACTTGAGTCGATCTAACTGTCCTCGCAATTCCTGATTAGAGCCAACTGGAGTTACAAGTTCTAATATTTCTGTATCGATTTCATATGGACGGCCAGCATCATAAGTAATCAGCAAGCGTTCTTCAGAGTCTTGTGCAAACTTCATGGGAAGAAAAGCTGTATTTAGCTGATTTCGTAGACCTAAAGTAAAGGAGTAGCGAGCAATTCCATGATTCCCAAATCTATATTTTTTAGAGTAATCGTTCTCTTGAGTTGCTTTATCTGCATAGTAGTCTGGCGGCTTAACGATGCGATTTTTAAAAGATATCTCTCCTTTGCGATCGAAGTCTAATCGAAAAACCATGCCATCGCCATTCAAAAGAGCATCACCATTGGGATAAGGTAATCCTTCAGAATCAACAGAACCTCCAGGAGCAACTATAAAGATATGTCCTTGTAAGTCATCTGGTAGTGTTCCACAAACAATGTTTAGCTTGACGCGATCGAATTCTTCTTGATTTGCTGTTACGCTTGATTTTGGAAAGCGATGAGGAAGATCTATGATTTGAGAAGTAGAATATCGAGAAATTATTTCCATTTTGTTTTGGTGTTAACTGAGAACAGTGCTTTGTATGTGCACTATAGATAATGAAAATTTATAGTTAAAAATGGTGAATTTATCAAAACAATATTTTGCCAAGACTTCTGTAATAGCCTAAGAGTTTTCGGTTTCTTTTTGCTTCTCCTTAAAATAAGGATAAAACTCTTGTTCAAACAATTCTTTCAATTCTTTCTTGAAACGAGATAGATATAAATGGAACGGGTAGTTTTCTACTAACTCTCGGTAATCTTGCTCGTAAGAAACTTGATAACTGCCTTTATAACGACCAATTTGAGGCAACCAAGCTGTATGTAAAGTAAACGAAAAGCTCAATTCAGGATGACTTAATTTGCAAATGGGGCCTTGCTCTAAATTCTTGGCATCAAAAATCCAAATTTCATGAGTATCTTGAAAAAAGGCAGTGCAACTTAAATATCCATCTGTCGATTCAGAGTTTTCGCGATCGCAAGGGATAAATTGAGGAGAAGCTAGCAAGTGACCGGGCGGACATTGATAATAATCGGCAATCTCCATTGATGCTGTTTCTAATCGCAACAAACCGGCCGGAATCCCCATTTCTGCAAGCTTTTTAAGTTCGGATTGGGGTAGCTGTCGATATTTATAATCTTTATATAATTCAAATAAAAACTGATTCGTTAATTCTTTCCAAAGTCCAAAGGTAGTCCAGTAAATATTTTCTAACCTCTTCGGAAATAAACCAGAAGGTAATTTATCGCGATAAGCATATAGACCAGCACCCCAGGTATATCTTTTATCTGAAATTGTTTTTGCTTGGAGGGGAGTTGTTGTTATATCTTTACCATCAATGATATAGCGTCCCATACAACTAACATCCATTGGATTCTGTTCCATTCCATATAGTTTGGAAGGGGCGCGATTGTGAGGATAATAAACTAATGTATCATACGGACGCAACCATTCAGAAACATTCCACGCACACATATGAGAAGCATGAATCACGATCTTATTTTCTGGATTTTCATAATCTACTAAGAAGTGAATTATTTCTCGTGGAATCACAACTTTCCGCGCAATAACTTGAACTTCTGTCTGCTCCGATCGCGCTCCTCGTCCGCCTTTGAGATCGTTGCGATTAACGATATAAACTGAAGTATCGGGAGAAGGTGCTTTCTCTAGAAATTTTCGCAGGATTTTATTGAGCCTTTGTTTATTCGATGAGGTATTACTTAACAGTTGAGCTAAACCCGTGGAAAACGAGGTGTCAACTAAAATAACGTAATCTTCAGTCACTCCAATCTGATGTACGCTTTGCTCGATTTTAATCGGAGTTCCATCAGGACAAACAAGTTTCCATCGTTCTAATTGGCCAGAACCACGCCAGCGAATGAGATAAACAAAATCGTCCCAGCTTTCAATTTTTTTTAAAACTTTCTGGATCGATGGAAAGATTTTTTGTAGAAAATTTCCGATTTTCTTAACAATTGTCAGAAAAAAATTTATTCTTGTTATGATTTTACTTATTGTCGGAATGTTTGCAATCAGAGCTTTGATCGATCGACCATAGTTGACCGAAAACATTTCTTGGGTATAAGAATCAAAAAAAGGATATGAAGTACTAAAAATGGGTTTGAAGATAAAGGGCAATCCAATTCCCGCTCTCCATTCTTTAGTCGTGCCAATAGGGGTAACAACTTCAAGAGTTTCCGTATCAAGAATGTAAGGTCGCCCCGCATCATACGCAACAAGTAATTGTTCCGATTCACCTGGTAACTGTATGGGTATAAAGTCTGTGTTCAACTCATTTCTCATACCAAGAAACGGAGAAAACCTGACAAGTCCATAATTGCGAAATCCAAACTTCTCAAAGCGAGTTTTTTGTTGGGTAGCTCGATCGATAAAGTACTCAAATGGCTTAACAATTCGGGATTTCAGCGCAACTTTACCTGATGATTTAAAATCAAGGCGGTAAATCATTCCATCTCCATTCATAAATGAACTTCCATCTGTCAAAGGAAGTCCTCCAGAGTTAACAGTCCCAACCGGTCCAACGATAAAAACGTGACCTCGTATATCAGTTGGCAGTTTTCCTTGAATTTGCAATTCGATATCTAATTCATCTCGACTTGCTCTCATAATCGAGCGTGGAACTTTATGTTCTTTACTCTTTTTATCTTGAGTAAAAAAATCTGCTACTGCTTCAATTTTGTTTTGAGGGCAACTGCTAACCATATCGATCTTATAAACTTTTACTTCTCTTACTTTTTGGCAAAATACAATGTAAGGCGAACTATAATTTTTGCGATCGCTTTACATCTCAGCTTTTATTCAAAATGAGGATATATTTCCTCCTCAAATAACCTTCTAATCTCTTTCTTCATCGTCGGTGGATATGGAAAATTTTCAATTACATCTTGGTAATCTTGCCTAACAGGAATATTATAATTAGCTTGATTCTTTCCGATAGTCGGCAACCAGATTGCATGTAAAGTCAACCCGAAGTTAAGCGATGGATGACTGAGTTTCCACAGCGGCCCCTGACTTAAATCTTCCGCCTCAAAAATCCAAATTTCGTAGTTGTTCTCAAACCAAACCGTACAGGTCACATATCCATCTGTTGAAGTGTTACCATTTCCACGCGGTACAAACTGCGGCGAAAGTCCAATATGACCGGAAGGGAATTTATAGCAATCGGCCACTTTCATAGACTCAGTTGAAGACGTATCCACTCGAAACAAGCAACTCGGTCGCCCCTCTTCTTCAGCAATTTTCAACAAGTCTTGTATCGCAATTTTTCGATTTTTGTAATCCCTATACAGATCGCACATAAACTGCGTCACCAAATCCTTCCAAAGACCCAGCGAAACCCAATAAATATTATCGATTTTTTCAGGAGACTTGCTTGGAAAAAACAGCGATGGAAGCCGAGCGAGATGCGTATAAAGTGCGACTCCCCAAGCATATGTGAAATCTTCTGATTTGCGATCGCAGACTTCGGGAATGACCTTTTGCTCGACTAGCTTTCCCGTTTCTCCATCGATGACATATCGCCCCAAACGACTAATATCCATCTCGCTCTGTTCCATTCCGCATAAACGTTCTGGAACTGGGTTATGAGGGGGGTAAGCAGACACATCATATTTGCGTATCCACTCACCCACATCCCAAGCGCAAGTATGGACGGCATGAAGTGTAATTTGATTTTGGGGATTTTCGCGATCCACCAAAAAATGAGTGCTTTCGAGGGGAAGTTCTACCTTGGTTGCAACGACTTTCACCTCTTGGCGATCGCGCAATGGGCGTTCTCCTGTCTGAAGGCGATCGCGCGGTACGATGTAGATTGTCGTGCGAGGTTGCATTGGCCGGTCAAGCATTTTCCTCAGAAATCTTGCCAATGTCTTATTGTCCGAGAAAGGATTATTAATTGCTTGCCAAAGTTCAAACTTGAATGATGTATCCATCAAGATAATGTAGTCTTGAGAAACTCCTATTTGATGAATACATTGTTTGATTTTGACGGACGATCCATCATCCAAAACCAACCGCCATCGCTCAAGATCGTCACGACCATTCCAACGAATCAAATACACAAAATCTTCTAGAAGATGCAAGTTTTTAAAGATTTTCAGAAAGGTTGAAAAAAAGGTTTTGAGTTGTTTCAAAAACTTCCTAATAGATTTAGCGAAAGGGAGATTGGATAGGAATCCAAAAAAACCATGTAAGGATCTACCATAATTTACAGTGAACATTTCATGGCTGCAACTATCAAACACTGGATGTGCAGTTGTCAGAACGGGTTGGAATGGAAAATTGAGCTTGGTTGCTCCTCGCCACTCTTTGTTCTTGCCGATCGGCGTAACAACTTCAAGCGTTTCCGTATTAATCTCGTAATGGCGGCCTGCGTCATAAGTCACAAGCAGGCGTTCCTGTAAATCTTCAGCAAACTTAAAGGGTAAGAAACCGATACTCAAATCATTTCGAGAGCCAAGGAAAGGAGAGAATCGAATAATCCCATGACTGCGAAATTGATATTTTGCATACTGCTGGGAATGCGAAGTTGCTCGATCGGCATAGTAATCGGGAGGTTTAATAATGCGCGTCGTCAATAAAACTTGACCGTTTTTCTTAAAGTCCAATCGATAAACCATCCCATCCCCATTTAAAAATGAGCCTCCATCTTGAAGGGGCAAACCACCAGATGTAACCGTTCCCACCGGAGCAATAATAAAAACATGTCCTTTTAAATCTTTTGGAAATTCTTTCTTCCCAACCTGAGTAATATTGAGCGCTATATTGGTTAACTCGTTGCGATTTGCTTGTAGAAATGATTGAGGAACTGAGGGACAAGTTTGTTCTAGCTCTGCTGGAGGTGTATAAAATTCTGTATGAATCGTATTTTGTAAAGAATTAGAGCTGCCAACAAGGTTGTTCATAGTGCCTCTATTGTTTGTCGCCAAATACAACAAATCTGACAGAAAACTCTTTCTCTGTCTTTGTTCCAGCCAAATATTCTCACCAGAAAATAGAGATGGGTAAAGCGATCGCTCGCTTCCCCAAATCTCTCTTGTGAAGCAATACTGGCTGGTTCTGGGTTTTACAGAATCAGCTTATCTCTCAGAGCCGATTTCTTAACTAGCTGAAATCTCCGTATAGCAGGGCTTTTACGAAAATAGAGCGCTTGAATTATTTCGCTCCCAGAAGACTATTGCGTCGAGGTTTTGGCTGTCTTAAGATTTATTTAAGAATTCGCTCTCACTGTAAGCGATCGCGGAATTTATGTAAAGTAAAAATGCTACAATATGCGATTTCTGATTCACGAGATCGCCTTTCTGCGATACTGGGCGCGATCGTTGAATCAGTTATTGAGAGCTTGAACTGTAAAGATTGCAGGAAAGGAAGTATTGTGTCAGGAGTACTCAAGCTAAAATCCAGAAGTGTTGAATGTTAGAAAAAGAGACAACAGAACTTTTCATACAAACTCCCAACTTCTGTGATTTATTGTGAAAAACAGTTCTATCTGGCTTAATCGCTCGCTCGCCCTAGACTCTAACCGTCTTACTTTTTGACTTTTCTGGATTGCTTCAACAGCACGCCGGCACTTAACAGTCCTAAGCCCAACAATCCTGCTGTCGAAGACGGTTCGGGAACGGATTCTGACTCTTGGGCAATCTCGAATTGAGATAAACCTCCGGTTTGCCACAACCCTGCTTCTTGCCACCAGCCACCGCCACCGCCCCACCAATTACCGTAGATCTTACTTTTCCGAATCATTTGGTTAACATCTTTGGTGCGATCGTTGGTTATCCAGGATGCAGCTGTGGTGTTGTAGCCATTGTTGATGTAATAGTCGATCCACCAAGCCTGTCCAGAGGAGGAGAGCTGTTGTGCTAAGTTCAGCTTGGCGCGATCTAGCAGCGTACTCAGGCTCGTTCCTCCCGGTTTTCTATCCCAACCAATCACATCTAAGGCTTGCCAGTCGAGGTTGGAGGCGGTTCTTTTGGTTCCAGTTGTAATCGTTGGAGCCAGAATCCCTACGGGATTGCTGCGACGCTGCCAGTGGCTCGCTTGATATCCATCTCCCCCAGCAGAGGTATCCTCTCCAGAGGAGAAGTTGGCTAAGTTGGTTCGACAGCCATCAATGGAGAAGAAGGGATTGCCGCCAACTGATAAGTCTACACCGCTCCAATAGGGGCTGTTATTACAACGGAATAGATCTAAGGCGGTGGCACTGTCCAAACGACTATCTAAATACTCATCAAGATCATTGCTGTGATATCCAAGATTCCACAATTGGTTTGCATTCAACCATCCCGGATCGTCAACACCGCTGTTAAAACCCAGGATATGGATAACCTCATGGAGGGCAACGCCAAGAAAATCTAACTGATTATAGGCAACGCTATTGCCAAGGTAATCGTAGTTCCAGCCAACGTTATATCGGCTGAGATCGCTCATTTTAATAAAGCCATCCAGGCCATTGGGATCCCCGGAGAAAACGCCCGCCGCCTTTGCTGTTGCGGTCGTTATGTTGAGGGTGTCGTTCTCTTCAAGGAAGACATTCCGCCAGTTTTCCGTGCTAATTCTGGCTCCAAATTCATTGCCATCATCTAAATTGCTATAGGCTGTATAGTCGTCGCCGGAGGTGCGATCTCTTTCTAGCGCCTTGCGATATCTTTTGTAAGAATAATCGGCTTTGATTCCAGGTAATGCTCCACCGACCACGTTGGTGGGAAGCGCGCTGGTCATTTCAACGTAAATGTTGATGTCAACATCGTCACCTAAGTGGTCTGAAATGATTTGCCCGGCTAGCTCAAAGCCGAGCATTTGCTGTAATGTGGTGCCGTCAGCATAGCTAAAATTCAAATTGGCAGCTCGTGCGGCGATGCCGCTGCCAATAACGGCGCATGAGGCGCAAGCAAGGGCAATCGCGCCTTTCGCGAGTTTTGCCACGGGAGAGTGGGTGCAATCTGAGAAGGAAGAGTTTGAATAAAACATGGCAGCACTACAAGAGTTCAGCAAACAAGACAGTATACGTCAATACACCCAAGGCATTTCTAATATCCAAGATAGCTGTTTTTTTGGGGCTTTAAACCTCCATCGCATCAAGATTGTGTAAAGTTTTTCCAGAGACTAGAGAATATTTTCAATGTTTCAAGAGAACTTAATCTGTGATTTTGAGTAAGTAATTTTACGGATGTGTGTTTCTCTCGCTTGGTTTGAAGTCCATTAGACTGTTGGCGTTTCGCTATCGGCAGCATCAGCGTGAGTTTTTCGGGCCAGTGCTGCGACCTGTTCGATGCGATCGCTCGGGCCATTGAGCAATAAGCGATCTCTGCTTTCTAAAACCCAAGACTCATCGACGGAACGATACAACTTTCCGTTGCGGCGCAATGCTTGTAGGGTGACGCGATGTCGTTTCTGCAATTCCGCCGGTGCGATACCCAGCAGAGGAGAGCGATCTGAGAGTGCAACCCATCGAACAGCACCGCCTTCTACGGTTAAATCGCCGAGAATGAGATCTTGTAGGGCGCTCACTTCTGAGGATTTTCCCACAACCAACAGGCGATCGCCCCCTTGCAACCGCGCGTTTCCTTTGGGGTAGTAGTAGGTTTCTTTCCCCCTGCGAATCGCCATAACGGTTACCCCTGTGACATTGCGAATCTTGGCTTTGGCGAGGGTTATTCCCGCGAGGGGCGAGTCGTGAGGGACGACAATTCGTTCGTTGTGAATGGTTGAGGCCGTATCTCGGACATCTTTTTGCAAGGCGCTGACAGCGCGTTTGGGGCGAATGCTCAAGTAGCGATCGGTGCGAATTTCTTTGATCGCAGCGTCGATACTTTCGTCCGATTCTCCAAGAGTGGAGAGCGTGTGCGCCCCCATCTCCAACGCCGCCTCAAACTCCGGTTGAACAACCTCTGTCGCCCCTAATTGCGTCAGGATGTCAATTTCGTGGTTTTCGTGGGAGCGGGCAACTACGTCCAAGTCGGGGGCAAATTCGAGGGCGTGTTTGAGAAGCAGCCGGGTGCTGTTGGGATCGGGGAGCGCGATCGCGAGCGCTTTGGCCTTTTCGAGATGCACTTTTTCTAACACTAATTCCGAGTCGCCATCGCCAAAAACATAAGGAATTTTCTCCTGTCTGAGGCGCTGAGCGGCTGCTTCGCTATTTTCGATGGCAACGACGGGGTAGCCGCGATCGCGCAGGATTTTGACGATAGTTTGTCCAACTCTTCCGTACCCAGCCACAATAACATGATCTTTGATCGTTTCTGGCATCCATAAAACTTGATTGCGTTCCCATCTCTGCAAATACCGAGCTAAAAATCGCCAACGAATCAACTTATCAGCTAATCGAGGGGAAAAGCGCATTTCAATCGGAGTGAGAACTAAGGTAATTGCAGTGGTTCCTAAAATCAATAAATATTCTTGTTCGCTCAGAAAGCCTAAATCCAAACCAACCAAAGCCAAAACAAAAGAAAATTCTCCAATTTGGTTTAATCCCAAGCTAGCGATAACGGCCGTCTTGAGCGAATAGCCAAACTTCAAAATAATCGGGAAAATGATTAGTGCTTTACCCACCATAACGAGAATCACTAAACCCAAAATTGTGGCAAGATTTTCCCAAAGAACGGTTGGATCGATCAACATTCCAATGGAGGCAAAAAATAAACTCGCAAAAGTATCTCGCAAGGGTAGAATTTTGGCGAGGGCGCGATCGGAATAGTCAATTTCGGCAATCATTAACCCCGCGACAAATGCTCCCATTTCAATTGACAGACCGAGTTGAGCTGTAATCAACGCGACTCCCAAACACAGGGCAATAATAGTTAGCAGAAATAGTTCGCTGCTTTCGGTTCGCGCGATCGCTTTGACGAGGGAAGGAACAATCCAGTAACCCATCGCGAGCGCGCCAGCGAAGAAGAGCAGTGCTTTGAGGATTGCCCCCATTAACGCCGCACCAATATTCTCCGGTTCGTTGAGAGCGGGTAAAATCGCGAGCATTAATCCTAAAGCCAAGTCTTGAGCAATTAAAAGCGCAAGCATCACCTGACCGTGCAGCGTATTTGTTTCTCCTCGTTCGGCTAACGTTTTAAGAACGACAGCAGTGGAAGACAGAGAAAGAACAGCTCCTAAAAAAATACCACGAGCGATCGCATCAACCCAACCCACCAGTAAGGCAAAGACGGCCACGCAAAGGATGGTTAAACTGATTTGGAGGACGCTCCCTTTTAATGTAATTTCTTTGACTCGTTTCAACTCTGCGAGGGAAAACTCAACCCCCAGCGCAAATAATAAAAATGCGACACCAACTTCTGCAAGAGCTTTAATATCTTCCAGGTCGCCAATCAGTCCAAATCCGAGAGGCCCGACTAGCAACCCGCCCATTAAATAGCCTAAAAGAACGGGTTGTCGCAAGCGGTTGGCAAGATACCCTCCTGATGCAGAAGCCCCTAAAACGATGGCGAGATCGAGAATAAATTGATGCGTACCTGCCATAAGATTGCGCTTAAAGTTAATAATATATAGCGGTTATTAATAAAAAAATCCAGGTTGAGTGCCGGACAGCTTATTAAGCTGTTCGACATTTAAACTGTAACATCCAAATTCTTGTCAAGGGTGTGGGGTATAGGGTGTGGGGTGTGAGAAAATCCAATTTAAAGGTATGACAACTTATAGTCCACAATAAATGGCGGGTTGTCGGGAAGAAACCCCCCCCGGACGCTGTAGGGGCGGGTTTCCTTGATGGCTTTTGGATTTTACTCCGAACTGTCGCTCAAAACCCGCCCTGCCTTAGAGGAAAAAATGGTGTTTCTTAAGCTGTTCGTCATTTAAACAGAGAGAACGAGATCGAACACAAGGGTGTGGGGTCTGGGGTGTCGGGTGTAGAACCTCCCCATTTACAGGTGCTTGAGCTTACTAGCGAGCTGGAAGCGCAATTTCGCCAGAATGCTCGATCTCTGGAAGGTGCTGGTCGCTGGCCCGACGGGCCCACCGAACGTAGTCGGTTAAAAGTTGAGCGAGCAGGCGTTGTTTAATCCGCTGCAAGATCCCTTTAAGTATCCCGTTCCCCGTCACTTCGAGCAATGGTTTGGGAGTTAGCCACAACAGGGGAGGTAAATCTAAGCTGACTTCGAGATCTGCTCTTCCTTTGAGGGAAACTGTCTCGCCTTGTCGGATGGGAACGAGCTGACCTTTGAGCGCAAAGGAAAAATGGTGTTGCAAGAGTTCGAGTCCTTGCAGTTCGCAAGATTCAGACGTGATGGAGAGGGTTCCGTCTGTCGCGGCCGAGACTCTGAGAACGACGACGGGTTGAAAGCGATACAGATCGAGGAAGGAGAGGGGACGCATTTTCAGACGGTAGCGTTCTTCGGAGAGGGGAGCAATCATTTTTGGGTCGGCGATCGCGCGCACTAAGCGCTGAGGTTGGCGAAGGTATTGCTCAATTGGAATCCCTTGCTCTTCAACTGCCATTGCTAAGGATTCAGTGGCGGTAAAGCGAACGTGCATGTAAAGAAAATCTGAAATTGTGCTTTTCAATACGTCTAACCTTACATTTTCTTTAGAGTTGGGGCAATCAGGCGTGATGATTTGACGCGCGAGCGAGAGAGATAGTTTTCATTTTATGGAAATAGGATTTTGTCAAGCAAAATTGACAAAGATTAACTTTTGGATTTACATTTATTTACATAAGAATTTAATTTTAACAAAATGGTAACTCAATTAGAGGGAGGAACTGCTCAATCGAAGCCATGGATATCCATACACTTCTGACCCTCTACCAAGCGGGACAAAGGGATTTTAGCCTCTCAGATCTGCAAGGTTTTGATGGCAGCGGGACGCACTTGACTGGTGTAATTTTTTGGCAGTCCAATCTCAACGAGGCGAACTTCAGTTTGGCCGACCTGCACGGTGCTAACTTCAGCGAGGCAAGCCTTGCCAAATCGACGCTGTGGCGATCGCGCCTTCAACGCACCACCTTGCTGCAAACTAATCTAAGTCGAGCGCTCTGCATCCGCACAAACTTTAAACAAGCGAACTTAAGCCGCGCCTGTCTGACCCAGACCGATCTCAGGCTGGCAAACTTGCGCGATGCTAACTTGCAACAGGCCAGTCTCGCCGGTGCAAAACTCTGCTACGCGGATCTGCGCGGGGCCAATCTAACCCACGCCGACTTGTCCGGTGCAGATTTGACCGGAGCCAATTTACGAGGTGTTGACTTCACTCAAGCTGTCTTAACCCGTACCGTTCTGGATCGAACCCATCCGCCAGGAGCGATCGCGCGCTCGAGCGATTTTAGCCAGAACTTATACGCTGGGGCCAAACGATAAAGAAGAAGGCACAATCCCAGCGCGCCAGGCTGAGGGAAGAACCCGCTGCAATGAATTAACAACCCAAATTTGATGAGCAATTCGAGTTCGCTGCTGCAAGAGTTACTGCAAAATTTCCCCAAACTGCGATCGCAGATGTACTTTAAGTCTTCTTTGATGGCTTTATCTCATGCGATGGAAGACCTGGTTTTGTCAGGTTCGGAAGCTCCCCTCATCATTGCTAGCTTTCAACGCGAGCGATTTTATCGTCAAGAAACTCGCCGCTATCGCCAGCTTTCTCAACGTGCCGATCGCGCGTACATCCTCACGGTTCCAGAAGTGGAGTCGGGGTTGGCGATCGCTCACCCCTCCTGCGAAACCATTCCCCTCGACCCCAGCGACGATCTCGCGCGAGAGTGGTATCTCGTTGCGATCGGGAAACAATACACCACCTGCCTCATTTGCCGCGAGATCGAGACAGCAGCCGAGCCGATCGTCGATCGAGCAAGGCGATTTGAAGGGATTTGGTCTTTTGACCGGCGCGTTAGCATCCAAGCCGCACGCTTGTTGCTCGCGCAGATCTCCACTCGCCGGCCGGAGTTGCGCTCCGAGATTGAGCAAGTCTGGGAAGACTATGGACTCACCGCCGAAACCGCAGAACCGATCTTGATTCCCACGCCGCAGAAACTCAATACAGAAATTTTTGCCCAGCGCTTGGTAACTTACTTGCAAGCGAGTCAGTATCGGTTGCTCAATGCCTACCGCGCGATCGCCGATCGGGAACGCCAAGAGCGCCTGATTAACACCATTACCTCCGCCATTCGCAGTTCCCTCAACCCCCAAGAAGTTCTCGCCATTACCGTCCAAGAGTTAGCTCAAGCCTTCAACCCTTGCCGCTGCTTGCTTTATCCCTTGAGCGCGGCACAAGGCGAGGTGGAGATTGAATATGAGGCAGTTGCGGTAGGAATGCCAGCTCTCAAAGGACAACTCTGGTCTTGCGCTGACAATCCTCTCTTTCTTGCCGCTCAAGCTCAGGAGAGAGCGTTAGCCATCCACGATGTCTCGAACAATCCTTACCTCCAAGACAACCCCGCCTTGAGAGATAAAATCCAGAGCTGGCAGATTTGCTCCTGGTTGATCGTTCCCATTCGCCACCAAGGAACCCTTTTAGGGATGTTAGAGTTACACCGCGATCGCGCCCACCCGTACCAATGGCAAGACCCAGATATTGCCCTCGTCGAAGCGATCGCCACCCAAGCTGGAGTTGCTTTGACCCAAGCCCAAGCCTACAGCAACCTTGCCGAAGTCAACCAACAACTCGAAACCCTAGAACGCATTCAGAGCAACCTAATTGCCATTGTGGGTCACGAACTGCGAACTCCTCTATCCACCATTCGCGTTTGCCTGGAAAGCTTGGCGAGCGAACCCAACATAGCCGTTGCCAGCCAGCAAGTCATGTTGGATGTCGCTCTTGCCGATGCCGAACGACTGCGCCGGTTGATTCAAGACTTCCTGACCATTGCCAAACTAGAAAGCGATCGCGCTTATCACCATCCGGAACCCATTCAACTGCAAGAAGTCCTCGAATTAGCCTTGAGCGGCTTAAAAGCCCGTCGCCGCGTTGACCTACCTCAAATTAGAGCCAAACTTCCCCCCCAACTTCCCTTAGTCAAAGCCGACGGAGAGGGGTTAGTCGAAGTTTTTGCCAAGCTTCTCGACAACGCCTGTAAATTCACCGCTCCCAACGGCGAAATTACCGTTCGAGTCGAAATTCACAGCGATGACTCAGCTAGATCCCCCATGCTCGAAGCGATTGTCGCTGATACGGGACGAGGCATTGAACCCAGCCAACTTGAGGCCATTTTCGATCGCTTTTATCAAGAAGAATCTGCCTTGCAGCGCACCGTTGGCGGGACGGGTTTGGGTCTGGCAATTTGCCGCCAAATTGTCCGCAGTATGGGCGGGAAAATTTGGGCAGAGTCGGCTGGGAAAGAACAGGGAAGTCAGTTTCATTTCACCATTCCCATTGAATCTTGCTCGCCCACTTGAGATGCGAACAACTGATTTCCGATGCTGGTGAGCTGTCGCAAAATATGTAAGAATATGAGGCTTCAATCGCAATTGTTCGCGGCCGGCGATCGCCGAACTCCCACCTACCATGAATTTAAATTGGATTTCTCCAGCTCAGCGCCTGAGTAGCCTCCCGCCTTACGTTTTCGCTCGCTTGGACGAACTCAAGGCCCGCGCGAGGGAACAAGGGTTGGATTTAATCGATTTGGGCATGGGAAATCCAGATGGATCGGCTCCGCAACCCGCGATCGATGCCGCGATCGCCGCCCTAGCCAACCCAGAAAACCACGGCTATCCTCCCTTTGAAGGCACGGCCAGCTTTCGTCAAGCGATCGCCCAGTGGTATCAGCGCAGCTACGGCGTTGAGTTAAACCCCGACAACGAAGCCTTACCGCTCTTAGGCTCAAAGGAAGGTTTGGGACACCTGGCCCTCGCCTATGTTAATCCGGGGGATCTCGTTCTCGTCCCCAGTCCCTCCTACCCCGCCCATTTCCGGGGGCCGCTCATTGCCGGAGGCAAAATTCATCAAATTCCCCTCAAAGCCGAACAGAACTGGCTCATCGACCTGTCAGCCATTCCAGAGGACGTGGCTCGACGGGCCAAAATCTTCTATTTCAACTACCCCAACAATCCCACAACAGCAACCGCTCCCAGAGCCTTTTTCGAGGAGATTGTGGCCTTTGCTCGCCGCCACGAAATCTTGCTCGTCCACGACCTTTGCTATGCAGAACTTGCCTTTGATGGCTATCAACCCACCAGCTTGCTAGAAATTCCAGGCGCGAAAGAGATTGGGGTTGAGTTTCACACGCTCTCCAAAACTTACAATATGGCGGGTTGGCGCGTGGGCTTTGTGGTCGGAAATTGCCACATTATCCAGGGGTTGCGGACGCTGAAAACCAATCTCGACTACGGCATCTTTGCAGCGATTCAGGCGGCGGCCGAAACGGCGTTGCAACTGCCCGATCGCTACATCAAACAAGTGCAAGAACGCTATCAAACGCGGCGAGATTTCCTAATTCAAGGGTTGGGCGAACTGGGTTGGGACATTCCCAAATCGAAAGCCACGATGTACTTGTGGGTTCCCTGTCCGGAGGGAAGTACCTCTACCGACTTTGCCTTAGATGTTTTGCAAAAAACGGGAGTGGTTGTGACTCCGGGAAATGCGTTTGGCGAGTCGGGAGAGGGGTACGTGCGGATTAGTTTAATTGCCGATTGCGATCGCCTCGCCGAAGCTCTGAATCGTTTCAAACGCGCTGGACTTTGCTACAAAACTGAAATTGTTGCTTCTCAAGGCTAATCTCAAACCCGTTTAACCCCGTGAAATTGCGAGCGAGATATTGGCTACCCGGAATCATTCTGCTTGGTTGCGCGATCGCGGAGCTAACTTTGCGTTGGGGATTTGGACTGGGGAACCCCGTCTTGAGCCAAACCGATCCCGACACTGGCTATCGCTTCCAACCCAACCAAAAGGTGGTTCGCTTTGGCAAAACGCTGGAGTACAACCAATACTCCCAACGTTCCGACCCCACCACTCGCAACAAACCGGCCAACACTTTCAGAATTTTGATGGTGGGAGATTCAGTTCTCAACGGCGGCAACCCAGTCGATCAAACCGAAACCATCTCCGAACAGTTAGAAGCACAACTCTCGACTTCAGGGCGCTCTGTGGAGGTTCTCAACGCCTCTGCGGGGTCTTGGGGAATTGGCAATCAACTCGGTTATTTGCGCCAATTTGGAACCTTGGACTGCGATGTTCTGATTTTGCAAATTGGCACTCACGATCTAACCCAACCGATGAGTTCGGGCGATCGCGTTGGCGTGGATGTTAATTATCCCGATCGCGACCCCGTCCTCGCGCTCGAAGAAGCAGTAAGGCGCTATCTTATCCCCAAGCTTCAGCCGTACTTTCCCTCCCCCAAGATCCCGGCTGAAATTCCCGCCACCTCATCCGAACAACAACAATTTCAGCAGAATATGGAACGCTTTAGAGCCATTGTGGCGGCAGCTAGACAGGAGCAGACTGCCGTTGCGGTTCTCTATACCCCCAACTGGACAGACGTGCTACCAACCCCCAGCTCGCCGCCTTATAAGGCAGAGTTTTTTCAAGTGCTGAGCCGACTGAACGTCCCGGCGATCGACGTTCACGCTGACTGGTCTGCCTTGCCCGCAGCAACTGTCGAACCGTACTTTCGCGATAGCGTTCATCTCTCTGTCGAGGGCAATCAGGCTGTTGCTCGACTGCTCGCTCGAACTAATTTTTTGACCTCACTGACGGAAGCGCGATCGCAATTTCTCCAACCGCAAAAAATTCATCAAACTTTTAAAACTTCCCGCGAGATGAGGGTAAATACTCAAACAACCCCGACGAATTATGACAGCACTTTGCATCTTTACAAGACGACATTCGTCATGTTAAGCTCTCTCGCACTTATTCCTCAGTATTTTCTCCCGAATCGTGTCAAAAATTTTAACTCAGTCCCTAATGGTAATTCGCAGCCCGATCGGGTTTGGCTGTCGCGACCGTAAGGTTTCACTTGCCACTCATCTACAATCTGAGCTATTAGAAGATTAGTCTAATTAGTTACTTGCATCTTCCTTGAGGGGAGTATTTATACAGAGTCAGGGTAAACCTATCGGATTCCTCGAATCTTCATGCATTTTTTGCTGGGCGTTCCCTCAGATACCACAATCAAAGCATCATTTCGGCAACCTCGCATTCCGATCCGCTCAAGATGCTTCTGCCCTGACAATGCAGTAACCTCGATCTCCACCCTAAAATTCTGCAAAGTTGGGCATGTTAAACGAATATCTACCGAATCGACTCCTATTGCAGTCAGAGCGAACCCCTTCTTCGGATAATCCAGCGACTGTTGAGAGTTGCAACCAGAAGAAGTTGCTCGCGGTCACCCAGTTTTATCCTCCCGACTATGCAGCAACCGGTCAACTGATTTCCGATCTCGCCGGACAACTCGGCGATTTGGGAATGCAGGTCAGTATCTTTACCGGACAACCCGGCTATGCATTTCAGAAAGATTCTGCGCCCCCGCGAGAACAGTTCGAGCGAGTTTTGGTACAGCGATCGCGCACGGCTCGATTTTTACCCCGTCGCATTCGAGGTCGCGCCATCAACGGCCTGTTATTTTGCGCGCGTGCGGCCCTCCACCTGCTCAAAAGTGCCAGACGACAGGATGTTTTACTGCTGACGACCGAACCGCCTTATTTGCCGGTAATGGGGTATCTCATTCATCTACTCTTCGGCATTCCCTACGTTTGCTTGCTCTACGACCTGTACCCAGATGTGGCGGTCGAACTCAACGTTGTTTCAGACAAGCATTGGCTGGCTCGCTTCTGGGACGGGTGCAACCGTCGCGTTTGGCGAAAGGCCCAACGGATCGTCGTCCTCAGTTCGAGCATGAAAACCCGCGTCCTGGCCAAAGAACCCGCGATCGCGGACAAAGTGACCGTAATTCCCAGTTGGGCCGACCCCAGCAAAATTAAACCCATCGACAAGCACGATAATTGGTTTGCCCATCAATTCAAACTGACGGATAAATTTACCGTGCTGTACTCCGGAAATCTCGGTCGCTGCCACGATATGGAAACGATCCTGGTTGCTGCCGAACAGTTGCACGGCGAACCCGTCCAATTTGTTTTCATCGGACATGGCGCTAAATTACAAAGCTGCCGCGATCGCGTCCGACAGCGCTGTCTGAGCAACTGTCTCTTTTTGCCCTATCAAGATAAATCCGTCCTTCCCTACTCGCTCACAGCTTGCGACCTCTCCCTCGTCAGCATCAGTCCCGGACTCGAAGGGTTGGTTGCCCCCAGCAAACTCTACGGAATTTTAGCAGCCGGTCGTCCAGTCGCCGCGATCTGCGAGGGTCACTCCTACTTGCGGAAGTTACTCGCCACGGCCAATTGCGGTACCGCATTTGATAATGGGGACGCGGAGGGGTTAGCCAATCACATTCGCTACCTCGCCACCCATCCCCAAGTTGCTCGTCAGATTGGCGAGTCGGGACGAGAGTACCTCCAACAGCACTTTACCCCCAGCGTTGTGGCCCGGCAGTACCTTCAGGTTTTATGCAGTACCGAATAGACCCCCAATTGGGTTAAGACGGGACTTTCGTCTGATGCGAACAACCTGAAACCCTTACCCTGACGGGGGTTTATCGAGGACAACGACGGAATAGGTTTTCCGCGATTCTCCAACCCCTACTGCTTTGTCAATTTTCAATTGAGGTCGGGGGACGACGAGGGAGATGGGGAATTGGGGAGTTGGGGAGACAAGGGGGAAATCGACAATCCCTCATTTCTTCCTTCGGGGAGATTACATCTTAGAACGCATGGGTTGACCTGCAAAATTGCCAAAATGTAAATTTTTGTAACCATAGAAAGTGTGGAAATTGCCGATTTTTGAGAACGAGTTTGCAAAGGTTTCAAGGGAATGGTAGGATTTTGGAGGTTCGATTTCATAGGGTTGGGGTGTTTTTTGTGTCTAATTTTGCTTTAAACTCCCTCAAAGCCTTGTTACTGCGTTGAAGGTAGCTTTCTTCCCCTCCTCAAAAAAACGCGCTTTAAGGCTTCTTTTAAATAAGTAAAAATACTTGGTTGACAAAAATAGATTTTGTGATATAAGGTTCCCTGACGCGATCGCGCTTCGCAGAGAACGAACAGTCGCTAATCGATCGCTCTCGAACCTCATCCCCAGTCGAACTGCAGTTGGCTCTTGCCGATACCATTGTTTCTTCTTTCTATTGCCTATCGTTGACAAGGGTTTCGGGCAATTCTCATCAAGCGTGAATCTCAAACGCGGGATTGTTCTCCGGCCAGCCGCGAGGTTCTGCGAGAACTTCCCCAATCGGCAAAGCCGTTTCCCGACCGCTCAGATACCGTTTCACCAAGCGATCGTAAAGCAGGACGTAAATTGCCGCTCCCAAATTCGTACAGTGACGGGTGGGAATAAAAACCCGGCGGTGACAAAGCTTGCGAACGCTGGTGGGAACGCTCCCATCTTCCGGGCCGAAGAGATAAATGGCGTTCTCTGGATGCTCGAAGGTGAGGAGGTTCTCAGAACCGCGCAGCAACTCTACCGCAACCGGCGTTGCATTTTGGAAGTGTTCTAAGGGTCGGTCGTCGAGCAAGATATCCACATCGGAAAAGCCTTTCATGCGTTCTTCGCGCGGAATGCGATTTTTCTCCCACACCGCTTCAGCGCAACGCCGACCGGTTATCCAAACTTGCTGGACGCCAAAGCAGGAAGCGGCCCGTACCGCCGCACCGACGTTGAAAGGGTCGCGCGGGTCAAACATCAGAATTGCTGGAAATTGACCTTGACAGGCGGGCTTAAACGGCCATTTCGGCTGCACAATCCCAGAGGCTTTCTTCATCGTTTTTGCTCTTCCATCTACACTTTTCCCCAAGATAAGCGAGAGCGGAAAGTTTTGCCGCTCTTCTTCCTCCCCATTCTCCGTTGTCCTCCTTGTCTCTCCCACTGATGACTGCTGACTCTCAAGAAACACAACGTTTTCCTTGAGTTGGGCAGGTTTAAACAGCCTTATCTTATCGAAGAAACATGAGCCATTGAGAAAACCTGCCCCTACAGCGTCCCCTTGGGGTCAATGGGCGATCGCGCCAGCAATTATCATGAACAAAGAAGGAAAATCGGCAACTCTGCAACGCTGCGATGCTTCACTGCTTCAATCCCGCTTGTTCCGCTCCAGAAAACCCCGATCGTGCGAGCTATTGCGATAGTTGCGGTGCGTCCCTGACTCAACCTTATGTGTTCCGCGATCGCTACCGCATCGCGCGCGTGTTGGGACAAGGGGCCTTCGGTCGCACCTACAAAGCCGAGAATCTCGAACGCTTCAACGACCCCTGCGTCATCAAGAAATTCATCGCTCAAGGACAAGGAGCGTCGCTGAGAAAAGCGAAAGAATTGTTTCAGCGAGAAGCCAAACGCCTTAACGACCTCGACCATCCCCAAATTCCCCGCTTACACGCCTACTTCCAGCAAAAAGGTGTTTTGTATTTGGTGCAGGAGTTTGTGGAAGGGGAGGATTTGCGATCCGAGTTTGGCTGGCGAGGACGCTACAGCGAAGCCGAAATTCGGGAGTTGCTGGAGAGTTTGCTACCCGTTCTTCAGTATCTCCACAGTCAAGATCCGCCGCTGATACACCGAGATATCAAGCCGGAAAATATTATGCGTCGCCAGGGCGATCGCCAACTGGTTTTAATTGACTTCGGGGGGGCCAAACAAATCGCCGGAACCTCGCTTTCGCGTCCCGGAACGGTCATTTATACTCCCGGTTATGCTGCTTTTGAGCAAATTAACGGCCAGCCTCGTCCCGCCAGCGATTTGTACAGTTTGGGAGCGACTTGCGCGCGACTTTTAACCGGCTGTTTCCCCCGAAAAACGGCGCGCGGAACCCAGGATGAACTTTATGATGCCGATCGCGGATGTTGGCTGTGGCAAGACTATTTGCAACGACACGGCATTGCGATCGGCGAAGAACTGGGGACTGTTTTAGAGGGGTTGCTCCAGCATTTTGCCCGAAATCGCTATCAATCCGCACGGGAAGTGCTAGCGGCGTTACGTGGACAATCAATACCAACCGGAAAGACGGCGATGCCTTCGCCAACAACCCTGCAACCCTCGTCCCTCCACCTCGCGACAACCCGACCTGCAACTCCCTTTCATCGCATCACGCGGGCAAAATTCCTCAAATTTGCCGGATTTGCCGGGTTGGGAGTTGTTTCGACCGCGATCGTAGGTTCGTTGCTGTCGCGACGAGAGCGCGCAATTGACTCCAGACAGCCGCAAATCGACTTCAACAGTTTTCCCGAACGTCCTGACTCGGCCTATGACTTCAGATTTGAGGTGGTGACGGTGAATAACAAGGGCGAGGTTATCAACCAACAATCCCATCGCGCCAAGTCTCTGCGGGAAGATTTGGGCAATGGGGTGAATTTAGAGCTGGTTGCCATTCCTGGTGGAACCTTTATCATGGGGTCGCCGGATACGGAGGAGAATCGCTCTGATGATGAAGGGCCGCAACACCCAGTCACGGTTTCCCCCTTCTTCATGAGCAAATATGCCATCACCCAGGAACAGTGGCAAGCGGTTGCCAAACTCCCCAAAATCGCGCGCAATCTCGCTCCCAACCCTTCTCGCTTCAAAGGGGAAAAGCATCCAGTGGAAATGGTGTCTTGGTATGATGCGGTGGAATTTTGCGATCGCGTGTCTCGATACCTCGGACGGCAATACAGACTCCCTAGCGAGGCGGAGTGGGAGTATGCCTGTCGTGCGGGAACAACCACCCCCTTCTACTTTGGCGAGGCGATCGCGACCAATCTCGCCAATTACAACGGGAATTATGCTTACGCTTCCGCACCCAAGGGGAAGTATCGCGAGCAAACCACAAAAACCGGCCGTTTTCCTCCCAATCTTTTTGGACTGTACGAAATGCACGGAAATGTCTGGGAGTGGTGCGCCGATCCTTGGCATGACAACTATGAGGACGCACCCACGGATGGCAGTATTTGGCTCGGTAATAATGATAATCGTTATTACTCACTGCGGGGCGGTTCCTGGTTTATCCACCCTCGATATTGTCGTTCCGCCGTTCGCAACTGGTGCAATCCGGTTGTGCGCTACAACTCTTTCGGGTTTCGCGTTGTTGGGGTAGCGGCGAGGATGCGATAGCCTCTGCGTTTCCGCCTTTTTTCCAACAGAATGCCTCAATCATCCAAGGCAATTTTAGGACGGTGCTGGCTCCAGGGGCGAGCGGCCTCAAGTTTTGCAGCTAAAGCAATTAAGGTCGTTTCATCGGCGGGTTTGCCTGCGAGTTGAACGCCCACAGGAACGCCGTTAGCGTCGAATCCGGTGGGGAGCGCGATCGCGGGCAATCCAGAGGCATTAAAAGGCGGACAGGGGGCAATCCAAGCGATAATCCGCTCCAGCGTCTCCTCCGGACTCAAGTCCGCCCACTCCCCAATGCGAATGGTGGGGTGCATATAAGTAGGAAGCAGCAACACGTCGAACTGCTCGAACAAGCCGACAATTTGCCGCGAGATCAACTGCATCTGCGTTACCGCTTGCAAATATTCTCCCGCCGTTCCCGACTGGCGAGCAATCCAAGCATTGACCGGGCCGAGGGCGTGGGGGGGGAGTCCGGTGGCTGCAACGCCGCCTTGCCAGATCGTGGTGAAAGGAGTGGCTAAGGCAGAACAATCTAAAGAAGTTTCTTCGAGGACGTGTCCCATCGCCTCCAAAAGACTCGCCGTTGACTGCACCGCCTGCTGGCAGATTTCAGCGGCCGGGCCGATCGGGAGAATAGAGCTTGCAACGCCGATGCGGAGTTGGGGGAGGTCTTGCTGCGTGGCTTCGAGGAAGCTCGTTTCGGGATCGGGAAGCCAGTACGGATCGCCCGTTATATAACCGGACATCACATCCAGCAGGGCCGCTGCATCGGCGACGGTGCGGGCCAGGGGGCCGTTGGTAGAAATGCCGTTTTGGTGGTCGCCAGCTGGGGCATTGGAAATGCGCCCTCGTGACGGTTTAATCCCCACCAAACCGCAGCAGAATGCGGGGCCTCGGATCGACCCGCCACCATCGGAACCGTGGGCCACAGCCCCCAATCCAGCGGCAACAGCCGACGCCGCACCGCCACTCGATCCTCCTGGCGTGTAGTCTAAGTTCCAGGGGTTGCGAGCTGGGGGGAAACCGGGGGGTTCGGTGTAGGGAAGCGATCCGATTTCTGAGGTGGCGGTTTTGCCGAGAATGATAAAACCGGCCTGTTTCATCCGCGTGACGACCCCATCGTCGTAACTGGCAATGCTCTCTTTTTGGAAAGGAACGCCGTAACTGTGGGGCATTCCTTCCACGGCGTTGAGGTCTTTGATCGAGGTAGGAACGCCGAAGAAGGGGGGAAGTTTGGCGGGGTCTGAAGTGCGTGCCAGTTGCTCGGTTTTCGCTTTCGCGTCCACGATCGCGCTTTCGGCGACAATATGAAAAAAGCTTCCCAGTTGGGGGTTGAGGCGATCGATGCGGTCGAGGGTGAGTTGAGTGAGTTCGAGGGGAGAACAGGCGCGATCGCGGATCAGTTTGGCTTGGTCGAGGGCCGAAGTGAAGGCGAGGTCGGTATCGTTCATAATTACTGGAACCGTCGGCGAGAAAATAGCGGTGCGCGGCGAATTTGTACGCTATGTGCATTGTAGGCGATCGCAAAAGGCAATAGTCCCAATCGTAGGATGTGTGGAGCGATCGCCGCAGGTGCATCGCTGGTTTATTATTTTCAAGCAAATCTCTTAGAGAGCATTTATAGAGTCAAAATTAAACCCTTGTGTAGGGTGGGTGAGGCGACCGCTGAATAGAGAATTGACTCTCTCATTTAAGAACCGCCGTAACCCACCAAAGCTACGGTCTTCGAGTCCTTAAGATTCACTTTATAAGTGGTTTCTTACCTAAGCCCAAATGCGTTTCAAGGTCAGCGCAAATCCCGGTAAAACGGCTTCTCCGTAGAGTGTACTTGGATTTTCCAAAACCTCAACCTCTTGCCCCAAACGATACACTTCCACCCGCTTATTTTTAGGGTCAATCAGCCAACCCAACCGCGCACCATTCTCCCGATACTCTTGCATCTTGGCACGCAGTTTTTTGAGACTGTCGGTCTTGGATCGCAGCTCAACCACAAAGTCAGGACACAGGGGAATAAACCCTTCTCGCTGTTCGGAAGTGAGGGCATCCCAACGGTCTTGACGCACCCAAGAAGCGTCAGGGGAGCGGTTGGCACCATTGGGCAACTCAAAACCAGTCGATGAGTCAAAGGCTACACCCAGAGTATCGTTGGCTTCAAACCAGACCCCAAGCTGACCGATCAGACTAAAATTAGGACGGCCCGTTTCGCCACCCGTGGGTGGGTTCACAATCAGTTCTCCTGTGGCGGTACGTTCGAGTCTAAGATCGCGATTGGCAACAGCGAGGGCCGCAAACTGTTCCCGCGTCACCTGAAGAGCCAGTTCGTTGGGGAGTTGGAGCAAAAGCGGTTTAAGTTGGGGAGGAGCTTGCACCATCGGACTTGGCCTCACGCTGCTGAATCGCACCTCTATTCTAAGAGCGATCGCTTTTCAGCTTTCAGCTAGAAGTTGGAAAAGCAGAAGGACGAGTTGAGAGCGAGATTGAACCGCAAAACAAAAGCTTTGACGATTCTTTCTTATTCATCCTACTCCTTCGGAGAAGCAAGCTACATCCTTCTGCCTTCATCCTTTAGAGGGGTTTCCAACTAATCCGGTATGAAGTCACCGGGAGACAATATGATGCCACTTTGGAAGAAGTAAAAATAGAAAAGTTTCCAACTATTCCGATGTGAAGTCACCGGGAGACTGCTCGTCTCAGAAGCCTTACCCAGAGCGAACTCTGGCGACCAAATCGACGATACCCTAATTTTAACACTTTGGCGATGCTCACTGTCCTGAAAACAGACCTCCTTGGAATTGCCTTCTGACAAGGGATCGACGCGATTCGACGAAAGGATCGGGGTTTGATCGATATCCGCGATCGCGTCGATAGCACTGCTTCTGAAACGCCACAAGTCTTGCAATATCTAGCTTTCGCACTTTTTCCTTGCAAAACTCAGAAAAATTCGGCGGCGCAATCATCAGTCATCAATTTAATTCTGAACTCTGAATTCTGAACTCTGAACTCTGAATTCATCCTTTCATCGCTTCCTCGCCGCGTCGATACAACTCCCGCGCATACTCCGTCCAGGTTCCCTGTCCCCAGTAGCGGAAGCAACTGGTTTCGACAAGCAACACGTAGAGGAGTGCTTCTTGGTACTCGCGAGTTTTGGTGACAGCGGGATCGTTCTGTACCGCGCGATCGTACTTGGCGTGGAACATCGCACTGAGTTGGTTCATCGGTTCGAGAACATTCTCATATCCCTTCACCCAACTGAGATCGTCCGTCCAAGATGCGCCATCGACGTGGAATTGGTGGTCGGTTTTGTTTAACTCTTTGATGGCCTGTTCCACTGCTTCTGGCGTGGCGCGATCGCTCTCGACTCGCTGCCAGATCTTGTGCTGTTGCGACGCTTGACAGGTGGGGAAATCTTCGGGGTTAACCCCTGCTGCGGCCAGAAGTTCGAGATATTCCGTCCCGTTAAACCCAACGACACCGCGATTCTCCTTAATGTCGTGCCACACGGGTTGAAAATCGCGAGGAAACTCATTCATCATCACGCCGCCATTTTCCCCGTCGGCAATTTGCGACACGCAACTGGGAACGGAAACGCTGCCAATTTGCTGTCGTCCCCGTCCTTTCGCCTCGTGGTAGGGTTGCATTTGAGCCACCAGTTTTGTATCGGACCCTTGGGTTTTAATCAAAGCGGTGATGCTGATAGTTTCGCCTTTGGAGTTGCGGGCCACCAAGCAGTTGGGAACGTACTTATCATCGTGGTGGAGTCCCGACCCATCCAAGCGTTCTACCGAGTGTTCCTGCACCAGCAACCAGCGATAGCCGCACTCTTTAAGCGCTTTAATGTACTCGTAGAGGGTATCGGGGTGGTTGGGAAGGTGCATTTCCGGCGGCGAAAATCCCTTGACTCGCTTCAGGGCCTCCGGGCCAAACACCGCTGCGAAGTAATGCTGCCAAGCTTGGATGTGCAGCTTGAGATCGGGAATGGGGGTGGAAGGGGCAACGGCGTGACTCCACATGGTTCCCAACCATTCCACATGAGGTTGATAGCGGCGATCGCACGTAATTTTTTTGAGGTTGTCGAGAACGTCATTGCGCCCCATTTGCTGCAACCCCCAGAGTAAATTACCAGAGTAGTCGAGCATAATGCGAGGATTGCAGCCATTACTCACCAGTTCGGGAATAAAATCGCCCATGCGACTGTAGCACCAAGCAAAAACACTGGCGTTGTGGTTGTCGCCGTCACCTTGATACTCGAACATATGCTGTAAGTTGCAAATCAGTTCCCCATTTGCCCCTGCGGGAATTGTGGGTTGGTGCATGTGCAACGCACAGGCAAACCCCGCTGCAATCTCTTCTAAACGGAGATTGGTCTGGGGGAGAAATACCGATTCGTTGTGGTTCGTCAAGGTCGCAATCTCAGCTTCCCAACCGCAAATGTTGGGCAGCCCTTCTCGTAGTGCGGGTAAGCTGAAAGAGGGTGCTGTTGCAATCATATTTTTCTTGTTCCTTCTGATGCTTGCGGTTTTACGGACGCTTCTCACGACCCATAAATGCAAAATTCTCAGTCGAATGATAGCGCACAACCCTGGAGCGATTAGCTTAAGACTTTATGTAAGATTTAGACAGTTTCTATCGCGCTCTTCGGACGGTTGTAGAACCAATGTTTGCAACTGAGGCAAGCTGTAAAAAGCAAAAGAGAAAAGTCGTTCGAGAACTGCTAAGCTGTTCGTCATTTAAACAGAGAGAGCGAGATTGAAGAAAAGGGGTGGAGTTTGGGGTGTCGGGTGGAGAGGATTCTCATTTAAATGGGCTTTAGCTTATCAATCTGTTATTTTGATGACCGAAGGAAGATCGGTATTCAGATCAAGCAATTCTCAATGACTTCTGAGGGATCGAGACCAATTTAAAAGTCCTAAAATTATCTTCTCTATTGCCGATTCTTCGGCTTTTGACTTCAAGAGGTCTGCCTTCGCTAAATCTCTTCTTCTACAAATCGCTGTAAGCGTCATTAATTAATTTGCGAGCAACGGTTTGAATGCCTGTATGCTCGAAGTAATTAGTTGCTGAGTCTAGAAAAGCTGCTAGATAATCTAACTTGTCATCGGCAATTTCAATAAATCCACCCAAACGTTGAGAAAGGGATTCAGGATTTAAACCAGCCGATTGCGACACGTTAGACATCCAGTCCCCAATTGCATCAAAACTTTGATTGATAAAACCTTGTGCGTCCGAACCAGGAATAAATTGACTGATGGCTCCAAATGCCGGACTTCCCGTCATGGTTTCTTGAGAAAGATCTTGCCGAATTTTAGCAACAAAGTCTGCTCCTAAAGGTAACACTCCATCGATTGCAATTAGAGCAACCATACGCAAAAGGGCTTCATTTTGATAGTTTTCTTTCAAAGAACTGACTAACTCTATCGGGTTGAGCGTCAGACCATTGAGCTTGCTGTAAGCAATCAATTCGGCGACCAGTTTTAATTTTAAGTCAATGCTTTGGATCGAGTCCGCTTTGGGCGTGAGTTTGTCGAGAAATGGAATGAACTTGAAAGTCTCGCCAACTTTGTCTGCTAAAGCTGCTGCTGCAACTGCTTTGTCAGTCCCATCAATGGTTTGATACAGCCAAATTGCTGTCTGATAGCCTCGATTTTTGTCATTGTATAAAGCAACGGCGCGATCGCGAATTGTTTGAATTTTTGCCAAATCTGTTTCTCCAGAGATCGCGCGAATTGTCTCGTCAAATCCAACTAAGTTTTTCCACTGACCCGGTACAACAAAATTTAGAGCTTTGAGCGCTTTGACCGTAAGATTATCAGCAGGTAAGTTATCAACTAATTCAACGATGGATTTGCTCATAATCAATTTTTTGTGAAATTTGCAAGCTTTCTCAAGATTAGCAAAGAACGTCTGAAGGTAAAAGATGGGTAAGAGGATAGGAGAATATCGGGCGCAATCGCAAGGTTAAAGCACAGATTCAAGAGTCTGAGCGAGAAACACGCTGCCCAATTTACCTGCGCTCGGTTAAACTCGTAGTTGTTTGGCCGCACGTCGCCCTCTCAACTCGATGTTAACGCTTTACTGCTATGAATCCAGACCAAACAGTCCTGATTTTAATTGGCTATCAAAACGACTACTTTGCCACCGATGGTATTTTATATAGTGTTGTTGAAGAATCAGCCAAAGCCAATAAGGTCGTATCAAACACGATTCATCTAATTCAAAAGCTTGCTAAGACTTCCTGTTTAATTATCAGTACACCAATCTTTTTCAGTCCTGACTATCAAGAATTGATTAACCCTGTTGGCATTCTCAAAACCATCAAAGATGTTGGCGCATTTCAAGCCAATACAAAAGGATCGGAGATGATTCCAGAATTGCAGCCTTTTTCCGAAAAAATTGTTGAAATTCCAGGGAAGCGAGGATTGAATGCTTTTGCCGAGACTCAGCTCGATGAATTCTTACAAGAGCGAGGAATTAAAAATATTGTCTTAGCCGGAGCAGTCACTTCAATTTGTATTGACTCAACCGGGCGTTCCGCATACGAACGCGGATATAGCGTTACCATTTTGTCGGATTGTACTTCAGCGAGGGAAGTGTTCGAGCAAGATTTTTATTGTAATAAAATTTTCCCGCTTTATGCCAACGTCATCGATAGCGTGCAATGGCTTAACAGTCTAGAAAGAGAACAATGAACTTTGACGGCCGAGGCAGTAACGAACTCAATACTCAAATTTTTTATCGTCTCGTCAACGAACTCTCAGAATCTGAAAAACGCTATCGGGAACTTGTTGAAAATTTGCGAGAGATTGTTTTTGAAAGTAACGAGCGAGGTGACTTGACGTTTCTCAATCAATCTTGGGAAGAAACGTTGGGATACTCTATTTCTGAGTCGATAGGAAAATCTTTAATTAATTTTATACACCCAGAAGATCGAGGAATTGCAGCTCAAGTCTTAAAGAAAATTAGCGCAGAAAAAATCTCAATCGATCGAGATTTTCGCTTTCTCGATCGGAATAACAAAGTGGTGTGGCTCAATTTACTCGCTCGGTCGAATTCGACTCAAGGATTTTCAGGCTCTTTGACTAATATTAGCGATCGCAAGCAATCTCAGGCAGTACTCCAAGAAATTAACGAGCAGTTAGAGCAGCGAGTGGAAGAACGAACTCAACTGTTACAAGCAACAAACGAACAGTTGCATCAAGAAGTTCGAGTACGTTCGAGAGTTGAAGAAAAATTGCGGCAAACCTTAAAGCAATTAAAGGAAACTCAAACTCAACTCATTCAAACTGAGAAAATGTTAAGTCTCGGTCAGATGGTGGCTGGGATTGCTCATGAAATTAATAATCCTATTAACTTTATTCACGGCAACCTCTCTTATATTAGCGAATACAGCCAAAGTTTACTGGAGTTAATCGAACGCTACAAAAAGATTCTTCCTAAACCACCACCTAACATTTGCAATTTTACTGAGGAGATCGATCTGGATTTTATTCAGGCCGATCTGCTGAAAATGTTGAGTTCGATGAAGGCAGGAAGCAATCGAATTAAAAATATTATTTTGTCTTTAAGAAACTTTTCTCGCTTAGATGAGTCAGAAAAAAAAGAAGCCGATCTTCACCAAGGGATTAATAGCACGATTTTATTTCTAAAACATCGCCTGCACTCAGAAATTGAAATTGTCAGAAGATATGGAAATTTACCTTTGATTCTTTGCTATCCAGCGCAGTTAAATCAGGTTTTTATGAATTTACTCAATAATGCGATAGATGCGTTGCTCGAAAGCGATATTGAGTTCAAAAAGATTGCGATCGAGACAGAAAAAAGGGGCGATCGCGTTTGCATTAGCATTCGAGATAACGGGCCGGGAATTGCACCGGAAATTCGCGATCGCCTCTTCGATCCGTTTTTCACAACAAAGCCTGTTGGCAAAGGGACGGGTTTGGGTCTCGCAATTTGCTATCAGATTGTCGAACAACACCAAGGCACGATTCAAGTTCGTTCGGAATTGGGTCAAGGGACGGAATTTTCTATTTTTCTGCCGCTTTGAATTGAGAGAGAAATGGGCGATCGCGTACAGTAAAAGAGATTTCAATAGTGATGATTGGCGCGATGCTTGCTCGTTTTTTCAAGTTTGCCGCCTTGGGAACCACCCTACACCGAGAAGTGCTGGCCGGGGTGACGACCTTTGTGACCATGGCTTATATTTTGGCGGTTAATCCGGCAATTTTATCGGAAGCCATTTTCCTCAACCAACCGGGAGATTTGTTCGGGGAGTTGGTCATTGCTACAGCTTTGGCCGCCGCGATCGCGACCCTAATTATGGGGTTCGTTGCCAAATATCCCTTCGCCCTCGCACCAGGAATGGGGTTAAATGCTTACTTTGCTTATACCGCCGTCGGCCAGCTAGGCCTTGACTGGCGAGTCGCCCTGGCCGCAGTTTTTGTAGAAGGGATTCTCTTCATCTTCCTCACCTTTGCTAATCTTCGCAGCCAAATTGTTAGTGCCATTCCCGACTGTATCAAACAAGCCACCGCCGCCGGGATTGGTTTGTTCATCGCTTATATTGCCCTTTCCAACCCTGTTGAGAAAGGCGGTGCGGGGATTATCGTTGCCCACCCCGCGACTTTAACCTCCCTCGGTGACACCAGCCATCCTCAAACCTTAATCGCGATCGCGGGTATTTTTGTAACGGCGGTTTTGGTTGCCAGACGCATTCCCGGCGGGTTGCTATTGGGAGTCCTGGCCACAGCAGTTTTAGGGTGGATCTCAGGAATTGCCCAACCTCCCACCGGACTCATCCAAATTCCCGATTTACCCGTCGATTTAGTCGGTCAAGCATTCGTCGGTTTGGGACAACTGTTACAGGTCGATGTGGGGGAATTTTTAACCGTTCTGTTCGTCTTCCTCTTTGTCGATTTGTTTGGGACGGCGGGAACCTTTATGGGTTTGGGCATTCAAGCTGGCTATATCAACGACGAGGGCGAGTTTCCCGGCGCAAATCGAGCGTTTCTCGCCGATTCTGTGGGGACGACCGTCGGGGCCATCCTGGGAACCTCTCCCACCACCACCTATATCGAGTCGGCCGCAGGGATTGCGGAAGGGGGGCGCAGCGGCTTTACAGCGGTCGTGGCGGCAATTTTATTTGTTTTGGCAATTTTGTTTATTCCGCTCCTCTCTGCCATTCCTGCCTTTGCCACCGCCCCCGCCCTCGTCATTGTCGGGGTGCTGATGGCTCGAAATGTTCGCAATATCCGTTGGGACGATGAAACGGAGGCAATTCCGGCCTTTCTGACACTATTAGTCATGCCGCTGAGTTACTCGATCGCCGATGGTTTGGCAGTGGGTTTAATTGCTTACCCTCTGCTGAAAACTGCGCGCGGTAAAGGGCGAGAGGTGAAGGCGATCGCTTGGATTTTGGCAGCGTTATTTATCCTGAAATTTGCGATCGCTCCCTCCACATAGTTTCCCGCAGCTCAAATAACAGCAGTTCAACGCCGTAGTATCGATCGGTTAAACCCTTGGGAGTCATTCCCAGACGTTGCGTCACGCGGCGAGATCGCTCGTTTTCTGCTTTCACCACCGCGAACAAGACCGAAAGGTGCAATGTCTCAAAACCGTAGTCTACAATTCCCCGCGCGGCTTCTGTTGCGTAACCCCTCCCCCAACTCGCTCGTCGAAAGTGCCAGCCAATTTCATACTCTGAGGTGGGAGTGCCGCGAGCGTCGGGGAGTTGAACGAGTAAAATCGTACCGATAATTGCAGTTGTTTCGGTTTCCACAACTGCCCACAACCCAGTTCCGTTATTGCGACGGCGATAGAGATCGACGCGCTGTTGGAGGCGATCTCGCGTTTCCCCAACCGTCCTATCCCACTGACCCTTGCCAACAAAACGCATGACTTCGCGATCGCCATAAATGGCAAAAGCTTGCTCTGCATCGCGTTCGGGTTGCCAGGTGCGAACCGTCAAGCGTTCTGTTGCGAACAATACTGCCATCCTTTCTTTTCTCCTCCAGCGATCGGCAAAAGCGTTGCCGGAAATTTCAATCGGTTTCGATCCCTCACAAATTCCCCATATTTGAGATCTATGCTTTGAGTTTAGAGGGATGTTAGCTCATCCCACCCGAAACTTGACACTGTGTCATTTTTCGGGCGCTCAAAAGCGTAGTGCTTGAACTATAAAATCCCCCTTTTTACAAAACTTGGTTGAAAAAAGTCCTATGAGTACTTGTCCCTGTTGTTCGGCTACCCTACTGCGACACGTTCGCCACCATCGCGTTTACTGGTTTTGCCGCTGCTGCTGGCAAGATATGCCCAATGGTTCGGCCGCACCCAACCTTCGAGATCGCAATGTCCGGACGCTCGAATCGTTGTTTGCCCGACCATCTTTAGGGGGCGATCGCACCCCAGTTATCTTGCACGAGCTAATTTGACCCGCACAGATGAGGTCAATCTTCTTGCGGACATTCGGCGCGATCTCCCTCCGGTAAAATCGCGCCACAGAGATTAGTCTGAAACAAGTAAGCTTCCTCTAAGTTGGCCCCCGTCAAGTTGGCTCCTTGCAAATTCGCGTGGCTGAGATTGGCCCCCACCAAATTGCTCCCGCTCAAATTTGCATTCTCCAAGTTTGCGTGGGCTAACTCCGACCGCTCCAAATTTGCGTCGCTCAGATTGCTCTCTGACAAATTGGCAAACGCCAAACTAATGGCTCTCATTTGGGCCCCTTCCAGATCGGCATTAACCAGCACTGCATCTCTCAACTTCACGTCCCTAAGCGTTGCGTTTCGTAAATTCGCACCAATGAGGTTGGCCCCCACAAGAAAAACATTCTGTAACTGTGCCTCGGCAAAGCTCGCATTTTGAAGATTTGCCCCGCCAAGGTACGTATTTTTCAAAGTTGAACCGCTGAAATTCGCATTTTCGAGGCGACCATTTTCCAGGCTAATCATGAAGAGCGTGGCATTGCTCAGTTGCGTTTCCGTCAAAATTGCCCCTTGCAGATCGGCCCCTCGAAGATTTGCACCCGAAAGGTTGGCTTGAGCGAGGTTCGCATTTGCCAATAAAGTCCCTGCCAATTGCGTCTCGCTCAGATCGGCCCGTTCCAAATTCGCACCTTCCAAGTTCGCTTGAGACAAATCGGCCCCTCTAAAGTTCGCCTCCTGCAAATTGGCGTTGATATTACCCAGATCGATCCCCCTGAGCGTTGCACCGCTGAGATCGCAGCCTTGGCAAGCTGAGGTTTCCAATAGCCAATAGGCATCTCTGGGGTTTTCAGCTTGCAATGAGTTCGGAAATCCGAAGCTGAAGATTAAGGTGGCCAGAAGCAGTGTTCCAGATTGTTTTTTCATTTAACTTTGGCGGCTAACAAGAAGGTACGTTCCTCTTTTCCATTTTAAATTTTGGCGTAGGTATTATTCAGTCATCAGCGCCTGACGGTGGGGTCTGGGGTGTCGGGTGTGGGAAACCTCCGCCGAAAAAGAACGGCAGAAACTCGTTTAATACCCATCGTACAGAGAGTTTGAGAAGTTGAGCGCGATTTTGAGTTTCGCAAAAAGTCAAGCGTCATCAGTTTCCCTTTGTCCCCCAATTCCCTAGTCTCCCACCATCAGGTACCGATCGCGCTGGGCTTAAATTTCACTGCATTCCCCCCTCTCGCACTTGCTGTAACAGCCGTTCGGCGCGACTGGCCCACTGCGTATTGCCTTCGAGAGTATAGAGGTCTTTGGCGTGTTGGAAGACTCGCTGCGCTTCGCTGTAGCGATTTTGGCGCATGAAGGTGAGTCCCGCGCCGTAATAGGCGTTGGCGTAATTGGGGTTGGCCTCCGCAGAACGGCGAAAGGCGTTGAGAGAGGCATCTAGGTTGTTTTGGTTGAAGAGAATAATGCCTAAGTTGTAGAGTGCTTCGGGATATTGAGGATTAATCGCGATCGCTTGCTCTAAGAATTGTTGTGCCTCGCCGGGGTTATTTTGTTCGAGGTAGATGAGTCCGAGGTGGAAAGAGGGTTCGGGCGCATTGGGACTGAGGGGAATAGCTTGACGGAGGTTGGCGATCGCGCCTTGAGTATCTCCCAAACTTTTGAGAACCAACCCTAAGTTATAGCGAGCCATCCCCAATTGCGGATCGAGGATGAGGGAACGCTGGAGGTAGTCTCGCGCCAGTTGCAAATTGTTCCCTTCCAGCAAGGCCGCACCTAAATTAGCATAACCCAGGGCAAAGTCGGGGTCGGCCTGAATGGCGCGATAAAACGCCTCTGCAGCCGGTTGCAAGTGCCCTTGTTGGCGCAGAGCCAGCCCCAAGTTATAGTGAGCGGGGACTAAACTGGGATCGAGTCTCGCCGCCTGTTGAAATGACGCGATCGCCTCGCCCACTTTCCCCTGCTGAATCAGCGAAATTCCCTGTTTTAGATAATTCAACGCCGACGGTTGGGTCGGGGTGAGGACGGGGAGGGTCTGGGAGAGAAGGATGAGGGATGAAGGATGAAGGATGAAGGATGAGGGATGAATTAATTGCCTTTTCTCTACTTCCAGTTCCCTCAACTCTGAATTCTCAAGTCTGAATTCTGAACCTTCTTGCCTCTTGCCTATTGCCTCTTGCCTATTGCCTATCCCCTCAACGCTACTCGCAGCGCACAACAGGAAAACGCCGCAACTGATTCCGAGAGAGACGGGATTTTTGAAACGAAACTGACACGTTTTGTTGCTTCTGTTCATTAAATTTAGCACTAATTTATACTTAGAAATTTTACTTAACTTTAAAGCGAGTTTGCCTTACAAGAGATTGCGATTGTTATCTAGATAACACCAGAACGAGTTACCCTTCAAGAAACCCAGACAGATCTCCCAATTCTGTCTCGTTGGAAACTTGGCAAATTCTGCAAGTTTTGCCCTTTCTTCGCCAAACTCAAGCCGAATTTCGCCAATTGACAGTCGTTAGCCAGTACCGCCTTTAGTCTGCGATCGACCCCAATCAAGTGTAATCTCTCTGTCAAAAAACTGCGAAAGACTGAAGATTGGTATGGAGGTAGCCGCCTACATCCCTAACAACTGGTTTGCTTAATCCACCATCTGAAAACCTTGGGGGTAATTATGAACCGTAAAGTATTGTCGGGTACTCGCAATGTCGCCATTGTGGGGCCCTACTCTAGTGGAAAAACGACCTTACTCGAAAGTTTCTTGTTTGTAACCGAGGCCATTTCGCGTAAAGGAAGTATTAAAGAACGAAATACCGTTGGCGATAGTTCGGCCGAGGCCCGCGATCGCGGCATGAGCGTCGAAGTTTCCGTCGCCAGCAGCGAACACCAAGACATTCGCCTCACCTTCCTCGACTGTCCGGGGTCGGTGGAATTTGCTCAAGAAACCTACAATGCACTTGTCGGCGCTGGGGCCGCAGTTGTGGTCTGCGAACCCGTCGTTGACCGCGTTCTCACCCTCGCACCCCTCTTCAAATTCCTCGACGACTGGGAAATTCCCCACATCGTTTTCATCAACAAAATGGATCGGGCCAACGAGGGCTTTATGGACGTTCTCCAAGCCTTGAAAACCGTCTCCAGCCGTCCCCTCGTGCCGCAACAGTACCCCATTCGCCAAGGGGAAGATCTCGTCGGCTACATCGATCTCGTCAGCGAACAAGCTTATCACTACCACGCAGGCAGTTCTGCCGATCCCGTTCCCCTTCCCGATCGCCTCAAAGATGAAGAAACGATCGCGCGGGAAGAAATGCTCGAAACCCTCGCAGAATTTGACGACCATCTCCTCGAAGAACTGCTCGAAGAAATCGAGCCACCCCAAGAAGAAATTCTCCAAGACCTCAAACAAGAGTTAAGTGCAGACTTAATTGTTCCCGTCTTCTTCGGAGTCGCCGAACAAGATTATGGCGTGCGTCCCCTCCTCGATGCTCTCGTGCAGGAAGCACCGGAACCGAATATTACAGCCGAACGGCGCGGTTTAACCCCCGATGCTAAAGGTGACACCCTTGTCCAAGTCCTGAAAACCTATTACACCCAGCAAGGCGGCAAACTTTCTCTCGTGCGCGTCTGGCAAGGGGAACTCAGCGATGGAACCGTCCTCAACGGGGTTCGCGCGGGGGGACTCTATCGCCTCTTCGGACAGCAGCAGAAGTCCCTACAAACGGCGACTGTCGGCGAGATCGTTGCCATCGGCCGCATGGAAGACATTTCAACGGGAACAACCCTGACGAGCGGCGATCGCGCGAAATTGAAAGATCTCCCCACCGCCGATCCCCTCGAACCCGTCTACGCCCTTGCCATTACCCCCGAACGGCGCAAGGATGAAGTGAAACTCAGCAGCGCCCTGACTAAGCTCATTGAAGAAGATCCCTCGATCCATTGGGAGCAACACGGCGACACCCACGAGGTGATTCTCTGGGGACAGGGCGAAATTCACCTCAAAGTCTCTTTGGAGCGGTTGCGGCACAAGTATAATCTGCCGATGACCACCCATATGCCTCGCATTCCTTACAAAGAAACCATTCGCAACGCCACCACCTCCCACGGACGCTACAAGCACCAAAGCGGCGGACACGGGGCTTTCGGCGATGTTTATCTCGACATCAAACCGCGATCGCGCGGCGAAGGGTTCGAGTTCCACCAAACGATTGTCGGCGGCGTGGTTCCCAAACAGTACATTCCCGGCGTGGAGATGGGAGTGCGGGAATATCTCAGTCACGGGCCCCTAGGGTTCCCGGTCGTCGATGTAGATGTCACCCTCAAGGATGGTTCTTACCACTCCGTTGACAGTTCCGAACAAGCCTTCAAACAGGCGGCCCGCATTGCGATGACTGAGGGAATGCCAAAGTGCAAGCCGACTTTACTCGAACCCATCCTCTCGGTGAAAGTTGCCGCACCCAACGAGTTTACTTCCAAGGTGCTGCAACTGGTGACGGGACGACGCGGCCAAATTCTCGGTTACGAAGCATTGAATGGTTGGAAAAACTGGGATAATGTCACGGCCTATCTTCCCCAAGCTGAGATGCACAACTTCATTATCGAGTTGCGATCGCTCACCTTGGGTGTTGGTTTCTTCCACTGGGAGTACGACCACCTACAAGAAGTTCCCGACAAGTTGAAGGAAAATGTTTTAGCAACGGCGCACTCGGAGTCGTAGTTGGTTAGTGACAATTTGAATCGATGAGCAAGATCGCGTTCTCTGAGGATTTGGGGGGCGCGATCGCTATTAAATGTGAGTTCAACAAAGCAAGGAGCATGGCTTGGGTGCTTTGGAAGGGAGGCGGCGATGACCAAGGATGCGATTTCTTCAGTGAGGTGAGGGGAATTGTTAAGGTGCGCGATCGCTAGCTAGCGGTCCCGGTCAGAGGTTGTCGATATCTTCACAACATCACACGCGGTTTCGGCAAATTCGCTACGCCAGAATTTTCATACAGCAGTGTTTAGAGTGCAGAAATACAATCACCAATTAGCTTGTTCATGGGGCTAGCTTTAGAAAAATATGCCAATATATGGTTTCTATGAATTTTAGTTTCTTTACGGCAACCCACTGCTGCTGACCAAGATAACCAATCTGATTTTCCAACACGAAGATGTTCAGCTCTGATCTCCGGCAATCCAAATCGATGCTCTGGAATCTCTAGGACTTTTGCTTGTGTCAAACTTGTTGAGCAAGGATGATTGTATAATAAGTCAATTATGTCAGCATAGTTCTGAGAATCGAAAAGGTAATCTTCTGCTATTTTGGCAAGCCAAAATAATTGATTTTCTGTGGCATTCTTAGCGGTTTTCAGAAAAATCTTGACAAGATTAGACAGTTCAGTTTTATCATTTAAATAACGACAAAAACTATAAATTCTCTTGCTGAGACTTGGAAAACGCTCCAAAAATTTTTGCATTTTCTCTAAAACATCACTTCCACGATCTCGAAGCAAAATTAAAACTAACTCAGCATCTTCTTCATGAATATCTGGATTTTTTAAAATATTTAGCAAGTATTCTACTTGCTCATCACTCAAATTTTCATATTCTTCATCTTGGTCATACTCAATTTCAAAATCGTAAGCTTCAATAAAATATCGTCTCCTTTGTAACAGGCTTGCTTTAATAGCATCAACCTGCTTTTCAATATTGATTTCATCTACTTGACCAATTTTGGTTTTTGCAGAATTCAAAAAAAGTCCTTTTTCTCCTAACATTTTCTGAATCGTAATAAAGTCTGAATTTATTAAATCTTCATCATTATCAAAAAGATAATAATCATCCATGAAGCGAAGCATAAGCTGGCTTTTTACATTTATTGAATTATCAATAAATTTTAGAAACTCTGCACCTATAACCTTACATGGATGAAGCCCTTGTGGTAGACAATCAGTAGATCGACCTGCGTTAATTTCTCTCAAAAACTGTCCTAGATATTCTGTATCTTTTGAACTTCTATTGCCTTCACTAAACCAAGCTATAAGGTCGTGATGATAAACAGAGTTGAAATATGAACTAATATCAAACTTTGCACTAAATTTATAGAACTTTTTTGCATGGGCAATAGATGATTTAAATGCAGCATAGCTTTTGATTTGAGCAATGGGATTCCCGTCTTTAAATCTATAACCAAAGCTCTTTCTTATTTCGCGAAAATCGGAGCGAAAAGTCCTTCTGTTTCTATGAACTAAATCATAGATAAATAGTTCTGCAACGGGGTCCAATTTAACTGTTCGTCGAAGATGAAAACCCGTTTTTGCTGCATGGCAACGAAGCTGAGGCAAAAAGGAGTACTCTGGTTCAGCTTGATTAAGCACTTTTTCATAAATATACTTAACAAGTTTATCTGCGTGATTCTGTACAAGAACATGAGTGGTAGTTAAGGGGAATAATGTCCTTGGATGATCTTCTAAAAGGTATTGCACACAACTATCGCTTGTCACCTATGGGTTTTTCCTTTCTTAGAATTGCGAGTTAGGGGAGAGGTTCATAAGAAAATCGCGAAGCTCTACAAGGCTAGTGTAGCCCGATATTCATCTTGGATTGAGCGCCAAGGAACTGCAGAAGCCATACTACGCGGCGCCACCTGCTTGAGGTAGGAGGAAGGAAATGCGCAATATCATAAAACAAAAACTTATCTCATTGCACTACAACAAGGCTTCGTATTCATCATGACAACCTATCCAAAACCAGTAATAATCATTGCCTTTCTTTAAAGCCAACGCTCGATAGCCACTGCTAACCCGCGCAGACCAAAGATTCTTACCCACCTTTTTGAAATGTAGAGAGGGATGGAGAGGATTATCTCGCCAAAGTCGATAAGCTTTTTGAGCTTGTTCCTTCACCTCTGGAGATAGAACTGCATAGGCTTTCCAGAAATCAGGCGTTGCGAAGGACTTCATCAAGATCTCTCACTTGGTTCGCTTCGATGTCTGCTTCTGCCTTAGTAATTAAATTGTTCAGTTTTCCCGATTCCAAATCGGTTTCTATTTGTCGATCCCACGTCTCATCAAGATAATCTTGAAGCCACATTGCAAGTTGTCGAACATCATTTCCCGGAAGTTCTTCAATCGCCGCTTTAATTTCAAGCAGAGGGGTCATAGAGAAGTTTGAATTTCACGGTCGTCTCTCTATGGTATCGCGCCTCCGCTAAATTTTGGCTCGAACCCGTCAGCTTGGCGAAAAATATTGGGTTCAGCGCCAAGGAACTGCGGAAACTTCACTACATGGCGCACTTGCTTGAGGTAAGAGGGAAGAATTGCGCGATCGCGGAAATGAGCATAACTGCAAATAAGTACTGTCTCAGCGAGCAATTTCAATTTCATGGTAAGCACCTGGAGCGAGGGTATTAATAATACCCTGAATCTCACCAATATGCCCTTGAATGCGCGGCCACGACGTAGACAGCAATATGACAATAGCAATTTTTCGTTTTGTAAGGTTTTGTTGATAGCGCAAGTTCCGATCCGTCGTGATGAGCAAATCGTATCCATCTCGTTCAGCCGCTTCGAGTAGATCGCCATTGGCTAATGTTGACCATCCACGCTCATAGGCGGTATCTACTGTATGACCCAATAACGAACGCCGCAGGGGGACTGGCGTACCTTGGTCGAACAATATTTTCATACTTACGCAATCCGCGTTAATGATGCTAGCGCGCAATCCAGTAGCACCTCAACTTGTTCGTGCGTTACCCCCGGAAACCATTCGAGAAACTGGTCAATGGAGGCTCCATCCTTGAGGTTCTCGAACAAAGCGGTAACGGGGACGCGCGTTCCGCGAAAGACCCATGCACCACTCACTTTGGTAGGATTGCGCTCAATAGCTTCAAAGAGGTCTGCATTTTGCATAATGTTTGCCTCTCGTATCGGGGGAATAACCGACGATGCGACAATAGTAGTATAACAATATTGCATGCAAGCAAGAACGCTTACTAGAGCTGGGTTTGGGGAGAGGGGGTATCTGGTGAAATGACTCAAGCGCGATGTGGAGATAACAGGACGGCGAGCGATCGCTCTTACAATTAGGAGTCTAACTGCAATGCCAGCCATATACCGGGGGAAATGTCGCGCCTGTGCCTATCAATCTCCTCTCACTCCTGCGAGATATTTAGCTTTGCGCGTTGGCGTTAACGAATTTGAACCGTTACCTCATCCTTGCGAAAGCAGTACTTTAGAACAGTTAGGCTATACCTGGAAACGAGCGAAGAGAGAACGGCGATTAGTTGCAGTCGATTATCTGATCTGCGATCGCTGCGGGAATATTAACGAACAATATCGAGCGATCGCCCACCAAAGTTGTCCGATCGTGATTGGCGGTTTAATTCTTAGTTGTACGGCTTGTTTAATTTTGCTTCCCATCAATCCAATTGGCCGAATCATCGCAGCTTGGGTAATATTCTGGCTGTTTGGGAAACAATACGAAGCTTACTGTGATCGCCAAGCGGAACCCATTCAGAGATCGCTTCCTTCCTTAGAATTATGCGATCGTTGCAATAGCACTCAATTTCATCCCCTCAGTTCTTTGGTTAACCAACAGAGTATCTGTCCGGCGTGTGGTGCAAGAGAGTTGAAATACTACATGCAGGGAATCTCCTAAAAGCTGGCTTGGCGGGACGTAATTAGCGAAGATGCCTATGCCAAAGTCCTCGTGAAAACGGCCTCCCAGCGCACCTTCTATCTCCACTTCACCTTTACCCCACCCGCGATCGCGCAAAAACTGCTCAACCTCTTTGCACAAGTTTCCCAAGCATCCGATTAAACCAGAGTCGATTAACCGTTCCAAACAACTGAACCCTACCAAGGATTGCCAATCATTGTAAAACCACTCCAATAGTAAGGATGGCTCAAATCAATGCCCTCTAATTTTGCCAACTCCGGCGGTAAAGGAATGTTCTGCGTCGGAGTCACCAAATACCCGCTCTCAATCCATACCTTCCCCTCAATCATTGCCAACTGCGCCAGGCGCAACGCCTCCGCCTTAATCGAGGCCTCCCCCAACTGCTCGTAAAAGGTTGCCATCACCCCCAGAGTTCCCACATCGCTGACGTACCACAAACTCCCCAACGCCGTCTTCACCCCCGCTAGTACTGCCAGGCCCGCAAACCCTAACTCCGCCTCCACATCTCCCAACGCCGTGCGACAGGCACTCAACACCAGCAACTCAACCGGCGGATCGTGCCATCCCAATTCTCGCAATTGGTCGAGGGCTAGTTTCGTATCTCCCAATTGAATGTAGGAGTTATTCGGTTTCCCGGCCCGAAAATCGCTATGAGTTGCCAGGTGAATGACGCGGTAGGGGATGCGCGATCGCGCTCCTCGCAGATTATCGAGCGTAAACTCCTCATTGAGAAAAGCACTTCCCCGTCCCAATTTTCCGGTCACAATCTCTAACTCCATCGGCACGGCCGGGAGGGACTCTTGTTCGGCAAACATATCGGCTCCCATCGCCAGGATGGAAGCATCGTCAATGTTTCGATAGCTCGTATCGCTTAAGGAGAGGCTGGGCATTAAGCCCATGCTGTAGTTCTCCACAATAAACCCTTCGCCATGATGAAGAGCTGCTAGAGGGATAGAGCGCAACCCCACATCCATGACAAAAACCAAGTTCGAGATATTTTGGGTTTCCAAATCCGCTTCGAGAGGCTCAATCAACCACCGATACATTTGTTGGGCTGGGGCGAGGTATTCGTTGCGGCGATGGGGGCTGACCGCGGTTTTGCGAAAGCGATTGGCAACAGCCATTACTTCTTCTCGCGAGGCATCAACGGCATGGCGGAAGGGCTGGCCGGAGGAGGTTACCAAAACGAGTTCGAGGCGATCGCTCGGTTGCTCCACTGGAGAGTCGGCAGCGAGTTGCAACTCTACAGTCCAATTCAATCCCCGCCCATCTAACTGCCAGAAAGATTGAAAGGGATCGCTCCTGTTGCGGTCAAGTGCGGCTTTAAGTTTCTGGGGGTTGACGTTAGAGATGGGGGATGTGGTATTAGGAGTGAAGAAAACGTAGATGATAGATGGTTTAACTCCAGTAGCAGTTTCTAAATTCTGCAACGCTTTTTGGACTCGTTCGAGATTGGCGATTGAGCTTGGCCTCAAGGTATCTGATGGAAGCAATGATAAAGACTCTGAAGTTGAGGTCGAACGAGAAGACCAATCACGTTCTGTCTCTGAGGAGTTGCTCAAGCCTAAATGCTTCTCGAACTCCTGAGTGAATTTCGCTTCGAGCAAGGCAATAATTGGATCGACCGCAACTTGGGGGAAGGAGACAGTCGTTAGATTTGTCGCGATCTGGTTAATCTGGGTGAGATCGACGGGATTAAGATTTAGAGGGATATTCAAAAGAGAGAACATCACGGGGTCAATACCCACCACCTCGGCCTTGACTTGATAGCTGCCCGGAAACTCGTTTGCCGCAAACGAAGTGCGGGCTATGCCGTTTGCATCAGTGATGAAATTAGCTGTGCCGAATGTACCGCTGGCTCCCATACTAGGGGCAGAGAAGGTGAGAGCAACATTGGGGATGGGATTATCAAATTGGTCGAGAACTTGGAGGCTGAGGGGATTGGCGAAGGTCGTGAAAATAGGGGTTGTTTGATTATCGCCGCTCAGGAGAAGGAGGCGGCTGGGAGTATTGGGCGTATTGGTGAGGTTAAAACTTGTTGGAGTGATATTGGGACTTGAGGCCGTCACTTGATAGTTTCCCACAACCGTGTTGGCGGTCAAGGGATTGGCAATAGCAATCCCCAAAGAATTGGTTGCTACTGTATCCACGCCTGAAAAGTTGCCACTGGCTCCACTACCAGGAAGAGAGAAGATTACCGCAAACCCAGCTAAGGGAATTGCACTGCTGGCAAAGTTTTCGGTGAGTTGAACTTGTAAGTTTGTCCCAAAGGTTGTATTAACCGTTGCGCTTTGGGGCGTACCAACGATGGGAGTGAGGGAAAAACCTTGGAACTCAAACGCGCCAATATCAACTGTGCCGCTAGCAATACGAGTGGCACCCCGCTGGTCAGTTATACTCTGATTTTGAGCGTTGTTTCCAGCATTGAGTGCTGGACTATCAAGGAAAAAGGCATGAGTTTGAGTGGAACCACCATAGTTGCCAAGGGGAGCAATGCGAGGGTTGAGTGGGTTTGCGGCAGTCCCCACCAAAGTGCTAGTGCTAAAAATGCTGAGGGAATCTTCGCCAATCAGGTTATTACCAGAATCGTTAAAGATTGCATCGGTAACGCTATTCCGTCCAACATCAGGATTGGCAGTGATGGCCGTATTGCCGGCAATGATACTATTCCCGATGGTGGCCGTTGCCGCACTTGCTAGAATCCCAAAGTTATAAATCCCACCACCGTTGTCAGCCCTATTATTGGAGATGGTACTGCTGGTCGCGGTCACCATTGCGGCCGCGTTTGCTCCTATCCCAAAGTTATAAATCCCACCACCATTGTTATTGGCGATATTGCCAGAGATCGTACTGCCGGTTACGGTCACCATCGCGGCATTAGTTGCCGTCCCAAAGTTCTGAATACCGCCACCGTCGCTATTAGCAATATTGCCAGAGATGGTACTGTTGGTTACGGTCAGCGTTGCGGCATTGGCTGCCGTTCCAAAGTTCTCAATGCCCCCGCCGCGATTATTGGCGATATTACCGGAGATCGTACTCTCTACCACCGTCACCACGGCCCCATTTGCTGACGATCCAACGTTATAAATGCCCCCGCCAATGTTATTGGCAATATTGCCAGAGATCGTACTGCCGGTTACGGTCAGCGTTGCGGTATTCCCAAGGTTCGTAATGCCGCCACCGTTGTTATTGGCGATATTACCGGAGATCGTACTACCGGCAATTGCTAACGTTCCCCGGTTGAGAATTGCCCCCCCACTCTGTTCTACGGGCGTTCCCGCTATCTGCGTACTGCCATTCCGCAAAGTCACACCATTCAACTGCAAATCCGCTCCTCCCTGAACGTGGAAGATGCGAAAATTAGGAGCCGTCGCACTCCGCTCAATCGTTGACCCAAAGCCCTCAATCGTCAGGCTATTCCCCCCATCCGGTGCAATCGACGGCAACCCATTCGCTCCATCGGTTACATTATCAACTGTTGTCAGCGTAAAGGTTGTATTGGGTTGCAAGCGGATTGTATCTGCTTCTGTGTTGCCATTCGCCGTGCCAATGAAGCTAATTAATTCCCCAACGTTCGTCGCTGTAAAGATTTGAAAGACTTCCTGGTAATCCTCCAATACTTCCGATCGAAAGGCTAAGGTTGCCTCAATCTCTCCGGTACTCTCCTCTAGCGTCCAATCCCCTCCTAACTCCGAGTTCCCCGTCAAGTTAGTCGAACCCGCCACATCGGCCCCGGTTATCTCTGCAATCCCATTGAGCA
>Ga0207422_1000521_pt1 | contig 115080 bp, 105 predicted proteins | sample MarCyaLeptolynsp_FD_187757 | JGI IMG/M metagenome (GOLD analysis project Ga0207422, IMG submission 187757) | Marine cyanobacterial communities from Panama - species 1 Leptolyngbya sp. (SPAdes) | ecosystem: Environmental > Aquatic > Marine > Unclassified | place: Panama: Panama City | collected...
GGAGAAACTAAATGGTCACGATTCATACAAATCCTGGTTCTCAAGTTGCTCAAGCGGCTTTCCGTGAAATCAACCGGAACCTCGACGTTACATCTAAAGCTGTCAACACTGGTTACAAAGTTGCTGACGCTCGTGATGACGCGTCAACTTTCTCTGTTGCTCAAGGCCTGCGCGGTGACGTGAAAGCTCTTGATGCTGTTAGTTCTGCTCTTAGCCGCGCCGTAGGTGTTGGCGAAGTGGCTTTGGCTGGTGCCGAAACTGTTTCTGATTTGGTTCAGGACGTGCGCGGTAAGCTGACTCAGTTGTCTAATGACTCATTGACGGCTACAGAACGTGCCGCTTACCAAGCGGACTTGGTCGCTTTGACTGATCAGATCAATAACGCCATTGGTCAATCTTCGTTTTCCGGTAAGAATGTTCTGACTTCGACCACGGATTCGGTATTCTTGTCTGACGAAGCCGGTTCAACAATCTCAGTTCGTGCTCAGGACCTTGACACCGGTGCTACTACGTTGGTTGGTGCTATTGTTACTGTTCCGGTTACGAATGCTGCAACTGGTGCTACAGCACAGACTGCGCTTGATACCTTTGAAACTCTTGTCAACACTGCCTTGGGTCAGTTGGGTGCCGACGTGAATGGTATCGAAGCTCAACAAGAGCTGATCACCAAGCGTATTGATGCCACTGAAAAAGGTATTGGTGCTTTGGTTGATGCCGACTTGGCTAAAGAAAGTGCTCGATTGCAGGCACTGCAGACACAGCAACAGTTGGCGGTTACCGCCATCTCGATTGCCAACAGCGCGCCAGGTGTACTCCTGTCACTGTTCCGGTAATCTTAAGTTACCTCTGGCGGGGGTGGGGTTGGCTTCGGCCTCCCCGCCTCCATCGAGGGTTTAGGGGGCAAAAAGTAAAGGGGCATATTTTTATGTGGGCGGCTGTATTTTGATCCGCCTGTTTTGAGAGAGAACGGAGTGGAACCGTGTTTGAGGCCTTAAATTATGCAGGCCAAGCCACAGCCAGAGGCGCCCTCCAGAATAAAACGGATAGGGCCAGTGGCGAAGGTTCTCGAGAGAACCAAACGGCCGTAATTGCCAAAGACGATCAACCCGTTGAGGACAATCTTCAGCGGCTCAAACCTATTGAGAAGATCGAAAAATCACTAACCAACATTTTGCAGTCGAGCTTGGGCGAGAATTCGCGGCTCAGTATTGAGCGCCATGAAGCGAGTGGTCGCTATATTTATCGCTCTGTCGATAAGACATCCGGAGAAGTCATTTCCCAATGGCCGGTTGAGGGATTCTTGAGTCATCTTGAGTCGGTTATTGCAGCGCAAAGCGCCGAGGCGGATACCGCCGGCCTTGCGCTCGATGAAGAAGCTTGAGCTATCGGCGATGATGCCGCCAATCGTCGATGCGCGACCATAAGATAATAAGAAGTCCCAGAATCACCAGAGCGGCGGCCGACCAATAAACCCAATCGGGCACGGCTTGAATCAGCTCGTAGATTCTTTCCATCTGCGGGCTGACACTCTCATTCGAAGTCTTTGCCGTCTCACCAGATTTCTCAATGGCAGATGAAACGGCAGCGCCGCCGCCACCGGCGCCGGCAATGCCAGCGCCTTGCAACGTACGGCTATCCGCCAGATGTTCTCTTCGTGGCGATTGTTCCGTCGAGGGCGGAATGCCCGCGTTTTCGGTCAGTGGAAGCTGCGATGGTGGTGCCGGCTGAATATCCGGAGGCGTCATCAGAAACAAGGCGCGTTCGGCCGCACGTCGGCGTGTCAAGCCGGGCAGGGTCGTAAGCCGCCCGTTGATGCGGCCCTTGTTGAACCATTCCAATGCTTCAGCCGCGCCTAAACGATCTCCCTTGTTCAGCCGACGCAGGGTAGTGGACTCACTAAAGCGCTGAGCGCCAATGTTGAAGGCCAAGGAAACCAAGGCAGCAAATTCGTTTTCGTTGATGGGGACTTTCACCAGTGAAGCGACCGCTTGCTCAAAGCGGCTGACATCATTTTGGAGCAACGCTTCGGCATCGGAGGCGGAAATTTGCATGCCGGGCTGAACCCTGGGACCGGTATGCCCATATCCGATGGTCAAAATGCCAATAGGGTCTTTATACGCCGTAAGCTCTAAGCCTTCGAACGCCTTGATCAAACTCAGACCTGCAATATTCAAACGCATTGTGCACCCGGCGGCAATTACTCAACAAAAATACCGATAAGCTTCTGTGCAACGGCGCCCTCATCATCTGCAAACAACCCTCGCTGATGTTGTCCGTAGGCTTATCATGCGTATTGATGTCTTGTTTGCCATTTCCTGGGTGAACGCAGCATGAATAAAGCCGTCATGATGATCACGAAGGCTTTATCCGATTTTATCACCGGTCAAGTATTTGTGGGTAAAGCGACTTACCCAGCGGGTTAAATCACCTCATGTACGGCGAGGAAGGCCGAGGCTGCGCGTTCGTGGGTTTGCACCTTGCCGTCTTTGCCGTAACCGGCATCTGCTTTGTTTTTCTTTGAGATTTCGTCGGCGACGGCCCGTACCATTCCCTCGGTCACGGATCTGATGCGTGTCAGATAGGCTTTGTGTTCATCAAGGCAGCTGTGAAACGCACCGGTTCGGTCTTTAAGTTCCTGTTTGAGGTTGTCCGGCGCATCTTCGATCAGCGATTTGTTGTGCTTGATAAGCTCCATTTCCTGCGCATAGAGATTTGAAAGTTTGGCGCGCTCATCTTGAAAATCTGCGATCTCATTGGGGCGGCGCTCCTTCAGCAAATCGGTTTCCCGTTCGATCAATCCGGTCAGGCGTTCGGTCAGAATGATGAGTTGTTCCACGCGGTCTTGAGGTGTATTGGCAGCTAAGGGCATCTTTTAGGTCTCCCCTTGGTAGTGTTCTTGAAACTTAATCATCTCGGCATAAAGCTCATCGGCAATGCCGATGCCGCCGGATTTTGCGATTTGATCGGCATATTGTTCGTTTAACATGGAGCGGAAGACTTTTTCGCCATGTCCGCCGCCAAACGGGCCATCGGTGTCCAGGCCGGCAAACATCGATTCCAGCATCGTGTTGACGAACACCGCTTCGAACTTTTCGGCCGCTTCCCGCATAGATGCTGCTTTCGCGGGAGACTTGGAGAGGTCTGCTTCCAATTTGGCAGCACCGGCCTGCGTTTGCGCGAGGTCGAATAAGGTGTTTGCTGTCATGGCATCAAAACTCATTACATCACCTGCAATTCGGCCTGGATCGCGCCAGCCACTTTAAGGCTTTGTAGAATGGAGATCATGTCTTGTGGTCCGACCCCCAGAGCATTCAGGCCGTCGACCAACTCTTGCAATGTCACGCCGGTTTGAAGGATTGTCAGCTTCTCGTCTTCGCTTTCATCGATCTCTATATCTGTGCGCGGCACCGTCACCGTCTCACCTTGTTCGGCGAACGCATTGGGTTGGCTGACTTGCGGCGTTTCGGTGACGCGGATCGTCAGATTGCCCTGCGCAATTGCAACGGTGCTTACCCTGACTTCCGATCCCATAACGATGATACCGGATTGCTCGTCGATCACGATCTTTGCCAATTGATCCGGTTGAACGCGAAGCTGCTCGATTTCAGCTAAGAGGGTCACCATGTCCCCACGGAAACGGCGCGGTTTCTTCACTGTGATCGTCGATGGGTTGGTCATTGTTGCCGCGTCTGTGCCCAAATAGGTGTTGATGGCATCTGCCGTCCGTCTGGCTGTTGTGAAATCCGGATTCCTTAACGACAGTTTGAGTTCTTCCAGTTTGGCCAGATCAAACTGCAGCTCACGTTCAATGATGGCGCCATTGGCAATACGGCCGCTTGTGGTCACGCCTTTTGACACGCTGGAGCCTTCGCCTTCGGCACTGAAGCCGCCGACAACAACAGGGCCCTGAGCGACTGCGTAGACTTCGCCGTCGGCGCCGGCCAAAGGTGTGACCAGCAAAGTGCCGCCGCGCAGACTCTTGGAATCGCCCAATGCACTAATGGAGATATCCATACGTGTCCCTTGTGAGGCGAATGGCGGCAGGTTTGCCGTCACCATCACCGCTGCCACGTTTTTGGTTTGAAAATCTGTTCCGCGAATATTGACGCCCATGCGCTCCAGCATGGATTCCAAACTTTGCTTTGTGAATGGTGAGTTCCGCAGACTATCGCCGGTACCGTCGAGACCGACGACAAGACCGTAACCGACCATCATATTGTCGCGTACGCCTTCGACATCGACCAAATCTTTGATCCGGGATAGAGCAAAGACGGACGTTGTTGTCGACGTCAGAATGACGGCCGTCAATGTCATGACCATGCATAATTTGGATATGGGGTGCGAGGCGGATGTCATAGTGTTCAATTCCAACTTTTTCGTTGTCTAACTTCGCAATTCTGCTGGTGTTTGTTACGCGAGAATCATGCCAGTTCTAACGTGTTCGAAAAGCTTGGTTTTTAGGGCTTTTTCGTGCGTGGCAATCGAGCCCTCCCGCGTTTCCAGACCATCTTTGCCTGCGATCCGGCAAAAATTGCCCTCTAACGTTTGGGTATTAGGCTGCTGTTAACCGACAAGCCCGACATTGCGGGGTGAGAGGGTTTATGCGCATTCAGGGTACAAATAGAGCCGGGTCAACCAAATCCATACGTCGTTCAGGCGGCTCGGAGGGGGGCGACGCGAAGGCGTTTTCAGTTGAGACGGCTAGTCAATCTAAGGAATCCGCCGCTGTCAGCGCGCCAGTTTCGTTGACCGCCGTGGACAGTTTGCTTGCGTTGCAAGAGGTCGGCGATGGAACCCAAGGCAAGAAGCGGGCCGTCAAGCGTGCGTCCGATATTCTGGATATGCTTGAGGAGATTCGCGTCGGTTTGATTATGGGATCGGTTCCGCTAACCAAGCTCAATAATCTGATTCAAATGGTCGAAAGCCGCCGTGATGGGTTCACGGACCCGGCTTTGGCGGAGTTGATCGATGAAATTGAGCTGCGGGCGCGGGTCGAGATTGCCAAGCTTCAGTTGCAACAATAAAGTGTAGTAATTTTATATTACACCTTATATTTATTGCTAACATGTTGTAAAATCTTTACATTTTTGGCCCATTAACTCTATTGATGCAGAAATGCCAGCTCAATATACTCCGGCCGAAATTTCGAGTCGTAGGGGAAGTAGGAGTCGAATCAACATGAGTGTAGAGGTCCAAGATGGTGCGTACATCCCGTCGGATGATGAGCCATTTATGAATGATCGGCAAAAAGAGTATTTCCGCAAGAAGCTTGAAGACTGGAAAAACGATATCTTGCGCGAAAACAAAGAGACTATCGTCAACCTTCAAGAAGATACCACCCAGCATCCGGATTTGGCGGACCGTGCATCGTCCGAAACCGAGCGCGCGTTGGAATTGCGGACGCGGGACCGGCAACGCAAACTGATCTCAAAAATCGATTCCGCCTTGCGCCGTATCGAAGACGGCTCTTACGGCTATTGCGAAGAGACCGGTGAGCCGATCGGTTTGAAACGTTTGGATGCGCGTCCGATCGCAACTTTAAGCTTGGAAGCGCAAGAGCGCCATGAGCGCCAGGAAAAAGTCTATCGCGACGATTGATGCCAACACCGAATTGAAAACAAAAGCCCGGTCTCAGACCGGGCTTTTTATTTGGTGCCTAAAAAAATGCCCCGGCCAAGGACCGGGGCGAGAGTTAGGACGAAATAGCGTTTTTTAGAACGGCATAATGATATCGAAGACTTGTTGTCCGTAACGGGGTTGTTGGACGTCGGTAATTTGACCCCGGCCGCCGTATGAAATTCGTGCCTCGGCAATTTGTGTATCGTCCACCGTATTGGTGTTGCTGATATCCTCCGGGCGAATGATTCCGGTGACAAAGAGTTCGCGGACTTCAAAGTTGACCCGGACCTCTTGGCTGCCACGGATAACCAGATTGCCGTTTGGTAAGACTTGGGTCACAACGGCAGCGACGGTCAATTCAATCGCCTCTTCACGATCGACTTGTCCGGCGCCGGCGCTGGAGCTGTTGCTTCCAAGATTGGCAAGGTTTGTCGGGTCGACGGCATCGGGCAAGAAGCTGCTGAGATCGGTTTCGAATCCGAGCAGTTTTGCAATATTGGCATCCTCAGAATTGGCGCGCGTGCGCGTTGTTGCGTTGTCGATCTCGGCTTTATCGCTGATATTGATATTGACCGTCAAAATATCGCCAATGGAAGACGCGCGTTGATCTTTAAAGAATGCTCGTGCGCCCGATTGCCAAAGTGAGTTGGCCTCGTAAACTGTTTTTTTCGGCTGAGGCATTGGCATGGTGACCGGTGCATAGGATTTGGCTGCCACTGGATTTTTGATCGGGGTCAATGGCGGTGCCTTGCCGACATTTTTGAGCCGGTCAACTGAACCGCAGCCACTCACGATAACGGCCAATCCCAGACAAGCTACGGTGAGGACCTTTTTTCGTATACCCTGTGTCATGATTGTTTTCCTTTTTCGTCCTGAATCCTAGTTACTGAATGCCGAAACCTGAAGCTGGCGGGGCGTGACGGTCACGTTTGCCGGTCCCTCGATTTTTGCATAAACGGTTTGATTGGATCGGGTATTGATCACTTGAATGGTTTCCCCGACGCCGCCGGACTTCAATGCACGGCCTTCGGCGGTTAATCGGAGAGCATTTGTGGCATAGGTGATGGCCACGTAGCTGCCCTTCTTGACCACCACAGGTGCTTCAACATCGTTGGCGCGAAGGGGTTGCCCGGATGCGAGGCGCCGTTTGGCTGCTTTTCCGACAAGCTCGTCGGCATCTGTGATGGCATCTCTTCCGAGCCGGTCGAGCCGGGAGGTGATCCATTCAATGTCGTCGCCGGTGATAATGTCACCTTTTTGTTTGGCTGCGTTGATAACGGGGATCTCCAATGCCGGAAACACCCGGCCGGTAATCGGTACAATCCGAGCCGACTGATCGCCTGCAGGCGCTCGCAATTGCGCTTCAAAGAAACCCTTTTGTTTGTCTACATCGATGGCCAGGATCTCGACGCTGGCTTCCACGTCTGTTGCAACATGCAGGGTGAGTTGGCGGTCCGATAAGACGATTTCGTAAATGCCGGAAAATCCAGCTTCTTCCAGATTCACGTCGAGCACCCGCAACACATCGTTCTTGGAAACGATTTGGCTGGAACGCTTGACGGTAATCCAATCCAATCGTGCAGGATTGCGCCACAGCATCCCGTTTTGGGCGGCAACCCGCTGCACATGGCGCGGTGATAGTCGTGCTTTTCTTCCCGGATCCGGCGCTGCCGCGACAACAATCTCTCCTGCATCGCCTGCATTGAGGAACAGATCTCCGAGTGTCACGGTTTCCCCGCTGATATTGACCTGAGATTTCAATGTGGCCGGGGCTTTGGTCGTCGCCAAAGCGTCTTTTGGAAATCCGAGACTGAAGGCTAAGCAACCACAGACAATGAGGCTGAAGGCTTTCATCTTGGATGGGTATTTAGGTTGGTGAGTCATGTCTCGCGTCTCCATTCGTCAGGCGATTACTTCAGATTGGACGTCACGGACAGCATCTCATCAGCCGTTGTGATCACCTTACCGATCATCTCATAAGCGCGTTGTGCGGAAATGAGCGTTGTGATTTCCGAAACAGTGTTGACGTTTGAGGTTTCGACGAAGCCTTGAAGTATGGTGCCGAAGCCCGGCGTGCCCGGAGTGCCTGTCGATGCAGGACCAGAGGCTGCCGATTCCATCAAAAGGTTGCTGCCGATCGCTTCAAGGCCGGCCTCGTTGAAAAAGCTGACGATCTCAATTTGTCCGACCACTTGTGGGTCGACGGACCCGTCGGTAACAACCTGAACTTCCCCTGTGGAATTGATCGATACGTCGATGGCGTCTTGCGGAATATTAATGCCAGGCGACAAGACGTAGCCGTCGGATGTGACCAATTGACCGTCCGGGCTCAGTGCAAAGTTTCCTGCACGCGTATAGGCGTCTTCTCCGGACGGGAGCTGGATTGTGAAATATCCTTTACCTTCGATGGCCAGATCATAGTCATTGTCCGTCGGTGTCAGGTCACCCTGGCTTGTCACGCGATAAACCGTTCCGGCTTTCACGCCGACACCGATCTGTACACCTGTCGGAACCACGGTTCCCGTATCCGATGAGGAAGCGCCGATCCGCTCGATATTTTGATATAGAAGATCTTGAAACTCGGCGCGCTGGCGTTTGAAACCGCTCGTATTCATGTTGGCCAAGTTGTTTGAAATGACCTCAACATTGAGCTGTTGGGCCAACATGCCCGTCGCTGCTATACTAAGTGCTCTCATTTTTTTTTCGTCCTTTCGATCTTTTGTGAAGAACTGTCTGCCGACTAGACAGAACTCAGTTCATTGATCGCTTTCATCGTTAGTTCGTTATTGGTTTCGGAAAGCTTTGCTGCTGATTGGTAGGCTCGCATCACGTCGATCATCTTGGTCATTTCGACAATCGGTGAAACGTTGGACTGTTCCACATATCCTTGCATGATATTGGGATTGGCGACCGGAACGGGCGCGTCTTCCGAGCTGTAAAGGCTGTCGCCTTCTTTCTTGAGCTCTTTCTCGTTGTCAAAGGTCACAAGGGCAAGCTGTCCAAGCTGACCATTCGAGCCTGAAATTGTGCCGTCAGCAGAAACGGCAATTTCGCCGTCTGTGGGCTGAAATGTTATAGCGGCACCACCGACGCCTAATACCGGATAACCTTCTTTGGTAATCAACTGGCCTTGATCATCGAGCGAAAAGTGCCCATTTCGTGTGTACCGCTCGCCACCCGGTGCATCCACAACAAAGTACCCTTCACCGTTTACGGCGAAGTCGAACATATTGTCTGTGACGACCTGATGACCCTGCATCAGATTGCGGTTGATACCTTGGTCGATGACGTAAGAAACTTGTTTTGTTCCCGACGGCGTTTCGACGTCCATCATGTATTCATCAAACAGGACGGTTTCAGACTTAAAGGCTGTCGTGTTTAGGTTCGCCAGATTGTTCGAAATAACGTCGAGTGTCCGGCGTAATGCCATTTGTTGCGAGAGGGCGACCGTTGTTGCGGTACTCATTGCATCTGCCTTTCTGTCAATTAACGCCTTGTTAAAGAACGTTTCGGAATTCTTTCCGCGTAAGAACGTATCTCGCGCATCGTTTTGCATTTGCCGTGCCAAACGAAAATGCAAATAGAAACAATGATTTAGATATGGGTTGAGTTGTCTGATGGCGGTCTATTTTGCCAGTGGGGCAGGGCTTACCCGGCATCAATTGCCTGTCCGTCGAATTCTCTGCGTATTTTACCCAATGCGAAAACCAATCATTAACTAGGGCACCGATACTTTGTTTCTAACAGGGGTGAGCGAGTGCTTGAGCCGGTGAGCGGGGACTTTGACCGGTGAACGGGGCTTGAACCCCATCAAGCCTTATAAGAATGAGACGGTTTGGGTAGTTATGGCTGAGGAAGAAGAGAATCTTGATGCGGAGGAAAATGATGAAGAGTCGTCCTCCGACGAACCGGAAGTCAAAAAGAAAAAGCTAGCCGGTAAGAAGATCGTTCTATTTATCGCTCTTCCTATTCTTGTTGTTTTGGTTGCCGGAGGCGGCGGCTTTTACTTCTATTTTGGAGGTGAAGAACCCGAAGAGTTGGCTGAAGGCGAAGTGGTTGAAGAGACTGTCGAGATGGAGAATGTCTTCTTCTATGACCTGCCTGAAATGTTGGTCAACTTAAACACCAATGGTGGCGGGAAAAGTTATCTCAAGCTGTCAGTGGCAATTGAGTTGGCAGATGAACAATCGATCGAACTCATTGAGCCTTTGTTGCCTCGAGTTGTCGATCGCTTTCAAGTTTATCTGCGGGAGTTACGCGTTGCCGATCTAAGCGGTTCGGCAGGTATGTATCATCTCAAAAATGAGCTCTTACGGCGGATCAATGCTGCCGTTCCTGTCGAAGTGCGCGACGTTCTATTCAAAGAGATGATCATACAATAGTCAGAGGGTCCCTTAGGGGTTACGAATATGTCGGGTGATGAAGATATCGATCAGGATGCTATGGCTGACGAGTGGGCGGCCATGGCAGAAGAGGGAGAGGGTGAAGGAGATGCCGACGCCCTGGCTGATGAATGGGAAGCGATGGCGGCCGACGAGGACGGCGAAGCCGACGACTCAGGAGACGGCAGTGGCGAAAGGGTTCTGAACCAAGACGAAATTGACAGCCTGCTTGGCTTCAATCTCGGCGAGGATGATTCTACGAAGAGCGGTATTCGTGCGATCATCAATTCGGCTTTGGTGTCTTACGAACGTCTCCCCATGTTGGAGATTGTGTTCGATCGGCTCGTACGGCTGATGACAACCAATTTGCGGAACTTCACATCAGACAATGTGGAAGTCAGTCTCGACAACATCTCGTCTATCCGCTTTGGAGATTATCTCAACTCCATTCCCTTGCCGGCCATCCTTGCGGTTTTTCGGGCAGAGGAACTCGACAATTACGGTCTATTCACCGTCGACTCCAACTTGATCTATTCAATTGTCGACGTCTTACTCGGTGGACGCCGTGGAACCGCCGCCATGAGGATTGAAGGGCGGCCGTATACAACAATTGAGCGGTCTTTGATTGAACGCATGACCGAGGTGATCCTCAAAGATTTGCAAACCGCCTTTGAACCACTTAACCCGATTCAGTTTTCTTTGGATCGGCTGGAGACAAACCCTCTCTTTGCCGCCATTGCGCGCCCGTCCAACGCTGCGATTTTGGTGAAGTTCCGGATCGACATGGAGGATCGTGGCGGCCGTCTTGAAATGTTGTTGCCCTATGCCACGCTTGAGCCCATTCGGAAGCTTCTTTTGCAGCAGTTTATGGGAGAGAAATTCGGCCGTGACTCCATTTGGGAACAACATTTGGCATCCGAAATTTGGCAGACGGATATCAATCTGGAAGCTGTATTGGATGAGCAGGTCGTATCCCTTGAGGATGTGATGAAGTTTCAAGTGGGTCAAACATTGATGTTAAATGTCTCACCCAACAGCGTCGTAGATCTTAAATGTGGTGGCGTGTCGCTAATGAGCGGTCATATTGGCCGGTTGAGCAACAACGTCGCCATTCGAATTAATACGGGCATCAACGATCGCGCCCGGCCGATCGAGGTGTAATCGAACATGCCGATAGATTTGATACTCGACTCCCTTGTCGCCGTTCTTTTGGTTGTAACGGCCAGTTATTGCTTCATCTTGGACCGGCGTCTGAAAGAGCTTCGGTCCGGCCAAGACGGCATGAAAGAGATTATCCGTGCGCTGAACCAGGCGACCGAGCAAGCGCAATCGGCGATTGCGCATCTCAAAATTTCCGGCGACGCAGCCGGGCATGATCTGCGCGAAACAGTTTCAAAAGCACGAGCTCTGGCCGACGAGTTATCGCTCATGCTGGAATCGGGAAATAATATCGCGGACCGTTTGGAAGGATCTGCCAGTCAAGCGATGATTCAAAACAATCATGCGCTGAGAAAACTAAAGCAGGCGACGTCTAAAGGAGACGTCAGTGCAGAAGCGGACGACGGTTTGATCAACACACTAAGGCAGACACGCTGATGAGTTCGGGTGCCGGACAGTTTTTGATGGAGTTGCTTAGATGAATGAATCTTTCAAGATTCTGCCGGCCGTTATTGTCGCTATACTCATCCTGTTTACCTACAAAGTGGCCAATGTTTGGACAGGCTTCCAGGCCGGATTCTCACCCGTCGCTCCGGCCACGGCACAAGAGAACCCGGTGGCGCCGGTCGCGGAAAGTATGACGGTCGACGAGCCCGCCAATAGAGAGTCCGAACAGGTGATGATAAGCGAAGGCCCTGACTTGCCGGAAGCGTCTTCCAGTTTACTCTCTGCCGGTTTTATGACCGAGACCGAGATTGAGGTGTTGCAGAGCCTTGCGAACCGCCGTGATGCTCTCGATAAACGCGAAGAAGAAATTGATCTGCGGGAAAAACTGTTGACGGCAGCGGAAAGCCGGGTCGACGACAAGATTTCGGAACTTAAAGGACTGGAAGAACAAATTGCCGGTCTGTTGAAAATGCGTGACGAGAAACAAGAAGAGCAGATTTTGAGCTTGGTCAAAATGTACGAAACCATGAAGCCGAAAGATGCTGCAAGGATCTTTGAAAATCTCGAAACGGACGTCTTGTTGGATGTTGCTGGCCGCATGAAGGAAAAGAGCATGGCGGCTATTTTGGCAGCCATGAAGTCTGATTCTGCCCAGGATCTGACGCTGATGCTGGTCAAGCGACGGGATCTGCCCGAATTCACAGAAGACGCTCTTGATATGGGTGCTATGGACTCCAACGGCTAACATTATTGCCGGCGGGGTGTGTTTTGAAAGAAGCGCAATGAGCTATGAGCGGAAAAAGGACAGGCAAGGGCTGCTGAGATCTTCTCTCGCCATCGTGGCGGTGTCGCTTCTGCTTTTTTTGCCGTCTCGTGACGCCCAAGCTGAAGAGCTGGGTGTCAGCGTTGAAGTGCTTCCAGGTTACACCCGACTGATTTTTGAAGGCCGAGAGCCGATCGGGGCTGATGCTGAAATCCTGAATAGTGTTTTGCTGCTCGATTTTGATCGTCCCGTCGAGTTCGATCTCAATATCATTCGCCAAGAGGCACGCCGGGACGTCTCTCGTGTCCGCCAAGATGCCGATGGTAAGATGCTGCGCTTTGCACTTAATCGCGGTTTACGTTTGCAAAAGACATCCAACGGCAATCGCCTCGCGATCGACTTGGTCAGTTCAAGACTTGCGACGATGCCGGAGGCGATCGGCCCCCAAGACAATTCGCTGTTTGCAGCTGAACAAGCCCGATTGGATACCTTGGCAGAAACTGATTTGGCAGATGGGCCCATTGAGATTCGGCCATTACCGATTTCGATTTCCCGTATGGACGATTTTAGCCGGGTCGTGTTCGAATGGCCCGAGCGCATTGATTACAATGCGGAACTGAAAAACAGCACCGTCAATATAGTGTTTGATCAGGCCGCCGATCCCAGCCTGACGGAACTGCGCACGGATCCGCCGAAATTTATCAAAAGCGCCGAAAAGTCCGTCGTCGGCAATACGTTGCAGGTTGATTTGCGTGTTGAGACTGGGGCCGGGGTTCGCCATTTTCGGGAGGGGCCGACCATTGTGGTCGATGTGCTGAAGCCCGCACCCCATCAATTTTCAGACGATGCGGAGCCCAATATTGTCGCCGGCTTTGACAATGATTGGGCAATCACCGAATTGGAGGCGACGGAAGATACGGCGGGCGAGGGTGAACAAACATCTGATCTTATGGCAGGCACCGGCGATTTGGAGTCTACCGTCAATGCTGCCATCGAAGCTGCAAGTGTTGAGCCGGATCCGACCGTTCCAACAGATGCAAATCCAGGAACTGGAGATCAAGGGCCGGCCCAAACCAATCCGCTGGTACGCGTTTTAAAGCCGTCGGACATTGAGGAAAGCCAAATCGTTGACGGCGTTCTGAAGGCTGCGGCGGTGGAGCTGGGTGATACGCTCAAACTTGTATTTAACTGGGGCGAGTCTGTCCCATCCGCCGTATTTCGTCGTGGTCCCAATCTCTGGCTTGTCTTTGATCATAATGAAGTTGACCTTGACCTATCGGCATTGAACCGGGCGCACAGAGCTTATGTCTCCGATGTTCAGGTCGAGTCTCAAGGCAGCGCTCGAATTGCGAGGCTCACACTGCCGGGCAACAATTTGACGACCGCCAGCGAGCGCGACGGAGTTTGGATCATCACGCTGGGCCCTGCAGTGGAGCAGGCAACAGTGCCGTTTGATTTTAAACGGGCTCAGGACCGGCAAGGTCAGCCGATGGTCCTGGTGCCGTTTGAGACCGCCAACGCCGTGCACTGGATTACCGATCCCCTGATTGGTGACGACTTGGCTGTTGTCACCGGCCTTGGACCGATCCGCGGCATCATCTCAACGCTGTCTTTGGTCGAGTTCAATGTTCTGAGTTCCGCGCATGGTTTGGTTGTACAAGCTTTGTCCGACGATGTTGTTGTGGATCTCGGCGATGGCTTGGTGCAGATCGGCCGGAACGACGGCCTTACGCTTTCGCAGGTTCGCGATTTGGGGAAACTGGTCGAGCAGACACCCCTTGGAGCGCTGACAGAACCTGCCTTTATGGATTTTGACAATTGGCGCAACGGCGAAATGTCGGACGTCTATGATATTGAACGCGAGCTCCAGTTTGAGTTGGTGAAGTCCGATCTCAAGAATGATGAAGATCAGTCCAAGAACATTCGCTTGGGCCTTGCGAAATTTTATGTCAGCCATGAGTTGGCGCCGGAGGCTTTGGGTGCCCTGCGTGTTTTGGCACAAAGAGATGAGACCGCCGAGTTTAACCCGGTGTTCCGCGCCTTGCGGGGCGTGGCAAACTATATGCAGCGGCGCTACACAGAGTCTTACAATGATTTTGCCTTGGGTGCGTTGGCCGCAGATCCTCATGCGGCTTTGTGGCGTGCGTCGGCCTTAACGGAATTGTCGCGCTTTCAAGAAGCCCACAGATTTTTTGAGGAAGGTGCGGTTGTGCTACCGCGGTACACGCCGGAATGGCAAGCGCACTTCCGTGTTCAAGCCGCAAAAGCCGCGCTTGGTATTTTGGACGTCGAACGGGTGAAGCAAAACCTCGATGCACTGCCCGTGAGCGCGCTTCCGGATCAAACATTGGCTGAATCTGAATTGGTGCGTGGCCGATGGCTTGAAGAAATTGAGCGGATGGGTGAAGCGCTTCAACATTATCAGCGAGTTTTGCAATTCGGAACGCCGTCCCAACAAGCGCAAGCGCAATTGGGAAAAATTAGTCTTCTCCACAGTGTCGGACAAATCAGCGACGAAGAAGCCATCAATCGTTTGGATACGTTGCGATTCCAGTGGCGCGGTGATGACTTGGAACTGGCGGTTCTGCATCGACTTGGCCAGCTCTATGTGGAAGACGGCAACTATCGTCAAGGTCTCAATATCATGCAGGAGGTTGTCGCAAATTACTCCGACAGTCCTGTGGCCGGCGATATCGCCATCAGTATGGAGAAGATCTTCAAAGGCCTGTTTCTCGATGAAACCATTGAGGATATTCCGCCGGTTCAAGCTTTGGCGCTTTACTATGACTACAAGCATCTGACACCAATCGGCCGGGAAGGTGACGAAATGATCCGCAAATTGGTCGATCGTTTGGTGGCTGTGGATTTGCTGGAACAGGCGGCGGAGCTTTTAGAACATCAAACCAATGAGCGCCTAAAAGGAGTGGCACGTGCACAGGTCGCCACACGTTTGGCCATGGTCTATTTGACGGACCGGAAAGCTGAGGCGGCGCTTCAGACCATTCGGAAAACGCGGCAAACGCGCCTACCGACCCCGCTCACCTATGCCCGGCGCCTTCTGGAGGCCCGCGCGCTCGCGGAACTGGGGCGCTTTGATCATGCGTTGGAGGTCGTTGCGGAATTCGATACGCCTGAGATTGAGCAGTTGCGCGCGGACATTGCGTGGGACAGTCAAGATTGGGCCAATGCGGCGAGCATCTTAGAGCTCAATCTGGGCGAGCGCTGGCAAGACGAGTCCAATATGCTCACCCCCGAAGAGCGCAATTCCATCTTAAGAGCTGCGCTCGCGTATTCTTTTGCGGAAGACCCGATCAGTCTGGAACGGATCCGGCGAGCCTACGGCCCGCTTATGGCGCAAACACCGGATGCCAGTTCGTTTGAGGTCATCACGCAGAAGGTTGAGCTGCGGGGTGTTGGTTTTCGTGAGCTTGCCAATGAAATTGCCACAGTCGACACGTTGGAAAGCTTCATGAGCAGCTTCCAAGAGAGGCTCGATTTGGCCGGCGAGACGGCCATCAATTAGACTGATCGCGCCTCGGCAATCAAATACAGAATATCCGCCGCAATCGTTGTCCCCGCAAGGGCCGTGACACCTCCGAGCGGATCATAAGCCGGTGCCACTTCAACTTGATCTCCGCCGACGATATTCATGCCCCGCAAGCTGATCAATATCCGGCGAGCTGTCATCACCGACGGGCCGCCGACAACCGGCGTTCCTGTGCCCGGGGCAAATGCCGGGTCTAAGAAATCAATATCGAATGTCAGATAGGCTTTGGCATCGCCCACGCGTTTGCGGATGGCCGCGCCGATATCGTCTGCGGACATGCTCTCCATCTCAATGGCGTCAATAATCTGAATACCGTGTGTGTCCGCGTTCGGCGTTCGAATGCCGATATGAATGGAGCGATCCGGGTCAATAATGCCCTCACGAAGCGCGTGATAAAACATGGTGCCGTGATCGTAATCTTCGCTGACCCACGTATCGGAATGGGCATCGAAATGCACCAGGGCGAGAGGGCCATGTTTGCGTGCATGGGCTCTTAACAGCGGAAGAGCAACAAAGTGATCTCCACCGATGCCCAAAAGAGACGCGCCGGAACCGAGGATCCTATCCGCGGCTTTTTCTGTTTCGACAATCATTGCATCGGTATTTGCGGTGAAATTCTGCACGTCTCCGTAATCGATAATGCGGTATTTCTCGCGTACATCGTAATCCCAAGGCCAGACGCCTAAGTCGTAGTCACCGACCAGGCTCGATTGCTCTCGTATGGCGCGTGGCCCGAAACGAGCGCCTGGCCGGTTTGTGGTGCCCATGTCATAGGGGATTCCCAAAGCTGCCACGTCAACGCCGTCCAGCTTTTTTGTCAAAGGCGCTCGTAAAAAAGTCAGCTCGCCCAAGAATGTCTCATATCCCTCGATACCGGTGTCGGCGTCTGTCATACTCTGGCTTTCCCAGATGCCATCGCATCTGAAGTTGATGAAGGTGCATGCAGCCTAGAGTCCTGGTGCATCCTGTCAAGGTGGCCGGAGGGCGCTTCAAGATGCGATCTGTGTACTGTGTTTGACTTTGCGCAGTGATTTGGGTGGGAAGATCACAGTGACCGTCGTGCCCTGACCGGGAACGCTGTCCAATTTGAGCTCACCGTCATGGAGTTCGGCCAGTTGTTGTGACAAGGGCAGGCCCAATCCCGTTCCACCGTGTTTGCGATTGAGACTCCCGTCGACCTGTTGAAACGGTGTCAAAGCAGCTTTGATCTGATTTTCGGGAATGCCGATACCTGTGTCCTCGATGGTCAACAGAACACGGCTGTCGCGGTCGATCTTCGTCGTGACAGATACACGGCCGTCTGCGGGCGTAAACTTCAAAGCGTTGCCGATCAGATTGATCAAAATTTGGCGCAGCGCTCTTTCATCCGCCCATAAAACGATATCTTCCTCGGCCCTTTCAAATGCCAAATGGACCTTTTTTGTTTCCGCATCGGCGGCGAAGAGTTTGGTCACGGACTCGATGACTTCATTCACCTTTGTGTTTTCAAACGACAATCGAAACTGTCCGCTCTTAATCTTAGACAGATCAAGAATTTCGTTGATCAGCGACAAGAGATGAGCACCGCTTTTGTTGATGTCCTTTGCATACTCAACATATTTGGTGTTGCCGATATTGCCCATGCGTTGCTCGCAAATGATCTCTGAAAAGCCGATAATCGCATTGAGCGGTGTGCGTAGTTCGTGACTTACGTTTGTCAGGAACTCGGTCTTGGCTCTCGATGCCTCCCGCACTTGTTCATTGGCCTTCGCCAATTCAGAAAGTGACCGCTCAAGCTTCTGGTTTTTTTCCTCCAGATAGCGCTCATGAGAGGCAAGTTGTATTGCCATTTTGGATGTGCGTTTCACAATGACAAAAGTGCAAACCAGCACGATCGCGAGAATGCTGATGAGAACCGGCAACAAGGTCCACAAAAAGTCTGTGCCCGGTTTGCTTGACTGCCACTGGAGCGTGCCAAGCTCTTGTCCAGCAGGGCTTGTGAGCATGATTGATGTGCTTGCGGTCGCACCATTTTCTCTGTCAAAATAGAGGTCCTTCAACCGAAGAAGGTCACTAAATTTTTCGAGCTGTTGTGAGTCGATCTCTCGCAGGAACCCTAAAATACTTTGTGGCCCTGAAGGCGTCTGTGGAGACGATGCAAGGTTTTGACCGGTTATGGCGGCGGCGCTGGCAAGATAGAGTTTACCATTCAGAAAAATGTATCCGGAAGAGGCCGTCGGGCTGTCAGCCGATGACTTGCGCGATCGTTCAAAGAGCATGATAAGGTCATCTCGAGCGTCTTCGATATTCGGGTTCTTTTCAGTCAAGAATGTCGAATGCCAAATTCTGTTCTGCCCATCAGCTACAAAGACGGCATCGGAGCGTGTCGTGGTGAGGGTGTCAATGCTGATGTTGACATCGATCCAGGATTGATTGCGTTCGACGACAAGATTCTCGACCGATTCATCCCACCAACTATAGTCGACATTGAGCTGCTCAAAAGATTGGCGGAACGCCGCAAGAGAGACTTCAACACCTTTTGCCCCCTGTTTTTGTTCCATGCTGTTGAGGCTGGCGACGGTGTGCCCGAGAATCAGTAGAGTACACGCGGTGAGCAGCACGGCCATATAAGCCACCGGCTGTAAGAGCTCGCTAACAATGTGTTTACTTTTGACCATTGTGCTCTGTCACGACATTCTGTCCTGACCTGAATCTACCATTGGTCGGCTTAAGATAGTCGAAACAACCGGCTCAAAATCAACGCAAACCGCATCAGACAGACCTGTTGGCACTCGGGAATACGCGTTTTAGCCGGGCGCAAAGCTCTGTACCAGGCTTCCCACGATGAGGTGCCAGCCGTCCACGAGCACGAAAAAGATAATCTTAAACGGCAGTGAAATGATAATCGGTGGGAGCATCATCATGCCCATCGACATCAAAACCGAGGCAACCACAAGGTCGATCACCAGAAACGGAACAAAGATCAAAAAGCCGATCTCAAACGCACGCTTCAATTCGCTGATGACGAAAGCCGGAATCAGAACTCGCAGGGGCGTTGCCTCCGGCGTTTCCGGCACGACGTCTCCGGCCATATCCAAAAACAAACCTAAGTCCTTTTCGCGGACGTGAGTCATCATAAAGCCGTGAAACGGTCTCGACGCCTCGGTGAAGGCGTCTGTGAATTCAATTTCTTCGGCCACAAGCGGCGCGATTCCGGCTTCATAGGCTTCTTCAAAGATGGGCCCCATGACAAAGGCAGTCAGAAACAAAGCAAGGCTGATCAAAACGGAATTGGGCGGGCTTTGCTGGATGCCAAGCGCCGTTCGCAGAAGCGACAAGACAATCACGATGCGAATGAAACTCGTCACCATCACAAGAATAGATGGCGCCAGGCTCAGAACCGTAATCAGGCCGACCAGCTGAACCACACGTTCCGTGAGGCCGGTGCTGCCTTCTTCGCCCAGGTTGATGTTGATTTCTTGCGCGCCTGCGCCGACAGTGAAGGCAAGAATGGCCAACATGGTGACGATCGCCAAGGTGACCCAACGTTTCAAATTGTAGTGATTTTGGGCACTCGTCATCGCTCAGCCTTTGCCGCCGCTTTGTCCAAACATGCCGGATACGATTTTGGATCTAATATCGAAAGGCGCATTGACCTCGACCGCGTCAGGCAAGGGCGCGCTGTTACTCTCAACATGTGGTATGTTGGCTTCAATCAAGAGCTCGCTTGTCGGGCTGAGTACAACAAGATGCTCGACATTGTCTCGGCGAATAATGACGGCGCGGCGGCGTGCGTCTAGCGAAAGGCTTTCGACAATCTGAAGTCGTGCGTCCGGTTTGGCATAGCCCAGCGCCCCGTGAGTCCAGCCGAGTTTTTTTGCCAACAGCGCTAAGCCTCCTATAAGAGATAAGACAAAGCAAAGGGCAAACAGAAAACGGATATACTCAGAGATCTCCATTGTGACCTCCGAAAAAATGTAAACGAACACATGCGTTCATAAGAGAATTCTTCTCCAAAAAAGTGGCGTGACGCTTCGATCACATCTGCGAAGCTAGGAAGTTATGCTTAAGATCGCGTTAAGCAAACCACCGGATTTTCCTTGTAAATCAAGGAGTTTCGGCGTTTGTAAGGTAAATAAAACGTATACGGAGCAAAAAATCGATTCAGAGTGGTTTGAATAAAAATTTCTGAGCTGAATTAAGATATCTCGTCAAAATTTAATGGTGTTTTAACTCAACCGGCAGAAAATTCCCGGTGTTGGATGAATGATTGCGTTGGGTGAGTTCTTATGATTCTTGATTCCATTCCCATGCTTTCCGCATTGCGGGAACGCATGAGCTTTTTGACGCAGCGCCAAGACATACTTTCCGAAAATGTTGCCAATGCCAATACGCCGGGCTATCGCGCCAAGGATCTGGCCGAACCGTCTTTTCGGGATTTGCTGCAAGCAGGAGAGCGTGTCCCCGACTCAGGAAGGACGCAACCCGGCCATCTTGAGATGACGTCCAGCAGGTCGCAGAGCGCGAAGGTGATCGAGCTTGAATCGCAATGGGAGGCATCACCGGACGGCAATTCTGTCGTGTTGGAAGATCAAATGATGCAAGTGTCTCAAGTCCAAATGGAATACCAATCCGCAATTAATCTCTATCGAAAGAGCTTGGATATTTTGCGTGTTGCTATTCGCAGCCCTCGTTAGTCAGAGTTAGGTGAGGTTGTTATGAATGTACTTAAATCAATGATGGTTGCCGCTGCAGGTATGCGTGCCCAAGGGGCGCGGATGCGTGTGATTGCCCAGAATATGGCGAATGCCAACTCGACGCCCAATGGGCCGGGCGAAACACCCTACCGTCGGCAGGTTCCGTCCTTCGAAAATGTTATGAATCGCGAACTCGGTATGCAGACGGTTCAGATGACAAAAACCGTTTCCGACAAAGCTCCGTTTCGCAAAAAGTTTGACCCCGGACACCCGGCAGCTGATGAGATGGGCTATATCCAATTGCCCAATGTCAACAGCCTGATTGAGATGATGGATATGCGCGAAGCGCAGCAATCCTACGAAGCCAATATGAACATGATCAAGTCCGCGCAAAAAATGCTGACGAGTACCATTGATTTGCTGCGACGCTCCTGAGTCTTGGCAACGCAATAGAAAGCAAACGATATGTCGATTGAATCACTTATGGCCTCAAAGGCCTATTCCAACGCCAATGACGTGACAGGCCAAGCGGGAAAAGGCGCGGCTGCTGCGGGTGAGCCGGGCGCTGCCAATTTCGGCGAGATGCTTGAAACCTTAGTGCAGGATGCGGTCCAGACCGGCAAAGCGAGTGAAGCCCAGGCCATGGCTGCCGTCACCGGTGAGACCGAAATGATCGATGTCGTCACTGCCATCACAGCAGCGGAGATGACATTGGAAACTGTCGTTGCGGTGCGTGACAAGGTGATCGAGGCCTATGACAAGATCATGCGGATGCCAATCTAACCGCCCGACTATCAAAAGATAATGCGTCTACAGAAAGTGAGCCGCTTATGACCGGACCGGAAGTTCTGGAGATCGCCCGAGATGCGATTTGGGTTTTGTTACAAGTCTCCGCACCTGTCATGCTGATTGCACTGGGGGTCGGTCTTGTTATCGCCCTGCTGCAAGCGCTCACCCAGGTTCAGGAAATGACGATCGTTTTTGTTCCGAAGATCATCGCGATTTTTGTCTCTCTTTTATTGTTCCTGCCTTTCATGGCTATCAATATGGGGGGATTGATGGACCGCATCGCTCAAAGGATTGCCGGATTTTAGGCTTAAGCGTCTGACCATTCGTTATGTCATTCTCAATTCCCATATCCGAAGGCCTCTTGGTGCAAGAGGTGTTTGTGTATTTGGCTGTCTTTGCCAGGTTGAGCGCCATGATCATGACCTTTCCGGCTTTGGGATCTCAATCCATGCCACAGCAAATTCGTCTGGTCGTGGCACTGGCTCTAACCATCATTGTGACGCCTTTGGTGACGCTCGGCTATCCTCAAATCCCCACGGCGCTATTTGGCATGGTGCTGTTTATCGGTGCGGAAGTTTTGATCGGTCTTGTGATCGGCGGCATCGTGCGTCTGGTGATGAGTGCCACGCAGGTTGCGGGCACACTGATCGCGTTCCAAAGCGGTTTGGCATTTGCGCAGAATTTTGATCCCACCCAAGGCGTGCAGGGTGCGCTCTTTGGCACGTTTTTATCGCTCGTCGCCGTCACGATTATCTTTGCAACCGATCTGCATCATCTGATGATTGCCGCGCTTTACGATTCATATGTCTTGTTCCCGGCCGGCGGACAATGGCCTTGGGGACAGTTTGTCGAGCTGGCTGTCTCAACCGTCGCCGGGTCTTTTGTCATCGCGGTTCAATTGGCGGCGCCTTTTTTGACCGTCGGCCTCATCTTCTATTTGGGCATCGGTATTCTTTCTAAACTTATGCCCCAGGTTCAGATCTTCTTCATCGCTATTCCGGCCAATATTTTGCTCGGCTTTATCATTATGATGCTGGTGTTGAGCACCATGATGATGTGGTTCAGCGACCATTTCACATCCGTTCTTGAGAACTTTCTGGTTTAGGAGCGGGGCCCGTGGCGGAAGATCAAGATCAGAGTCAAAAGACCGAGGAGCCGACCGAGAAAAAACTTCGCGATGCGCACAAACGCGGCGAGGTGGTCAAAAGCCAGGAGGTCAGTCATTGGTTTGTCTTAGCGGCCGGCGTTGTTTTGATCGGTGTGCTGGGTCCAAAAATGATGACCGATTTGGCAGGTCTTCTGTCTCAATACTTGGCCCAGCCCCATTTGATGAGCACGGACGGGCCGGCGTTTCCGGCGGCCATGACCGATCTGTTCGAACGCATTCTGATTATTGTGGCCCTGCCTATGGGTATCATCGTCCTGGCAGCGGTCGGCAGCAACGTGATCCAACATCAGCCGGTGTTTACCGCGGACCGCATGAAGCCCAAATTGGAGAAGATTTCTCCGATGAAGGGTTTCAAGCGCCTCTTCGGCCCAACCGCTTTGGTCAATTTCGCCAAAGGTATCGCCAAGCTGCTGATCGTTGGCTTGGTCGGGTTCTTGATCATCTGGCCCAAGCACGAAACCTTGGCCGCCGACATCATGAAAGACCTCAGCCAGTTCATGCCGTTTGTGCAACAATTGTCATTGGAAATGATGGGCGGAGTTTTGGCCGTCCTCGCGGTGATTGCCGGTCTCGATTTTGTCTATCAAAAATATGATTTCATGAAACGGCAGCGCATGACCAAACAGGAAATCAAAGACGAGCATAAACAGACCGAGGGCGATCCTCATGTGCGGTCCAAATTGCGGCAAATTCGGATGGAGCGCGGCCGTCAAAGAATGATGGCCGCGGTGCCCGACGCCACTGTTGTGATCGCCAACCCGACTCACTATGCGGTGGCTCTTAAATATGAAATGGGGCAAGCCAGTGCGCCGGTCTGCGTGGCCAAAGGTGTCGATGCGGTCGCATTGCGCATTCGCCGCATGGCCGAAGACCATGATGTGCCCGTCATTGAGAACCCGCCTTTGGCCCGATCTCTTTACGGTTTGATGGAAATTGATGACCAAATCCCGCCAGAGCAGTATAAAGCGGTAGCTGAGGTGATCAGCTATGTGATGCGTCAGAAAGGCGGGTTTGCAACAGGGCCCACGACGCATTAGATCGGGGCAAGGGCTCGGGTTTTCGCCATAGGGGTGATGGCGAAACGAGCACGGAACGGGCTGGGAAATTTCAAGGGAAACGGTTAGCTTGAACTGGCTGCGGGGTGATTCGCGGCCGCGTAATTCTGTTGGAGGGGCGTTTTGGCCTATTTGCGTCGGAGTGAAGTGTTGCCATGGGTCGGCGGGGGCTCGATTCTATTGGCCGGTCTCATTGGTATTTGGGCGATCATCTCGCCTGAGAGTGTTGGCTGGAACGGTCTCATTTTGCTGGCCGGAATAGCGGTTCTCTTATTTGTCTTATTCTACGGCTTAGCGACGGGAACCTTGACCGTCGGAAAGGCCCATAGTGAGGCGGTGGCCAGTGCACAATCGCGGATGGCGGATGCGGGTCTTTTTATGGCGGTGCTGGACGAGACACCGGAGGCCTATTTGATCGTCAGCCGGGCTGGCGCGGTGATTTATGCCAATCGGGCCTATGAAGATTTGACCATGGCCGGCAATCGCGGGCGCAATGCCGGGCGACCATTGCCTCTGGAGCAAGTGTTTGCGGGCGATGAAGAATTAGCCTCTCCGCTCTACCGCCTGGCACGCGGCGCACGTCAGGGGGAGGCGGTCAGCGAGACCTTGAAATTGAAAACCGTCACTGGCGATGTGCGCCACATCCGGGCCAGCGTTCATCCGGTGGAAGGGGTGCGTGACTATGCACTTTATCGTCTGGCGGAAGCTGCGCCCGGGCGTGACGGCGCGACGGTGGAAGTCGCCTTCGAAGGCGAAATCGGTCAGGACCGGCGCTCCCAATTGGCCGGGGCCACAGATGTTTCCGACGAGTCCGCGGGCCGCTTCGGAAGCTTAGAAGATCTCTCCGGTGTTTTCGAGCAGGCGCCTTTGGGATTGATCATTTTGGATGCGCGCGGCGCTATCCTTCGGCTGAATCAGGCCGCTTCCACGTTGCTGGATCAGCCGGAAACGATCGGTCAAGAATTTGCCTCCTTCTTTGCCGATGACGGCGCAGCCGCCCTTCGTGAGCGGCTCGGCGCAGATCACCCCGCCAAATCTCAGTTGGAGGCGGCGCTTAAGGGCGAAGACGGGGTCTCCGTTGAGGTCTATTTAAGCCCCTTCGAAGGGCCGCTGGACGACGGTCACGATGCCTCCATGATCGCGTATGTGATTGACACGACCGAGCGTCTCAGCCTTGAGATGCAAATGGCGCAATCGCAAAAAATGCAAGCGGTCGGTCAATTGGCCGGCGGTGTGGCACATGACTTTAACAATCTGCTGACCGCCATTATCGGCTTTTGCGATTTGCTCCTGGCGCGCCATCAGGTCGGCGATCCTTCTTTCGGGGATATTGATCAGATCAGACAGAATGCCAATCGTGCGGCCAATTTGGTGCGCCAGTTGCTGGCATTTTCACGTCAACAAACCCTCACGCCAAAAGTCTTCTCGCCCACGGATATTCTGACCGAGCTGTCCATGTTGCTGCGCCGCCTTCTCGGTGAAAAGGTCGAGCTCGATATGTCTCACGGCCGCAATCTCGGCATGATCAAAGTTGATCAAAGCCAGCTTGACACCGCTCTCATCAATCTGGCGGTGAATGCTCGCGACGCTATGCAAGAGGGCGGGCGGCTAACCATCGCCACATCGGCTGTCACATTCAGCGAAAGTGATCCCTCCACGGATGAAAACATCACGCCCGGCAAATATGTTTTGATTGAGGTGCGTGACACGGGAACCGGGATTCCCGAAGACGTCTTGCGCAAAATTTTTGAGCCCTTCTTCACCACCAAAGGGGTCGGTGAGGGGACGGGCCTTGGTCTGTCAACGGTCTACGGCATCATCAAGCAAATGGGCGGCTTTATCTATTGCGACAGTGAAGTCGATGTGGGCACAACGTTCCGGATTTACTTGCCTGCTTATGAAGAGACGGCGGCGGAGCGTGAAGAGCGCATCGCGGAGCCCGTGCAAGTGGCGCCGAAAGATCTTACCGGCATGGGAACCATCCTGTTGGTCGAAGACGAAGAAGCCGTGCGCGCTTTCGCAACCCGCGCCCTGTCAAGCCGCGGCTATACGGTGTTGGAAGCGGGCAATGGCGTAGAGGCCCTTGAGATTTTCAAAACCCATGATGAGCCCATCGATCTCATGGTGTCCGACGTGGTGATGCCGGAAATGGACGGACCGACACTTGCCAATGAAGCCCGTGCCTTGAAGCCCGAAACCAAGATCATCTTTATTTCAGGCTATGCAGAGGATGCGTTTAAAGGCACGGAGCGGCCTGAGGAAATCGCCTTTTTGCCCAAACCGTTTTCACTCAAGCAATTGGCCGCGAAAGTGAAAGAGGTTTTGAGCGAGTAGAGCCTGGACCGCACTCGGCCAGCAAGGCGCCGGCAAACCTTAATCGTCCGTCTACGCAATTTTTGATTAACCATGTTTCGTGGTTCAAACGTGCGATTTCCGGACAAATTCAGCCTTCTCTTTATCCGCCGGTTAAGAGGTTGACCGCTAAACTCCCTTGGATTTTGGGGAATGATTGCGGCAACCTGTTTCGATGCGTGCAGCTTTTGAAAATTTGGATCCGATGACCCGCTGGCTTGCCGTCGGCACGGCCCTCGCTTTGCTGTTCCAATACGGTCATTTCCTGGAACATGTGATTCAGGTCGCCGCCTGGATCGGCGGTCATACCCAATCCGCTTATATGACAGAGATCGGCATGCAGCTGACCCACATGCTGGGTCAGGTCTTCTTTGGTCAAGAAGGGCCGGAGCGTATGCACCGGCTTGGCATGGAGGCGTTGCATCTGTTCGGAAATGCGGTCTTCTTTGTCGGCGTTTGGGGTCTTTGGCATTTTGTCAAAAGCCCGGTTATGCGCGTGGCTCTTTTTGTACAGAGCTTTCATCTTGGCGAACATGTCTTGCTGACATTCACCGCCTATACCTTCGACACCTCCATCGGGTTCAGCACTTTGTTCGGATATCCCATGACTGATTTTGTCTCCGTGGCCTTCCGGGTCTGGTGGCATTTTTTGTTTAATGCCATCCCGACAACCTTGTGCACCATTGCCCTGGTGAGGGCTTATCAGGATCGGCCCACCGCCGGTTATGCCGTGGAGATTCCCACCGCCGAGTTCCTGCGGGCTCGCCTGCCGTCCTGAGCTTCTTGCGCGCTCAAGAGATTCGCTCGCGACCCTCGGGAGGCGCCTAGTTTTCTCAACCATATCTTGTGCTCAAGTATGAGAACATGAGTAGAACTTGGGGTTAAAGACTCTTTTTCCTCAAGGGTTTAACTTTTACCTTGTCAGTGAGAACAAAAACGGTACATTAAGCTCAATTGAAACGATTCGAGTGCTGTGAAATAAGGGGTCAAGCAATGGCAAAATCGCAAGGTAACGTGGTTCGCTTGGGTGATATGGGTGATAGTGAGAAAGAAAAGGCGCTGGATGCAGCGCTGAGCCAGATTGATCGGGCCTTCGGCAAAGGGTCGGTCATGAAGCTGGGGCAAAAACCGGTCGTTCAGATCGAATCCATTCCAACCGGATCCCTGGGCCTTGATATTGCGCTCGGCATTGGCGGTTTGCCCAAGGGGCGGGTGATCGAAGTGTATGGTCCGGAATCCTCCGGGAAAACCACCTTGACGCTGCATGTGGTGGCGGAAACTCAAAAGAAAGGCGGCGTGGCCGCCTTTATTGATGCAGAGCACGCCCTTGATCCGACCTATGCCGCTAAGCTCGGCGTGGATCTGGATGAGCTTTTGATTTCCCAGCCCGATACGGGCGAACAGGCTTTGGAAATTGCCGACACCTTAGTGCGGTCTGGGGCCGTGGATGTGCTGGTGATCGATTCCGTTGCCGCCCTCACACCGCGGGCGGAATTGGAAGGCGAAATGGGCGACAGCTTGCCCGGTTTGCAAGCCCGTTTGATGAGCCAGGCATTGCGCAAATTGACCGGCTCGATTTCCAAGTCCAATTGTATGGTCATCTTCATCAATCAAATCCGCATGAAGATCGGTGTCATGTTCGGCAGCCCGGAAACCACCACCGGTGGCAACGCTTTGAAATTTTATTCTTCCGTACGTTTGGATATTCGCCGCATCGGATCCATTAAGAATCGCGACGAAGTGGTGGGCAACCAAACCCGTGTGAAGGTTGTGAAGAATAAGGTGGCGCCACCGTTCAAGCAGGTGGAGTTCGACATTATGTATGGTGAGGGCATTTCCAAGACCGGTGAAATTCTCGACCTTGGCGTTCAGGCCGGGATCGTTGAGAAGTCAGGCTCTTGGTATTCCCACGATAGCCAGCGGATCGGGCAGGGCCGGGAGACGGCCAAGGAATTCCTCAAAGAGAATCCGGATGTGGCCGCTGTCATTGAAAATGCCATTCGCGCCAATGCGGGCTTGATCGCCGAAGAAATGTTGGTCGGCCCTGGTGCAGAAGATGAGGATGGCGACGTCGAGGCTGCCGGCTAACCATTTGCCTTCCAGAATTGACATGATCGGCGGCGGCCTGTTGGGCCGCCGTCGCTTTTTGTTGTCCAAATTGCATGGCTTCCCGGGCCGCCGACCTCATATAGACTTCGGCCCTTTTCAAGGTTAAAAGCCGGGTACACGAAAACGCACGGGGATATGGTTCATGGCAAGTCTGAACGAGATTCGGACCACATTTTTGGAATTTTTTGCGGGCAAAGATCATAAGATCGTCTCGTCCAGTCCGCTCGTGCCGCACAATGATCCGACACTCCTCTTCACCAACGCCGGCATGGTTCAGTTCAAGAATGTCTTCACGGGCACCGAAGCGCGCGACTACGTCCGGGCGACCACGTCTCAAAAATGCGTTCGGGCCGGCGGCAAACACAATGATCTCGACAATGTGGGTTACACGGCGCGCCATCACACCTTTTTTGAGATGCTCGGCAACTTTTCCTTTGGCGATTACTTCAAAGAAGAAGCCATTGAATATGCTTGGGAGTTGGTGACCAAAGTCTACGAATTGCCGCCGGAAAAATTGCTGGTCACGGTTTATTCCGAAGACCAGGTGGCATTTGACCTTTGGAAGAAGATCGCCGGATTGAGCGAGGACAAGATCATCCGTATCCCCACATCCGATAATTTCTGGGCCATGGGTGATACGGGCCCATGCGGTCCGTGTTCGGAAATCTTCTATGATCACGGTGATCATATTCCCGGCGGTCCTCCCGGCAGTCCCGATGAAGACGGCGATCGCTTTATCGAGATTTGGAATCTTGTCTTCATGCAGTTCGAACAAGAATCTGCAGACAAAAGATCGGAATTGCCCAAACCCTCTATTGATACAGGGATGGGCCTTGAGCGGATTGCGGCGGTGCTGCAGGGAACGCATGACAATTATCAAACGGACCTGTTTCAAAACCTGATTCGCGCCAGCGCGGAAACCGCCGGCGTGTCTGCCGACGGCGAGCACAGCATCAGTCACCGGGTGATCGCCGATCACTTGCGGGCCTCGTCTTTCCTCATCGCAGACGGGGTGCTGCCGTCCAATGAGGGGCGCGGATATGTCTTGCGCCGGATCATGCGCCGGGGCATGCGCCACGCTCATATTTTGGGGGCCAAGGACCCGTTATTGTGGCGCCTTGTTCCCACACTGATCTCGGAAATGGGTGCGGCCTATCCGGAATTGACCCGCGCTGAATCTCTCATTGAAGAGACCTTGAAGCTGGAAGAAGAAAAGTTCCGCAGCATGCTGGGCCGAGGCCTCAGCCTGTTGGAAGAGGCCACAGCCGATTTGTCGGAAGGCCAGGCGTTGCCGGGCGAGACAGCGTTCAAGCTTTATGACACCTATGGCTTCCCCCTTGACCTCACCCAAGATGCTTTGCGCGCGCGCAATATTGACGTCGACATTGCAGGCTTTGATGCGGCCATGGCCAAGCAGCGGGAAGACGCCCGCAAAGCCTGGTCCGGATCCGGCGAAGCCGCGACGGAAGAGGTCTGGTTTGATTTACGCGACCAGAACGGTGCGACCGAATTCTTGGGCTATGACACCACAATGGCCGAGGGGCAGATCCAAGCGATCATCGTTGACGGCAAACCGGTGGAGACCTTGCCAGTCGGCACGGCGGCCCAGATCGTCACCAACCAAACGCCGTTCTACGGCGAGTCCGGCGGGCAAGCTGGCGATATCGGTATTCTATTCACCGGCGGCGGCGCCAGTTTTATCGTCACCGACACCCAAAAGAAGCTGGGCGATCTTCACGTCCATATCGGCACACTGCAAAAGGGCACGTTGAATGTGGCTGATGTGGTGGAAATGCATGTGGACAGCAATCGCCGCACCTTAACACGGTCAAATCACTCGGCGACCCATTTGCTTCACGCCGCCCTTCGAAACGTCTTGGGCGATCACGTCACCCAAAAAGGATCGGCCGTGGATGCGGACCGCTTGCGGTTTGATTTCTCGCACCCCAAAGCGGTGACGGCGGAGGAGCTCGAACAGATTGAAGCGGAAGTGAACAAAGTGGTGCGTCAGAACGGCAGCGTGATGACCCGGGTCATGACACCGGACGAGGCCATTGAAGCCGGGGCGCTGGCTTTGTTTGGCGAAAAGTATGGCGACGAAGTCCGGGTCCTGACCATGGGCGAGTCTTTGAACACCGAAAACCCGGACAAGCCCTATTCTGTCGAATTGTGCGGCGGCACCCATGTGGGCCGGGTGGGTGACATTGCTTTGTTCAAAATCGTTTCGGAAAGCGCCGTGGCCTCGGGCGTCCGGCGGATTGAGGCACTGACAGGGGAATCGGCTCGGGTCTACTTCGACGACAATCTGTCTTTGCTGCGCGAAGCCGCCGGTGTCCTCAAAATCAAACCGAGTGCTTTGCCGGAACGTGTTGCGGCGCTGAACGACGAGCGCAAAAAACTCGAACGCGAAGTTGCCGAATTGAAAAAAGCCATCGCTTTGGGCGGTGGTGCCGGGCAGGGCGCAAAGCCCGAAGCGATCGAAGTCAATGGGATCAAGCTTTTGGCTCAAGCGCTTGACGGTGTGTCGGCAAAAGATCTCCGTGGTTTGATTGACGACAGCAAAAAACAGCTCGGCTCCGGCGTGGTCGCTTTTGTGGCGGTCAATGACGGCAAGGCGGCGCTCGCCGTTGGTGTGACGCAAGACCTTGCTGAAAAAATCAGTGCGGTCGATATTGTCCGCGCCGGTGTGGGCGCGGTCGGCGGTAAGGGCGGCGGCGGCCGGCCCGATATGGCGCAAGCCGGCGGCCCCGACGGTGGCAAAGCCAATGATGCCATCGATGCCATGAAAAAATTTGTGGAAGAGGTTGCGGCTTAAACCCCGCTTCAAAAAAGAAAAGCCGCCAACGAGAGGTTGGCGGCTTTTTTGTTGTCTCAAACGTGTCGTAACTACGACATTGCTTTTTGCAAGTTTTCGTCGACCTTGTCGAGGAAGCCGGTTGTCGACAACCAGGCCTGGTCGGCGCCGACCAGAAGCGCAAGGTCTTTGGTCATGTGACCGGATTCGACCGTTTCCACACACACGCTTTCCAGAGTTTGCGCAAATTTCACAAGCTCTTGGTTGCCGTCCAAATTGCCGCGATGGGCAAGGCCGCGTGTCCAAGCAAAGATCGATGCAATAGAGTTGGTCGAGGTTTCTTTGCCTTGTTGATGCAGACGGTAATGGCGTGTGACGGTGCCGTGCGCGGCTTCCGCTTCGGCGGTGCGTCCGTCTGGGCTGAGGAGCACTGATGTCATCAGGCCGAGCGATCCGAAGCCTTGCGCAACGGTGTCGGACTGAACATCCCCATCATAGTTCTTACACGCCCAAATAAACGCGCCGTTCCATTTCATGGCGCAGGCAACCATGTCGTCGATCAAACGATGTTCGTAGCTGATGCCCTTTTCGTCGAACTTCGCTTTAAACTCGTTGTTGAATACCTCTTCGAACAAATCTTTAAAACGTCCGTCATAGGCTTTCATGATGGTGTTCTTAGTTGAGAGGTAGACCGGCCAGTTCCGTTGCAAGCCGTAGTTCATGCTGGCGCGGGCAAAGTCTTTGATGGACTCATCCAAATTGTACATGGCCATGGAGACGCCGGAGCCGGGGAAGTTGTAAACTTCTTCTTCAATGGTCTGCGAGCCGTCTTCGGCTTCCCATTTGATGGTCAGCTTACCTTTGCCCGGAACCAAAAAGTCGGTGGCCCGATATTGATCGCCGAAAGCGTGACGGCCGATGACGATGGGCTGGGTCCAGCCCGGAACCAAGCGCGGCACATTCTGACAAATGATGGGTTCACGGAAAACAACACCGCCGAGAATATTCCGGATGGTTCCGTTCGGCGATTTGTACATGCGTTTCAAATTGAATTCTTCGACACGCTCTTCGTCTGGGGTGATGGTGGCGCATTTGACGCCGACGCCATATTCCTTGATGGCATTGGCCGCATCCACGGTGATTTGGTCATCGGTGTCGTCGCGGGCTTCAATACCCAGATCGTAATATTTGAGATCGATATCCAGGTAGGGGTGGATCAGCTTTTCCTTAATGAAAGCCCAAATGATCCGGGTCATTTCGTCCCCGTCCAGTTCAACGACGGGGTTTTCTACTTTAATTTTGCTCATCAGCTCATGCTCTCCGGTGAGAGGGTCAAAGTTAGGATCCTGTGGAACGCGAGCCCAAAGACATGCTAATGCGAGGGCCCTGACGCGGGCTCCCTATAGCATTGCGCTTTTGAGAACAAAAGGCCCTCGGTGGACCAGTAAGACATTATCCAATCTACGGGACGACGAATGGCGGGAACGGATCATACAAAGGAAGCCCAATTGGGTGGGCCGGCGATTATTTTGGTCGTGCCGCAAATGGGTGAGAATATCGGTAAGGCCGCCCGGGCCATGTACAATTTCGGTTTGACGGATTTGCGTATGGTGGCGCCGCGCGACGGCTGGCCCAACGACAAAGCCGTGGCCGCGGCGTCCGGCGCGGATATTGTGATCGAAAAGGCGCAAATCTTTGATCGGCTGGAAGAGGCTGTGGCGGATCTGCAGATGGTCTATGCCACCACGGCCCGGGACCGGCATATGGTGAAACCGGTCGTCACGCCATCGGAAGCGGCCGCCCAAATCCGGGCCTCCGAGGCCAAGGGCGCAGCCTGCGGCATTTTGTTCGGCGGGGAAAAGGCCGGTCTCAAAAACGAAGACGTGGTCCTTGCCCAGAAGGTGGTCTCGGTGCCTGTGAATCCGGCCTTTGCGTCCCTCAATTTGGCGCAGGCGGTGCTTTTGATGGCCTATGAGTGGTTTCAGGTGGCCGATGAGACGGCGCCCGAATCTGTTGATCTCTTGGGGGCAGATTGGGCCACCAACGCGGAGCTGGTGGGGCTGTTTGAGCATTTGGAGGCAGAGCTCGATCAGGCTGGCTTCTTGTTTCCGCCGGAAAAGCGGGAGCCCATGGTCCGCAATATCCGAAATATCCTCCAACGGGTGCCCCTGACCTCCCAGGATACGCAGACTTTGCGGGGGATCGTGAAGGCTTTGGCCCATGGCCGTCCGCCGCGCCGCTAGGCTAAGTTTTCCGCAAAAAATGGGCTTTTCGCGTTTGACAAGACGGGCTTTATGACTATATTGCCGCTCCATCGCGCCGCCGCAGCCATGTGGCGGCGGTACTGTTCTTGCGCTGATGCGGGAACGTTTTGATCACACACAACGAATAGGTTGCTTGGCATGTCGAAAAGGCAAAACGCCAAATACAAGATTGACCGCCGTCTCGGCGAGAATATTTGGGGGCGTCCGAAGAGCCCATTTAATCGCCGCGAATATGGTCCTGGGGAACACGGCCAGCGCCGGCGCAGCAAATTGTCGGATTTCGGTATTCAGCTTCAAGCCAAGCAAAAGCTCAAAGGCTATTACGGCAATATCACTGAGAAGCAATTCCGCCGCACTTTTAACGAGGCGGTTCGCCGCAAAGGCAACACATCGGAAAATCTGATCGGCTTGCTCGAGCGCCGCTTGGACGCTGTGGTCTATCGCTGCAAATTTGTGCCGACGGTTTTTGCCGCCCGCCAATTTATCAACCATGGCCACATCAAAGTGAATGGCCAGAAGGTCAATATTCCAAGCTATCAAGTCAAAGAAGGCGACGTCATTGAAGTGCGTGAAAAGTCACGCCAAATGGCCATGGTCTTGGAAGCGATCGAGAGCCCGGAACGCGAAGCGCCGGACTATATCGAGCCGGACTATGCCAAGATGAAGGCAACATTCCTTCGGGTTCCTGAGCTTGCGGATGTACCGTATCCGGCCCGCATGGAACCCAATCTGGTGGTTGAGTTTTATTCCTGATCCAAGTTCGACGGATCGACAAAAAGAAAGCCGCGCATTGCGCGGCTTTTTTGTTTTTTGGCAAGTTAGTCGTCAGCAGGATTTACGCCGCCGCCTTTGGGTATACGCCAGGCCCCAAAGCCCCGCACCGATCAGGGCAAGTGTGCCCGGTTCCGGTACCCCGGCAACGACCACGTCAATACTGGCCACAAGATCAGGGCTGAGATTGCTGCCGCTCGCGGTCAAAATGAAACTGTAGGTGCCGCCCGCATTGGGATCAAAAGCACCTGCAGGCGGAATGATGATCGGAATGGCTGCCGCGCTGGACAGAAATCCAAACAGCATATTCTGTGAGCCTTCAATAAGAGACAGGCCGCTGGTTTGCGGCGAGAGATTGAAATTGATCACGCCGAAATCGGTTCCGGCACTGGGGTCAAAATCATATTGCAGGCTGAGTGTCGTAAAGTCCGATCCGACATCATTGCCCAGATCCAGAAAGAAACTGAAATTCCAGGTCGCGCCCAATGTAGACGAAAGCGACATGTCGGCAGGATTGAGCGGATTGCCGAAATTGGATCCTCCGGCGGCAAAAAATGTCCCCGCGCCGTCATTGGTGACCGGCGCGTTGGAGAAACGCTCCGTCGCCGACAAGCCGAGAGTCACGCCATTCTGACTTGAAATGGCAACCGCGTCGTTGGGAATACCGGTGCCCCCGAACGTGGCCTGGGGAAGGGCGCCGAATGTATCGAAGATAGGTGCGGCTTGTGCACTGATCGAAAAGGAGAGCGCAGCAGCGAGGGTTAGGAGTTTGAGAGTATTTTGCATCATCTGCCTCTGGGGTGTGAATGAAGAATCACGTTACCCAAAGTTTATAACAGAAATACGTCTATGGTTGTGGGCTCTAAGACTCAGAAAGGGAGCTTTAAGCGGCGACTTCGATTCCCTTGTCCGTCAAGAAGTCTCTGAGCTCACCATTTTCAAACATTTCTTGAACGATGTCGCTGCCGCCGACGAATTCGCCTTTGACATAAAGTTGCGGGATCGTCGGCCAGTCCGAGAACTCCTTGATGCCCTGACGGACCGCATCGCTTTCCAGCACATTGATCGCCCGGAACTGTACGCCGAGATAGGTCAAAATTTTGACTGTGGTGGAGGAGAAGCCGCATTGCGGAAAAACCGGCGTGCCTTTCATGAACAGCACGATTTCATTGTCGCCGATGACTTCACGGATATCTTTGAAAATTGGATTTTCACTCATTGACTGGGATCCTGTCCTCTATCTCTGGGCATGCTGATGTCTAGGTAGTGTCGACATTGATCTGGGTCAAGGGCACAGTGCCGAAAACCGCGCCTAGCTGTCCGCCTTTGGGACACTCGTCTCCAGTGCCAGCGCGTGTAAAGCTTCACCCATATTCCCCTTAAGGGCTTTGTAAACCATCTGATGTTGCTGAACGCGGCTTTTGCCCTCAAAGGCGGCCGAAATAACCTCAGCTTTATAATGGTCTCCGTCGCCGCGCAGATCCGTGATGGTGATTTGCGCATCGGGAAGAGCGTCCTTGATCATACGCTCGATATCTTCAGCGGCCATGGCCATAGTTCATTTACCTTCCGGCTTGCTACTCAGCGAGGCAATCGCCGATCCCTTCTCTAATTCTCCGACCCCAATCCAATAACACGACCGATGAGTTCTCTCTAACTTCGCCCCTTGATGTATTGGGTAGACTGGTTGGACGTATATCGACCACAAAAAGGGGTTCTGGCGCAGCAACTACTTCAGCGTACTGCTGAGTGTTATAGACATTTAACCTCGCTTCGTAGCCAGTTTTGGTGTTTATCCCCTGCAAAACGCAATCTCCGGCTGAAGCATAATCTCCCTTTAACAAAAACGTATCTACCGGTTCATTGGTCCTCATGCTTTGACCGGTTTGCATACAGCCTGTAGCAAGTAGCGCAGCGAAGATCGAAAAAACTATTCTCATTACATCACTCTCCATCTAACAGAAGGCCTAATCACAGGTTCAGAAGGTTGAAATGCAATCTAAAGCAATATTGTTTTAACAGCTACTCAGTTGGCAGAGTTCATATAATTGGGCAGCCAGCTTTCGTTTGCTGTCCTCAACGCTTCTACGCCGACGGCATGCTGTTGGTTCACGGTCAGGTCCGTGCCGCCGACATCTCCGATCAATTCGGCAGGGACATTCGCCGCAGCAGCTTGCTCTAAAATACCGTCTGCCTCGGCCGGAGCGACCGAAATCACATAGCGGGCTTGATCTTCGCCCAGCAAATAGGCATGGGCGTTTTCGGATGGGGTGTTGATGTTGGCGCCAAGATGTCCGGCCATGCACATTTCGGCCACGGCAACCAGCAGGCCTCCATCTGATATGTCGTGTGCGGAGGAAACTTTTTGTTCACCAATGAGACTTCTGACAAAATCGCCGTTGCGTTTTTCCACATCCAAATCGACCGGCGGCGGCGCACCGTCTTCAATACCGTTTTCGCGGGCCCAAATCGAGGCACCCAAATGGCCTTTAGTTTTTCCGATCAAGATCAGAACATCACCGTCATTCTTTAAGGCGAGATCTGCGCGGCAGCCGAGGTCAGGGATCAAACCCACACCGCCGATCGCCGGTGTCGGATAAATCGCCTCGCCGTTGGTTTCGTTGTAAAGTGAAACATTGCCCGAGACGATCGGGAAATCGAGCGCGCGGCCTGCATCGCCCATGCCGCCCAAGCAACCGACAAACTGTCCCATGATCTCCGGGCGTTCCGGATTTCCGAAATTGAGGCAGTCGGTCATGCCCAGCGGTGTGGCACCGACAGCGGTCAGGTTCCGCCAGGTTTCCGCAACCGCTTGCCGTCCGCCTTGTATCGGGTCGTTGAAACAATAACGCGGCGTCACGTCGGTGCTAATCGCAATCCCTTTATTTGTGCCGTGAATGCGTACGATGGCGGCATCCCCACCCGGGCATTGGACCGTGTCACCCATCACCGTGTGATCATATTGCTCCCAGATCCAGCGGCGGCTGGCCAAATCCGGCGATGCGACCAATTTCAAAAGCGTTTCGCCGTAATGGTCCGGTGCGGGCACTTGATCGGGAGTGATCTCCGGCGCAGCAGGCTTGGTTTCCCAAGGCCTGTCATAGATGGGCGCAGCGTCTGTCAGCGCCGTCACGGGCATGTTCGCAACGATCTTGCCTTCAAACTCAAGTTCCAGATGGTTTGTGTCGGTGGTTTCGCCGATCACCGCAAAATCGAGACCCCATTTGTCGAAGATGGCTTTGGCGAACTCTTCGCGCCCGGGTTTGAGCACCATCAACATCCGCTCTTGGCTCTCGGACAGCATCATTTCATAAGGCTGCATGGCTTCTTCGCGGCACGGTACGAGATCCAAGTTGAACCGGATGCCGACCTCACCTTTGCTCGCCATCTCAACAGAAGATGAGGTCAGTCCTGCGGCCCCCATGTCTTGGATCGCAATGATGGCGTCTTCTTGCATCAGTTCAAGACAGGCTTCGAGCAAGAGCTTTTCTGTGAACGGATCGCCGACCTGGACGGTCGGGCGTTTTTCATCGGATGCATCGTCAAATTCGGCCGACGCCATGGTAGCGCCATGAATGCCGTCGCGGCCGGTTTTGGAGCCCACATATACGACCGGATTGCCGACGCCTTTGGCAGCGGAATAGAAAATCTTGTCGGTGTCCGCCAGTCCCACGGTCATGGCGTTGACCAAAATATTGCCGTTATAGCGGCGGTCAAAATTGATCTCGCCGCCGACCGTCGGCACACCCATGCAATTGCCGTAGCCGCCGATGCCGGCCACGACACCGGATACGAGGTGTTTTGTTTTCTCGTGAGACGGATCACCGAAGCGCAGCGCGTTCATATTGGCGATCGGGCGCGCACCCATGGTGAAAACGTCGCGCATGATACCGCCGACGCCGGTGGCCGCGCCTTGATAGGGTTCAATGAAAGAGGGATGGTTGTGGCTTTCCATTTTAAAGACGGCGCATTGGCCGTCGCCCAAATCCACAATGCCTGCATTCTCCCCCGGGCCACAAATCACTTGGGGACCTTCCGTGGGCAGACCTTTCAACCATTTACGCGATGACTTATAGGAGCAATGCTCGGACCACATCACGGAGAAGATGCCAAGTTCCGTAAAGTTGGGCGCACGGCCCATCTTCTCAACGATCAGTGCATATTCGTCTTCCGTCAAGCCATGCTCTTTGACGATTTCCGCATTAACGCCGTCTGCATAAGGAAGAGATGTCATGCCAATGCCTCCACCAAATGCGCAAACATGGGCGCACCGTCGGTCCCGCCGAGGATCGGTTCGATTACCCGTTCCGGGTGGGGCATCATCCCCAGAACATTGCGCTTCTCATTGGTGATGCCGGCAATGTCGTTGCGCGAGCCGTTCGGATTGTTCAGATATCGGAAGGTCACGCGCCCGCTGTCTTCCAGCATTTTCAAAGTGTCATCATCGGCAAAATAGTTGCCGTCGTGATGCGCGACTGGAATGCTGATTTTCTGGCCTCTGTCATAGCTGCCGGTGAAATGGGTCTCGTTGTCTTCAACCCGCAAAGGGACGGACTTGCAGACAAACTTCAATCCCGCATTGCGCATGAGAGCGCCGGGCAGCAAACCGGACTCCGTTAAGACTTGAAAGCCGTTGCAGATCCCAAGCACAGATACGCCGGCCTCTGCGCGCCGAATGACTTCGCGCATGATGGGCGATTTCGCCGCCATAGCGCCGGATCTCAGATAATCACCGTAGGAAAACCCACCGGGAAGAACAATCAGATCCACCTCCGGCAAGTCCGTTTGACCATGCCACACCATTTCTGGTTTTTGGCCGGACGCTTTCTCAAGCGCTACAGCCACATCGCGATCACAATTCGATGCGGGAAATACAATGACTGCCGACTTCAAGGGAACCTCTTTGGTCTTAATTGTCCAGGTCGATGCGATAGTTTTCGATCACCGTGTTGGCCAAAAGCTTTTCACACATGGCCTCAAGATCGGACTTTGCTTTTTGTGGATCGGATTCGTCTAAATCAATTTCCAGGAACTTGCCTTGGCGCACATCTCCGACCTGATCAAAGCCCAGATCATTAAGTGCCATGCCGATGGCTTTGCCCTGCGGGTCCAGAACGCCGGATTTCAGCGTGATATGTACGCGTGCTTTCATGTTTAACCTTCAACCCTGATCGCTGACGAGCCGCGGACCTTTTTGGTCTGTGCCGGCGGACTCAGGCATGATTCCCATTCGCCGTGCAACCTCTTGATAGGCTTCGACCACACCGCCCATATCCTGACGGAAGCGGTCCTTATCCAAGACATTTTTGGTTTCCGTGTCCCAGAGACGGCATGAGTCCGGGCTGATCTCATCGGCCAGGACAATACGCAAAATGTCATTCTCGAAGAGCCTGCCGAACTCCACTTTGAAATCGACGAGGCTGATGCCGATGCCGGCAAACATGCCTGTCAGGAAGTCGTTGACACGCAAAGCGATGGACATCATCTCGTCGAGCTCTGGCGGATTGGCCCAACCCAAAGCCGTGACATGTTCTTCTGATACCAACGGGTCGCCCAATGCGTCATCTTTATAATAATACTCGACAATAGAGCGGGGCAGTTGCATGCCCTCTTCGAGGCCCAGGCGTTTACACAGCGAGCCTGCTGCAACATTCCGCACCACAACTTCAATCGGGATGATCTCGACCTTTTTGATCAACTGCTCCCGCATATTCAGGCGTTTGATGAAGTGGTTGGGCACCCCGATCCGGGTCAGGTGGGTCATGATGTGTTCGGAGATGCGGTTGTTCAAAACACCCTTACCGTCGAGCACGTCATGCTTTTGATTGTTAAAGGCTGTGGCGTCGTCTTTGAAATATTGAACCAGGGTATGCTGATCCGGCCCCTCATACAGAATCTTGGCTTTGCCTTCATAGATTTGTCTGCGGCGTGTCATAGGGTTCGCTTTCAATAGTGAATTGATGCAGCTGGACGTGATCCGACCACTTCAAATGAGATCCAACTTGTCTAGAAGCACGAATGCGGAGGCTATACGGCGATTGCCTCTCGATCAGCTCTAGCCTGGAAAATAGCTTAGGCTGCGCCTACATACAATCTTGTGGCCGACGGCGCAATAATGCGCTGGAAGGACCAATTTTTCCTTGAATTTTGGGCTCTTTTTGGCCCAATTACGTCAAGTCTAACGATTAGGTAGAGGATCAGCGCGAATGTCTACGTTTGATGACCGCGAAAAAGGATATGAGAACAAATATGCCCATGATGAGCAGTTGATGTTCAAAGCGGCAGCCCGCCGAAACAAACTTCTGGGGCTTTGGGCGGCGGAATTGATGGGGCTCAGCGGCGATGACGCAGAGGCCTATGCCAAGGAAGTGGTCGTCGCCGATCTCGAGGAAGCAGGCGATGATGACGTTTTTCGCAAAGTCCGGGCGGACCTTGATGCCAAGCAAGTAGATCAGTCGGATCATCAATTGCGGCGGACCATGGATGAGTTGATGGCGACAGCCATCGAACAAATCCGCGAAGAAGGCTAAGGCTCAGGCGCTGAGAAGAGCTTTGGTGACCTGGGCCAGACCGTAACCAGCGCCGAGGCACAAGACGCTGATGGCAATTTGTTTGCCGTAAGGCACCAAGCTAAAGACAAGATTGAAGGCCATGCCGGCCGGCACCTTGTTGACAATTTCGGCTTTTTTCCAGCTGGGGCGTTTTTGTACCCGCTGATAGAAGCTTTCGACAAAGGGATGCTCGCCATCTTGCCAAAGCTCGCCATAGCCCAGCATTTCAAGCCGGGCCATGGTGACGGTCCAGACTGCATCCGCGATGGAGTAGTCTTCACCGCACAGCCACTCCGCATTCGGCAGCCGCAGAAGCTCCTCCATCATGTCGAAGATGGCGGTCATGCTGGTTGCTTGTTGTTCGGCAAACGCGCCGTTCCCCAAATAGGCTTCCAGATCGCTCAGGTCTTCGTACTTGGCCGTATAATACTCTGAATACTCCTCATACTTCTTGGCATAGCGCCGCAACTTCTCTTTGCGATTGGCAAAGTCACGGCGCGCCAACGCGAGGCCCATGCCCGATAGAGACGCATAGGTAAACTCGTTCTCCATAAAGCGCTGCTGTAGGTCGAGCCATTTTTCCGTCAAAGCCCGTTCCCGTTCCCGGCTTGGGATGAGATGAGGGCCGGGAAAATTGTTATTCACATAGATAGCAATGGTAATGGCGTCGGCGATATTCAGGCTGTCATGCACCAAAGTGGGCACAACCATCTTAGGGTTGAGCTCCAAATAGGACGGTTTGTATTGATTATGGGATCGGATGATATCGACGACTTTGCCGCGCCAGCGCACGCCTTTTTCCGCAAGGACCAGCCTGACAATTTGCGAGCTGAAACTCTCCGGATAATGATATAAAATTGGTCGGCTCATAGGCCTATAGTCCACCACCACTCTGTTGAGATATATTTTATAACTTTACCGTCGGCCCGACAAACGGTCTCGGTCCGTTTGTTAAGGATACTGCATGGCGCCCCAGCATTTTCTGCTCATTATTGGGATGAATCTCGCCTGGGCCTTAACCATGGTGTTGATGAAGGTGGTGTTCGAGGAGGTTCCGCCCCTTTTGTTCATGTCCATGCGATGTGGTCTTGCCGCCCTGATCTTATTACCAATGATGCGCTGGCATGCGGACAAATTGCTGCTCTTATTTGCCGTCGCAATGACGGCCGGCGGTGTACAATTCGCTATCTTCTTTATTGCACTGGATTTGGCCGACGATGTGTCCTCGCTCTCCGTGGCCTCGCAGATGAGCACACCGTTTGCCACGCTCTTGTCCATTCTTCTGCTCGGTGAGCGTATCGGGTGGCGGCGCTCTTTGGGAATCGGGCTGGCCTTCGGCGGGATCGTCTATATTTCCTTTGACCCTCGGGTGTTTTCTTATCTACCGGCTTTGTTGATGGGAACATTCTCCTCTCTCATCGCCGCGGTGTCGCTTTTGCTTTTACGCATTTTGAAAGGCGTTGGCGTTTTTGATCTTCAGGGCTGGATTGCCTGGTCCTCCTGGCCGCTCTTGCTAGGCCTTTCGCTGATCTTCGAAGGGGCGCCCGCGGCCAATTTGGCCAACGCCGATTGGCAGATTTGGTCCATATTGGTGCTGACCGTTCTGATTTCCAATGTCGGCGCCCATGCGGGGCTTTACTTTGTCTTGCAGCGGTATCCGGTGACTTTAGTGTCCCCTCTCTTGCTGCTCACCCCTGTCTTTGTCATTGTGATGGGCATTTTGATTCTGGACGATCAGGTCTCTTGGCGCATGGGCCTTGGGATGCTGGTCAGTCTGATAGGGGTGGCGATTGTGACTCTGCGTCAGCCGCCGCCGAGAGAATTGCTGAAAGAGCACTGAAACATGCCATCCATGATCGAACGCCCATCGACCAATTTTGATGATCGAAACGGCGCGCCCATTGACATTCTGCTGATGCATTACACGGGCATGCCCGACGCGGCCGGTGCTTTGGATCGGCTTTGTGACCCGGACGTCCCGGTCAGCGCCCATTATTTGGTGGATGAAGACGGCAGCATCTATCGCATGGTCGAGGAGCAGCACCGGGCGTGGCATGCGGGCGTTTCATTTTGGGCCGGCGAGACCGACATCAATGCAAGGTCGGTGGGTATCGAAATCGTCAATCCCGGCCATGAATGGGGCTATCGCGACTTTCCAAAAACGCAAATGCAGTCTGTGATTGAACTGTCGAAAGATATTGTAGCGCGTCACGGGATTCCTCAGCACAGAGTGATTGCGCATTCCGATGTCGCGCCGACACGCAAAGAGGATCCGGGTGAAAAATTCGACTGGGCGTTATTGGCGGCACATGGATTGGGTTTGTGGTTGGACCCGGGCAACTTCGCACCGGGTGAAGCGCTGTCTGAAGACGGGTGGTTGGAACTGCGCGCCGCATTGACAGCTTTCGGTTACCAAACAGATGCACAAGGTGCGCCCGGCGAAGCACTGAAGTCTGTGGTGCAGGCTTTCCAGAGACATTATGACCCGATGCAACTTCATCAGCAGGCTGACAGCCGCACTCTGTCATTGATCCAAGCTTTGTTGTCTGAAAAGCAAAGCTTGAAGCCATAACTCCCAAGGTTTAAAAGGAGTTCGAGCCAGATGGCTGGATGACTGCTCTGTTGATCAGGGAGGAAAGTCCGGGCTCTACGGAAACACGGTGCCGGATAACGTCCGGCGGAGGCGACTCTAGGGAAAGTGCCACAGAAAGCAAACCGCCCAATTGGGTAAGGGTGAAAGGGTGCGGTAAGAGCGCACCGCGCCGTTGGCAACAATGGCGGCAGGGTAAACCCCACCGAGAGCAAGACCAAATAGGGGCAACATATAATCAGTTTCCGGATTGTTGCCCGGGTCGGTCGCGTGAGGCGGTTGGTAACAATCGTCCCAGATGAATGGTCATCTAAGTGTCACGAAAGTGACATTGGACAGAACCCGGCTTATAGGCCGTCTGGCTCCTTCTTTCTACGGATCATCCATCCACGGATGATCCACGGACTTTTCCACAGATGCGCACGAAGTGCTGAGCTCATCCGTAAACGGATCAGCCATTTTCCCCGAAAGTTCGTGTCGATTTACCTTTTGTTCACCTTGGGCCCCGAAAATAGAATTTGAAGTTCGTTTTTTGTTCTCGGCGGCCTTGGTGGACTCTCCAACATGCCAAAATTCCGCAAAAAACCAAGATTTTTGCCCCAGGTGCAATTGACTCCCGTTTGATCCCATGCTATCCCGGATCATCCCAAGGGACGGGAGGTCGTACCTGAATTCGTAAAGCACGATTTCGGCGTGCGGGATCGCTAAGGCGCTCCCGCAGGCGATTCCGCTCGTCCAACTCTGGGGCGATTGTCTTGGCGAGCGGCGAGCATGTTTCAGGGTACCTACACCAACAAAGTGGATTCAAAGGGGCGCGTTTCCGTGCCCGCCGAATTCCGTGCGGTACTCGCCGACGAAGGCGTCGCCAAGCTTATTTGCTTTCCGTCCTTTACGGATACCTGCCTTGAAGCCGGCGGTCCGGCCTATTTTGAGAAGCTCCACAGTTTCATTGACCAACTCGACCCCTATGACGAGCTTCGGGATGCGTTTGAGCTGTCGATTATCGCCGACAGTGTCCCGCTCCATTTCGACAAAGACGGCCGTATCACGCTGACCGGAGCGTTTCGCCACGCCGATATTGACGACTACGTGACTTTTGTCGGCCGCGGCGAAAAGTTTCAGATGTGGAATCCGGCTGTTTACGAAGCACGTAGGGCTGAAGCCCGACGTCTTGCGGCTGAAAATCGTCGGTTATTACAGCGGGCGCCGTTGGTGCGCGACTGTGACCGGGGAGGCGATCGATGACTGAGAAGACGCCTCACGTTCCGGTCATGCTGAACGAAGTTCTCATTGCTCTGAATCCGGTCGATGGCGGATGCTACGTAGACGGAACATTTGGTGCAGGCGGTTACACCAAAGCGGTTCTGGATTCGGCTGATTGCCAGGTTCACGGATTTGACCGGGACCCGGCAGCCATCAAGGCGGGCGAGACTTTGGCTGCAAAATATCCTGGGCGGCTCCATCTGCATCAAGCCTTATTTGGTGACATGGAAGCTGTTCTTGAGCGCGCCGGTGTGTCCGAAGTTGATGGTGTCGCACTGGATGTCGGTGTGTCCTCGATGCAGCTTGACCAAGCCGAGCGTGGTTTCTCGTTCCTGAATGACGGTCCTTTGGATATGCGCATGGGGTCTGAAGGTGAGAGCGCTGCAGAGTTTGTGAATGGTGCCCCGGAAGCAAAAATCGCACAGGTTCTCAAAGAGTATGGCGAAGAGCGCCAGGCGCGCCGGATTGCCAGAGCTATTTCTGTTGCGCGAAAGGATACCCAATTCGAGACCACAGCTGATTTGGTACGCGTGGTTGAACGTGTTTTGGGGTCTGCGGACCGGCACAAGCTGCATCCGGCAACCCGGACATTCCAAGCCATTCGCATCTATATCAACAGTGAATTGGAACAATTGGTCCGCGGCTTGGCAGCGGCCGAAAAGTTGCTGCGGCCCGCCGGGCGGCTGGTTGTTGTTGCCTTTCATTCGTTGGAGGACCGGATCGTCAAACGCTTCTTTGCGCAAAGATCCGGCGGAATGGGGCGTCCATCGCGCCACGTACCGTTGGAGACGGACACGTCGATCGATCCCAGTTTTGAAACTCTGTCGCGCCGCGCACGTGTCGCCAGTGACGACGAAGTGGCCGCCAATCCGCGCGCCCGTTCCGCGAAAATGCGATCGGCCATTCGAACGGAAGCTTCGCCCTGGCCGCTGGGTTTGGACGAGTTGGGATTGCCCAAAGGAGTGGAGCTATGAGCAAACTCGTCAATGCGTTGGCGCTCGTCGTGACGGTCCTTTTCTCGTTCGGGCTCTATAGCCTGAAATATTACACCGGCGTGGCGGCCGACCGGGTTCGGATTTTGGAAAGTAAGATCGCGGAACAAGACGAGGGTTTGAGAATTTTGCGCGCTGAATGGTCTCATTTGAATCAGGCGGATCGTCTGCAGACTTTGGCTGAGCGCTATTTGGATCTGGAGCCTTTGGGTCCAACGCAACTCGCTCAATTGCGTGATCTGCCGCTTCGGTCTCTTGTGAACGAAGAGCCGGGCCTGGAAGGTTTGGTCAACGCGGATCCATTTCCCGAAGATAACGGTTCGCGCGCTATTTTGCGGGTGAGGCCGCAACCGAAACCGACTTCATACACCAGAGGAGGCAATAGTGATGGCTAGGCGGAAGCCGTTACACTCTGGTTCGGGGACTTATGTGCCCGACGGATTGGGTGGTTACCTAGACGCAGGCGGCGTCAAGGTGGCCACCCGGATCCAATCTGAGTCAAATTATGACCAATCGATTTCAAATGCGCGCCGCCGCGTCTCCATACTGGCGGCGTCATTTTTGATGGCCTTTGTGATTGTCGGCGTTCGTTTGTTCGATGCGACCCTTGTGCCGGCGGCTAAGTCCTATTCCAATCCGTGGGGCGCGATTGACGATGGACGTCTTCGTGCCGACATCACTGATCGTAACGGTGAAGTCTTGGCCACCAATCTTGCCGCCCTTTCGCTTTATGCCGATACGCGCGAGGTTTGGAATCCGGAGCGCGCCGCGTACGAAATAGCATCGGTTCTGCCGCAGTTGGATGAGCAAGTTCTTTTGCGTCAGCTCAGATCCGGTGGTCACAATGTTGAACTTGCGCGCCGGATTACACCTCGGGAGAAGCAGCAAATTTTTGCGCTTGGACTTCCCGGTCTGCACTTTCCAAAACGGGAGCGGCGCTACTATCCCCGCGGTCGTTATGCGTCTCATCTCTTGGGATATGTTGATGCCGACAATGCCGGCATCTCTGGGATTGAAGCCAAGCTCAATTCACAAATCACCGAGCGCGGCTCTGAGCCGTTGGCGCTTTCTCTCGATATCCGCATTCAACATATTCTGCGGGACGAGATTGCTAAGTCCGTTGGCGTTTTTCAAGCCAAGGCGGGTGCCGGTGTCATTATGGATGTTCGCACCGGTGAAGTGATCGCCATGACGTCCCTGCCGGATTTTGATCCGAACAATCCCATGGCCTCACCTGAAAGCAATCGATTCAATCAAGTCACAAAAGGCGTTTACGAACTCGGTTCCGTATTCAAGGTGTTCACCGTTGCAATGGCGCTTGATGCCGGCAGCGTCCGGCTGACCGACGGTTATGACACATCTCAGCCTCTGCGTTTTGGCCGTTTCCGAATTCGCGATTTTCACGGCAAGAACACGTGGCAAAGCGTTCCTGAAATCTTTATGCATTCGTCCAATATCGGCACGGCGAAAATCGCGCGCGCTGTCGGCATTCCGGGTCATCAAGCCTTCTTGCGTAAGATCGGTATGTTCGCTCCCACGACCCTCGAAGTGCCTGAAATCGGCGCGCCGAAAGTCCCGGAAAAATGGCGCGATGTTCGCGCGGCAACAATCTCCTATGGCCATGGTATTGCGGTGACGCCTTTACATGTCGCCAATGCGGCCGCGGCGATGGTCAATGGCGGCGTCTTACATCAGCCCACGATCGTCAAATCCGGGATAGCCCCACGCGGCAAGCCGACACGGGTCATTTCAACCTCCACCAGTCAGGCCATGCGGACATTGCTACGCAGCGTTGTAACTGAAGGGACCGGAGGCAACGGTGACGTGGAGGGCTATTCGGTGGGCGGCAAAACCGGGACCGCGGAAAAGAGCCGCGGCGGCTCCTATGCGCGCAGGTCGCTTATTTCTTCATTTCTGGCCACATTTCCGACATATGATCCCCAATATGTTGTTTTTGTAATGCTGGACGAGCCCCGGGGGACAAAGGAAACATACGGCTATGCAACGGCGGGCTGGACGGCCGCGCCGATGGCAGCCAGAATTATCGAACGCAGCGGCCCACTTTTGGGGGTTGCGCCAAAATTGAATTTGGACACTGACATTCAGCAAGCTGCTCTTAAGTTGCCCTAAGGGTCGCTGCAAGACATGCAACTGAAGAAGCTCATTGGCGATGCAAGATTGATGAATGATCATCTGCTGACATCCGATATTGCCGGTCTGACGGCTGACAGCCGAAACGTAAAGAACGGCTTTTTGTTTGCGGCTTTGTCCGGCGTGCAAATGGACGGCGCACATTTTGTCGGCGAGGCGATTGATCGCGGTGCTGCCGCGATCCTTGCAGATCCGCGTGTGTGTTCTGAGTGGATTGATGTCGCCACCAAGAAGGGCGTCGCTGTTTTGGAGGATCCGAATCCGCGCCGCCGCTTTAGCTTGATGGCCGCTGAGTTTTACGACGGGCAACCTGAGCACGTGGTCGCGGTCACAGGCACGAACGGCAAGACGTCTGTTGTCAGCTTTGTCAAACAGATTTGGTCGTTGCTCGGTCACAGCGCCGCCAGTATGGGGACGCTGGGTGTGGACGGTCTTGAGATCCAGGACGACGCGCCGCTGACCACCCCCGATCCCGTCAGTGTTCAACAAACACTGTCTCAGCTGTCTCAATCGGGCGTGACTCATCTTGCATTGGAAGCATCCAGTCATGGTTTGGCGCAATATCGTCTTGATGGTGTTCGTATGGAGGCTGCTGCCTTTACAAACCTGACTCAAGACCATCTTGATTATCACGGCGATCTCGGGGCCTATTTGGATGCCAAGTTACGTTTGTTTGGGGACTTGTTGCAGCCTGGCAGTTATGCGGTTTTAAACTGCGATGCTGAAGTCTTTGCGGATGTCGACTTGCTGTGTTGGGCAAGGGGCTTGCGCGTGATGGCCGTCGGCGAGCATGCACCAAAAACCGGTCGTCATCTTTGTCTGGAAAGTTGGTCGCAGACCGTGAGCGGTCAGACGCTCTCAATCATTTGGAACGGTAAATCCCGTGAGATTGGCTTGCCTTTGCTCGGCCGTTTCCAAGCATCGAATGCCTTGCTCGCGGCAGGTCTTGTGATTGCCTGTGGCGCCAATCCGGAAGATGTTTTTGCCGAACTGCAGAATTTGAAAGGTGCGCCCGGCCGCATGCAGCATATTGGCACGACTTCAAGTGGTGCGTCTGTGCTGGTCGATTACGCTCACACGCCCGACGCATTGAGAACGGTTTTAGCCGCTCTTCGTTCGCACACGTCAGGGGATCTTCATGTGGTCTTCGGCGCCGGCGGGGACAGGGACAAAAGCAAACGCGCATTGATGGGGCGGGCTGCCTCTGAGGGTGCTGACCACGTCATTGTGACGGACGATAATCCAAGAAGTGAAGATCCGTCTCAAATCCGCGCAGAAATTTTGTCGGCGGCATCGGGCGCCAAAGAGATCGGCGATCGTGCCGACGCGATCAAGGCAGCAATTGATGGTTTGAACGAAGGCGATATCTTGGTCATCGCCGGAAAGGGTCATGAATTGGGTCAGATTGTGGGGCAAAAGAGATTGCCGTTTTCGGATATTGAGGTCGCAGAAGAGTATTTAGAAATCACAGGAGGGCGTGTATGAGCCGGCCTGACTTGTGGACAGCAGAAGATGCTGCGCGTGCGACCAAAGGCGCCTTGGTCGGCGACCAAGATTGGAAAGCCGCCGGCGTTTCGATCGACAGCCGGTCACTTGAACCGGGCGATTTGTTTGTCGCAATTGTCGGCCCCAACTCCGACGGTCATGATTATGTCGAAAAGGCCATGGATGCCGGCGCGGTGGCGGCCCTTGTCTCACAAGATGTTCAGCCCAGCGGTGATTTCTCGCTGCTGCAGGTCCCCGACACGTTGAAGGCTCTCAACGCTCTCGGCTTTTTTGCAAGGGACCGTTGCAAAGCGAAAAGAATTGCGATCACCGGCAGCGTCGGGAAGACGGGCACAAAAGAAATGTTGCGCACGGTCTTGTCACAGCAAGCCCGGGCACATGCCTCTTTTGCCTCCTACAACAATCTTTGGGGTGTTCCGCTGACATTGGCGCGGATGCCGTCCGATACGGAATACGGTATTTTTGAAATCGGTATGAATCATGCGGGCGAAATCACACCGCTCACCAAATTGGTCCGGCCCGATGTGGCAATCGTCACCACGGTTGCGCCGGTTCATCTGGAGTTCTTTAAAGATGTGGATGATATTGGCCGGGCGAAAGCTGAGATCTTTAACGGTCTGAAAGCGGGCGGAACGGCCATCATTAATGGCGATATCGATCAAACCGATATTCTGAAAGAGGCGGCGGCCTTAGTGCCTCATGCATCGATTGTCACTTTTGGCGAAAACCCAGCAAGTGATATTCGGCTTCTTTCTTATGACGAAAGCGCTTTGGGCGGATCGGTTCGCATCGATCTTACGGGCACCGAACTGTCATATGAACTTTCTTTACCGGGGCGTCATGTGGCGTTGAACAGCTTGAGTGTGTTGGCAGCTGTCTCGGCAGCCGGTGCCGACGTGAAGGATGCAGCGGCGGCCATGTCGCATTTGGAAGCTGTGCGGGGCCGCGGTACGCGCCATGAGATTTCTACGCCCCGCGGCGACTTGGTAGTGATTGATGAGAGTTACAATGCCAATCCGGCCTCAATGGCAGCGGCGATAGAAACCTTGGGCAAGCAGGCCGCAAACGGTCGACGGATCGCCGTTCTCGGCGATATGCTGGAGTTGGGTCCGAGTGCTGATGAGCTCCATTCGGGCCTTGCGGAAAATTTGACCGCTGCAGAGATCGATCTCGTCTTTCTTGCCGGACCGCATATGAAAACGCTTTGGGAGCGCTTGCCCCAAGATCTCAGAGGCGGATACGGCGAAACGTCGTCAGATCTCCACAAGCATGTATTAGAGGGTGTTTCGGACGGCGACGTCATCATGGTCAAAGGATCGTTGGGAAGTCGCATGAGCCCGATCGTTGAAATGCTTGTGGATTTGTCGACGGACAAAACGGCATTGCGCGCTTAGCGCGAGAGGGAAGATTTTATGCTCGAGAGTTTATTGTTGCCTTTGGCGGACGAGATACCGATTTTCAATGTGATTCAGTATCAGACGTTCCGAACGGTAGCATCAATCATCACAGCGATGTTTGTATGTTTCGTGTTTGGGCCGCGCATTATTGCCTGGCTCAAGACCCGTCAGCGCAATGGCCAGCCAATTCGCGAAGACGGCCCGGAAGGTCATATCGTCGCCAAAGCGGGCACGCCGACCATGGGTGGCGTGATGATCTTACTCTCGGTTTTTCTGGCCGCCATTCTTTGGTGTGATCTGAGCAACCAATATGTCTGGGTCGTCTTATTCGTAACTCTCGGATTTGGCCTTGTTGGCTTTGCCGACGATTATTCAAAGATCACAAAAGGGTCCAGCGCCGGTGTTTCGGGCAAGTTTCGGTTGCTAATTGAGTTTGTTATCGCCGGCATTGCGACCTATTGGATTATGACAATTAGCGGTGGAGAAGGCGGTCCCACATCTGGTTCGGCAGCTTCGGTCGCCGTTCCTTTCTTTAAAGATCTTTTTATCGATTTAGGCTGGTTCTTTTTGCCTTTCGCGATGTTTGTTATTGTGGGCGCGTCTAACGCCGTCAACCTCACTGACGGGCTCGACGGGTTGGCAATTGTGCCGGTGATGATTGCGGCCGCCAGTTTTGGACTAATTTGCTACGTCATCAGTAATGTTTTCTTTGCGGACTATCTTCAGATTACATTTGTGCAAGGCGCTGGAGAGTTGACCATTTTGTGCGGTGCATTCGTTGGCGCCGGACTTGGATTCCTTTGGTTTAATGCACCGCCGGCCATGGTGTTCATGGGTGACACGGGCTCCCTGTCTTTGGGCGGGGCTTTAGGTGCGATCTCCGTTGCGGTGAAACATGAAATCGTTCTCGCCATCATCGGCGGCCTCTTTGTGCTGGAGGCCGTGTCGGTCATGGTTCAAGTGGCGTCATTTAAGTTGACCGGCAAGCGCGTGTTCAAGATGGCGCCGATTCATCATCACTATGAGAAAATGGGTTGGGCGGAACCGACAATCGTGATCCGCTTTTGGATTATTGCCGTGATTTTGGCACTGGCCGGTTTGGCGACACTGAAGTTGAGGTAGGTGTGATTCCAGTTGATACATGTGCTGGAAAAAATGTTGCCGTTTTTGGACTGGGCCAAAACGGAATAGCCACCGCGCTTGCCTTGGTGGCAGGTGGCGCAAATGTTTCGGCCTGGGATGACAACAAACTTGCCCGCAAAGCCGCCGCCAAAAAGAACATTCCCTTGGTCGATCTTTATGAGGTTGATTGGGCTCTGTTTGACGTCTTCGTCCCCAGTCCCGGCGTGCCGCTGACCCATCCTGAGCCCCACACTTTGGTGGAAAAAGCAAAAGCCTCAGACATCAAGATTGTCGGAGACGCCGAACTTTTTGCTTGGCAGGTTGCGGCTCTGCCCGATACGTCAGCCAAACCCAAGGTGATTGCGGTCACAGGGACAAATGGTAAATCCACGACCACATCGTTGATTGCGCACGTGTTGAACCGGTGCGGGTTTCACGCCTCTGCAGGCGGCAATCTCGGGGAGTCCATTCTCAGTCTTCCTGCATTGCGCTCGGACAGATACTACGTGCTCGAATTGTCGTCTTATCAATTGGACCTAACGCACACTTTGAAGCCCGATGTTGCGGTTTTCTTGAATATCTCGGAAGACCATTTGGACCGGCATGGTGGCATGGACGGCTATGTCCGCGCAAAGCAACGTATATTCGCCAATCAAGATGCGGAAGACCTTGCCGTTATCGGAGTCGATGATTGTCAGTCGCAAAAAGTTTGCACGAAGATTTCCGCGGTCGAAGGACCGACAGTCTGCCCGGTATCGGTTGGCAAGACCCTGGGGCATGGCGCTTATGCCATCGACGGCGTGCTCTATGACGGTACCGTTCGGCCCAGCGCGGAAGTGATTGATTTGCGCAGGATTGAGGCTTTGCCGGGGCGGCATAATTGGCAAAATGCTATTGCTGCCTATGTGGCGGTGCATCGTTTCGTATCGGACGATCGTACCATCGCAAAAAGCTTCCTGACGTTTTGTGGACTGCCGCATCGTTTGGAGCAAATCCGCTCGATCGGCCATCTGAATTTTGTGAATGACTCCAAGGCAACAAACGCTGAGGCAGCCTCTCATGCTCTGGCGACGTATGAGAATATTTTTTGGATTGCGGGCGGCGTTGCCAAGACAGGCGGCATCGACTCTTTGTCCCCATTTTTTCCTCAAATTCACAAAGCCTATTTGATTGGCGAGGCGGCCGACTCATTTTCTGTCAGTCTAGACGGCCAGGTTCCATACAAAAAGTGCGACAATCTAAAAGTTGCCGTTGAAAAGGCCTATGCTGATGCTTGTGGAGCAGGCCTTGAGAATGCGGTTGTTCTTTTGTCTCCGGCCTGTGCGTCCTTCGATCAGTTTCTCAATTTTGAAGAACGGGGCGAAGCCTTCCGGATCATTGTCGAGGCTTTGAAAGAGAAAAAGGTCGGTAAGGAGACGGCCGCATGACCTACTTTGCTCGTACCGACCGATCTGCTCTCAGCCAGTGGTGGTGGACCATTGATCGTTGGTCCGTGGTCGCAATTACGGTCCTTGTGACCATCGGCGCCATTATGTCTTTGGCAGCGAGCCCTGCCATTGCTGAGCGTCTTGACCAGCCGATCTTCCACTTTGTGTATCGCAATTTGATTTTCCTGATTCCGTCCATCGCGATTCTGTTTTCTGTTTCGTTGTTAACACCTAGGCTGGTGCGCCGCGTCGCTTTGGTCGTATTTATTGTCTCTTTGATTTTGATGGTCGTGACCTTGTTTGTTGGGCCCGAAGTGAAGGGGGCCCGGCGCTGGATTAAGTTCGGGTCTTTCTCACTTCAAGCTTCGGAATTCATGAAACCGTCCTTCGTGGTGCTGACCGCATGGTTCTTTGCGGAGAATAATCGCCAAAAGGACTTTCCAGGAAATCTCATTGCGTTTGCTCTTTTCGGCATTGTCGTGGCCTTGCTACTTCGCCAACCTGACTTCGGTCAAACCATGTTGTTGGCCATGGTCTGGGGCACCATGTTCTTTTTATCCGGTGTTCCGCTGCCTTGGGTTGTCGCTTTGGGGATGGGAGCCCTGGGCGGAGCATTCGGTGCCTATACCTTCATGCCCCACGTGGCCAGCCGGGTGAATCGCTATCTCAATCCCGATACCGGCGATACCTACCAGATTGATCGCGCACTCGATGCTTTTCGTGCCGGAGGGCTGACCGGTGCAGGTCCGGGAGAGGGGCGTGTGAAAGAGTATATTCCCGATGCCCATACGGACTTTATCTTTGCGGTGGTGGCCGAAGAGTTTGGCCTGGTCGCGTGTCTGATTCTCTTGGTGATCTTCTCTTTCGTGGTTTTGCGCAGTTTTGTCAGACTCATGCACGAGTCCGATCATTTTGTGCAATTGGCCGGATCCGGTTTGGTTTCCATTTTCGGCTATCAGGCGTTGATCAATATGGGTGTGAGTTTGAACCTGTTACCGGCCAAAGGTATGACCCTCCCGTTTGTGTCTTATGGTGGGTCATCTCTTTTGGCGACAGCTTTGACTGTCGGCATGTTGCTTGCGTTAACGAGGGTGAGACCGTCCGGCTCGTCTTACGGCGAAATTGCGAGGCGCTCATGAGCCGGGCCAAGAATCTGATCGTGCTCACAGCCGGCGGCACAGGCGGACATTTATTCCCGGCGCAGGCTCTGGCGGAGGAATTGCGTTCGCGGCACAGGCAAGTGGTTTTGATCACCGATGCCCGTGGTTTGAAATGGCGTGATGCATTTCCAGGCACCGATCTCCACACAACATTAGCGGCAACGACGGAGAGGCCGGGCTTAATTCATAAGCTTTCGGCAGTAATCAAATTGGGTCTCGGCACTTTACAAGCTCTGCGGCTGTTGTTTCGTTACAAGCCGAAAATCGTTGTGGGGTTTGGTGGATATCCGACCTTGCCGACCATGTTCGCAGCCATTGCGAAAAGAACATCGACCTGTGTCCATGAGCAAAATGGTGTCATGGGGCGCGCCAATCGTTTGATTGCGCCCCAGGTGACGGCCATCGCATTGACATTCCCAAACCCTGTCGGACTTAAACCCCGTGATGCAGCCAAAGCGGAAGTCACCGGCAATCCTGTCCGTGCCCAAGTGATTGCGGCAGCGAACAAGCCTTATCCAGTTCTGGACGGTCAATCGTCCCTTCGTCTGATTGTTTTCGGTGGCAGCCAGGGCGCGCATATCTTCAGTGAAGTGGTGCCGGCAGCCATTGGCCTTTTGCCGCCAGCATTAAGATCGCGCTTGTCGATTGTTCAGCAATGCCGGGAAGACGACTTGCCGACGGCGCAAGCCGGCTACGATAAGATCGGATTGTCCGCTGAGCTGGATTCCTTTTTTACCAATTTGCCCGAGCTTATGGCCGATGCGCATCTGATCATCAGCCGTTCCGGCGCGTCCACGGTATGCGAGCTTGCGGTTCTGGGGCGGCCGTCCCTTTTGGTGCCGCTGCCCGGGGCGTTGGATCAAGATCAAGCGGCCAATGCAAAGGTTCTGGCCGAAGCTGGCGGCGCTTGGATTTTGCCGCAAGATCAGTTCACGGCTGAAACTCTATCTGCCCGATTGTCCGAGTTGTTGCAGTCTTCTGATCATCTGCCAAAGGCGGCGGCGGCGGCAAAGTCCAAGGGGTTGCCCCATGCGGTCTCGGCTTTGGCTGATTTGGTTGAGCGTAAAGCTGGTTTTGAAACTGCGTCTGCCGTACCGGTGGAGGCCTAATCATGCCCAGCGCACCTTTTGAAATTGGGGTTTTGCATTTTGTCGGCATTGGCGGCATCGGAATGAGCGGGATTGCCGAAGTGATGCACAATCTCGGTTATTCTGTTCAGGGCAGCGATATTTCCGACAATCCGAATGTGAAACGCTTGCGGGCAATGGGCATCCCCATCCGGGTGGGCCACGCACCTGAAAATTTGCAAGAAGCCAGCGTCATCATCACGTCTTCCGCGGTCAAGGCCGACAATCCGGAAGTGATTGCGGCGCGTGAGAAATTGATTCCGGTCGTTCGCCGGGCTGAAATGCTTGCAGAGTTGATGCGTTTGAAATGGTGTATCGCCGTCGCCGGAACCCACGGTAAAACCACCACCACCTCCATGATGGCGGCGATTTTGGATCAAGCCCAGATGGATGCGACTGTCATCAATGGCGGCATCATCAATGCCTACGGCTCCAATGCACGAATGGGCGATGGCGAATGGATGGTGGTTGAGGCAGATGAATCTGACGGGACCTTTGTCTCTCTGCCGGCGACGATTGCCATTTGCACCAACCTGGATCCGGAGCATTTGGATCACTACGGCGATTTCGATGCGTTGAAAGATGCGTTTCGGACCTTCATGACCCAGATTCCGTTTTACGGGTTCGCGGTCGCCTGCATCGATGACCCGGACGTTCAAACACTTATCGCGAAGATCACTGATCGGCGCATCATATCCTATGGCGTCAATCCCCAGGCCGATGTGCGGCTCACGGATCTCACCTTCGACGGCGGCAGTGCCAAGTTTAATGTGGTGATCAGCGGTAGGTCGTCCGGCGAGCGCCGTGAGCTGAACCAGATGCTCCTGCCCATGCCTGGCGAGCACAATGTCTTAAATGCGGTGGCGGCTATTGCCGTCGCCCATGAATTGGGGTTGAGCGATGACGTGGTGCGGCAAGCCCTCAAGACATTCGGCGGGGTGAAGCGTCGCTTCACCAAAACCGGCGAATGGAACGGTGTTGCCATCATTGATGATTACGGCCACCATCCGGCCGAGATTTCGGCTGTCCTGAAAGCGGCCCGGTCGGCCGCCGAGGGCAAAGTGCACGCGGTAATTCAGCCCCATCGCTACACGCGTCTGCGCGATCTGTTTGATGAATTCTGTAATTGTTTCAACGATGCGGACAGCGTCATCGTATCGGATGTCTATGAAGCGGGTGAGGCGCCGATCGAAGGCATTTCGCGTGACGCTCTTGTGGAAGGCATTCGCAATCACGGGCATCGAGATGTGCTCGGACTTGAGAGTCCTGAAGATTTGGCAAACCTGATTGGCGCTTCGGTTCAGCCTGGTGATTATGTGGTATGTCTCGGCGCGGGCACCATTACCAATTGGGCCAATGCGCTGCCTCAGGCGCTTGCTGACTCACATGGGAGCGGGTGAGAGCAATGGCGGCGGCAAGACAGAGGCAGAATTTCATCGATCAGCTCCCGGACGTCCGGGGCACGCTGAAATTTGAGGCATCTTTGTCAAAGATCACTTGGTTCCGCGTCGGAGGTCCGGCGCAAGTTTTGTTCACGCCCAAGGACGAAGATGATCTGTCGTTTTTTCTTAATGAGCTTCCCGCAGATGTGCCGCTGACCGTGATTGGTGTCGGGTCGAATCTTCTGGTCCGCGACGGCGGTATTGACGGTGTGGTGATCAAGCTGGGTGCGGCGTTCGCAAAGGTCGAAACTCTTGCGGATCATCAGGTGCGCGCCGGGGCGGCCGCATTCGACGTGGCCGTCGCGAAGAAGGCGATGGAGTCCTCGATCGCGGGCTTGGAGTTTTTGCGCGGCATACCTGGAACTGTCGGAGGGGCCTTGCGTATGAATGCCGGTGCCTATGACCGGGAAACCAAAGACGTACTGATTGAAGCTGAAGCCATGACAAGGAGAGGGGGAAAAATCAAATTTAGCCAAAAGGATATGGGCTTTTCCTACCGTCATAGTTCAGCGCCTGATGACGTTCTTTTCACCTCCGCTTTGTTTCAGGGGGTACCGGGAGATCAGGCGGATATCGCCAAACGCATGGACGGCATAACGGAGGCACGGGAATCTTCACAGCCCGTCCGCAGCCGCACTGGTGGGTCGACGTTCAAGAATCCGCATACGGACAAGGCCGGCGGCCGTAAGGCCTGGCAGCTCATTGATGCAGCCGGTTGCCGCGGAGCATCGATCGGTGACGCACAAATTTCGGAACAGCATTGCAACTTTTTAATCAATAACGGTTCTGCAAGCGCAGAAGATTTGGAACGTTTGGGCGAAAAAGTCAGATCTGAGGTTGCCAAAAGTTCGGGAATCAATCTTGAATGGGAGATTCGGCGAATCGGTCGGCCGCTCGACGGGGGCGCAAGCGGAACATGAGCACTTCCAGCAAACACGCAAAACATATCGCCGTCCTTATGGGCGGTTGGTCTTCCGAGCGGGAGGTCAGCTTGGTGTCCGGACGCGCCTGTTCCGATGCTCTGCGCGAGGCTGGGTATAAAGTGTCTGATATTGATGTGGATCGCCAAGTCGCTATGCAGCTTGCCGAACTCAAGCCCGATATCGTTTTCAACGCACTACATGGCCCTTTTGGTGAGGACGGCACCATTCAAGGCATTCTCGAGGTGATGGACCTGCCCTATACCCATTCAGGGGTTTTGGCTTCGGCATTGGCTATGGACAAGGGACGGGCAAAGGCCGTTTTTAGAGATGCCGGTATTCCTGTAGCAAAGAGTTTGATCGTCGACAGGTCGGTTGCCGCGTCGAAACATCTGATGGATCCGCCTTACGTCATCAAACCGGTCTGCGAAGGATCAAGTTACGGTATTTTTATCGTCAAAGAGGGCGCCGACCGTCCGCCGCAAGACTTGATCGAAAGCACTTGGTCCCATGGCCAGGATATTATGATTGAGGCTTACGTTCCTGGCCGCGAACTGACAGTGACGGTGATGGGCGATAAGGCATTGGCCGTGACCGAAATCGTGTCCAATACCGGGTGGTATGATTATGAGGCCAAATATGCCGAAGGCGGGTCGTCTCATGTGGTGCCTGCGGATGTTCCGCAGGCCATATATAATGCCTGTCTTGAAATCGCCGTCCAAGCTCATCAGGTCCTTGGCTGCCGCGGTGTCAGTCGAACCGATTTTCGGTATGACGATGCCAAGACAAAAGACAATCTGTTTGTCCTGGAAACCAACACCCAACCGGGTATGACGCCGACATCGTTGTCGCCGGAACAGGCGGGACATGTGGGCATGCGTTTTAGGGATCTTGTTGAATGGATGGTGGAGGATGCGTCATGCGGCCGCTAATGTCGATTCTTCAAACCGCATCCGCTGCCAAGAAGAATGCCGGCGCCAAACGCCGGTCCGGGTCACGAACTGCGCGCAAAAAGACCAGCCGGCGCAAATCCAAACCGCAAGGCTTCTCAAAGTGGTGGACCGGACGTAAGCGCTCATTAAAGTACATTCGGCAGGGGTTGGCGCCCTATGCGGTGGTTATGTCGATTGCGTTGACCCTTTTGGTCATCGCTGCCTTGTGGGCCTCCGGCGTATTTGGTCAGTTGAAAGAAGAGATTGATCATTTGGCCAAGCGCGGATTGGTGTCCGGCGGATTTGCCGTTGAGCGTGTGACCGTCGAAGGACGGCAATTTACGGATAAGATTGAACTGAACAGGGCACTCGGCGCGTTGCGCGGTGAATCTTTGATGCATTTTGACCTCGCCGCAGCCCAGGCGCGTATCCAAGATTTGAATTGGGTGGATGAAGTGCGTCTGGTGCGCCTCTGGCCGGACGCCTTGCATATCAATTTGATCGAACACCGGCCGACGGCTATCTGGCAATTGCAAGGCAAATTGGCGCTCATCAATCGTGAGGGCGACGTCATTGCCGGCAATCATTTGGCGGACTTCAGTCATCTTCCGCATGTTGTGGGGGCGGGTGCGGCAGAGCATGCGACCGGTCTGATTGAACTTTTAAATCAATATCCTTTGATCCGCTCGCGCGTTCGGGCCGCCATTCGTGTCGGCGAGCGCCGATGGAATCTCAGATTGGATAGCGGTGTCGATGTGCAACTACCTGACAACAAAGAAGAAATGGCTTTGAGAAAGCTGCTCTCTTTGGAGGAAAAGCACCGTTTGCTGGCAAGAGATATCACGGTGATCGATTTGCGCGATCCTGAACGGCTTTATGTACGGTTGGGTTCCGACCAGATACTCCAATTTCCAGGAGAGGGTTTGGAAACCTAATGCTGACGTTTGACAAAAAAGGAACGCTCAAAGAACTCGCGACGGCCGGCGCCAAGCAAGGCTTGATTGCTGCTCTTGATGTGGGAACCAGCAAGATCAGTTGTTTCATTGCCAAGGTCGAAAATACGGGTGCAGATAAAGACCTGCCTCTCAAGGTCGTCGGTTTTGGTCACCAAGTCTCTCATGGCCTTCGCAAAGGGGCGGTCCACGATCTTGATGCGGCCGAAGATGCCATCCGCTCGACCGTCGAGGCGGCGGAACGTATGGCCGGTGCGACCATAAAACAAGTGGTCGTTACGCTGACGGCCGGTGCGCCGCAAAGCCAAGCCATCAACGTCGCGGGGCCTTTGGACGGTCAACCGGTTGATGATGAAATTTTGCGCGAGCTTTTGGTTTATGGTCGGCGGCAACACCAACCGGAAGGCCGCACCATAGTCCATGCCATACCGACCGGATATTCCGTCGATGATACGCGAGGGATCAAAGATCCGAGGGGTATGTATGGCGAGCGGCTGAGCGCTCGGATTCACATGGTCAGCGCGCTCACGCCGCAAATTCGGAATTTGGCAGTCTGTATTGAGCGATGCCATCTGGAGATGGCCGGACTGGTGATCGCGCCCTATGCGAGCGGTTTGGCATGCCTGGTGGAAGACGAATTGCAGCTCGGTGCCATCTGCATTGACTTGGGCGGTGGAACCACCTCGTTCGGCGTGTTCGGTGACGGCAATTGTCTTTACGCCGGTGTTGTTCCGATCGGGGGATGTCATGTCACCAATGACATCGCCAAAGGTTTGTCGACACCCCTTGCCAGCGCCGAACGTATGAAAACACTTTATGGAAGTGCCCTCGCAAGCCCGACCGATGATCGGGAGATGATCGATGTGCCTTTGGTCGGAGAGGACGATGATCCGAGCACGGCGAATCGTGTGGCGCGTTCGGAGCTGATGAGAATCATTCAGCCCAGGTTGGAAGAAACATTTGAGATCGTTCGGGACAGATTGCAGTCGAGTGGCATTGAGGAATCCGTTGCCAAGCGTGTTGTTTTGACCGGTGGTGCGAGTCAATTGGCGGGGATTCGAGAACTTGCTGCTCGCATTTTACAACGCAATGTGCGTTTGGGTCGCCCGTCCCGATTGAACGGAATGGCAGATGTGGCAACGGGTCCGGCGTTTTCTGCGTGCACTGGGTTATTGAAATATACGGCGACGGCACCAGCCGAAGCGGTGATTGCGAATTTTGATTCGAAAAAGGAATCACATGACAACCAAGGACGCGTAAAAAAAATAAGTCGTTGGTTTAAAGTGAATTTTTAGTGGTTTATTTTTTGCGAAGCAGATAAAAATGTCTGGGTACGGTGCGGTTTGATTCAAGTGGGTTTTGTAAAGGTGTGGAGGCCAAAATGACAATTCAACTCGGTGTGCCCGATGTGACCGAACTCAGACCAAGAATTACGGTTTTCGGAGTTGGCGGCGCAGGCGGCAATGCTGTTAACAACATGATCAATGCGAATCTCGAAGGTGTCGAGTTCGTTGTTGCAAATACGGATGCACAATCTTTGGCGCAATCTGCGTGCGAGCGGCGCGTGCAGATGGGGACAGCCATTACGGAAGGATTAGGTGCAGGCTCGCGGCCGGAAATCGGTCGTGCCGCGGCTGAAGAATCTCTCGCGGAGATCGTCGATCACCTGTCTGGTTGCCATATGGCCTTTATTACGGCCGGTATGGGCGGCGGAACCGGAACCGGGGCGGCTCCGATCATTGCGCAAGCCGCGAAAGAACAAGGTATTTTGACCGTCGGTGTCGTGACGAAGCCGTTTCAATTTGAGGGCGCCCGGCGGATGCGTTTGGCCGAGGCCGGTATTGAAGAATTTCAAAAATATGCCGATACGCTTTTGGTCATTCCAAATCAAAACCTTTTCAGAATTGCCAATGAAAACACGACCTTCGCACAAGCTTTTGCAATGGCGGATGAGGTTTTGCATTCCGGCGTTCGCGGCGTCACGGATTTGATGGTGATGCCTGGCTTGATCAATTTGGACTTTGCCGATGTCCGTTCGATTATGAACGAAATGGGCAAAGCCATGATGGGCACCGGTGAGGCGCAGGGCGAGAAGCGTGCTATTGAAGCTGCTGAAGCTGCGATTTCAAATCCGTTGCTGGACGACGTCTCCATGAAGGGCGCACGCGGTGTCTTGATCAATATCACAGGTGGTCTTGATCTTGGTCTGTATGAAGTCGATGAGGCCGCGAACCGCATTCGCGCCGAAGTCGATCCTGATGCGAACATTATTGTCGGTTCGACCTTTGATGAGCAGCTTGAGGGGACAATGCGCGTCTCAGTGGTTGCCACCGGTATCGAAGTGGCTGAGGGTATTCGGCCTGACGAAGATATTGATATCAAAGATATGCAGCCGCCTGTTCGCCGGGTTTGGAGTGCGGGCAATGCAATCCCCAGATCCAATGTCGCTGCAATGACAGAGACGATCAAAGAAGAACTTAATGTAAAGTCTGAAGATGACGTTGCGCAGGAGCAACCGGTTCAACAAGAAGTAATGGCTCAAGCTGTTCAAGAGCCCGCGCCTGTTGTCCTAAGTGAGCCGGTTGCCGAACAGCCGGTGCAGCCGCAATCTCGTGTAGCTGATCCGTCCGCACCGCGTTTGCCGTTGAAGCGTCATGGCGCGCCTCGGGCGCCGTTGCCCCGTGTTGCGCAACAACCGTCTGCGCCGGCGGCCCCAGTTGCGAAGGCACCTCCGCCGCCTCCGGCACCTACTCCGGACTCATATGAGCAAGAGGAACCGAAAAAACAGAGTGTATTCGATCGCATGATGGCGGGTGTCCGGTCTGCTCGGACGGCCAATCGTACTCAAACGCAAGTGCGTCGTGCACCGACCTTGGGTGGGTCCGCTGCGCCCCAACAAGCCGCAACGGCACCGGCCAGCCCGGTTAAACAGCGTCCTGCTGTTCAACAAACGGCACCTGCTGTTGAGCAGGCTCCGGCTGAAGAGGATCTGTTTTCCGTGAGTGAAGAAGAAGAGCAACTTGAAATTCCAGCTTTCCTTCGCCGGCAATCCAGTTAGTCACCTCAACACCTCAAGTGAATCGAAACGGCCCCGCGATTTTCGGGGCCGTTTCATTTTGGGGCTTTTTCGTTGTTAACAAATTGTCATAAACCACCTGTTAACTATATTAAGAACCGGCTTTAATGTTATGTTTTTAAATACTTTTTGGTCATCGCACATAGCGTAACATAGCGTAATAAAGAGTTATTTGGTTAAAGCCGTCAACGCACGTTAGAACCGCCTTAGTCATAAGAAGACAGTCAATGTCTCGGGCTAGTGAAATGGGGGCATGGGTTCGTCCGACCAATTGGCGTTCCTTGTGTCGGAGCCGGGAAACAGCTGGGGGGCTGTGAAGGTTGCGAAGCGAGAATGACAACAGAGTTTATCAAGGCGTGGGACCGGCTATCGGCGGAGTCCAATTCCGTGTTTTCAAGGGTGAGTATGACGAAAGGTCAGAGTGATCCGACCTTTCGAACAATTATGCGAGCGGGACAAGTGTACCAAACGACTTTAAGACATCAGATTTCATGTACTGGCATTGGTCTGCATTCCGGGCAAAAAATCCACATGTGTTTGCGTCCGGCGCCGGCATCCAGCGGCATTATTCTCAAGCGTATTGATGTGCCCCGGGGGGAGCAGAAGATCAAAGCACGCTTTGACGCGGTCAGCGATACATTGCTTGGCACAACGATTTCTAACGAGGCCGGCGTTGAGGTTTCGACCATTGAGCATTTGATGGCCGCTTTGACCGGGTGCGGTGTGGATAATGTACTGATCGAGTTGGATGGGCCGGAAGTCCCTGTCATGGACGGTAGCGCGGCGCCTTTTGTTTTTCTGATCGAATGTGCTGGTGTTCAAGAGCTGAAAGCGCTTCGCAAATCCATTCGGATTTTGGACGAAATCGAAATTCGCGACGGTGAGAAAGTCGTTTCTCTGAGCCCGAGCGATCAGTTTTCTTTGGAAATGGAGATCGCCTTTGAGAATGCCGCTGTTGATCAGCAGCACTACTTTTTCGAATTTAGTTCCGCGGGTTTCAAAATAGAATTGTCTCGGGCACGGACCTTTGGCTTCATGAAAGAGGTCGAAAGTCTGCGCCAAGTCGGGAGGGCCCTGGGGGGGTCCCTTGAGAACTCAATCGTGATTGATGGTGACCGGATCTTGAATCGTGGTGGCCTTCGGTATCGTGATGAGTTTGTACGCCACAAAGTGCTTGATGCCATCGGCGATCTGTCTCTGGCAGGCGCGCCGATCGTCGGACACTTCAGTGGCCAGAAATCCGGTCATGCCATGAACAATCGCCTCTTGCGGGCCTTGTTCGAGACGCCGACGGCTTGGACCTACGACAGCGAGGAAGAGGATCTCCGCGTTGCCGCTGCGCCTCGGCCGGCGCGTCAGGATCAGGACGTCTTAACCGCCTGATTTACCGGGATTTCGGAACAAAAGCGGCGGTCTGGCTTGGCTGGGCCGCCTTTTTTGTGGCCAGAGCCCTGAAAGGCTCATGATGCTGGCCCTTTTGGCCTGTTTGGGCTATTAAATTGCCTGTGATTTGGGACGGTATGCCGGGCAAAAACGGTCATCGACGGCGTCCGTGGAACCAATGAGTAAAGATGGCCAAATTTAGTATTGGGGACAGACACGTGGCGCGTCAGCGATTTCTTCCGGCAGTTGTGCTTTTTTCGATGAGCTTGGGTCTCACCGCATGCGGTGGTGGAGACGATGAGCAATTAGAATATGTCGAGCGGCCTGTTGAGGTGATTTATAATTTGGCGGTCGACAAGATGGTCGATCGCAATTTTCGCGAAGCCGCTCTGTACTTCGACGAGGTGGAACGCCAACATCCCTATTCTGTTTGGGCCCGCCGCGCCATGTTGATGTCGGCATACTCATACTATCAGAACAACAAATATGATGAGGCGATCAACGCTGCTGAGCGTTTCATCGCTTTGCATCCCGGTAATCGCGATGCGCCTTATGCCTATTATTTGATTGCCATCAGCTATTATGAACGTATCTCTGACGTGGGCCGCGACCAAAAGACCACATATCTTGCCATGCAAGCGCTGGAAGAGGTCGAGCGGCGCTATCCGACCAGTTCCTATGCGCGGGATGCTCGTCTGAAAATCGATATGACGCGGGACCATCTGGCCGGCAAGGAAATGGATGTGGGCCGCTATTATCTAAAGAACGGATATCTCGTGGCGGCGATCAATCGCTTTCGGACAGTGGTGGAAGACTTTCAAACCACGACCCATGTGCCGGAGGCCTTGCACCGTTTGACCGAGGCCTATCTTGCCATGGGCGTCAATGCGGAAGCGCAATCTGCTGCTGCGGTTCTTGGATACAATTATCCGGGAAGCGAATGGTATGAAGACAGTTATGCGCTCCTTGTGGATCGGGATCTTGAGCCGGTTCTGAATGAAAAATCTTGGTTCGGAAAAGTTTGGGACACCGTCAACGTCTTTGACCGGGGATAAATTGCTGATGCGGCCGGACAGATTGGCGAGGCCATGCTGATCAGTCTTTCAATCCGGAATGTGGTTCTGATCGAAAAGCTGGATATCAGCTTTGAGGCGGGTCTTTGCGCATTGACCGGCGAAACCGGTGCCGGGAAATCCATCCTTTTGGATTCGTTGGGGCTGGCGATGGGTGCGCGGGCAGATCGCGGCTTGGTGCGCAGCGGTGAGAACCAGGCGAGCGTTGCGGCTGTATTTGACGTTCCGGATTCTCATCGCATTTGGAACCTGCTGGATGCTCAAGGGCTCGGCGAAGGGCCTGACCTTATATTGCGCCGGGTTCAAGGCGCCGACGGCCGCAGCCGTGCTTTTATCAATGATCAACCTGTCAGCGTTGGAACCTTGCGCGAAGTTGGTGATCTTTTGCTGGAAATCCATGGTCAACATGATGATCGTGGATTGCTGAACCCATCTGCACATCGTGAGCTCCTCGACATGGCTGGCGGATTAGCGCCGCTTGTAGAAAAAACCAAGACCGCTTTTGAGGGTTGGTCATCTGCCGCGGACGCTTTGGAGGCCCTTCGCCTACAGATCCAAAAAGCAGGCGAAGATGAAGACTATCTGCGCCATGTGATTGACGAGTTGGAGCGCCTGGAGCCCTCGGATGATGAGGAAGAGGCTTTGGCGGATGAGCGCCAACGTCTCATGAATGCGGAGAAAGTCTCGTCGGATCTGAATGACGCACAAGGCGCATTGGAAGGCGACGGCGGTGTTGAGCGACGGCTGCAAACGGCGTTGCGTAGTTTGGAGCAAGCGGCCAAAAAATCGCCCGGAACTTTGGAAGCAGTTATTGAGAGCATTGATCGTGCGTTGACGGAAGCGGCCGAAGCGCGCATGGCGATCAGTGACGCTGCCAGGTCGCATCAGGCCGACGACCATCGTCTCGAAATTGTTGAAGAGCGACTTTTCGCCTTACGGGCTGCGGCCCGCAAACACCAGGTACAGGTTGCTGATTTGCCCAGACTATTGGAGTCGTTGTCGGCACAGCTATCGGGGTTGACCACGGCCCAAGATGATTTGGCGGATTATGAGGCGCGTGTGGCATCAGCCCGTGACGCTTACATGGCGTCAGCCAAAACATTGACTCAAAAGCGTAAAGCGGCGGCCAAAAAACTTGACCGTTCCATAGCGAAAGAGCTTGCTCCGCTCAAATTGGACCGCGCACGTTTTGAAACCTCCATTGAGACATTGCCCGATGACAAAGCCGGCCCGGCCGGTCTCGACAAAGTAAGATTCTTGGTTTCCACCAATCCTGGCGCCCCTCTTGGTGCTTTGACGCAGATTGCCTCTGGCGGCGAACTTGCACGTTTTATTTTGGCGTTGAAAGTGTGCTTGGCTGAAAGCGAAAGCCTCGCCACCATGATCTTCGATGAAGTGGACCGGGGTGTCGGTGGGGCTGTGTCAGATGCCGTTGGGCAACGGCTCAGCCAGCTCTCGTCTACAGCGCAAGTGCTGGTCGTCACTCACTCTCCGCAGGTTGCCGCGAAAGCCAATCAACATTTGCGGGTTGAGAAAATGTCGGCGCCGGGAGGTCAAACAAAAACTCATATCACCGCCTTGTCGAATGACGAACGGCAAGAAGAAATTGCACGCATGCTTTCGGCCGCTAAGGTCACAAAAGAGGCGCGGGCTGCTGCTGCCTCCCTTTTGGGCGATGTCATCGCAACGCCGTCAAAGACAGGTACCACCGGTTAAATGGCAGCCAGAAAAAAGCGAGATGCGACGGCGGCAATCACCGAAGTCGATGCCTTGACGCTTTCCCAAGCGGAAGATGAACTTGCGCGTTTGGCCAAAGAGATCGCCAAGCATGATACGGCCTATCACAAGAACGACAGCCCGATTATCTCGGACGCAGCTTACGACGCTTTACGTCAACGCAACATGGCGATTGAAGAACGATTCCCCGATCTCATTCGAGCCGACAGTCCGTCTCAGCGGGTCGGTGCGGCGCCGGCGGAGAAATTTGAAAAGATCACCCATGCAAAGCCCATGCTGTCCCTTGGCAATGCCTTTGACGATGACGATGTTGTCGATTTCATTGATCGCATCAAACGGTTTTTGGGCCTGAGCGACGACACAGTCGGCATCACCGCCGAGCCCAAAATCGACGGCGTATCTGCGTCCTTGCGTTATGAAAAAGGCCGGTTGGTGTCAGGGGCAACCCGTGGTGACGGCCAAGTGGGTGAAGACATTACGGCCAATCTGCTGACACTTGATGACATTCCGGAAAAGATCTCCGCAAAAGGAATACCGGACGTGCTTGAGGTGCGTGGTGAAGTTTATATGAGCCACAAGGACTTTGCGGCTCTGAACAAAAAACAAGAGGCGGACGGTAAGCCAGCCTTTGCCAATCCGCGCAACGCGGCGGCCGGTTCACTTCGTCAGTTGGATTCTACGATTACGGCGGCGCGCCCTTTGAGGTTCTTTGCTTATGCTTGGGGAGAGGTCAGCAAAATGCCGGCCGACACTCAGATGGGTATGGTCGAGTTTTTCGCAAGTTGCGGCTTCAGCACCAATCCTTTGATGCAAAGCTGCGAGACTGTCGACAAGCTGCTCTCGGTCTACCGTGATATCGAGCAAAAGCGCGCGACTCTCGGTTACGATATTGACGGTGTTGTTTACAAAGTCGATCGTCTCGATTGGCAAGAACGGTTGGGATTCGTCTCACGTGCGCCTCGTTGGGCCATCGCCCACAAATTTCCGCCGGAACAAGCCACGACAATTCTCAAAGATATTGAGATTCAGGTCGGCCGGACCGGCTCTCTGACGCCTGTGGCCAAGTTGGAACCGGTCACCGTTGGCGGCGTGGTGGTGTCCAATGCCACTTTGCACAATGAAGACGAGATTGCCCGCAAAGATGTAAGGATCGGGGATACGGTCGTGGTGCAGCGGGCCGGCGACGTTATCCCTCAGATCGTCCGCCACATACCGGAGAAACGACCCAAGAAAGCCAAGCCTTTTCAATTTCCCACCCAGTGTCCGGCTTGTGATTCCCATGCAGTGCGTGAAATCAATTCCAAAACCGGAAAAGAAGATGTGGTTCGCCGCTGCACCGGCGGCCTTATTTGCCCGGCGCAAGCGGTGGAACGTCTCAAGCACTTTGTGTCCCGCAACGCTTTTGACATCGAAGGGCTAGGGGACAAACAAGTTGAGAGCTTTTGGACTCTCGGCTTTATCAAGCAGCCGGCCGATATCTTCACGCTGGCGGCCCGCGAAGCGAGCGGTGAAATCGCGATCGGCGCGCTCGAAGGGTGGGGTGACAAATCGGTCGGCAATTTGTTTGGCGCGATCGAGGAACGCCGCAAAATTGGCCTTGATCGTTTGATCTACGCTTTGGGCATTCGGCATATCGGGGAGACAACTGCTCGCTTGCTGGCGAGAACATTCGGCAATGTAGACACCTTCGTCGAAACAATGGCTGCGTCCGTTGATCGCGAAAGTGATGCCTATGCGGAGCTGGTGGCAATTGACGGTATCGGCGATGTGGTCGCCAACGCACTCGTTGATTTTTTTGACGAGCAACACAATCGCGAGGTGATCGATCTGTTGTTGTCACAGGTGACACCGGACACCTTTGCGGCCCCATCGTCCGAAAGTGCGGTGACCGGGAAGACGGTCGTCTTTACCGGCAGTCTGGAGAAAATGACCCGCAGCGAAGCCAAAGCGAAGGCAGAATCCTTGGGCGCAAAAGTCTCTGGATCGGTTTCCAAAAAGACAGATCTTGTCGTCGCCGGACCGGGCGCCGGTTCCAAGCTCAAGAAAGCCACCGAATTGGGTGTCGACGTGATTTCGGAAGATGACTGGTTGGCTTTAATCGCTTCAGATTAGGCCGCGATCTCTTTGGTTGCCTCTTGCAACCAGGCTTTTGTCTCGGCGTCGACCAGTGGGCCGATCTCATCCCGAACGCGTGCATGATAGGTGTTCAGCCAATCCAGTTCTTGAGGTGACAACATGGCGGTATCGATAAGGCTTCGGTCAATAGGCGCTAAGGTCAATTCTTCAAAGCCCATCATTGGACGTTCACCGCCTTGAATGCTTGCGGCCTCTGTGACCACAATAAGATTCTCAATGCGAATACCGTAACCGTCGGTTTTGTAATAGCCAGGTTCGTTCGACACGATCATGCCGGGCTTGAGTTCCACATCTGTGGACCTTTTATGAATTCCCTGCGGGCCCTCATGAACGGATAAAAAGGATCCGACGCCGTGTCCGGTCCCATGATCATAGTCAAAGCCTGCATCCCACAATGCCTTGCGAGCCAGAATGTCGAGGGTTGCGCCATTGGTGCCGGTCGGAAAGCGCGCTGAGGACAGGGCAATATGACCTTTCAGCACGCGGGTGAAGCGGTCGCGCATTTCATCGCTGGGTTCGCCGATCGAAACAGTGCGGGTGACGTCTGTGGTGCCGTCTTGATATTGCGCCCCTGAATCGACCAAAAACAATTCCCCATTTTGCAGCGTACGATTGGAGGCTTCCGTGACTCTGTAATGGACGATCGCGCCGTTCGGCCCCGAGCCAGAAATGGTTTCAAAGCTGATATCTTCCAATTCCGGACTTTCCCGGCGCAGGGATTCCAGTTTTTTCACCGCGGCGATTTCGTCTACATTGCCAGAAGGCGTTTCGGCGTCGAGCCATGCCAGAAAACGCGTCAATGCGGCGCCGTCCCGGCGATGAGCGGCTTTGGTGCCATTGACCTCCGCCTTATTTTTGATGGCTTTCGGAAGGGCGCATGGGTCGCGGCGGCGAAAGAGTTCGGCGCCTTCGCTGTTGAGCTGATCAAAAAACCAAGAGGGCGTCCCGTTTGGGTCGAGCCAAACCTTCGCCTCTTCTTTGCCAAGTGCGGCCAAGCGATCGGCGAGTTCATCCGGTGTGCGCAGTGCAACTTCGTTTCCCAAATGCGCGCGCACTTCATCTGTGACCTTGACTGGGTCAACAAACAGCTCAGCGCTTCCATCTTGTTTCAGAATGGCGCTCGCCAACACCAGCGGCGTATGACTGACATCACCACCACGGATATTGAACAGCCAAGCGATCGACGGTGGTGAACTGATCACGACCGCATCGCATTTATGCTCGCTGAGTTTCTCAGCGATCTCTGACCGCTTCTCAGGGCTTGCCTGTCCAGCAAATTTGTTGTCATGGACCCGCATGGATGCTTGTGGTGCCTCTGGCCGGTCATCCCATACCGCGTCGAGCGGATTGTGATCGACGGCAACCAGTTCGGCATTTGCTTTGCGGCAGGCTTGCTTCAAACGTTTGACGCCGTCAGACGTATGAAGCCAAGGATCATAACCGATGACTTGGTCCGATTCGAGATTGGTTTCCAGCCACTTCGACGGCGGCATATCGATCAGATGTTGGATTTCGAATAGGTCACCGTCGACCTGGTCCTGCACTTGCAAAGTATACCGGCCGTCGACAAAGATCACGGCTTTGTCTTCGAGAACAATCGCCATACCTGCGGAGCCGGTGAATCCGGAAATCCAAGCCAGACGTTCAGCATTCGGCGGCAGATACTCATTTTGATACTCGTCGGAGTGGGGCACGATAAAGCCGTCCAACCCGTTTTCTTTCAATGCGGCGCGCAAGGCCGTCAGCCGTTCGTTTGCCAGTGCGCCTTCGCTGTGATCTTCAAAGCTCTGAAACATGTGTTTTATTTAGCCACTTTCATGCCGTGTTTCCAGGGCGCACTAGCCACAAAGGTCCAAAGTCGTCCAATCTCCGATCTGTAACCGCCCGGCCAGCCGGAAACCACACGCCAGGTAAGCGTTTAAGACCATTTGTTCTTGACTGGACAGCAGTCCGGACAACAGGACCGAACCGCCCAATGATAAGTTTTGCCGCATGTCCGGGGCAAGCCGCACGAGCGGGCGCGCCAAAATATTGGCAACGATCAGATCATAGGGGCCACTTTGTTTCAAAATAGGACTTTGGAATCCTGTCGCTGTGACAAATTTCATGAGAGGCGAGAGCGCATTCTGTCTTGCGTTGCTCTTGGCAACATCGATTGCGATCGGGTCGATATCGCTGGCCATAACAGGTCGCCGAGACAGTTTGGCGATTGCCAAGGCCAAAACACCGGTCCCCGTTCCCAAGTCGAGAACATTGTGAAAGCTTTGTGACTTCAGTTTGTCTTCAATCCGTCTTAAGCACGCCAGTGTGGTTTCGTGATGTCCGGTGCCGAAGGCTTGTCCGGCTTCGATTGTGAGGGGGATTTTTCCGGCAGGGGCTTGAGCCGTATGATGCGCGCCCGAGACGAAAAACCGGTCCGTCGCGATGGGCGTTAGATGTTCAAGAGACTTTGCCACCCAATCCACGTCCGGCAGGCGTTCGCATTGTAAGTCATTCGGCAAATTTTGCTCTGAGAGATGTCTCTTGATGTTTTCTAGATTTGGCTGATCGCGATAGTGAGCGGTAACCGTCCAGGTCTCAGCCCCGACGTCTTCGTGCAGGGCGATGGAAGTCGGTTCCGGATCCCAGAGCATCTCCAATGAGTCTGCGACCCGTTCCGCATCAGTTTTGATCGTTGAGATCGTCACCGACCAAAGTGTTGTGGCGGTCATGGGTGATCACACAGCTTCAACAAAAGATGCGATGACTTTTTTCTGGCCCGCTTTTTCAAAGTCGATGGTCAGTTTGTTGCCGTCTATGGTTTTAATGGTTCCATAGCCGAATTTCTGATGAAAGACACGCTCACCGAGATTAAAAGCAGCTGCGTCTGGGTCATTGGTCGCGATCAGTTCCGCATGCCCTTCAATCAACGGCGCCGGGTTGCGGCGCTTATTGGCTTGCGCCCTTTGCCAGCCGGGGCTGTTGTAAGAGCTGCCGAAGGCGGGACCGCCGCGATCAAATTGACTGGTGATGACGCCGCTATCGTCACCGGCGAAATGATCGGAATGAGATGAGCTGCCATAGAGTCCTGTTTCCGCGACCACTTCCACATGGTCTTCGGGCAATTCGTCAATGAACCGTGACGGCAACGCCGTGTTCCATTGATTGAAGATTCGGCGGTTTGCGGCAAAAGAGATTTTCGCAATCTCTTTGGCCCGCGTGATGCCGACATGAGCGAGGCGCCTTTCTTCTTCCAAGCCTTTGAGGCCACTTTCATCGAGTGAGCGATGGTGTGGAAAGAGATCTTCTTCCCAGCCGGGCAAAAACACGATCGGAAACTCCAGACCTTTGGCGCTGTGCAATGTCATCAAGTTTACCTTGTCATTGCTATCGGCTTGCTCATTGTCCATGACCAAAGACACATGCTCCAGAAAGCCGGCCATATTCTCAAACTGTTCCATGGAGCGTATGAGTTCTTTTAAGTTGTCGAGGCGCCCCGGCGCATCAGCAGATTTGTCATTCTGCCACATTTCCGTATAGCCGGATTCATCCAGGATGATTTCCGCAAGCTCCGTATGCGGCAGAACGTTCAGTTGCTCCGACCAGCGGGCGAAGTTTTGCAGCAAAGCGTGAAGCGGTCTTTTTGCTGCGCCCAATTCATCTGTTTCGATAAGTTGCTGTGCGGTGCGCGTTAGCGACAGTCCTTGGGATCGCGCGGCAACATGGAGTTTTTGGACGGTGGTTTTTCCGATCTTTCGTTTCGGCTTGTTGACGATCCGCTCAAATGCCAGATCGTCATCCGGAGATTGCACGACCCGGAAATAGGCAAGGGCGTCGCGAATTTCAGCCCGCTCATAAAATCGCGGGCCGCCGATCACACGGTAATTGATCCCCAGATTGATAAACCGGTCTTCAAATTCGCGCATTTGGAAACTGGCACGAACCAAGATGGCGATGTCATTGAGGTCCCGTTTTTTGCTGTGATAGGATTCGATATCGTCAGCAATGACGCGGGCCTCCTCTTCACCGTCCCAGACGCCGCGCACATATACTTTTTCACCGTCCGATTTGTCGGTCCAAAGTGTTTTGCCGAGACGTCCTTCGTTTTGTGCAATCAGGCTTGAGGCGGCCGCCAGAATATGGGGTGTGGAGCGATAATTTTGCTCCAGCCTGACAACCTTGGCGCCGGGAAAGTCTTTTTCAAAACGTAAGATATTGTCGACTTCAGCCCCGCGCCAACCATAGATGGATTGGTCGTCATCGCCGACGCAGCAAATATTTTTGTGGTTCTGCGCGAGCATACGCAACCACATATATTGAGCGATGTTTGTGTCTTGGTATTCGTCCACCAGAATGTATTTGAATTGCCGTTGATAGTCCGCGAGCACTTCAGGTGATTTTTGAAACAAGGTGATGCATTCAAGAAGAAGGTCGCCAAAGTCTGCAGCATTCAGAATTTTCAACCGCTCTTGATATTGCTGATAGAAATCGGCCCCTTGTCCGTTGGCAAAAGCAAAGGACTCGTTTTGCGGCACCCGGTCTGGCGTCAGACCTTTGTTTTTCCAACTGTCGATAAGACTTGCCAGAAGTCTTGCATTCCAGCGCTTGTCGTCTATGTCGGCCGCTTCCAAGAGCTGTTTCAGCAATCTGATTTGGTCGTCGGAGTCGAGGATTGTGAAATTGCTTTTCAGTCCGACAATTTCCGCATGACGCCTCAGAATTTTGGCGCCGATGGAATGAAAGGTGCCGAGCCATCCCATGCCTTCAACTACGCCGCCGATCAACGTACCGATCCGGTGGCGCATTTCCTTGGCGGCTTTGTTGGTGAAGGTGACCGCAAGAATTTGATTGGGCCAGGCTTTTTGAGATTGAAGCAGATAAGCCAATCTGGTTGTCAGAGCCTTTGTTTTGCCGGTCCCGGCGCCGGCCAGCACGAGGACGGGGCCTTCGGTGGTCAAAACCGCATCGCCCTGGGCATCGTTCAGCTCAGACAAAAAGGCAGGCTTCGCCTGTGCCCGTTGAGACAACGGGACCTTTGGCCGGTTTGATGACTGATCTTCCGGCGGATTCATCGTGGGTTGTTCTGTCATGATTCTGAGTCCATCCTAGCATGCCGGAGCGGGCGGAGACCAGCCGCCCATGGGCCTAACGATGGCTCTCAATATCGGCGTCAACCAAGGCTTTATTGTAGGCAATAAGAGCGTCGGCACGGGTCACCTGACCGATCACATCGGTGGCATTTTGCATGTCGATCACGGCGAGTGTGTCCAATTCATGCCGGTCCATCATCTCGAAGACAGTTCGCAAATGATCGGTGGGCCGGAGCGCCGGCGCGTCCGGGTCGAGAGGCACAGTATCGCCTTGGCTTTTGCGCATGATGTCTGAGACCATGGTGGTCTGCAAAATGACCTGATGCGGTCCGTCTTGCAGGCGATATCCTCGGCCTTCAATCTGCCAATGAAAAAAGCTCTTGCCGAGCACCCCTTGGGTTAAAATCGTGGCGATGGATGCGGAGATGAGCAGCGCGATGGCGACCTCATATTCGCGCACCAGCTCAAAACCGATCAGCGTCGTCGAAATCGGAGCGCCCAAAATTGCTGCTGAAACGGCACCCATGCCGACAACCGCATAGAAACTCTGATTGGCGGCCAGGTCGGGCAGGAGTGCAACCAAAATTGCGCCGAAGGAACCGCCTGCCATCACACCCAGAAACAAAGCGGGTGCAAAGACACCGCCGCCAAAACGGCAATTGAGCGTAATGGATGTGGCAACGATTTTGGCCACGATCAGCGTCAGCATCAGCCAAATGGGAAATGTGCCGTTGAGCGCACTGTCCGTGGCTTCATAACCGACGCCGAGAATTTGGGGAAAGACAATGCCGATGGTCCCGATGAAGACGCCGCCGATGGCGGGTTGACACCATATGGGAATTTGTAACTGCGCAAAGCTCTTCTCAAAAAGCGGTCTGGTAATCATCATAGTTTTGATGAATGCGATGGCAATAAGACCTGCAAGCAACCCAAGCAGTGCAAATGCCGGAAGCTCGATATAAGAACCCATGGTCAGTTCCGGGACGATGAATGCCGGAAACTCTCCCAAGTGAACTCGGGTCACGATTGCCGCCGCGACGCTCGCAATCACGATGGGTGCGAAAACGCTCAATGCATAGTGACCGAGGATGACTTCGAGTGCGAATAGGACTCCGGCAAGAGGTGCATTGAAGGATGCCGAGACCGCCGCTGCCGCACCGCAAGCTAGCATGGTGCGTGTCGTGATCGGTGGGTAGTTCAACCTTTGCGCCACGAAGGACGCGAGCGCTGCGCCAAGGTGAACGGCCGGGCCCTCCCGGCCAGTGCTTGCACCGGCACCCAAACTGACACCGGAGATGACCGCACTCATAAAACCGTTCTTGCCGGAAACCCGTCCGCCGAACAGACCTCGGGCTTCCATGACATCGGCAACGCCGTGCGCGCGATGGTCAGGAAGGGCACCTGAGCGCTTGCCGTAAACGAGGAGGCCACCGACGACAAGACCGCCGAATGTGGGCACCAGCAAGATGTGCCACCAATCCAGTGATTGGGCGGTGGTGTACAATTGTTCCTCAAAAACACCGAAGCCTAAATATTGCACGGAGCCGATCAACAGACGTAGCGCTATGACGCCGTAGGCCGTGATCACGCCGACGAAAAGAGCGACCAGCCAAATGATGGGATGCCAAGTTCTGCCGAAGGCGATCCGGCCTTCGCTGAGGACATCCCGGAGGGTCCGTGGCATTCTAGAATTCGGATCGGTCGTGCCTGTCATGGCGTCGGTGATAGCATAGGCGGCTAGTTTTTGGAATTTGTCCATCATCCCTGTATGGTTTGGACTCGTCTATCGCCGAAAGAGGCTCAGCGTGAAAAACCGTGCCGTCAAGAATGCCATCTCCGAGTTGAAGCAACGCTTTGGTGCGCAGCTGTCAGACAGCCAAGGGGATTGTGAGCTCCATGGCCGCGATGAGTCTTTCCATGAGCCTGCCTGGCCGGACGCGGTTCTGTTTGCTCAGTCCACCGAAGACGTTGCCGACGCAATCAAGATTTGCGGTGCCCACGATTTTCCGATCATTCCCTTCGGTGTCGGAACCTCTCTTGAGGGCCATGTCATCGCGGTCCAAGGCGGGCTGTCCATTGATCTCAGCCGGATGGATCAAATTCTTGAGGTCAACGTGAGCGATCTGGATTGCACGATCCAGGCAGGCGTCACGCGTAAACAACTGAACACCTATCTGAGAGATACAGGACTCTTTTTTCCCGTGGACCCCGGAGCAGATGCAACACTCGGCGGGATGTGTGCGACGGCAGCGTCGGGCACCAATGCGGTTCGCTATGGCACGATGCGCGAAAATGTTTTGGGGCTGGAGGCTGTTCTTGCCAATGGCGATATTGTGTCCACCGGTGGGCGAGCTCGCAAATCGGCAGCCGGATATGATTTAACGCGGCTTCTGATCGGTTCGGAAGGCACACTGGGCGTCATTACACAAATCACATTGAGACTATACGGTATCCCGGAGGCTGTATCCGCCTGTGTTTGTCCCTTTGACACATTGAATGGCGCGGTCGAGTCCGTCATTGCGACGATCCAGATGGGATTGCCCGTGGCCCGGATCGAGTTGCTCGATGAACTTCAAATTCGGGCCTGTAATCAATACGCCAGTCTTGATCTGCCGGAACAGCCCACTTTATTTTTGGAGTTCCACGGAACCGAGCACGGCATTACCGACGACACGATGCGCTTTAAAGAGCTGGCGCGCGAGTTCGGCAGTGGCGAGTTCGGATGGGCCACCCATCAGGAAGACCGGAACAGGTTGTGGGCGGCACGGCACGATGCCGCTTATGCCACAACACAAATGCGTGCCGGCTCCAAGCTGATGACGACAGATGTTTGTGTGCCGATTTCGCGCTTGGCGGAATGTATTCTCAAAACCAAGCAAGACCTCGACGGGACCGATCTTGTCGGAACCATCGCCGGACATGTGGGCGACGGCAATTTTCATGTGATCTTGGCTTTGAATGCGGACGACCCAAACGAAGTGGAGGCGATGGATGCGTTTAATGAAAGGTTAATTGAACGCGCGTTGGGGATGGGCGGAACTTGTACCGGTGAGCACGGTATCGGCCTCGGTAAAATGGATTTTCTCAGTCGCGAACATGGCGATTTGATTGCGCCCATGCGCCTGATCAAACAAGCACTTGACCCGCAGAATCTTTTGAATCCCGGCAAGATCTTTGACTTTGAGTGAACTGCCGGGATTTGTCGCAGTTTTTTCCACCTTCTCGGTCTCGGTAAAGTCTTCCTTAACGGCAAGTCGGCAGAATGCCTTCGAATTTATCGTTAAGAGGGCGCGTCATGCCGAAGCAATCCAAGAATGCAGAAGATCTTATGGTCACCTATGGAACGCCGGAGGAGCGTTTCGACCAATGGCGCCGTCGTGCCGGCCGCGTTCAGCCCGATGCTGTGGTCAAAATCATGGCAAATCCGGATTCGCGCCAAGCGCTTTATCGCGTTTTTGCGCATACGGAATATCTGGCACGCTGTTGTTTGGCCCATCCCGACGCGGTGATGAAATCGCTGACTGGAGAGACGTCGGAAGTGTTGTCAGAGGTGGCTCGGGATCTGCGGGCGCTGGACCGGGCAACGGGCCCCAGCGCTGCTTTGGCCAGCGCCATTCAACCTTTGAAAGAACGCGCCGTTGTTGCGATCGGTCTTGCCGATATCAGCGGCATGTGGACCTACGAAGAAGTCGGCGCCAGTATCAGCGATTTGGCCGAGCGTATTTTGGACGCCGGCCTTGGCTGGCTCACGCGCCTGGCTTACCGGCATGGCGAGTTCACGTCCGGTGAGGAATTGGCGCCGGTGCCGCTTCCCGGCCTGTTCGTTTTGTCCGGTGGCGACCTGGCAGCGGAAGAGGCGGCCTATTGCGGCCCGCTGGAGATCGCGGTTGTTTATGACCCGAAGATTCTGAATGACCTTAAGATCGGAGCATCAGAACAAACCTTTTCGCGAATGGTCTGCGAATTGACCGATGCGTTCGGCACGCTCAACAAGCAAGGAACGATTTTCGAGCTTGTGGCCTATCGCGCGACCGAAGCGAGAGGTCTGAAGGCCGGCAATGAGTGCTTTGCACTATCTGTCGAAGAAGTGCGCACATTGTTGCGTGATCACGCCACACCGTTTGACCGCGCCTGGTTTGCTGGTGCGCGAGTCGTGGCCGGAGATCGTTCGGCAGGCGGAGAGTTCGTCGAAGAGGTCGCAAACCAGATCTGGAAAGAAGGTCTCGACGCCAAAGAAATTATGCAAGCGGTGTTGATTGCCGAAGAACAAGATGCGCAAGCCTGCGGCGTGCGCCGCAATCCGTCTCATGACGCCCATTGGCGCTTGGTGCAAACCTGCCGTTTAGCTCTGGGCCAACATCATGAAGATTTCCGCAAAGGTCCGGCGCGCTCCGTTTTCGCGACCGCCGGAGACATGGGTGCGATGGGCCAATTGACGGCGGACCGCCTCGGCTCCAATTTCGATTTTTATTCCGTAGCCCGTAATCGCATGGCCCTAATTCGCGGTGACGCCTCGCAAGCGTTAGAAACAGAGAAGAAGATTGAAGATCGCGCGGCCCTATGCGGCTTCAGCAATCCCAATCTTTTTGAAACGGCATTGAAAGGCACTGTTGCGGAAGCCGAACAGCAATGGCTCAATATTGTCACGCAACCGGATACCGGATCATTTGATGCTCTGGGTGCGACGAACAGTGGTGAAGTGTACTCAGCCCAAGAAGCCAAAGATATCGGCACGCTTGAGGAAATCGGTTTTGAAGAAGGCAAAGTCATTTCTTCGACCGTGGACGGCTGGCTCAAAGGCGATTTTGCGAGAACCGGCGATGACGCGGGACCAAGACTGTCCGCATTGGCGCCGGGCCTTTTGACCGAATTTGCCGCCACACAAAATCCTGATCAAGCCATCGCCAACTTTGACAAGCTGCTGCGCCTTCTTCCGGAAGACGAAAAACCATTCGAGCGTTTGCGTGAAGACAGCCAATTGACCGACAGTATCGTGGACTTTTTCGGCAATACGGCGCGCTTTGGTGAAATCTACGTCAGCAACAAAGATTTGGCGGCGGAGATATTCAACTCTCAGAACGGTACGCCGGAGACGGTTGAAGATTGGCTTAGCAAGTATCCGGCGCCGGGCCGTCATGGCGGCAGTGAGCAAGCCCTTGATGCACTGTCCGACTGGCTTTGGGAAATGCGCGCGCGCCTTTGTTTCGCGTCGGTGAAGGGCGAAATTGATTTCAATTTGGCCGGACAGGTTTTGAGTGCAGTCAACGACGCCTCCATCTCGCTTGTTTACGACATCGCAGTGGCGGATGTGAATGCGCCAAAGGGCAAGCTCGGCAAAGGGCTATCTGTGGTGGCCATGGGTGACTACGGGTCAGGGAACATTGCCGTGCAAACGCCGGTAGATCTTGTATTTGTCTATGACCCCGATGGTGAGAAGGGCGCTTCGGCGGATGCGGTCCGCTATTATGGCGAAGTCGCTCACAAACTTATGCAGCTTCTGACCGTGCCGCGCCAGATCAGCGACTCTGAGGAAATGCCTCTCTTTGAGGTCGATACAAGATGCCGGCCCGGAGGCACCAGTGGTGAGATCGCTTCAAGTTTGCGCCAATACAGCAACTACTTTGTGGGTGAGGCGGATGCGCGCGATCAATTGGCGGTGACATCAGCCCGTGTCATTTGTGGACCGGAAGCCTTGAAAGTACGTTTGGATGAGATGCACACGGAGTTTCTCATTCGTCCGCGACAAGGCGAACGTGTCTCCAAAGACATTGATAAGGCACTGACAAAAGAATTCCGAATGCATGCACCCAGCTCTGTTTGGGACATTGACCGAATTCGTGGCGGCTTTGGTGATCTTAAGATTGTTATTGAGTGTCTGCAGACTCAACATGGTGGTGAGCACCCATATGTATTGTCGTCCGACATGGGTGATTCCCTGCGGGCTCTTGGCCGCGCCGGTTGTATTGACGGCCCGTCAGCTGCTGATTTGGAAGAGTCGCTGTTTTTCTGGCGCAGTCTGAAAGCGGCTTTGGCTTTTGCCGGAGATATCGATCCGGGCGCGGAGCGTCCCCGTCAAAGATTAGCCAAGCTTTTGGCCCGCGCCGCCGGTGTGTCCCAATTCAGCGCCGTTGAGCCTTTGATCCGGGGTCATGCGGAGCGCACTTTGGCGCATTACAATCAGATTTTGCTCGGGGCTGCGCCTGACGCAACTTCGTCCAGCAATGTTGCGTAATGGGTTCTCAAAGACCTAGGCTTTTGAGAATTTTTTCTCGGTCTTGATCCAAAGCGGGTGCCGCTTTGCGAGTAGATGGGTCGTCAAAGCCGCTCATCTTGATAGGATTGCCGGCCATTTTCACTTCGCCGACATCCTTATCGTGGGCGGTGACCACCATGTTACGTGCATGAATGTGGGGGTCGTTGAGGATCTGTTCGACATTGTTGATGGGTCCGCACGGCACGCCTGCCTCTTCCAAAACCGACAACCAATCGACGGCCGATTTCTTTGTCAAAACGGTTTCGATATCCTGGCGAAGCGCATCAACATTTTGGCAACGCAGATCATTGGTTCCATATTTCGGATCTGATGCCAAAGCTGGCGCGTCGATCGCTGAGCTAAGTTTTTCGAACAATGTATTGTTGCCCGCCGCGATGATGATGAAATCGTCGGCTGTTTGATAGGCTTCAAAAGGCGCAATCGACGGGTGGCGCGCACCGATCGGTCCCGGAACATCTCCCGTGGAGACGTAACGTGCGATAGCGTTTTCCAAAATTGCGACTTGTGAGTCGAGCATCCCCACATCGACTTTAATGGCTTCACCGGTTTGTGCGCGGTGGTACAGCGCGCTGACGATCCCCGACGTTGTAAACAGCCCAGCCGTTATGTCCCCGATAGATGATCCGACCCGGGTCGGCGGCGAATCCGGTTGACCGGTCAAGCTCATGATGCCGCCCATGGCTTGCACCACCATATCGTAGGCGGGTTTGTCCTTATAGGGTCCCGTGTGACCAAACCCGCTGGCCGCCGCATAGATCAGTTCTGGATATCGTGAGTTTAGTTCATCCCAGCCATAGCCAAGTTTCTCCATGGTGCCGGCGCGATAGTTTTCGACCAGAACATCACATTTGCTTAAGATGGCTTCAAAAGTCTCGCGGTCGGTCTCTGCCTTGAGATTGAGGGCAATCGACTCTTTGCCCCGATTGAGGGACATGAAATAGGCCGATTTGCCATCGATAAACGGACCAATGTGACGGGCGTCGTCACCGCCGTCGGGTGTCTCAATTTTGATCACACGTGCTCCGAGATCGCGCAGAACCATGGTGCAATAAGGTCCGGCCAAGACGCGCGTCAGATCGGCCACGACGATTCCGCTCAGCGGCCCGTCCGGCGCACCACCCGGTGTATCGGATTTGCGGTCATTCATTGAAAGCTATGAAGGATCAGATGGGTCGTCGTCCGCGGTATCGGCTTGCGGCCGCACAAACGGGATTGGTTCCAGCTGTTTGAGATCTAACTCTTTGTTATGCTTTGCCTTTTGAGCAGCGGCCACATCACGGTCCGCTTTCAGTCGGCCGAACTGCACACGGTTCGCCGCAGATTTTTGTTTCTTTTCGCTGATTTGTCGCTTTTTGCGATATTTATTCAGGTTAACAATGTCGCCCATCGGTCTAAGCTTTGGATCTAGAGTTAATGCCCCCCAAGGGCCCGGTCGTGAAACGGTCATATTTTGCAAGAATGATCAGAATATAGCCCATTTTTTGCAGGGGATAGCGAAAAGTATAGGTTAACGCACCCGAATGACACAAGACTAACAGGTGATTCTTGGATCGAGCCATCGCCATATTTGTTTTTTTTATTCTGGCCGCTCTGGCAGGCGTTCTGATTGTGCCCAGCTTTGTCGATTGGAATCGTTATCGGGCGGAAATCGAAGCCTATGCTGAAGATCTGACCGGGCGGGACGTGACCATTGCGGGTGACATCGGATTTGAATTGCTTCCGACACCGGCGCTCGCCCTTGAAAATTTCTCTATTGCCAATCATCCCGACGCTGGCGCGGGCGATATGATCAATCTCAAACGCTTGGAAGTTCTGGCCGCCTTGCGTCCGTTGATTTTGGGTCAATTGCAAATCACCAAATTGCGTCTGTTCGAGCCTACGATTGCCATTGAGCTTTTGGCGGGTGATCAAAACAACTGGAATCTGAGTGAAGACGATCCGCGCATTCCGCCGGTCTTGAAAGATCGTCCCTGGTGGTTGCAGCGTTTGGCCGATGCGATGCGCTTCGACAATGTGTCTGTCGAGAACGGAAGTGTCACTTATTCCGATGGTGCAAACAGATTGAAGACGATCGCGCGTAAATTAAATGCTGAAATTTCCGCCGCGAGTCTAAACGGGCCGGTCGAAGCTCAAGGGGTGGCTAACTTCCGCGGTGTCGATGTGTCTTTTGATTGGGATAGTGGAGATACTTCGCGCGTTCGCGCGGTGCCGCTGCGATTGAATATGGAAATGAAGCCGAGCGGTGCGGCGCTTGCGTTTCGCGGGTTTATGGATAAGGCCAGTCTGTTTGGTCCCATCCAGGGGCAGCTTTCCTTCGACGCCGTGCAGGCCAATGACGGTTTGAACGATTTGTTTTCTGTCATCAACGGGGTCCGTGTGGCCAAGACCAAGGGGACTGCCGCGAAAGCACTGTCGCAGGACCTACGTATCGAGACCGATTTCTCCATCAATGGCCGAGAACTGAAAGCGGCGAATTTGGTCATGGGATTGAACGGGGTGCGGGCCATGGGCGAGGTCACGGGGACATTCGGGCGCAGGCCGAGCTTCGCCGCAAAACTGGAATCCCGCAGTGTTAATCTCGACAGCCTTTTGAATGAAAAACACGACACGCCGAAATCCGTCAATCTCGATAAGGCGCCCGAAGAAATTGAAAAAGAGCTTAAAGGGTTTTTAGTTCCCAAAAATGTGACGGGCACAATTGATATTGTCATTGACGGCATTATCTATCGCGCCGGTGTTATTCAGAATTTCATCGTGCGTGGGAAAGCTGCCAACGGTGCGATTGATATACTCGAAGCCTCCGGAACGCTACCGGGCAAGACCAAGCTGAACATACAAGGTAAGTGGTCACCGGCGACCGACGGTACGGAATTTGCCGGCGATATTGATCTTGAGACTGAGAATCCGAGAGTCTTAGCCAATTGGATGGGCCTCGATAGCGCCTCTCTCAAATCAGACAGGCTGCAAAAGCTGAGTGTCAAAGGCCAGATTGACGACACGCCGAACGAGCTGACATTAAAGGACGCCGATATTTTGCTGGATGGTGAGCAATATCGTGTGACGGTTGGCCAGGAGGGTGGCGATTCCGGGACTTTCAGTGCTTCCATTGAGGGGCGAAGTCTTGACCTGGACTCCTATGCGCCGGTGTTGCCGGAGGGCTTGCGTGGCAGTCAGTGGCCCAAGCCAATAAGTGATCCCGATTTTGAAATTGCGCCCAAAGATCAAGACTTCGATGTCCGACTGGATTTGGAAGACTTGACTTGGAACGGCTCAACCTACCGGGACATCAATGCACAGTTTTCCTCTTTGGACGGAGTTTTATCGGTCGACCGGTTTGATGTGGGTAACGTTAATGGGGCAAGGGTCAAGTTTTCCGGCCGAGGGCGAGGGACACTTTCAAAACCGGACCTCTCAGTGAAAGCAGAAATCGAAGCGGCCAATTTGAGCCGCTTTTTTCAAACCATCGGGCTTGCGCCGGGGACTTGGGTTGGACAGCTTGGTGGCCAAATCTCCTTGAATGGCGACCTTTCAGAAGAGGCCGGTGAACTTGCATTATCCGCAAGAATTGATGGTTTCGATGATGTGCCTACCGAGCTCGAAGGAATCGTCACGCGAAAAGACGGCGTTTATATCGTTTCGGTGGAAAGGCCTCTGGCGGCGGACGACAGGCGTTTTCGTTTGTCTTCCGAGCCGCAGGAAAACGGTTCCTCGCAGATACGTGTGTCCGGGGCAGAAACTGATCTCGGGACGTTCGTCGAGTCTTGGGGGCTGGGCTATGAACCTGCAGATCCGTCCCTGGGGCCATTAAGTTATGATGCGGTGATTGATTGGGGTAACAACGTTGCGGACATTGAGTCCCTCACCATTTCTCTGGGCTCTCTGACAGCCGAGGTCAAAGGCCGCGTTGGCCTTGATGACGACACGCCTTCGTTTCGCATGAATGTCGAAGCATCAGAAATCGATCTTAACGCGCTTTTGCCAAAGCACGATGATGACCCGTTGCCGCCCCAAGTTATAGAAGGGGGCGAGGCCCAAGCGCTTCAAGCGGTCTTACTGTCGCGTGAGTCTGAACAAGAGAACGGCATTCTCCAGTGGCTGTCTTCACGGATTGGGTCCATTGATCTGACGGCAAGATCGCTCCAGCTTCAAAACTATCTCCTAAACGATCTCGCCCTAAAAATCGGAACTGGCGAAGGCCGTATTGAGTTGGAGGACCTAAAAGGGACGATGTTCGGCGGTGACGTCTCAGGCGCCTTTTCCTATACGGCTGCAGATCTTTTGCCGGAACTGACGGGGAAAATGGACCTTTCTTCGGCAAAAGCAAAAGATCTGCAACAAGCCTTGTTTTCAATTGAGGCCGCTCGCACGCCCTTTGACGGCGATCTCGATCTTCAATTGTCGGTCTCTGCTCTTGGACGCAGCCCGGCAACGCTTCTTGCGACGCTGAACGGGGAAGCTGAACTCAAAACCGACTCGATAGCGCTCAGTGGGTTGGATGTCGCAGCCTTGAATCGCGCAGTCGCGGAAGCGAAAAGCTTGGAGGAGTTTCGAGACTTGTCGGCCGCCGCTGTGGGTCAAGGGGCTATGCCATTCACCTCACTGGAAGGGACTGTTTTGATTGAGGATGGGCGTTTGCGTGCTCCTGATGAAAGTAACGTACCGCGTTTGCTCGGTGTTTTGGATTCACAAGACCAAAACGATATGGCGGGTGAAGTGGTTTTCTCCGGTGATGTTGATCTGAATACGGATGTGATGAATGGTCAGATCGCGCTCTCATTAGATGCCTATGCCGAGGCGCCGCCCTTGAAGCTCAGATTGATCGGACCTGTTGGAACACCGCGTCTTCAGCTGGAATCAGCCGCCTTCGGCTCTTATTTTGTCGATGACTTTGCCGCTCGCGCAGACCAGGCGGTGAAATCGGAAATGGATAAAGAGATCGATCTCTTAAAATCGGCTATTGACCGGCTGGACGCTGAGATGCAACCGGACGCACAAGAGAGTGAGGCGGCAAATTAGGCTTCAGGCGTTCGACTGAAAGTATTTCAGCACATAAACCCGCACAGCGCTGGAAAGGCCGACATCGTACGCCTCAGCGGCGCGGGCTTGATCGATTTCCGAAATCAACTCGTTTGTTGAGATCCCACGCTGCTGTCGAATGGTTTGGAGAGCCTCCCAAAACTCCTTTTCCAGAGAGATACTTGTGCGATGCCCTGCAAGGGTGACTGATCTTTTGACGGTGCGCGCCATCTAGTCCTGAGGGCCGATCATCAATTCTGGTTTTACGATGCGATCAAATTCGTCTGCCGTCACGAAACCCAAATTCACGGCCTCCTCACGCAAAGTGGTGCCGTTTTTATGTGCGGTCTTGGCGACCTTGGTGGCATTGTCGTAGCCGATTGTGGGCGCCAGTGCAGTGACAAGCATCAACGACCGTTGCATCAATTGATCGATATTTTCGCGATTGGGTTCGATGCCGACAACACAATTGTCGGTGAAGCTGTGGCATCCATCCGCGATCAGCCGGATGGATTGCAACAAGTCGTAAATCATCACCGGTTTAAAGACATTCAGTTCCATATGTCCCTGACTGCCGGCCATGGTTATGGTCGTGTGATTTCCCATGACTTGCGTACAAAGCATCGTCATTGCTTCGCATTGCGTGGGATTCACTTTGCCGGGCATGATGGAGGATCCGGGTTCGTTTTCTGGGAGGCTCAGTTCGCCCAGCCCCGAGCGTGGGCCAGATCCCAGAAGTCGAATGTCATTGGCAATTTTGAACAGCGAACAGGCAATGGTGTTGAGCGCGCCTGACATCTCTACCACTGCGTCATGACCGGCCAGAGCCTCAAATTTATTGGGAGCTGTTTCAAAGGGTAGGCCGGTCAGCTTGGCGACCTCCGCCGCAAATTGTTCGGCAAAGCCCGGCTTGGCGTTAAGGCCGGTTCCCACTGCCGTGCCCCCTTGGGCCAGAAAACGCAAGCGCGCGCTGGCATCGGTGGCGCGGGCAATGCCGTTCTCGATCATGGCCACGTAGCCAGAAAATTCCTGACCCAATGTCAGGGGTGTTGCATCTTGCAAATGGGTGCGCCCGATCTTGATGATGTCGGCCCAGGCTTCCGATTTAGACTTGAGGGCATCGTGCAAATGGCGAAGTGCCGGCAACAATTCGTGCTGCACCTGCTCATAGGCGCTGATGTGCATCGCTGTCGGGAATGTGTCGTTGGACGACTGACTCCGATTGCAGTGATCGTTCGGATGGACCGGTTTTTTGCTCCCCATCTCGCCACCCAGCAATTCAATCGCCCGATTGGAAATCACCTCATTGGCGTTCATATTGCTTTGGGTCCCGGAACCGGTTTGCCAAACCACCAATGGAAAATGGTCGTTTAACTTACCGTCCACCACTTCCTGCGCGGCCTTCGCAATAGCATCGCCGATATCGGCTTCCAGATTCCCCAAGGCGACATTGGAAATTGCGGCGCATTTCTTGATGATGCCAAGGGCCCTGACCAGGGGGGCAGGCATGATCTCTCCGCCGATCTTGAAATTACCAAGGGATCTTTGTGTTTGGGCGCCCCAATATTTGTCGGCCGGAACTTTGAGTTCCCCAAAGGAGTCGGTCTCGATGCGAATGTTGCTCATACGTCTGTGCCCATCAGTCTGGAAGTTTTTGTCAGCGTTCGGCGGTGATTTAACACGGCGCGCGTCAAGGTCAACCCGAAAGGGGTAAGTGACTGCAGTTCAGGACCTTAGGTGCTTGGAACCACTTTGGACGTGGTGCTCATTTTGGCCAGTAACTTGCCATCCTCGGAGTAGAGCTGACCCTCGACGAATGCGGTGGATTTGCCCAGCTTGAGCACTTCGGCAGTGCCTTTGATCTTTCCGGGATAGGCAGGGCTCAAATATCGCGTGGAGGATTCGAGGGTTGCGATCAGCCCGTGTCCGTCAAGCTTTGCAACCGCGGCGAGGGCGCAAACTTCGTCCAACATGGCTGACAAAAAGCCACCTTGAACCGTGCCGTGCGGGTTGCAGAATTCCGGCTTTGCATTGAAGGATACCGTGACGCGTCCGGTCTCTTTGTCCAGCTCCTTAATCACGACACCAAGGGTGTCGGAGCAGGGCGGTGTCGGCCTAGATAGACCGTCATTGGATGGATTGTCACTCATAGGGACGCGATGAATGGCATCAAGATCAGGGATTTATTTTTTTCGAAACGCATCAAGCTGCACCACTTGACCCGTTTCGTCCGCACTTGCTTCTGCGACGTCCTGGTCGCTTTCAGGCGTGTCTGCCATTTGCGGCGCATCCTCTTGGTCGCCGTCCGGATCCCGATCACTTTTTTGCGCCGAGTTCAACGCTTCCATAGGTTCAATGTTGAACTGAACACCAAATTCAACAGAAGGATCATAGAAGGTCTTGATGGCTTCGAATGGGATAAAAAGATGTTGCGGCACGTTGTTAAAGGTCAGGTCAACTTCAAACGCGTCGTTATGAACCTCAAGATTCCAAAACCGATGTTGCAAGACGACTGTCATTTCTTCAGGGTGCCGCTCGCGTAGGTCTGTTGACATCTCGACGCCGGGATGTGTTGTTTGGAACGCGATAAAAAAATGATGATCGCCGGGAAGCCCTTCACTGGCCGCCCGTTCCAGCGCATGGCGCACCACAAATCGCATGGCCTCCTGCGTCAGGACATCATATCTCATCAAGTCTTCGCTCAAGGGCCGTCCTCACCTCTTATATCGGCCCACACTATCGCGTCGCGCGGCGAAGTCAACGATCTATTTCCGGGAAAGTTTTTGTCAGTGAGTAACAACCAGGAAGGGATTCCACAAACCAAGATTTAGGCGCTTAAGGTCAATTTTTTGGAAGGTTGGTGTACAGAGGAGTTAGATATTTTTGAGTACAGATTTGAAGCGTTTGCCCATAACGGCCGCTTCACTTATGAAAACACCTTCGGCCCAGACAACATGTTGTTGCGCGCGACGGATATGGGCCAGCGCTTTCTGGATGGCGTCGTCTGAAATATCCTTCTTGGTCAACTGTGGAATCTTCAAACCTCTACGTCCCACCGTGACGTCGATCTGGCTCAGACCGTAGTCAGCGCGGTTGTCCCACTCGCTGTGAAGGGAGATATCGGTGTTTCGGCCGTTGATGAGGTTGTGGTCACCGACTGTTGCGCTGAGTGCGGTCAGGTCAATTTCATCTCTGATTTTGTGATAGAGCTCAAGAAGTTCAATCTGCTCAGTATGTTTTTCGGTCTCTGCCAGGCGTTCTAAAACCATCTCTATGCTCAGAACGAGCGCATAGGTTTTCTGAAGCGTTTGCAGCGTCTTCCCAATAAGTGCGAATGTGACTGACGCCGTCTGCATTTGCTCACGCATACGGTTGGCGTGGGATGCATCCGCATGGCGCAAAGCGCGGTCGATTTGCGGGGGCGGGGTCTCTATCTCACGGCGGTTCAACATGACTGGTTGCCATCTTCCTCTTTTGGTGGCGCGAATGAAGCTGACGTCAGGACCCATCAAAGCCCGCTGCTACAACTCTCAATGGGAGTCTAGGGAACGGCCTCTTAGGATGCTGTTAAGCCGATTGCTGGTTTTTTAAGGAAGCTGTAAACCCAAACAGGATCGTTTTCGTTTGGGGTGCGGAAATTTTCGTTTTTGAAGCAAAGAGATAAAGGCGACGAACCTTACAAAAGCTTTCCCGGATTCATGATTCCGACCGGATCAATCGCTTTTTTGAGGCGCGACATCAAATCCAAAGCCGTTTGGCTTTTGTGGGATTTTAGCATCTGGCGTTTGTCGACGCCGATCCCGTGTTCCGCGCTGAAAGATCCGCCAAGGCCAATAACAACTTCGTGGACGGCGCGTGAAACATCCTGTCTTTTGGCTTCAAAAGCCTCTGTGTCCATGGATTTGGGTTGGCTGATGTTAAAGTGAATATTGCCGTCACCCACATGTCCAAAAGGCACCGGTCTTGCGTCAGGAATGACCTGAAGTACCGCCTCGGTGGCCGCCGACATGAATTTGGGGATTGCGGAAACGGGAACCGATACGTCGTGCTTTAGGCTCGCGCCTTCGTGCTTTTGAACTTCGGATAAATTTTCGCGAAACCCCCACAGCATTTGTCTTTGGCTTTCACTCGACGCGGCCACACCGTCCAAGATCAGACTATTTTGCAAAGCGGTTTCAAAAATTTTCTCCAACAGGACGTTTATAGCAATGTCTTTGATGCTGGTGGTGAGCTCCATCAAAATGTACCAATCATGGGCATCACCCATCGGATCCCGCACAGAGTCGAAGTGGGTCAATTGGAACTCCAGACCGATCCGTGGGATGAGCTCAAAGGCTGAGACCATATCGCCGCCCATCTGCTGTGCGAGATTGAGCAGTTCCAAAGCGGACTCTAGATCTTGGATGGCCACCAAAGCGGTTTCCGTTTGCTTTGGCTTGGAGAAAAGTTTGAGCGTTGCGGCTGTGATAATACCCAAGGTGCCCTCTGCCCCCATGAACAGGTGCTTCAGGTCGTAGCCTGTATTGTTTTTGCGCAAGCCGGTGAGATCACTCCAGATGTCCCCTTGCGGTGTGACCACTTCCAAGCCCAGAACCAAGTCTCGCGCCATGCCGTAGCGTAGCACCGCATTCCCGCCGGCATTTGTGGACAGCAGTCCGCCGATCCGTGCCGACCCTTCCGATGCCAACGACAAGGGGAACAGACGCTCGGCGTGATCGGCGGCGTTCTGAATAACCGATAAAATGGAGCCGGATTGGACTGTCAGAGTGTTGTTGAACGTATCCAATTCCATGATCTTGTCCATGCGGTCGGTCGAGACGAGCACTTCATGGCCCGTCGGAATTTGGCCACCCACCAATCCGGTGTTCCCACTTTGCGGCACGACGGCCGATCTGCTTTCACTGCATATTTTGAGAACCGCGGATACTTCCTCAGTCGTTTTTGGGCGAGCAATAAATGCCGTCGTGCCGGACCACCGTCCGCGCGGCTCGTTGAGATAGGCAGCCATGTCGGATGGTTCGACAATAAATCCGTTGCTCCCGAGCGCCTTTTTCAGGCGGTCAATGGTTGTGGTGGACGGTGGGGAAAGTTGCGTCATCAAGATTGACTTTGCATTTTCGGTGTTGCCGCGCGAGACAAGCGGTCATTGATCGCTTCGCCAAGCCCATGAGACGGGATCGGCATAACCGCAATGGTCTCGCAACCGGTTTTATCAAGCTCGCGCAGATATGAGAACAGGTGCGCGGCAGCTTCTATCAGATCCCCCGACGGGCTGAGATTCAGGCTATGTTTTGTTTCGAGGGCGCCGTGCTCGCCAAATGCTAAAAGTGCTTCATGAGGTTCCACAGATGTCGCGTTCAGACGCAAAGCGCTTGAGGGTGCATAGTGACTTTCCAATTGTCCCGGTGCTTCAATTTTTGACTGTGTGGCTTCAACGCTGTTCAGGGACTCGCAATGCTCGGCAATCTCTTCTCGCGTAATCCATCCCGGGCGCAACAAATGCACGTGTTCTTTTTCGATCTTTACGATGGTCGACTCAATGCCTTTGGTGCAGGGACCGTCGTCCAGGATATGATCCACATGAGATCCAAGGCCTTCGCGCACATGGTCGGCGGTGGTGGCGCTGACGTGTCCTGATGGGTTTGCGCTTGGGGCTGCAACCGGCCGGCCGGCCAAATGGATCAATGCTTGTGCCACCGGATGGGCGGGCATTCTCAGTGCTATGGTGTCCAGACCCGCGCTCACCAGATCCACAATCGGACAACTTTCCGATCTTTGCATCACCAAGGTGAGTGGGCCGGGCCAAAAGGCGTCCATCAGCCGTTCTGCCGCCGGACTGATCTCGGCATATTCTTCGGCAACATGGCGATTGGCGACATGGGTTATCAGGGGATTGAATTGTGGCCGGCTTTTGGCCGCAAATATCTTCGCCACGGCCATCTCATTGGTTGCATCAGCGCCGAGCCCGTAAACGGTCTCTGTGGGGAAGGCGACCAATTGGCCATCACGCAGAGCCTTCGCAGCGTCTTCGATTTTTGCAGAAGTGACGGCCATGCTACAATCTCAAGGGATCTCGCCGACGGTCAGCGGTTGAATTTGAGCCGTTTTTCGTCATTCCATGATAGATCAGGCTTTCGCAGCCGGTCGTCAAGGGTTATATCTCCGCCTTCGTTTTGTGGCTGCAAATGCACTGGAATTAGGAACAACCGAGTATGAGCTATTCACCCCCGTTGCGCGACATCCTGTTCACCTTGAATAGCATAGCGGGCTTGCCGAAACTGGAAGAGACCGGGGCTTTTGAAGATTTGAGCCAAGATTTGGTTTCCGCCATTCTGGGTGAGGCCGGAAAGTTCTCGGCTGAAGTTTTGGCGCCGCTCAATCGGGTCGGCGATGAAAACGGCGCGGTTTTGGAAAAAGGTGCGGTGAAAACGTCACCCGGTTTTGCGGACGCGTATCGCCAATATGCAGAGTCCGGCTGGTGCGGATTATCATTCAGTACAGAATTCGGCGGTATGGGGTTGCCCCACGCTTTGGCCATTGCCGTTCAGGATATGACAACGGCCGCAAATATCTCGTTGATGTTGTGTCCGTTGTTGAGCGTTGGCGCTGCCGAAGCGATCCTTGCCCATGGAACGGAAGAGCTCAAATCGCGCTATGGCACGAAGCTCGTTTCCGGTGACTGGACCGGCACAATGAATCTGACAGAGCCCCATGCCGGATCGGACGTGGGGGCGCTGCGCAGCAAGGCCGAGAAACAGGATGACGGGACCTATCTGATCCGCGGAACGAAAATCTTTATCACCTTCGGTGATCACGACATGGCGGAAAACATCGTCCATTTGGTTTTGGCACGTCTTCCGGATGCGCCCTCTGGCACAAAAGGTATTTCGCTCTTTTTGGTGCCGAAAATTTTGGTCAATGACGACGGCACGCTGGGCGAGCCAAACGATGTCACCACAACAAATGTTGAGCACAAGCTCGGCATTCACGGCAGCCCGACGTGCTCGCTGGCATTTGGCGAAAAAGGTGGCGCGGTTGGCTATCTCGTGGGTGAAGAAAACAATGGTATGGCCTGCATGTTCACGATGATGAACGCAGCCCGGCTCGCTGTCGGCTTGCAGGGCGTTTCATTGACCGAGCGATCGTACCAGCAATCTCTTGCTTATGCCGTAGACCGGCGGCAAGGCAAACCGGTTGGTGATCAGCATCGCAATGTCGATATGGTTCCGATCATCGAACATGCTGATGTGCGTCGAATGCTTTACACGATGAGGGCCTACACTGAGGCAACGCGCGCTATCTGTTATGCCAATGCGGTGGCAACCGATTTGGCGCGGCATCATCCAGATGAAGAGGTGCGCAAGAGCAATAAGCTCAGAGAGGAACTATTGACGCCGATTTCAAAGGGCTTCTCAACGGAGGTCGGCATTGAATGTACGTCTTTGGGCATTCAGATTCACGGCGGCATGGGATATGTCGAGGAAACAGGCGTTGCGCAGCACTTTCGTGATGCGCGCATCACGACAATTTATGAAGGGACGACCGGTATTCAAGCTATGGATTTGGCCACCCGTAAATTGGCAATGTCCGGCGGGCAAGCGGTGATGTCCTTTGTGTCCGACGTCCGTGAAACAATAGCGAAGCTTGAAGCGGCCGGACATTCTGACCTTTCGGTCATCGGCTCTGAACTTAAAGATGCGTGCGATGCGCTGCAAAACACAGCCCTTTGGCTTGGAGGTCAATTGAAAGATCGTCCGGTGGAAACATTGGCGGGGGCCACGCCCTACCTCCGATTGTTTGGCCATGTGGCCGGTGGGTATTATCTTGGCCTCAGTGCGCTGGCGGCAAATGACTTCATTCAAAAAGGTGAGGGCGATCAAAATTTCTATAAAGCGAAGATCACAATGGCCAAATTCTATGCCGAGAACCTTTTGCCCCTGTCCTTGGCGCACGCCAAAGCAGCACAAACGGGCTCTCAGGATCTTCTAGCTTTAACGCCCGAGCAGTTGTCAGGTTGGGATCAGTGATCGCAACAGGAAGGGTTGGGCACATCTATGCCGACCGCATTGATTACGCATAAGGCCTTCACCGGGCATGACATGCATCCATCTCATCCGGAATCTCCAGCACGGCTTGAATCCATTTGGCGCGCGTTGGAGGCGCCCGTGTTTTCCGCACTCACTCGTACCGACGCACCAGAGGCTGAAATCGGTGTGATTTCGCTCGCTCATCCAGCGCAGCATGTAGAGGGCGTTTTTGGGAACATGCCGCTTGAAGGCCTCACAAGCTTTGACGCGGATACGGCGGCCTCCATCGGCACACGGGAGGCGGTCTTGCGCGGCGTGGGTGCGGTCACATCCGCCGTAGACCTGGTCATGAGCGGTCAAGTGCAAAACGCCTTTTGTGCGGTTCGTCCCCCTGGGCACCATGCCGAACCAGATCAAGTGATGGGGTTTTGCTTTTTCAACAATGTCGCGATTGGCGCTCACTATGCGCGATCCCATTTTGGCGCCGAGCGTGTCGCCGTAATTGATTTTGATGTTCATCACGGCAACGGCACCCAAGCGATGTTCTGGAACGAGCCCGATTTGTTTTTCGGATCTTCTCATCAGTTTCCCTTTTATCCCGGAACGGGAGCGCAAAACGAAACCGGGCAGGGGAATATCTTTAATGCACCTCTCAGTGCAGGCAGCGGATCACAGACATTTCGTGAGGCTTATGAACAGCGTATTTTGCCGGCACTTGAAGGATTCGCACCGGATCTCATTTTGGTATCGGCCGGTTTTGATGCGCATCGCGATGATCCTTTGGGACAGTTGGCGCTTTCTGAAGACGATTATCATTGGGTCACCCAAGGGTTAGCCGGCATCGCCGAAAAATGTTGCGATGGCCGTATGGTTTCCGTCCTGGAAGGCGGCTACAATCTGGACGCATTGGCAACAAGTGTCGCCGCGCATGTTGAGGCATTAATGGAGCATTCCGGCTAGCGGCGCTTTCTTGAAAGTGACACAGTCATCAAGTACTGAAATCTGAAATTCAGTCGAAGTATAAGAGAGATAAAATGGCAAAAGCGGCGAAAGCCAAGATTCCGGCGGATATTGCAAAGCTCAGCTTCGAGGACGCTTTGGAAGAATTGGAGTCTATTGTGCAAAAGCTGGAGAGCGGCAATGCGGCTCTTGAGGACTCTATTGCGGTCTATGAACGGGGGATTCAACTGAAAGCCCATTGCGAGGACAAATTGGCATCTGCGCGGGCGAAAGTTGAGAAGATTACGCTCTCATCGGATGGAACCTTGTCGACCAATGAGGCCGATCTCTCCTGATCGCTTTTACGACAAGTCGAACACTTAATCAGTAAACAGAGCGAATATATGTCCGATATATATCAGGATGTCGAAGACTTAAATGCCGCTTTGAAAGCCACGGGAAAAGTCCTAGAGGAGTCGTTGGACGACCTGATCCCGGATCCGGACGGTCCTGAGCGGCGTGTCATCGAAGCGATGCGTTATGCGTCAACGGGCGGCAAGGCTCTGCGTGCCTTTTTGGCCTTGCAAAGTGGGCGCTTGTTCGGCGTTGATCAAGAGGGTATGGCGCGCGTGGCCTCCTCAGTTGAATGCGTCCATGCTTATTCCCTGATTCACGACGATCTGCCGGCGATGGATGATGATCCCATGCGGCGGGGCAGGCCCGCCACCCATATTCAGTTTGACGAGGCGACGGCCATTCTCGCCGGCGACGCTCTGCAAAGTCTGGCTTTTGAGGTGATTGCGGACGATGACACCCATGCGGACCCTTATGTCCGGTGCGAGTTGGTGACCGGTTTGGCCCATGCGATCGGCCCGCTCGGCATGGTGGGCGGTCAAATGATAGATTTGGAGGGAGAATCAAACGACCTGGATATCGGGGCCATCACCCGCTTGCATAGGTTGAAAACCGGCGCGCTGATTTCTTTTGCCTGTCAATCGGGCGCTATTATGGGGCGTGCCTCGCGGGAAGCCCGTCACGCTTTGGACGCATTTGCCCACGATCTTGGCCTCGCCTTTCAGGTTGTTGATGATCTCTTGGATGTATCAGGAGATCCCAAAATTCTGGGAAAAACTGTCGGAAAGGATGCCGCAAGCGGGAAAGCTACGTTTGTCTCCATTATGGGAGAAGAGCGTGCCCGTGATCAAGCAAAGCTGCTCGCCGACCAAGCCAAAGGCCATTTGGATGTTTTTGACCAAAAGGCCAAGTTCTTGCGCGAGGTCTGTGGCTATGTGATAGAACGTCAGAGATAGCCTGAATCGGGGATATAAAGGCAAAATTCGGCGCGTTGAGCCGGAGAGAGGGTAACACGAAGTGTCAGAAGAAAAATCCACACCGTTGCTGGACCAGATTTCGGAGCCTGCAGATCTGAGAGAGTTTAAACGCGAGGATCTGCGGCAAATCGCCGATGAGCTGCGCCAAGACATGATTGACGGCGTCTCGCGCACGGGCGGTCATTTGGGCGCCGGTTTGGGTGTGGTCGAGCTCACCGTTGCTTTGCATTACGTATTCAATACACCTGATGACAGGCTGATTTGGGATGTTGGTCACCAATGCTATCCCCACAAAATCCTAACTGGCCGCAGGGACAAGATGCACACCTTGCGCAAGGGCGGAGGTCTGTCCGGTTTTACCAAGCGATCTGAAAGTGAATATGACCCCTTTGGGGCTGCACATGCTTCAACGTCGATATCCTCTGCGCTTGGAATGGCGGTGGCGCGGGATCTGTCCGGCGACGACAACAATGTTATCGCCGTGATTGGCGACGGGTCGATGAGCGCCGGCATGGCCTATGAAGCTATGAACAATGCGGGTGCTATGGATAGTCGGTTGATTGTCGTTCTAAACGACAATGACATGTCTATTGCGCCGCCTGTCGGGGCCATGAGCGCCTACCTCGCACGATTGATTTCAAGCGGCACTTACACAGGGTTCCGAAACTTCGCGAAGCAATTGGCCGCCAAGCTGCCCCACTCTCTGGAAGAGACCGCCCGCAAGGCTGAGGAGTATGCTCGCGGCATGGCCACCGGCGGCACGATGTTCGAAGAGCTCGGATTTTACTATGTCGGGCCGATTGATGGCCACGATTTGGATCATTTGATCCCCGTACTGAAGAATATCCGCGACATGAAGGACGGGCCCATTCTACTTCATTGTGTGACGCAAAAAGGTAAGGGATATGCGCCTGCGGAGGCGGCGAGCGATAAATATCACGGTGTGTCCAAATTCGATGTGGTGACCGGTACCCAAGTGAAAGCCAAGTCGAATGCGCCATCTTATACAAAGGTCTTTGCCGAAAGCTTGATCAAAGAAGCGGAGAAAGACGACAAGATCATTGCCATAACCGCCGCCATGCCGTCGGGCACAGGACTCGACAAATTTGCGGATCGTTTTCCTGAACGGACTTTTGACGTTGGCATCGCAGAGCAGCATGCCGTGACATTTGCGGCCGGTTTGGCGGCAGAGGGGTACAAGCCTTTTGCGGCAATCTATTCCACATTCTTGCAGCGTGCCTATGATCAAGTTGTTCATGACGTCGCTATTCAAAGTTTGCCGGTTCGTTTTGCCATCGACCGGGCGGGTTTGGTTGGTGCGGACGGTCAGACACATGCAGGCTCGTTTGATATTACTTATCTTGCGACGTTACCGGGGCTGGTCATGATGGCTGCCGCCGATGAAGCTGAGTTGGTGCATATGGTGACGACGGCGACTGCTATCGACGACCGGCCAAGTGCGTTTCGTTACCCCCGCGGCGAAGGCTTAGGGGTTGAAATGCCCACCACGGGCAAAGTGCTGGAACTCGGCAAAGGGCGCATTTTGCGTGAGGGCAGCAAAATCGCCATCCTCAGCTTTGGCGCGCATCTTGGTGAGGCGCTGGTGGCTGCCGATGAGTTGGATGCGGCGGGGCTTTCCACAACCGTTGCCGATGCAAGATTTTGCAAACCGCTTGACGAGGATCTGGTGGCGCAATTGGCACGAAACCACGAAGTGCTGATCACCATTGAAGAGGGGGCCATCGGCGGGTTCGGCGCACATGTCCTCCATCATATGGCACATCAGGGCTTGCTCGATGTCGGTTGCAAAATTCGCCCCATGATATTGCCCGATGTCTTCTTGGACCAAGACAGTCCCAAGGCCATGTACGAAACGGCCGGGCTGAGCGCACCGGATATTGTGCGTACCGCATTCTCTGCTCTGGGACGCGAAGTCAAGGAACAACCCAAGCTCGCCTAAGGGGCGCTCCATGGTTGCCAAAAAGCCGAGACGCCCAAAAAAAGGTGTGCGGCAAAAGGCGCGGGGACCATCCGGCCTGTTCGATCTTGATATCGTTGAATTGGGACATCGCGGTGACGGGATCGCCTCTGTCGATGGGAACGCAGTCTATACGCCCTATGCGTTGCCCGGTGACAAAATCAAATCTCGCGTCCGCAATGGTCGCGGTGAGATTGTCGACCTGCTGGAGAGTTCACCTCATCGGACCGAGCCGGTTTGCCCTTACTTCGGAACGTGCGGCGGCTGCGATTTGCAGCACATGAAGAGCCAAAGTTACCTTGAGTGGAAACGGAGTCAGGTCGAAAAGGCACTCCGCCAACGCGGTATTGAAAATCCTCCGGTTGAGTTTCCCATTGAAACGCAAGCCGGAACTCGCCGGCGAGTAACGTTTACGGCCGAGCGCATCAAAGCAGGATTTATTTTCGGCTACAGCCGCCGGGCGCGGCACGAATTGATCGAAATCCAAGATTGTCCGCTTTTAACGCCTGATCTCCGCATAGCCATCGCATCTTTGAAATCTTTATCCCAGGAACTTTTGCCCGAGGATGGGCGCTTGTCATTGTTGGTAACGGAAACAAACAATGGACTTGATCTTTATGCCGAGTATTTGGACGACCTCACCGTTGTTTTTGACTATGAACGCCAGGAGGCAATCGCGGCCCAAGCACAAAAAATGGGGTGTGCACGGCTCACCGTGAATGATGAACTGCTGCTTGGCTTTGCCGATCCGCAAGTGTCATTGTCGGGTGTCAACGTATCTCTGCCGCCGGGCGGATTCCTGCAAGCGACATTGGCATCAGAACGTCAATTGCAGAATCTGGTGGTTCGCGCACTGGGAGATGCGACGTCAATTGTCGATCTGTTTTGCGGCTCTGGCACTTTTTCGTTGCACTTGGCGAAGGGTGCTCGGGTTCTTGCCGTGGATTCTTCCGAAGACGCGGTCGCGGCATTGGCGCGGGCGGTGCAGAGTGATTTGGCACTGAACAAGCTCACGACAAATTGTCGCAACCTATTTGACGAACCTCTATTGGCAACAGAGCTGAATGGCTTTCAAGCTGTTGTTTTCGATCCGCCTCGCAGAGGCGCTGCGGCACAGGCCCAAGAGGTTGCGAAAAGCGAGGTTCCGATTGTGGTGGCTGTTTCTTGCGACCCCGGAACTTTCTCCCGCGATGCGCAAATCTTGATTGAAGGCGGTTACCGTCTTGACTGGGTTGCGCCGGTTGATCAATTCTTATGGTCACACCATATTGAGATTGTAGCGTCATTCTATAGAGGCTGAGCATTCCCCATGACAGGTCGAACTGAACGAGCAGGTGAGTTGATCTATCGTTTCAGTCAAGGCGCTCGTAGTGCCTGGTATTTTGGCCATTACCTTGCGGCCCAAAGGCTCTATCAATCTCGTCACCTGGCGGAGCAGCATGCAAAGCCGGCGCGCTCTGCTGCGGCCTCGCGAAAAGCCGTCGGGCAGGCTCAGCAGGACTTGCTCGCCAAGGATTGGCAGAATATTGCGCGGGGCGTTTATCGAATGCCTCAAGACACAATGCCGCCTGTGAAAGATTGGCTTGAGGGGAGCTTGCGTTTTTTTAAAGATCTGCCGAAGTCTCACGAGAGACGTTCGAATAAAGACTTTCGGGATGTTAAGGCAACTCATCCTCAAGGCCTTTATCCCAAATACTATTTGCAGAACTTTCACTACCAGACGGATGGGTGGCTGTCGGAGGAGTCCGCCAAGCTTTACGACTTTCAGGTCGAAACCGTTTTTGCCGGTACCGCCGATGCCATGCGCCGACAGGCTTTGGTGCCGGTTTCCGGCGCGCTCGCGGGCAAAGACCAAAGGTACGTAACGCTCTTGGATGTGGCATGCGGGACGGGCCGGTTCCTGAGGGACGTTAAGTTGAACTATCCGCGCCTGGACGTTTCGGCGTTGGATTTATCTCAGAGCTACCTGAATGAGGCGCGCCGCGCGTTGCGCAACTATCGTGCAGTGGATTTTGTACATGCCAATGCAGAGGCGACCCCCTTCGATGACAACAGCTTTGATATCGTCACCTGTATTTATCTGTTCCATGAGCTGCCCACCCAAGTTCGCCATCGCATTGCGGCCGAAATGGTCCGGGTGTTAAAGCCGGGCGGCGTTCTTGTTTTCATGGACTCTTTGCAGTTGGGCGATACGCCCGAGTTGGATGGTCTTCTTGAGCGCTTTCCGAGCAATTTCCACGAACCCTACTACTCGAGTTACATCCGTTCAGATTTGATGAGTATCTTTGAGCCCCTGGGCCTTCTGCACCGGGAGACCGAAGTGGCGTTTCTCAGCAAGCTTCTCACATTTGAAAAATCCGCGGATTTTTGAGTTCGTTTTGCGCCTCGAAGGTTTGTCTGCGATTGAGCCCTTCGGCGCAGTATGTGCTGCGATGCAGCAATATTCCCATTGACCGATAGGATCGCCGGAATTTTCGTTAAGATTTCTGTGGATAATCCGCAGATGTGATTGTTTCATCGACGCAAGATCCGTAATGTGGCTGATGAGGATTGAGGCGGGTCCGGTGGTCTCGGGCGTTGCTGTCATCCAAATTCCTTTTGTATGCGTAATCAACACATTATGGACAGAGTCCGCCGTGCCGGCTTGCCGCGGCGGAGAGATTTTCTCAGGGGGAGAAAACATGAAGTTGAAAGTACTCTTTTTGGGGTGCACGGCGATTACCGCTGGCATCGCCACACTGGTTGCAGACGCCACCCAGAGTTTTGCTCAAATCAATGAACTGGTGGTTTCCGCAAGGCAACGCGACGAGGCCGTTACGGATGTTCCTGCGACAGTCAGCGTCTTTACGTCTGAAACCATCCAGCGTGCCGGGATCGAACGCGCGGAAGATTTCATCAACCTGACAGCCGGTGTGACCTTGGTTGACGCTGCGGAAGTTGGCGACACCCAGGTGAATATTCGCGGTATCAATGGGGCGCGAGACGCAGAAAACAGTTTTGCCTTTATCGTCGACGGTGTGTTGATGACAAACCCCGCCGCGTTCAACCGTGAATTCTCTAATCTCTCCCAGATCGAGGTCGTCAAAGGGCCGCAGGGCGCTATTTACGGCCGGAATGCCGCAGCCGGGGCAATCATTGTCACAACACAAAAGCCGGGAAATGAGTTTGAAGGCCAAGCCAAATTCAGCATCGCCAACAGAGATTCATTTCTGGCGTCCGGCTATGTCGGCGGACCGATCGTTGAGAACAAAGCGTTCTTTCAGGTCGGCGGCGACTGGCGTGATACGGACGGATTTCAGGAAAACATTTTCCTCGCCGACAAAGACACGGTCGATGACTATGAGAGCTTCAATGTAAATGGCCGTTTGGTTTTGGAGCCCAATGATGCTTTGTCGATTGATGCGAAAGTGCGCTACGGCGAGGTTGAAGCCGCGGCCATCTCGTTCAACTCTGTATTTGCATTGCCGGCATTTGAAGCGACGGGTGGATTTTTTGACGTTAATGATTGGGATTTCGTCTTTGCACCCAATATTGATCCCATCAATGAGCAGGAAGCATTTGAGGCGTCCGTCAAGGTCGATTGGGATCTCGATTTCGCGACGCTGACCGGCTGGCTTCTTTACAGTGATATCGACAATGAGTTTCTGACCGACGGAACCAGCGGTGCCTTCGGCTTCTTTGCGACAGAACCAAGCTGCGTCGCCAGCTCCGCCGCGATAACTGATCCTGGACTGTTTCCGCCTCCGACTTTCAACGGAGGTACCGGCGTTCCGTTGTTGTTGGGCGGTGGCTCCTTCTTGGGCGCTTATACCCCAACGACCTGTGACGGTTATCAATACCAGGTCCGGAACCAAGAAGATGTCAGTGTCGAGTTGCGTTTGACGTCTCCGTCGGATCAGCGTTTGCGCTGGTCGATCGGCACCTACTATCTCGATCTTGAGCGTCGAGTTGGCGTGGCGACCGGTATCGATGACACGTTCTTGGGTGGTACGATTGAGCGCGACCTTTTGGACGCAGACGTTGAGCAATTGGTCTACGACCAGTTCGATAGTGAAGTGTTCGCATTGTTTGGTCAGTTGGCTTATGACGTGACGGACTCGATCGAATTGTCGGCAGCCTTGCGTTGGGATCGTGAAGAGCGGGAAGTCCGCAATTTGGTTCCCACCGGCGCGACAACAGACTTTATCGACTTTGATTTGTCGACTGACTCAAACGGAAACGGCATCCTGTGGGATGATGGCGGCTCGCCACTGAATCCTGGTTTGAACCCGTTGATCAATCCTTCGGGCACTATTTCTGACCAGGAAGAAACCTTTGAGCAATGGCAACCTAAGCTGAGTATTACTTGGGACCTGAACGAAGAGTGGACAACTTACGCAAATTGGGGCGTCGGCTTTAAAAGCGGTGGTTTCAACAACCAAGGAAGCGCCGCCACGATTGATCTGTTCATCAATGATTTCTTGGCAGGAGCGGGGTCAACACAGGCACCGGTGAATGTCTCCGATATCTTTGAAAAAGAGACATCGAACGCTTTTGAGATCGGGTTCAAATCGAGTTTGTTGGGTGGCGACTTGTCCTTAGAGGGTGCTGTTTATCACACCCGTGTGGATGATATGCAGTTCTTCGAGTTCTTCGTTGGACCTTTCGGTCTTCTGCGCGTCGTCAATAATATCGACGAAGTCGAGATCACCGGTGTTGAGCTGTCTGCCAATGCGAAGATTGGTGACAATTGGCAAGTCTATGCCAATGCCAACTACATCGACAGTGAGATCAAAGAAAACAGCGTAAGGCCAGATACTGTCGGCAATGATGCGCCTTATACGGCGGAATACACCGTCAATCTTGGAGCGCAATACGAACAGCCGATTCCAAATACCGATGTCGACTTTGTTGCGCGGGCGGATTTGCAGTTCGTGGGTCCGACTTGGTTCCATACCGTGCAAGATCAGGTGCGTGACGTGCAGGCTGGATTCCCCGGTGACTACTCACGCACCGAACGTGATGCTTATCACACGCTGGATTTGCGTCTTGGGGTCGAGGCCGAGACTTGGTCATTGACGGCGTTTGCGCGCAATCTGACCGATGAGGATTATCTCGAAGAAATTATTCCGGCACCGGAATTTGGCGGCTCCTTTATTCACCCGGCAGCAGAGCGTTCTTTCGGCGTGGAAGCGGTTTTCCGGTTCTAACAATTTGAGAGATGGCCCGGTCTTTAAGGCCGGGCCACTTTCTCTACTCACCCATCTGGGCGCGATGTCTGAGGAAGTGGTCTGCTAGGACGCAGGCCATCATCGCTTCGCCGACAGGTACGGCGCGGATTCCGACACATGGGTCATGACGTCCCTTTGTGACGATATCGGTTTCTTCGCCTTGCCGGTTGATCGTTTTCCGTGGGCTTAGGATCGACGAGGTTGGCTTGACGGCAAATCTCACCACAATATCTTGTCCCGTTGAAATGCCGCCAAGAAGGCCGCCCGCTTTGTTCGAGAGAAACTCCGGCTTTCCGTTCTTTATTCTGATTTCGTCTGCATTTTCTTCGCCGGTCAGCGCTGCCGCTTCAAAACCGGCGCCAATTTCGACACCCTTAGCGGCATTGATCCCCATCATGGCATGAGCCAATTCCGCATCCAGCTTGCCGTAAACCGGTGCGCCCCAGCCGATGGGTACGCCCTTGGCGACGACTTCTACAACGGCGCCGCAGGATGAGCCGGATTTGCGAATGTCTTCCAGGTATGTCTCCCACCGGATTGCCGCTTTGGCGTCCGGGCACCAAAAGGGGTTTTGATCGATAGCGTCCCAATCCCAATTGTCCCGCTCAATCCTCTCTGTCCCCATTTGAATGAGTGCGCCTTTGATGGAGATCGCGTCACCCAGGATTTTTCTGGCGATGGCGCCTGCGGCGACTCGGGCAGCTGTTTCTCTGGCCGATGATCTTCCGCCGCCCCGATAATCGCGTAGGCCGTACTTTTTGTCATAAGTGATGTCTGCGTGGCCCGGCCGATATTTGTCCCGAATATCACTGTAATCCTTAGATCTTTGGTCGACATTCTCGATGGTTAGATTTATCGGCGTACCTGTTGTCACTTGACCGTTGGTGCGGTCATCCTCAAAGACGCCGGATAAAATCCTAACCTTGTCCGGCTCCCGCCGTTGCGTGGTGAATTTATTTTGACCGGGCTTGCGTTTGTCAAGCCAGTGCTGAATATCAGCATCCGTAAGCGGAATATTGGGCGGCGTTCCGTCGACGATACATCCGATTGCCGCCCCATGGGATTCACCCCATGTGGTGACACGAAACATATGGCCGAATGTATTGTACGACATGTGCAGATGCCTAACGCGCTTGTTTTTTTGATTTTTGTACGCTCCCGGCGCCGGAGCGTCAAATAAGGATTAATGGCCGCTAGTCTTCGGCATCCAGTACTTTCATGCCCATGATGTGATAGCCGGCATCCACATGATGCGTTTCGCCGGTGACTCCGCTTCCCATGTCGCTGAGCAAATAGAGCGCTGTATTGCCCACTTCCTCTTGAGTGATGTTGCGGCGTAAGGGTGTGTTCTTCTCGCTGTAGCTGAGCATGGCTCGGAAATCTCCAATTCCCGAGGCGGCCAGAGTCTTGATCGGCCCGGCAGAAATGGCATTCACGCGAATAGCCTGCTTGCCCAAATCCTCAGCCAAATATCGCACGCTGGCCTCGAGTGCGGCTTTTGCGACGCCCATGACATTGTAGTGGGGCATCACACGTTCAGACCCGTAATAGGTCAATGTGACGAGACTACCCCCATCAGTCATTAATTTCTCCGCACGCTGAGCAACCGCAGTGAACGAATAGCACGAAATATTCATGCTATTCTGAAAATTGGCCGGCGAGGTGTCAATGTAACGCCCTTTAAGTTCTTCCTTGTCGGCGAAGGCTATAGCGTGAACCAGGAAGTCGATCTTGCCCCACTTGTCTTTGAGCGCTTCGAATACCGAGTCGATACTCCCATGATCGGTGACGTCACATGGTAGAACCAAATCGCTGCCAACAGACTCAGCCAACGGTAGAACGCGCTTTTGCAGAGCCTCTCCCTGATAGGTGAAGGCCAGCTCCGCGCCCTCTTGTGAGCACTTTTCGGCAATCCCCCAGGCAATCGACTTGGCGTTGGCAACGCCCATGATCAATCCCCGTTTGCCGGCCATCAGACCTGACGATTTGGTCAATTCAATTTTGCCGGTCGTGAGACCCGACGAGTCGCTCATGTGAACTCCTATGATTCAATTCAGTATTCCGCGCGCAACTGAATCGTACACAATTGCACACAGAGAAGAAAGACGGGAATTGGACTGATTCAGGCGGCTTTTTCGTTTGAGTCAAAGTGTTTGCGGACGTCATAGCTGCCTTTGCCCGCCCACCTTTTGATCAATTTCGCGAAGCCCTTATCGCTGGCTGCTGGAAGAATGACTTTCAGGCTGACATATTGATCCGCGCGGAGGGGGTGACCGTCGCTGTCGGTCTTGCCTCTGATAAGCCCGCCCTTACCCTTGAGGCGAAAAATAGAGTCGGTGTTTGATCCGGCAGGAATGTTTAACATCACTTCGCCATCCACTGTCGGCACGTTCACTTTCGCACCCAGAACAGCTTCATCCACGGTGACCGGCAGCTCAAGGTGGATGTTAGACCCGTGCCGGGTGAAGTAGGGATGTTCCTTCACGGAGATTGTTATGATCGTATCTCCGGGACCGCCGTCTGACGCAGCCATCCCTTGCCCGCGCAGCCGGATTTGCTGACCGTCCTCAACACCTGCCGGGATTTTGATATCGAGTTTCTTCCCGTTTCGGATTTGAACGCGCCTTGTCGTTCCCATCGCAGCATCTTCCAACGACAATTTAAGCCGATACGTTAAGTCTTGCTGAGCCTTGTCGGTTTCTTTTTCCTTCGACGCACGAAAGCCGCTGAAAAAGTCCCCTAATATATCTTCAGCGGATCTTTTGTTTTCCGAGTTTGGCTCGGTTCGCGATGGTTCTGGCTGCGGCTCTTCGCGAGCAAAGCGGTATTTGGATCCGGCAGAGGCGTTGGTCTCTTTTTGGCCGGAGTTTTTTTTGCGCCTGAATCCGAATTTTGCCTCGCCCGCCTCACGCTCTTTGCGAAACTCGCGGCTTAATTCGTCATACGCGTTGTTAATTTCCCGAAACTTTTCCAGATTGTTTTGATCGCCTGGATGCAGATCCGGATGGTATTTTTTGGCAAGCTTGCGGAATGCTGATTTGACGTCTGCTTCGTTTGCGCTTTGGGTGAGGCCCAGTATCTGGAAAGGGTCTTTCATTCTTTTTTTGGCTCAAATCGGCAAGTTTGGAGCGGTTGACGTCATGACGTCTCAATCCATCCAAGCTAGAGACTCAAAGATACCAAAGCGTTAACGAATTCGGCGCGGACCTGCCAAAGCGAGGATCCACGCCGAATTTATCAAATTGTGCCTGTATCTTGAGTTAGGCCGAGAGAATCTGCCAAGAGCCGTCAGGCATCTGACAAGCTGTCGCATTTCCGCTTCCCGTCTCGCCGGCGGCGGACACCGTCTGCGAGAAGTTCGTACATTTCTGGCCATTTCTCACATAGGAACCGGTCGGTGTGACGGTGCCGGAGTTTCCGGATTCAGGGTTTCGCCAGCTTCTGGCTGAATTCGTGCTGACCGCCTGTTCGGTGGCGTCGTTCATATAGCCATAGTCTTTTTGGGTCAGCTTGCGGGCAACAGTCCGGCCCGCCAATCCGCCCAAAACCCCACCAAGTACGGTGGCGGCTGTTTTACCGCTCCCGGATCCCACTTGCGAGCCAAGATAGGCCCCGCCGATGGCACCCAAAATCGTTCCGATATTCTCTGCAGAAGCAATCCCGCCGCCGGTCGTTTCGCAGCCAGCTAAGCTCAATCCTGCCGCCATCGTGATCGCGATCGTCGATTTGGCTCTTTTCATGGTTTTCCACCCTCCCAAAACACGCGCGGTATCGTTGTTTTTGCACCGCAACGCAGTGGTCGTTAGTCCCTTAACAGTTATAGAATTTCTCGTTTTACGGCGTTTGACAAGCGTTCAGATCTTGGCCAAACACTGTCCGTTGCCACGTGAAACAGGATATCGGTCTCTTGAGCCAAAGCGAGATCAATGACACCCAGGTTAGTGGGTTGAAAGAAAAGCCTTTTTCCTTATTTGAGGAATGGTTTGAGGCCGCCAAGGCGGCCGAGCCCAACCTGCCTGAAGCGATGTCGCTTGCCACTGTCGATGAGACCGGTCTGCCGAATATTCGGCTGGTTTTATTGAAAGATTATGGTCCGGCGGGATTTGTGTTTTACACAAATGAAGAAAGCCAAAAGGGGATTGAGCTGGCGAAAAACCCTATGGCCGCACTCTGCTTTCACTGGAAAAGTCTCAAGAAACAGGTTCGCGTTCGCGGTATAGTTGAGATCGTAAGCGATGAAGAGGCTGATGCTTACTTTGCAAGTCGGGCGAAGGACAGCCAAATCGGGGCTTGGGCGTCCCGGCAATCGAGAGTTTTGGCAGGCCGATTTGAGTTAGAGGCGGAAGTCGCCAGGTATGCCGCGAAATATGCTCTTAAGCCGGTTGATCGGCCGCCATTTTGGAAAGGGTATCGGTTGCGTCCAACGGAGATAGAATTTTGGCAGGAGCGATCTTTTCGTTTGCATGATCGCTGGCTTTACCGACGAGAAACGCCAGCTGATACCCACTGGACCCAAGAGCGCTTGTATCCTTAGATGTTGACGGCATGAACTCAGCTCCTGAAGACGACCAAGCGACTATCCCCGTCGGACCGGGCGAAACAAAGCGTCTGTTGAATGCCGCCACGTTGGCTGCGGTTCTTACAGCGATCTTTTTGCTTATCACCAAATCGATTGCTTGGGTGTTGACCGGCAGTGTCGCTTTGCTGGGCTCGCTTATTGATAGTCTGCTCGACACATTTGCGTCCTTGCTGAATCTGTTTGCTGTTCGTCACTCTCTTACGCCGCGGGATGCGGAGCATCGTTTCGGCCACGGCAAAGCGGAGGCCTTGGCCGGGCTTGGACAATCATTGTTCATTGCCGTCTCCGCGCTTTTTTTGCTTTGGGAGTCGATCAATCATTTTTTGACACCTGAGCCGATTGAATTCGGAATCGTCGGGATCGGTGTGATCGCGCTTGCAATTGTGTTGACGCTGGCTCTTGTGCGTTTCCAAAAACACGTCATTGAGAAAACCGGCTCGCTGGCGATCTCAGCTGATGAGTTGCACTACAAAGGCGACTTGTTGATGAATGCGGCCGTAATCACAGCATTGCTGATTGCAGGCTTTACACCGTTTACATGGGTGGACCCGCTGATTGGGGTCGGCATCGCGCTTTATATTCTCGGCAGTGCTTGGCAGATTGTGGTCAAGTCATTTGATCAATTGATGGATAAGGAATTTGAGGACGAAAAGCGTTTGCGAGTCTTAGAACTGGCGCGAAGCCACCCTCAAGTACGCAGTGTGCACGATGTTCGCACACGGTCCGCCGGCACGTGGGATTTCATTCAAATGCATATTGAGCTTGATCCCACCATATCTCTTCTTAAAGCGCATGAGATCGCCGACGAAGTGGAGTTTTCTCTGAAGGCGGAGTTTCCAAGAGCAGAGATTATTATCCACCAAGATCCGGCTGGGGTCGAAGAGTTAACTCTGTTAGAGCGTGACTAGCGCATTGATATCAGGTGTTAATTGTCTTGATATGTTTTATTGGGTTCACCCGGTGATTTGGGTTATAACCGCTCCATCAGTCGATGACTCGGTTTTGGGGGAGATAAATCGTGTGGAAGTCTAGACTTATTCGTATTGCGTTTATTGTTGCCATTGGCGCGGCGATTGTCCTTGCTGTTGGCGCATTGGGCACCCGTTTGGGCATATTGCCAAGCATGATCGGTCTGGCCCTGTTGGGCGGCGCACTTTTGTTATCGGTGCTGGCATTACTTGTGGGAGTACTCAGTCTTCTTTGGACTTTGGTCTCCGACAGGGCACAATTGGGACAAGCTGCGATTGCTGTTTTGGTCGCCGGTCTTGTTATTGGTCTGCCGGCTGCCATGTTGGGACCGCAACTGCAAAATCGTGGGCCGACGATGCATGATATTACGACCGATATCCAAAACCCGCCTGAATTTTCTGCCGTCATGCCGGCACGAGGTGAGGACTCGAACTCGGTCGACTATAAATCCAAATTCATTGCTGCCGGACCAGGCGGTGACCTTGCGGGTAAGTCTTACGCCGAAGTACAGGCTGAGTTTTTCCCGGACATTCAACCGGTTATTTTGAGCCTTCCAAAGGATCAGGCTTTCAGCAAAGCTCTTGATGCAGCCAAGGCGCAAGGTTGGGAGATTGTTTCCGAAGCCCCCAATACAGGCCGGATTGAGGCGACAGATACGACAACTTGGATGCGTTTCAAGGATGATGTCGTGATCCGATTGACGGAACAGGGAGGCAGCGAGACGAAGATCGATGTGCGTTCGTCGTCCCGCATGGGCGAAGGCGACATGGGCAAAAATGCTGCACGCGTGCGCGCTTACATCGCAGCCTTGCAATCGGAATAGGCATCGCGAGTCTTTGATCAAATTGGTTGGAAAGAAAACATGACATTGGTAGCTGTTCTTGGCGCCATTGCGGCAGGTTTGTTTTTTCTATACCGGGTGCTCAACGCCATTGAGATGGGTAAGGATGCCGTCGACAAAGGCATTGATCTGGCCAAAGATTCCAAGGCCATGGTGCGTCGTGCCAAATGGAATCGGAAGAAAAACTACGATCCGAGAGATCAGCTCATAGACCCGCGTGAAGTTGCCACCGTATTATTGCTTGAGACGGCCAAGTGCGGCGGTGAGATTACGGCGACGCAAAAGCAAAACATTTCCCAGATTATGCAGCGTGAATTTGATTTTTCCGATTCGGAAGCCGCGGAGATGATGGCTTCCGTGACTTACCTTACGCGAGACGTACCGGATGTTGAGAATATTCTGATCAGGTTGCTCAAGCCGATTCATCATATGTCCGACCAAGACAAACAAGATTTGATCAAAATGATGTTTGACGTTGCGTCTACAGACGGCAAAGCGGATCCATATCAAGAGCGCTTTATCTCGGTGGTGAAGGGCAAGCTCTTCAGTCAAAACGCACCGAAATTTTGATTGTCCCGAGTCAGCTCAGTTTGAAGTCTGCGGACATGTCGAATTCACCTGCGCTGACGATGATATTCTTTTCTTTTAGGTGAATAAGATGCGCAAACACCGACAGGCCGGCTGCGGGATATAAACTTGGATCCAGATCTTTGTAAATCGCGGGAACCATCTCCGCGATTGTCGATCGTCCGTCTTTGAGTGCGTTCAAGATATCTTGTTCACGTGCGTGTCGATGAGCGATCAAGGATGAAGCAAAGTCCTTGGGTGTGTCGATGCAAGGTCCGTGGGTGGGCCAGTACACCGCATCGTCACGCTGAACCAAAAGGGCAAGACTGTTCAGGTAAGCACTCATATCGCCATCCGGTGGTGCGATCACCGTCGTTGACCAGCCCATGATGTGATCGCCGGTGAACACTGCGGCTTCTTCTTTAAGGGCAAAACATAGATGATTGGATGTGTGGCCCGGGGTGTAGATTGCCTCTAAGGTCCATTTGTCTCCGGATAGAGTTTCTCCACCCTTGAGTTTGATGTCCGGGACAAAATCCATGTCACCGCCTTCTTCCACCACAATGCCTTGCATCAGTTTTCCGGCGCCATGGGGACCAAACCCATAAGTTTCAGCGCCGGTGAGATTCTGCAAAGCCGCTGCGGCGGGAGAATGGTCCAAGTGGGTGTGCGTGATCAAAATATGACTCACTGTCTCGCCCTCAAGGGCCGCCATCAGGGCGAGAATATGATCGTTGTCAGCGGGCCCAGGATCAATAACCGCGACTTCCCCGTGGCCGACAATATATGTGCCTGTGCCTGTAAAGGTGAATGGTCCGGGATTTTGCGCGATCACACGCCGGATCAACGGGGAGACTTGATCGGCGGTGCCATAGTCGAAGGTCAAGTCAGTACGAAAGTCCATCGGATCCAAACTCACATGAGAAAGTGAACCCATCCTAGACGTTTGCATTCCTGTTTTGAATGTCTTTTCGCACAGTCCTTTGTTCGATTAGACTGGGGGCAAAGCACGATCATTTGGAGAGCGATAAATGGCGAACTCAGACAAGCTTCATGCCCTCAACATTCCGTCGGTGGCCCGCGAAGATCTTGCCCCTGACCTGAAGAAATACTTTGATGTTTGCGATGAGAAGCTGGGCATGGTGCCGAACGTATTGCAGTCCTATGCATTCTCCGAGGAAAAACTGCGTGGATTCATGGGTATGTATAATGAGCTCATGCTGGGCGAGTCCGGTCTAACCAAGCTTGAGCGTGAGATGATTGCGGTCGTCGTTTCAAGTTTCAATCACTGTTACTATTGTCTCGTGGCTCATGGCGCTGCCGTCCGGGAGCTTTCGGGCGCGCCGGAACTGGGTGAGCAATTGGTGATGAATTACCGGACCGCCGATCTGTCCCCAAAACAGATCGCCATGCTGGACTTCGCGCATTTGATGACAGTGCAACCGGACATCATCGTCGAAGAAGATCGTCAGACGTTAAGGGATGCAGGTTGGTCCGACTATGATATTTGGGATATCGCTGCGACGGCCGGTTTCTTTAACATGAGCAATCGCATGGCAAGCGCGATCGATATGCAGCCGAACCCAGAGTATCATGCGCAGCATCGCTGAGTTTCCATGCGCGGCTACTCGGCAGCTTCCGTTTGAACGCTGACGGACCGTTTTTCTGTTACGCCGAAGACAATGATGAGGCCAACCAAGAAAGGCACCACGCGTTCCAGCAAAGGTGGCGGCGAAGCCATGGTAAAGTGAACACCGACCGTGATGGAAAAGCCGACGATCATGGCTGCCAGAACCGCTTCCTGACGGGTGCGGGCGCCCAGCGCCCGCCCGATCACAACCGGCCCGAATGCGGAGCCGAGAGCCGACCAAGCAAATACGACCCGGTCAAATATACTGTCGGGCAATTGCAGCGTGATCCAGACCGACGCGAGGCACAAAAGAACAATGACGATGCGTGAAATCAAAATGGGTGAAACGCCGAACCTCTTCTCAAAGCCAAGGTCATGGGACACCGCGGAGGCGGCAACCAAAAGCTGACTGTCTGCGGTTGACATAATCGCGGACAGCACAGCGGCGCTGACAATGCCTGCCAAGATGCTTGGGAACAGTTGATTGGTGAGGTCGAAGAAAACAAGCTCGCTATTGCCCACATTGTCCACAAGGACGTGACCGGCCAGGCCGACAATGTACATGGCGCCAAAAATCAAACCGAACCATGTGGTCGCAATGATGCGGCCGCGGCGCAGCGCTTGTTCGTCTTTTAAAGCCATAAATCGCGTAAGCAATTGGGGTTGGCCGAAGGCACCAATGGACAAACCCATAACGCCGACCATCAGTCCCAAAAAGGCCAAGGCTGAGTTTTGACCGGTCAAAGAAAATTGTTCGGGGGTCAGTTCTGCCCGAAGACCTTCGATCATGCCGCCGAAACCGCCCATGGCGATAATGGCAGCGACGGGCAAGAGAATTGAAACGGCGACCATCAAAAGACCCTGCAAAGTATCTGTCACGCTGACGGCCCAAAATCCGCCGAGTAGAGTGTAAATCATGATGATCGTGGCACCGATCACGACGGCCATTTCTTTTGAGATATCAAAGCTACTGGAGAATGTGTTGGCCGAAGCTTCAAATTGCGCGGCTACATAGAATGCAAAGCTGATAACAATGAAAAGAGATGCTGTGACAATGATGCATTGTCGAATGGTGCCCGTTGAATTGCCCGCAAGCAAATCCGTCGTCGTTAGGTAGTTTTTCGATCGGGATTGTTCCATTAACCGCGGGCCGATAAATTTCCATGAGAGGTAGTGTCCAAGCATAATTCCGGGTACGAACCAAATGGCAGACGCGCCAAGGAAATAGACCATGCCGGAGAAGCCGAGGAGGGACCAGGCCGAGGAGGAGCTTGCCGCATAGCTGACGGAGGCAACCGTCGCGCCCAAACCACGCCCGCCGAGAAAGAAATCACTATTGTCCTTGGTGCGCCGCGTGGCCCAAAAGCCGATGAGCAGCAAGGCGCTGTTATAAGAGATAAGGGTGAGTAGAATAACGATTTCCCGTTCCAACGGTTCCAACCTCCGCTTTCGTGGCGTGGATCGCCACTGAGTAGCACATTGTTTGTGCCCACGTTTTGCGCAAATTTAAATGGCGCCGGACGGAAAATCCAGCGCCATTTATAATCAGCTATTCGCTTTATGTGCTAGGTGCGCAGCCCCACTGAACGCTGCCGAGACCAGATTGCCCAACTCAGGACCATCAGCCCAAAGAATGTTACGAAGAAAGAGGATGGTGTGGGCACAGTATCAACCAGCCAGTTGATCTGACCGTCTCCCGTCAGAGACTTCGCGACCAGATTTCCTTCCAGAAGGCCGTTGTAAAAGAACACATCAGCGAGGGGTGCGAGGATATTTCCTTTAAACCCAATGCCTGTTCCGCCGTCCTCGCCGAGGTTAATTGTGGTGGCTTCAAAAAAGTTCCACACGATATTCGACAGAGACAAGATCGGATCGATAAAGAATGCAAAGTCCGTGATCGTGTGCGTATCACCGGAAACATTGATCAAGATTTCCGCATTTTTGTTGGATGTGATGGTGAAGCCGTTCTTCCACAAGAAATCGAGATTGAGGCCTAAGTCAAAAATGATCAGTTCGCCGTCTGCGGCGGTTGATGTTGCTGTGTCCAGCAAAACGCCGTTGTGGCCAAGCGTGTCTTGTTGAGTTGTGGCGTTGGAGACGAGTTGCGACAGCATAAACGAGTCCGACTTAAGCCCAGCATCCATCGCGGCAAAATCAACGGGTGAGGGCGGCAATACAAATGGACCTGCACCCTCATTTTCTCTTATTGACCCCTCGATGTAAGGATCGAAATTATTGTGGGTGACGACGCCGTTGGCATTGAAAGAGGTTGTGTCGCCCATGCCGTCGCCGTTGACGATGATGTTCTGATTGGAGCTAACGGACCCGAACACGTTCGATCCGTCTCCGAAAGTAGCATTGCCGCCGGTCAGAACTTGTGCAGGCGTGCCGTTATTGTTGAGCACTTTGCCGATTTCGCCGCCAGTGCCGCCGGCATTGTAGTCGAGATTACCGCCGACTGTGACGTTGCCGTCAATGGTCAACCCCGAGCCAAAATTGGCGTCGCCGCCGACCCAAACGCTGCCATAAATCGTGTTGTTTTGATTCTCAACATTTCCACCCACAACAAGCGCATTTTGCGATCCGTCGTAACCCGCGGTTTCCGAGAGTTTCTTCCCGATGGTCAATGAGATCGGATCGCCGGTTGATGTGATGCTACCCGCCACTGCAACAGGCCCTTCGATGTCGGTGGTTTCTGTGGTCTGAACCGGGTCGTCATTCGAATAATCGATAATATCGCCGAGGATAAAGGCGTTGAAATCACCCGATTGATCGTAAAAGCTGAAAGAGGACAGGGTGGCCGCATGGCTCGGCAATGCCACGGCTAAACTGAAAGCCCCCGCGAGGGCTATTTGTTTCAGTGTTGGATGTATTGTTCGTATACGCGCAAAGTCGGTCATCTGTCCCTCTGCTGGAAAAGATCGCGAAATTTGGAGTTTTTTGCCTCTATTCCGACCCCAGAAGCAAAATTCATTCCGCCCAAAACCCAGGTATCTGTCAACTCAATCTCGCTTATTTGGCGAGAAGGTTAACATTATAAATGAAATGCAGCGAAATCGGGGCAATGGTCGGAGTGAGTGGATTCGAACCACCGGCCCCTGCCTCCCGAAGACAGTGCTCTACCAGGCTGAGCTACACTCCGATGTTGGAGTGCGCTTATAGGCTTGCCGATTCGGCGTTTCAAGTAAAAAGCCCGGCGTACCATGGTTACCGCAGGAGGCCCTTTCTATTGCGCAAAAGTGCTGGATATTGAAGGATTGAGGGCGTTGAGGGAGCCGGTCCGGAGATCACTTTATGCGTGCTTTGATTGTTGCTTACGTGCTTTTGTCTCTGAGCTTGATAGCTTATGGGGCGGGGGCTGAGTTTCTGAAAGTTGATGTCGGCGGTGAGGTGGTATCTGGTCCTGAAGCCCGGTTTGAACTCTATACCGGTGAGGACGGAGAGCATTGGTGGCGTCTGAAGGGCACGAACAATCAGGTGATTGCCAGCGGCGAGGGGTATGACGACAAAGCCTCTGCCCTTGAGGCGATTCGGAATGTTCAAGAATATGCTGCAAATGCGCGGATTGGAGAATTCGAAGCCAAATAGCGCATCGCTTAATATTCGTACCAAAAGTATCTATAAGAATGAGCGCAAATTTCTTGCAATCAATGCAATCTTGACCGTTGCTTTGCGTGCGCGAACGGTATAGCGTCCCGGCGCTTCTGGCGGATTTTTCATTTATTTCCTTCCAAGTATTGGGGCGTAGCCAAGTGGTAAGGCAGTGGGTTTTGATCCCATGATTCGCAGGTTCGATCCCTGCCGCCCCAGCCATTTTT